>QXGG01357688.1_pt1 | contig 51682 bp, 38 predicted proteins | sample 1982491 | NCBI WGS metagenome assembly QXGG01 (sample SAMN09924614, study PRJNA488089) | Wastewater metagenome, whole genome shotgun sequencing project. | isolation source: South African research farm wastewater | place: South Africa: Irene, Agricultural Research Council, Animal Production...
AGATCGAGGAGGTCCGTCCGCGCGGTCTGGTAAACAACGTTGTGAACGGCCTGGTGCTTGGCGACCCGATAGGTCTCTCCGGGGTGGCGGAGCGCATGTGTCAGCAGCGCCACCTGCCTGTGATTGAGTCGCTCCCGGAGCCAGCCACGACCTAGCAGACGAGCCACCTCACGCTGCGCCTGGGTCTTGTGTGCCAGGTAGTCGTGCAGCCCGGCAATCGCCCGCCGGATCACATCGAGCTGATGGAGCACGAAGTAGGTCGTGTCGTTGCGATCGGTTTCGGTATGCAGATACGCCTGCACGTACTGCCGAGGGGCCTTGCGCAAGAACTGCGAGATGGACAGGAACTCCATCAGCCAGTAGCCACTTCGAGCCATCGCCCAATAGAAGAGGGCCCGCGCAGTTCGACCGTTGCCGTCGGCAAAGGGATGGTCGTAGCCGATGATGAAATGGAGCAGGATCGCGCGTATCACCGGATGAACGAAGGGCTGGGCTTCGACGCCCGCGTTGGCAAAGGCACAAAGCCGCGCCAGGCGTTCGGGAAGCGTCGTGTGGGAGGGCGGCTCGTGTAGAACCGTTCCGTCCCGGTTATCGACGACCCTCACGTCATCGGTCGTGCGCAAGCGACCTGCATCAGCCGGATCATCGAGCGTGTCGAGTGTGATCATGCGATGCAGCTTGAGGATGCGCTCGGGCGTGATCGGCTCATCCCGCAGGCTGCGGATATGATCCATGGCCTGATAATTGTTGAAGATCATCGTTTCGCTGCGGTCACGCGGGCGCCGTCCCTCGCGCAACATGGCCTCGGCAACCCTACGCGTCGTCGACGCGCCTTCGAGCTGGCTGGAGGTGATGGATTCCTCGATCAGGGAGTGCAGGAGGTAGCGCTCGCGGCTCTCGTGGACCGGCGTCGCCTCGGGGCTGCGAATCTGCCCGGCCGCATCCCGATCGATATGATGAAGATGGACCAGCACAGGCTCGGGCGTGGCAAGCATGAAAGGCTCACCGTGCTTGTCTGCCAGCGGCAAGGCCTGCAAACCCCCGCTACGCGCCAGACAGACACTCAACCACCACTGCTCGGATGTCAGCCCTTGCGGCGGCGTGCGATGGCGCAGTTCGTCCCAGTGCAGGTACCTGCCAGCGGGCAGCGGCGTCGCACTAGCCAGCAAGCGAGCCAACTCGCCGGCCTCCAGGCTACGGAGCAGGTCCTGGGTGCTCGGTGGGAAAATCGGCAACTTCAATTTACTAATCCATGAGTGTTTTAGTAGGCGTTAGTATAGAGGGCGCTGCGTGTAACCGCAGGGCCTGCTTTCGTCTCCGACAGCCCAAGCGTATGATGTACAAAATTCTGCACATTTTGTGCGGTTCAGGAGACGACCATGGGAATCGCTGCAAGCGACGTTATCCCCCTCTCGCAAGCCCGCGCCAACTTCTCTGAGCTGGCCGAAGAGGTCAAGGGCGGTGCCGAGAAGATCATTACCAAGAACGGTGAAAGCTACATTGCCCTGATCGATGCGCAACGGCTGGACTACTATCACCGGCTCGAGCGCGAGCGCATCCACTTGCTGTTGATCGACGAGGCCGCCAGGGGCCTTGATGATGTGGCGGCCGGCAAGGTCAAAGACGCCCGCAGCGCCATCGCCGCGCTCAAGCGTCGCCGCAGCGCCTGATTGTTCAGGTGCTTCGCATGGCGAAAAAGCCCGTCATCAAATTCACCGCCCACTTCGAGCGCAACCTCGACGAGATCGAACGCTTCCTGGCCAGCGCCGAAGCACCGCAGGCTTACGATGGTCTGCTCGATGAATTGCTGGAAACGGTGATTCCGAACCTTGAACGCTTCCCCGGCATGGGCAGGCCGTTCATGCTCCGGCAAACGCGCTCCGTCGAGACCACCAACGCCTTGGCAACGCTGCGCGCAAAGTTGTTGGCGCTGACCACGGACGCAGAGGCACTGCGCGAATACGTGCTCAAGGATTACTTGCTGCTTAACGCGCAGATTGGCGGAGCGATTTACCTCCTCGCCATCAGGCACCAGCGGCAGCTATCGTTCGACTTCGAGGGGCATTGGGGCCCATAGGCCAGGGCGCAGTACGCTCCGTCGTGCGGGGAAAAGTCGGCAAACAATGGCGAGTCCGGGCCACTATCTGAAGGGATTGAGGCTGCGCACGCCGCTTGAGACAAAATCGTCCGTATTGCGCGTGACGACGGTCAGGTCGTAGATGAGCGCGATCGCCGCGATCTGCTTGTCGATGGGGTGCTGTGGATGGGGCGCCATGAGCTTGCCCCAGACCTGGGCGCACTCGAGGTCAAAGTCGAGGATTCGGTCGAAAAAGTCGGTGACGATCTTATCCAGCCAGGCTTCGAGCCGCCCCGCCTGTTCCCGGTCTCCTCGGGCACGCAGGTTCTCCAGCCCTCGGCGAATCTCACCGATGGTCACCACCGACAGGTAGATGTCCTCCGGCGCCAATGTCGCAAAAAAGGCGGTCACGCCTGGATTGGCGCGACCCCCTTTGCGTAGCTCGCTGATGACGTTGGTGTCGAGCAGGTACATCAAGCCTGCCTGAAGTTGAAGTCTTCGTCGGCCCCGACGTCGGGCATTGAAGCCAGCACGTCCTTGAAGCTTCGGCGTGCCGGTCGGGCGAGTGCTGCCCGCAGGATTTCACGGTGCTCCGCTTCAGCGCTTCGCCCGTGCCGCGCCGCCGCCTCTTTCAAGGCCTGTGCGACGGAAGGCTCGATGTTGCGAACGACAAGATTGGTTGCCATCGCACGCTCCACATGATTGCAATGCTTGCATTCTAGCTGCTCAAGGACGTGGTGTCGTTTGTGTTCTTCGAACTTGCCAAGGCGGGTACGGTTGGCCTGCGCTGGACGCTGCAGACAGATCCAGAGACGTAAATTTCGGAATGTAGCGCCGTAAAACTCGGATCTTGAGGGCGTGAATCACGGAATTGAAGGGCTTCATGCCGCCGTAGTCGGGTCGCCGAAGTAGCAAGCGCCGGTGGCGATGTAGAGCACGTTTCACAGCAGGTCGACGTGCTTGAGCAGGCGTCCCGTGGTCAGCCAGCAGGTTCCATCGCCATGATGGTGCCGGTCATCGATCCGGTATTACCTGGGCTGATGAGTTCAAATGGCAAGTAGTCGCCATTGCGGACAGGACTCAGGCTGGGTGCAGCGCAGCGTACTCCCTTGCCGAAGGAGCGTGCAGCGGCAGGTTGCGTCCCGTCGGTCGTACCGCCTCCCACCCCAGGCAGGCCAGCCAGATCGAACGTGGGATGGGTTTCTCACCATCGCGGTAGTAGATCAGCATCCGGCGCGAGATACCCAGGGCTTCCGCCGCCTGCTCCAGCGTCAGCCCGGTGTTGTGCAGCCAGGTCCAGATGCGCTCGTGGCCGATCCCTCCGGCCTGTTCGACGGCAAGGTGACGCAGGTTGTCCGCGCCCAGATCCAGCACGTCCTCGATCCAATCGACTGAGCGGCCGGCAAAACCCACCTTGGCCTGTGCAAACAGGGTGGCATCCCTGAGGGGTGCGAGGAAGTTCGTTGTGCGAATCCGCTCGCTCAGATCGATCAGGAAGCTCTGGCCGTCCGCGTAGGTCAGGCGCAAGCGGTAGTCGGGCAGCGCCTCGACCGCAGTCAGAACGAAGTGATCCTTGCTCATCGTTGCAACTCCTCAAACTTGGCAGCCAGCATGGTGCGGTTGTGCGCTGCCCACGCAAGCACGTCGGCGATTTCCCTTGCTACGACCCTGCCATGGACGATCTTCAGTTCGGCAATCGTGACCCACGCCTCCCGTCCATCGTTGAGCAGCACGTGAAAGTGCGGCGGGGGATGGTCCTTGGCATTGACGCGGACGCGGCAGTGTGAAAAGCGGGCGACGACTGGCATGACCGAATTTTAGTGCAACAGTTGCACTCCGGGATCCAAAAATCGCATTTCCTTCGCCGGATCAGGGGCAGGCTGGCGGCGAACTTCTTCATGGGCCAGCCACTCGCGCGCTGCAGTGGCGCTGCAGCCCGCCCGCGAGGGCGCCTTCGTCCTGGCTGCCTCGCGACAGCGTCTGTCGGATCGGGGTGCTCAAATGGCGGTCACGGAGCAAGGAGGCCCCAGAATGAAACCCAAGAAGACCGACCCCCAGTCCTCGCGCAGCATTCTCGATCGCATCGGCATCAACTCGGACAACGAGTTCTCGCTGCTCGATGAAGAAGAGGACCTGTTCGAATCGCCCGACCAGAGCCTGGCGCGTGCGCTGACCGCGCGCTACGAGGCGTTGATGGAGCGGTACCCGTTCAAGCCCGGCGACCTGGTGACCTGGAAGCCCGGGATGAGCAATCGCCGCTATCCCAAGCCGGGCAAGCCGGCGGTGGTGGTCGCGGTGCTCGAGGCGCCGGTGTTCGACCAGGAGCGCGATTCGGGCAGCCCGTATTTCCGCGAACCGCTCGACATCGTGCTCGGCGTGTATGCGGAGGAGGCGGGCAAGACCTCGGACTTCCTGACCTGGCACTTCGATAGCCGGCGCCTGCAGCTGTGGAGCGAGGGAGGCGAGCGCTGATGGGACCGCAGCCCACATTGCAACCAGAACCGCCACCGGCCCCGCAGCCGGCCCCGAACCGGGTGCGCGATGCGTCGTGGCCGTGGCGCACGGACTTTGCGACGCTCGAGGCCGGCGAGCGGCGTGCGGCACGCTACGCGCTGCAGATGGTGGCGCGCTGCCGCTGGCTGCAGGCGCGCTTCGGGGACGACGATTTTCTCAAGCCGTTCTGGGATCTCACGCGCTGCCTGTTCGACCCGGACCGGCTCGCGCGCCTCAAGCAGCGCTGGATGCGGCCGGACACGCCCAGCCGCACCGGTGAGGCCGCCGCTAGTGCGGAGGATCCGCTCGCGTTTCTGCGCGCGCGCCGCGTCGGCAATCACGGCAACCCGTGGTGGATTGCGGGCGGGGTGGCGGGGGCGCGGATGCGCCGGGATCTGATCGGGTATTTTCGCCGGGTGCCGCCGGCGGTCATCGAGCGGCTTGCGGCGGCCGACGGGGTGGCACCGACCCGGCAGAGCATTGGGGTGCTCGCCGATTGTGTGGGGCTGGAGGCGCTCGAGTGGCAGCTGCTCGACTTCGTGGAGAAGCGTGAGTCGGTGCAGGCCTTCCCCTTCCTGCTGCGCGAGACCGGGACCCTGCAGCCGCAGCGCCACCTCGAATGCCTGGCGGCAGCCTTCGGCTGCAGCGTGCAGGCGGTGTTGCGGTGCCTCGAGCCTGGCCGCCCCCTGATGCGGCTCGGGCTGCTCAAGCGCGCGCGCCTCGCGCCCGACCTCGAGGACTTTCTCGAGACCGGGCGCCTGCTGCCCGAACTCCTGCAGCACGATCCCGCCACCCGTGAGGAACTGCTCGAGGCGCTGATTGAACCCGCGCCTGCTGCGGCCCATGGTGTGGCGGACTTCCCCCATCTGGCGCAGGAGGCCGCGCGCCTGGTGACGGTGCTGAAGGAGACGGCCGGCACCCGCGCCGCGGGCATCAACGTCTTGCTCTACGGCACGCCCGGCAGTGGCAAGACCCAGTTCGCGATGGCGGTAGCCGCGGCCGCCGGACGGCGGCTGTATTGCGTGCGCTGCGAGATCCCCGACGGGCAGGCCATGTCGCGCCGGGACCGCCTGGGCGCGTACCAGCTGAGCCAGGCCTTGCTGTGCTCGCACAACGACGCCGTGCTGCTGTTCGACGAGGCGGAGGACGTGTTTGCCGACCAGGTCAACACGCTGGCGTTGCGCCTGGGTGCGCAGGCGCGCGCGCACGGGGAGAAGGCGTGGATGAATCACCTGCTCGAGGACAATCCGCTGCCGACGATCTGGGTGACCAATGCGGTGCGCGCCATCGACCCGGCGTTTCGCCGCCGCTTCCTGTTGCCGGTGGCGTTTGCGACGCCGCCGCGCAGGGTGCGGCGCAAGATGGTGCGTGAGCATCTGGGCGAGGCGGCCCTGCCCGCGGCGCTGCCCGAAGCCCTGCCCGAAGCCCTGCTTGAAGAACTGGCGGCCGACGAGCGGATGACGCCGGCGAGCTTTGACAGCGCGCGCCGGCTGCTCGCGCTGTGCCGCGCCGACCCACCCGAGCAGGTGGTGCGCGAGGGCGTGGCCGCAGCGCGCCGTCTGCTGCACGGCACGGGACTGGCGCCGCTGCGCCGCCCGGCGATCGCCTTCGACGTCGCCTATCTCAACCTCGCCGGCGGCATCGCCCCCGGCCGCCTGGCCGAGGCGCTCGCGCGCAGCGGGCGCGGCGCGCTGTGCTTCTACGGCCCGCCGGGCACGGGCAAGACCGAGTTCGCCCATGTGCTCGCCGACGCGCTCGATCGCGAGCTGGTGGTCAAGGCGAGCTCGGATCTGGTCTCGGCCTACGTCGGCGAGACCGAGCGCAACATCGCGCGTCTGTTCAACGAGATCGACGCCGAGCACAGCGTGCTGCTGCTCGACGAGGTCGACAGCCTGCTGCGCGACCGCGGCCAAGCCCAGCGCAGCTGGGAGCTCACCCAGGTCAACGAGTTGCTGCAGCAGATGGAGCGCTTCAACGGCATCTTCATCGCCGCCACCAACCTGATGACCGAGCTCGACGCCGCGGCGATGCGCCGCTTCGACTTCAAGCTCGAGTTCCGCCCGCTGACCGAGGCCCAGCGCCTGGCGCTGTTCGCGCGCGAGGCGCTGGGCGATGCGAGCGCCATCGACGCCATCCCGGCGCCGCTGGCGCGGCGGCTGGCGAGCATGTCCACGCTGACCCCAGGCGACTTCGCCAACGTGGTGCGCCAGCGCACGCTGCTGGGTGAGGCGCTGAGCGCGGAGGCTTTCCTGCGCGCGCTGATCCAGGCGTGCAAACACAAACGTGGCATGGGGGTGGCGGCATGAACATCAGACAATATTGCGCGCGCGCGTTGCTTGGCCTGCAGCTCGGCGTGCTGGCGGCCATGCCCGCGCTGGCGATGGACGAAGAAGCGGACGCGATGCGCAACTGGAAACACCCCGAGCTGATGCGCGCCCTGCCGCGCACCGCCGCCACGCTCGAGGCGTTTGTGCCTGCGGGCTGGCGGATCGAGCACCGCGTGCCGGGTCACCTCGACGGCGACTCGGTGCGCGACATGGTGCTCGTGCTGCGCCAGACCGACCCCGCCAACCTGCGCCGCGGCGAGCCGCTGCCCGAGGACGTGGAGGTGGACCTGAACCCCCGGATCGTCCTCGGCCTCGTCAAGACCGCCGCCGGCTACCGCGTGGTCGCACGCAACGACCGACTGATTCCGGCCCCGGACAACGAATTCGTGAGCGACCCGCTCGATGGCGTCGTACTCGAGAAGCGTACGCTCAGGCTCACGATCTCGTTCTTCGCGAGCATGGGCACCTACTACATGAGCACCGCGGTGTTTCACTTCAAGCTCGACGACGAGTGCCTGCACCTGGTGCGCTACGAGGACGAGTCGCTGCGTCGCAACGCCGAGACGGTGCAGCGCATGGTGGTCGAGTACGCCTTTCGCGACGACATCGACCCTCACCAGCGGCGGGGACGCGGGAAACTGAAGCCTGTAGCCGGCCCCTGCTTCGAGGAGCTCGGTGACGCGTGGGAGATGCGGTGGTAGCCGTGCAAGGAGCGGGCGAAAGGCAAGAAGAACCCACCACGAAAAGCTCTTGCCGCCAGTGCCCCAGACGCGCGGGGCCGAGTGGCATTTGGTGGGGGTTGTGCGGGGGAGGAAGCTGATTTGCCACAATCTGAACGGCATCCTCGACACCCTCTGCGACAAGCTCTGGCCGGGGCGCTGCGCAAGCACTGTGAAACTGCTGACCAAAGCAACGGTCGGTTTGCGCGGCAATGAGGGCTACCGTATCGGCCTCTGGTAGCCGATACCGCCGTGGTGCGCACCCGCCGCGTCTTCGCCGCGGTCAGCCTGCCTCCTCGGCACCCTACATCGCAGACATCCGCGCCGCCGTGCGTCTCACCCGCTCGCGCGGGAAAGGTGGCGCCAGCACCTCGACGTGCGGAAGGTGCCGAGATCTGCGGGCTCAAGTCGTTCACTTGGTGAGCCGTCACTGACTGCATAACGACCCGTTGCTGTCCTTCAGTCATCCCGTGTGAATGAATTCAATATCGGATCATGCCCTTACGGCATATCATGTTTTGATACCGCGAGATTCTGCAAACACTCAAGAGAGCACCATGCAGCAACGGGCAAGCGATGAGGGCCAGGCTGAGCCGCTCCAGATGTCAGCACAAGCCAGCAGTCCGCCAAGGCGATCAGACGGCCTGTTCGGTCGCCTGTTGTGGCTGCTGCTGGCCGCCAGCGCCCTGATCATCGCCGTGGCCGCTTTGCTCATTCACGGGGAGTTCCGCAACGAGCGCAGCCTGGCGCAGGAACGCCTGCAAGCGGTCTCGCAGCTGCGCCAGGCCCAACTCGAGGGCTGGGTTCGCGACCTGCTTGGCCAGGGCCGCTTCCTCAGCACCAGCGCCTACTGGGGCAGCCTGTACCGGCAGGCACAGGCCGGCGACAGTCCCAGCCGCGAGCTGCTGCTGCAGCGCCTGGTGGACTGGCGCAAGGACCACGGCAGCGACAGCGTGCTGCTGTTCGACGCCAGCGGCGCAGCGGTCGCGCTCGAGCATGCGCTAAACCGCGCCTCCGCCCCCGAGCTGCAGGCGGCGCTACAAAAGGCATTCGCCCAGAGCCAGCCCGTGCTGACCGGCGTCTACCGGCAACCGGACGAGGCGATTGCGGATCGGCTGGACCTCGTGATCCCGCTGCTGCACACCGGCAAGCCCGCCCAGGCTGCAGTCGTGCTGCGCATCGATGCCACGCGCTGGCTGTTCCCGACCTTGAGGGAATGGCCGGTTCCGACCGCCAGTGGCGATACCGGCCTTTGGCGCCGCGAGGGTGATCAGTTGGCGCTCATGAACCAGTTACGCTCGCAGCCCGACGACGACGCAGCTCAACAGCACAGGCACCTACACCTGCCCTTGGCCCATCCAACCTTACCGACGGCACGGCTGGAGCGCGGCGAGCAGGCGCCAGGCCAGGTGTTCGAAGGCGATGACTACCGCAAGGTCCGTGTGCTGGCCATCGGTCAGCGCATCGCGGACACTGGCTGGTGGATGGTCACCAAGATCGATCTCGACGAGGTCTACGCACCGGCGCGCCACAGGGCATGGTGGATCGGACTGGGAACCGCGGTCGCATTGAGCGCGCTCGCCGCCCTGGCACGCGCTGGGGCGCAGCGCGATTTACGGCGCCAACTGACCCTGCACGAGCAGCACGAGCGTGAACTGCGCCAGGCGCATGAATTGCTGTCACTGGCCGAGTGCGCCGCGCGCGCCGGCGCCTGGAGCTGGAATATCCGGGCGCAGACCCATCACTGGTCCCACGAAATGATGCAGCTCTTCGGCCTTGACCCCCGAACGGACCGGGGCGGCTACGAAGCCTGGGTTTCGCGGCTGCACCCCGAGGACCGGCAGCTCTGCGAGGCGCGCCTGGCCGAAGCGATCAAGAGCAAGCAGCCCTTCATCCACAGCTACCGCATCGTGCTACCGTCAGGCGAGCTGCGCTGGATCGACGCCTCGGGCCATGCCAGCTACGATGCCGACGGCCAGCCGGTGCATATTTCCGGCCTCTGCGTCGACGCGACCCAACGCCGCCAGGTCGAACTCGAGCGCGAGCGCTACCTGCGCTTCTTCGAATCGTCCTCCGACCTGATGGCGGCAGTCGATCCGAACGGTCGTCTCGGCTTGATCAATCCCGCCTGCACCGCCATGCTCGGCTACCAGCCGCAGGAAATGCTCGGACGCGCCTTCATCGATTTCATCCACCCCGAGGACATCGAAGCCAGCCTGAGGACGGTGACCCACGCGCTCGCCAGCGGCCCTGCAGCCGAGGAATTCGTCAACCGCTACCGCGACAAGCAAGGCAGCTACCACTGGATCGCCTGGATCAACTTTCGCAGCACAGGTGATGACATGCTCTATGCCGTGGGCCGCGACATCACCGAACGCCGCAAGAGCGAGGAGGCGCGGCGCGAGAGCGAGGAGCGCTACCGCGTCCTGTTCACGGACTCCCATGTTCCGCTGGTCGTGATAGACCCCGAGAGCATGCAGTTCATCGACTGCAACGCTGCAGCCGTGGCCATCTATCGCCTCGGCGACCGCAGCCAGGTGCTGGGCAAGACACCGATGGACGTGGCGGCCCCGGCGCAATACGACGGCAGCGCGTCAGGCGATGCGGCCCGGCGCATCACACAGCGCGCGCTCGAGACCGGGGCGGTCACGTTCAACTGGCTGCACCGGCGACCCGACGGTGAGCTCTGGGATGCCGAGGTGCGCCTGACGACCATCCGGCACCAGGGCCGGGATCTTTTCCAGTTCGCCTTGCGCGACATCACGCAGGAGCGGCGCAACGCGCGCGAACTGGCCGATTACCAGGCCCATCTGGAGCAACGCGTCGCCGAGCGCACCCGGGAGCTGGTCGAGGCGACCGAGCAGATCCGCGTCAGCGAGGAACGACTGAGTTTCGCGCTGGAGGCCACGCACGACGGTATCTGGGACTGGGATCTGGTCAATGACAAGGCCGTCGTCAACGCCGCCTTCTACGCCATGCTGGGCTACGGCCCGGATGAGCTGGGCGATAACCTCAAGGGGCTGCTGATCGACCTCCTGCCGGAGCCGGAACGCGACCTCCTGCCCCGGCGAATGGGCGAATTGCTGTCCAGCCAGGGAAGCTATGAGGTCGAGTTCCAGCTGCGCTGCAAGGATGGCAGCTACCGCTGGGTCCTGAGCCGCGGCAAGACCGTCAAGCGCGACGCACAGGGCCGGCCGCTGCGCGCGGTCGGCACCCACGTCGACCTGACCGAGCGCAAGAAGGCCGAGGAGCTGCTGCGCGCCGCGCGCGACGCGGCCGAGGCGGCCAACCGGGCCAAGAGCACCTTCCTCTCCAACATGTCGCACGAGCTACGCACGCCGCTGAACGCCATCATGGGCATGAGCTATCTGCTGCAAATCAGCCGGCTCGACCCCAAGCAGCAGGCGCAGCTCAAGACCCTCCAGTCCGCCAGCAGCCAGTTGCTGGGCCTGATCGACGACATCCTGAACTACACGAGCTTGGAGGTGGGCACGCTGGGCACGCAGCAGCAGGACTTCGAGCTCGGCGGGCTGCTCGATACCGTGAGCGGGCGCATCCGCGACAAGGCCACGGCCAAGGGCCTGCGGCTGAGCGTCGAGCTGGCGCCGGAGCTGCCGCGCCAGCTCCATGGCGACGTCAGCCAGATCGGCCAGGTGCTGCACAAGCTGGCCGACAACGCGGTCAAGTTCACCGAGGCTGGCGCCATCACGCTGCGCGCCAGGCTGCTCGAACGGCGGCAGGACGCAGTGCTGCTGCGCTTCGAGGTCGAGGACACCGGCATCGGCATCAGCGCCGGGCAGCGGGCGCAGCTGTTCCAGACTTTCGAGCAGATCGACGGCTCGGCCACGCGCCGCTACGGCGGCACCGGGCTGGGCCTGGCCATCGCGCGCCGAATGGTCGAGCGGATGGACGGCCAGATCGGTGTCGAGAGCGAGGCCGGCAAAGGCAGCCTGTTCTGGTTCACCTTGAGCCTGGGCCTGGGCCGGCCAGACCAGGCCGTCAGCGACCACGGCCAGGGCGGTGCGAAAGCCACGAAGGCGGCCAGCCCGGCCCCGCAGGCAGCGCCGCTGGATCCTCAACAGTGGCAAGCCGTGCGCCAACGCCTGATCGCCCTGCTGCAGCAGGGCGACACCGACTGCCAGGCCATCTTCCAGGACAACGAGGCGCTGCTGCGTGCCAGTCTGGATGCGCGCTTCGAGGCGGTGGCCGGGGCGCTGCGAAACTTCGACTTCGAAGCTGCCCTGACCACGCTGCAGGAAGTTCCGTGAAGGGGGCCGGGCGCAGCCAGCGTGGCAATCAAGAGCTGTAATAAAATACAGCATCTTGCCCATGCCGCACGCCATGCCTACCCCCGCCGCCTCACCCTCACCAAATCCCCCCGACCTCCACCCGATAGTCCTATTGGTAGCTGAGGCCATTCCTTGGGCTTTCGTCCGCCGACGACGGTGGGCTGATGCGTGCAATGTGTCTTGCTCACCGCAGCGGAGCAGGCCAGCCCATCGGACTACACCGTGCCGCCCGGGGCCAGCGCAAGGGTAAGTCGCTGCATCTTCACAGCCCCTCGCTTCTGTGCGGTCTCGCAGGTCGAATCGAGTGCCCCTCCATCAATCCGCTGACCCGTAAAACCCGCCGCTGCACCGCCTGTTCAAGCACGGTGGGCTCGCCCGCTTCGATCAGGCTGAACCAGCGTTTGGCGCGCGTGATCCCCGTGTAAATCAACTCGCGCGTCAGGATCGGGTTCAGCCGGTTGGGCAGCACCAGCGCGGCGTGTTCAAACTCTGATCCTTGCGACTTGTGCACCGTCAGTGCATAGACGGTCTCGACGGCAGGCAGGCGGCTCGGCTGCACCCACTTGATGCCGCTGCTGCCGTCGCCGGCAGGAAAGGCGACCCGCAGCGCAACGGCACCGTCGCTTGCGGGCAGCTCGAGCGTGATGCCGATGTCACCGTTCATCAGTCCCAGCCCGTAGTCGTTGCGGATGACCAGCACCGGACGGCCGGCGTACCATCCGTCGGCGGCCGGGATCAGTCTTTCCTCGCACAGCCAGGCGGCGATCTGCTGGTTGAGTCCCTCGATACCCCACGCACCGCGACGCAAGGCGCAGAGCACCTGGAAGCGGCCGTGCGCGGCGAGCACCTGGCGCGCCCAATCGTCGATCTCGGCCTGCGTCGCGCCGGGCTGCGGGCGCCTAGCCTGCAGTGTCTCAAGGTAGTGACGGTAACCCGCCGCCGTGCTGTTCGGCGTCCGCTCGTCAGCCGATGGCGACGACGGTCCCGACACGCCGTCAATCACGAAGCTGCGCAGCGCGGCCAGGCCGGCGTCCGCCAGCGCGACCCGGGCGAGGTCGGCGTGACCGGATTCGAGCACGCTGCGCAGGTCCGCGACCTTGCCCGCATTGACCGCCCTGGCGAGTTGGCCGATGCCGCTCTGGTGATCGAAGCGATAGCTGTTGCGTAGCATGGTGATCGCCTGGTCCAGGGCAGTCCCATCGGTATCGACGAAATCGGCGGGAATCTGGCAGCCGAATCCGGCAAGCCACGTGGCGGTTGCCGGGGTGTAGTGCGCAGCTTCCGCGCGGCTGCACAACTGTCCGAGCACCGCGCCGGCCTCGACCGACGACAGCTGGTCCTTGTCGCCGAGGAGGATCAGACGCGCGCTTTCCGGCAATGCGGCCAGCACTGCCGCCATCATCTCCAGGTCCACCATCGACGCCTCGTCGATGACGAGCACGTCGACCGGCAGCGGGTTGCCGGTGTGGTGGCGGAAGTGGCGGGTGTCGGGACGGGCGCCAAGCAGGCGGTGCAGCGTCGTCACCTCGACCGGGATCGCGGCGCGGACCGCATCACCGCCAGGCAGGTCTGTGACGGTGAGCCGGGCGACCGCGCCGGCGATCGATTCGTTGAGACGCGCCGCCGCCTTGCCGGTCGGCGCCGCCAGACGGATGCGCAACGCGCGGCCGGCGGGGGCGGCAAGCGCGATCGACTGCAGCACGGCGAGCAGGCGGACGACGGTCGTGGTCTTGCCCGTCCCAGGGCCGCCGGTGACGATGGCGAAGGCGCTGCGTGCCGCCAGCGCACAGGCGAGCTTTTGCCAGTCGGGCTGCGCGAGGGCCGCATCCTGCGGAAAAAGCACCTCCAGCGCATCACGCAGCACGTTCTCTGGCACGGGCAAGGGCGTCGCGAGGCGCGCGTCGATCGCGGCGCGCACCGACTGTTCGTACTGCCAGTAGCGGCGCAGGTAGAGTCGGGCGCCGGCGCGAACCAGCGGCGTTGCGCCCGCGCCGTCGCTAACGAGCTGCGGATGCCCCAGCGCTGCCTGCCAATCGGCGAGGCTGACTGCAGCAAGCACGGCCGATGGCAGCGGCGGCGCGGCGGCGCCCGCACGCGCCTCACCGGCGCTGTCTTCAGGCGGCAGCGACAGCGCGAAGCCAGGGTCGGCCAGCGTCTGTTCGAGGTCGAGGCAGGGATGGCCACGGCCGAGCTGGTGGCTCGCCAGCGCGGCCGCGAGCAACAGGAGCGGCGGCGCGTCAGGCACTTCATCGGCGATGAAGCCCGCGAAGGCGGCATCGAGCGCGCGTAGCCAGCCGTGCTCGGTCCAGCGGCTGATCAGTGCGCGGACGCTGGTGTGGTCGGTCAGGTGACTCATGCGGCCTCCCGGCAGGGGCGGGCGAAAAGGCGGTCGAGTGCTTCGATCAGTTCGCGTGGCGGACGCTCGGCATGGACGCCGCGGCTGGGCGACTGGCTGCCGCGCAGGAACAGGTACAGCGCGCCGCCAACATGGCGGTCGTAGTCGTAATCGGGCAGGCGCAGTCTGAGCAGGCGATGCAGCGCGAGCAGGTAGAGCACGTACTGCAGCTCGTAGCGATGCGCGAGGATCTCCTGCGCCATGGCGGTCGCAGTGTAAGCGGCGTCGTCGGCGCCCAGGTGGTTCGATTTGTAGTCGATCACGTAATAGCGTCCCTCGTGCTCGACGATCAGGTCGATGAAGCCCTTCAGCATCCCGTTGAGCTGCCCTTGCAGCAGTTGCGGTCGCGTGGCTGCAGCAACGGTGTGGCGGACGACCAGTGCGTCGAGTTGTTTGAGGTCGACCTCGTGCGCGGCGATCCAGAATTCCATCTCGGCGACGACGTTCTCCACATCGGCGAGCGCGAAGCTTTCACCGCGGGCAGCCGCGAACGGTTGGCGCAGGAAGTCCTGTAGCCAGTCGGTCAGAGGATCGATCCAGCGTTCCCAGCCGCGCACGGCGCAGCGCCGGGCGACTGCGTCGCGCGTCAGCACCCGCGACTCCGCGGCACGCGCAAAACCCTCTGCGGCTGCCCATTCGAGCAGCTCATGCAGGAAGGTGCCGACGGCAGCGCCGCGTGGGAAGTCGTGCAACAGGCCGCGCGAAGGGGGGGCCATGGTGGCTACGGTGGCCATGGCGCTCGGCTCGGGCCTTGCCGTACGCTCGGCCGCCTCCGCTTCGCGGAACACTTCCTCGTCGGGCGTATCTGCGGCGGTGGCGCTGCCCAGGGCCGAATAGCTCGCGATCCACCAGTTTTCGCGCAAAGAACGTACCGGCAGCCGGGCGGGGCCCTCGTGGATGATCCGGGCGTCGCCGCGGTAGGCGTCGGGGCTCGCTGCCGGCGAGTCGATCACCGCAAGTTCGGGGCAGCCGTCCGCCAGAGCATCGACGCCTTGCTGCAGGTCACCGCCGATCAGGTAGCCGAAGGCGCTGCGTTCGAGGTCCTTGACCGGCGCGACGCCGATCCAGGTCGCGTAGCGGGCTCGTGTCAGCGCGACGTAGAGCTTGCGCAGATCCTCGCCGAGCCGTTCGCGGTCGACGCGTTCGAGCACATCGCCCTCGGCGCTGAGCGCGATCCGCAGGACGCCTGCCTCGTCGTGCCACTTGAGCGGCAGGTCGTCGGGCTTGGTGGCGCGGAAGGCGCAGGCGAAGGGCAGGAAGACGAGCGGGTATTCGAGGCCCTTCGACTTGTGGACGGTGATCACCTGCACCAGGTCGGCGTCGCTCTCGAGCCGGATCTGATGCACGTCGGCCCCGCCATTGTCTGCGCTGCGCTGTTCGGCGAGGTGACGAATCAGCGCGTGTTCGCCGTCGAGCAGCGCGCTCGCCTGCTGCAGCAGTTCAGCCAGGTGGAGCACGTCGGTCAGGCTACGCTCGCCTTCGCCACCCTGGGCAAGCAGCCGCGCCGGGACCCGGAAGTCGTTGAGCAGGCGGCGCAGCATCGGCAGCACGCCCTGTTTGCGCCAGCACTCGCGGTAGCCGCGGAACTGCAGCACCGTGTCGTCCCAGTGCATCTCGTCATGGTTGAAACGGTCGAGCGTGACCCAGTCGAGGCCGAGCGTGCGCGTCGCCAGCGCGGCGCGCAGCGCGCTGGCGTCGTCGGGGTCGGCGCAGGCAGAAAGCCAGAGCTGCAGGTCAAAGGCCTCGGGACGATCGAACACCGAGTCCTTGTCCGAGAGATAGACGCTGCGCACGCGCCGGCGCGAGAGCGCCGCACGGATCGCCTTGGCCTCCGTGCCGGTAGTGACCAGCACGGCGAGGTCGGCTGGGCGCAGGGGCCGCTCGCCGTCGGCGACGAAGCCGGCCTTGCCTTCGCGGCCCAGGTTGAGCAGGCGCACCATCTCGCTCGCGCAGAGCTCGGCCATCTGCTCGAGGTAGGCGTCCTTGGCCATCGGCTTGCCGTCTGCGGCAGGCGGCAGGCGGCAGATGCTCAGCGCCGGCAGCGCATCGCCGTCGGCGCTGAGGGCATCGCGGCGTCCGTTGGCCGTTGCGGCGAAGAAGGGAACCGGATTGTGAGCATCGCGGCGGAAGAGGAAGGCACCCTCGCCCGTTTTCTGCTGCTCGGCGAATTCGAAGCAGCGGTTGCTGGCATCGACCATCGCCTTGGTCGAGCGGTAGTTGCGCAGCAGCGTGTACAGCCGGCCCGCGGTCGCTGCGCGCGCGGCGAGGTAGGTATGGATGTCGGCGCCGCGGAACGCGTAGATCGCCTGCTTGGGATCGCCGATGAGCACGATCGCCGTCTGGGCGTCGTTGGCTGCGACTCGATAGACGGCATCGAAGATGCGGTACTGGACGGCGTCGGTATCCTGGAACTCATCGATCAGCGCCACCGGGAACTGCGCGCGGATCACCGCGGCAAGACGCGCGCCGTTGGGCCCGGAGAGCGCGGTATCGAGGCGGGTGAGCAGGTCGTTGAAACCCATCTGCGCACGGCGCGCCTGCTCGTCGGCGAAACGTGCGGCGATCCAGTGCCCGGCGTGGCGGAGGATGTCGTCGTGGGCGTCGGGCAGCGCGGCGAGTTGCCCGGGCAATTCGGCGATGGCGTCCAGTGCCGGGTGGGTCGGAGACGGTGCCTCATTCCAGACCTCGGCCAGGCCGGTGGGCGTGAGCCGCTGCCAGGCCGTGTCACTCAAGTCTGGCCGCACCTGTGCAGGCTGGTCGCGCCAGGCCTCCAGCCGGGCGAGCCAGTTATCGTAGTTGTTCTTCTTCAGACTTCTGCCGTTGAAGCGCTTGCCTTCGCGGGCATCGTCGAGGAGCTTCTGCAGCTCACCGCGCCATTCAAGCCAGGGCGCTTTCAACTCGCCGAGCACGCGCAGCTTTTCCTGCTCCGCCGCCGCCAGTGCGGCCGCGGGTTCGGGGCTCGCCGCCAGCAGTTCCGCGTGCGGAACGAGACCCTTCACCGCCTTCAGGAGTTTCTCGGGCGATGCCCACCAGCCCTTGACGAGCTGCGCTGCATCTTCCGCGAGCGGGTACATGAAGGTCCGCCAGTAGTCGCGTGCGACCTCGGCGAGCAGGTGTTTCTGGTCGGTTTCGAGACGCTGGTTGAAGAGGCTGTCGCTGTCGAAGGCGTGCTCGCGCAGCATGCGGTTGCACCAGCCGTGGATCGTCGACACCGCCGCCTCGTCCATCCACTCGGCCGCCAGCTGCAGCTTGCGCGCCTGCGCGGGCCAGCTATCGGACGGGTAGCTCGCGCGCAGTTCGCGCAGGAAATCGTCAACTTCGGCATCGGGGCCAGCGTCGTCGGCGAGGAAGTAGCGCGCAGCCTGGTCGAGGCGCTCACGGATGCGGTTGCGTAGCTCCTTGGTCGCGGCGTCGGTGAAGGTGACGACGAGGATCTCGGGCGGGGTCAGCGCACGGGTGAAGGCCGTGGCTTCGCCTCGTTCGTCAGACTCGCCGTGGCCGAGGACAAGGCGCAGGTAGAGCGCGGCGATCGTGTAGGTCTTGCCGGTGCCGGCGCTGGCCTCGATCAGGCGGCTGCCGTGGAGCGGGAAACGCAGCGCTTCGAGTTGCGTGGGGGTCATGACGGTTCTCCGGTCGGCTCTGCGGCGCCTCTGCGCTGTGTGAAAGTCGCCTGATACAGCGTGCCAAGCAATTGCCCAGCGAGCCGCTCGAACTCGCCGTTTGCGCTGAGCGAGGCAAAGTCGGGCCAGGTACGCTGCAAGTACGGACTGGTTTCAACTTCGCCGGTGAGCTTGAAGGCGCCTTCGTAGGTCTTGCGCGCGTCCTGAGGCTTTTCGAGGAAGATGAACGCCGTCTTCACGGCCAGCGCCAAGGGCCTGCGCATGCCTTCCTGCCAGGCGGCGAGCAGGGTCTCGATCTCGGCACGGGCCGCGGCCGCGGGGAGCGGCTCGAAGCGGACCTTGCCCGCCTTGCTCACCACCAGCGTCGTCAGCGGCGCGCCGCCGAGTTGCCCGGCGAGATGCGCCACCCAGTGCTTGATCAGGGTGTGGCGCTGGTACTTCCTCTCTTTGACAGCGTCGCTGGTTTCGAGCACGACGCGGCCGCGCTGTCCCTCGCCATCGACGCGCAGGTCGCGCAGCCAGTCCTCGATCTCGAGCCCGGTCGCTTCGCTGCGGTAGCGGATCTCGCCTTCATGTGGCGCGAGCGTCGGCCATGCGTCGAGTCCTTCGGCGTAGTGCTTGAACATCTCCGCCATCGGTTCGGCGAGCTCGGCGGCCATCAGCCGCGCGAAGGCGCCGGCGGCGAGCTGGCCGCGCCGCTCGATCGAGGCCAGCGTCGCGGCCAGCGCGTCCTCGCGCGAACCTCCGGCGGCGAGCGCCTCGGCCTGGCGCGCGATCAGCTCGTCCCACAACGCCCACTTCTGCAGGCCGTCAAGGTCGAAAGGCTCCTGGTCCTCGCCGGCCGCGTCGTCACCGGGGAAATGGACGCGCAGGCGCTTGCGGAAGAAATCCTTGACTGGGTCGCGCAGGAAATCGGCGAGGTCGGCAATGCGCAGCGGCTCGCTGCGCACGAGCGCTGCCAGCGGCGGCGCCGCGTCGGCGAGTGGGGTGTCAGCGAGTGGAGCATCAGCAAGTGCTGTATCGGCGGTGGCGACGCGCCACTCGCGCGCGTAGGTAAATAGCGGCGAGGCCTCGCCTTCGGCCGGGAAATACGTCGGGCTGAAGGGCTGCAGGTGGTGTTCGACGGTCAGCGCGGCGAGCAGTGCCTTTGCGTCGTCCTCGCGCCCCGCCAGCCTCCAGCCGGCCGCGATATGGTCGCGCAACTGGCCGACCAGCACCGACGGCGGCCGAACGGTGTTGTCGTTGATCGAGCGCCCGACCCAGGAGATCAGCAGGCGCTCGCGCGCCGAGAGCAGGGCCTCGAGGAACAGGTAACGGTCATCCTCGCGCCGCGAACGGTCGCCCGGGCGGTAGTCGCGCCCCATCAGATCGAAGTCCATCGGTACCCGCGTGCGCGGGTAGTCGCCGTCGTTCATGCCGAGCAGGCAGACCTGGCGGAAGGGAATCGCGCGCATCGGCATCAGCGTCGCGAAGGTCACTGCGCCGGCGAAGAAACGCCGTGACAGGCCGCCGTCCTCGAGCTGGGCGAGCCAGTGTGCGTCGACGACCGTCAGCGGCAGCGGGCTATCGAGCCCGCCCTGCGCACAGGCCTCGCGCCAGCGCTCGAGCGCGCCATCGAGCTGTTGCAGCGTGTAGGCGTCCTCGCCTTCCTCCGCCAGGAAGAAATCGGCGAGCAGCGCGTGCAGGCGCTCGCACCATTCGGACGGGGTCGCCTCCGTGCGCAAGCGCGCCCAGCTTGCCTCGAGCCGGTCGAGCAGTTGCACGAGCGGGCCCAGCGCGGCGGCGCCGAGTCCGCCGATCTCGTCTAGGGGTTCGATCCCGTTCCAGGCGCCACCGGCGGCACCCGTGGCGTAACCGAGCAGCATGCGCCTGAGGCCAAAGCGCCAGGTGTTCCCCGCCGGCGGGTCGGGCAGACCGAGGCTGGCGCGGTGCTCGGCGTGCAGTCCCCAGCGCACCTGGGCGCCGCGGATCCAGCGCTGCAGGAGCGGCAGCTCGTCATCGGCGATCGCAAAGCGCGCACGAAGCGCGGGCACCTCGATGAAATCGAGCACGTCGCTGACCGAGAGGCGCGAGTCCGGCAGCTCGAGCAAGCGGGCGAGCGCGTTGAGCAGCGGGTCGTGATGCCGCCGGCCCTGATCGGCGATCGAGAAGGGGATGAAGCGCTTGTCGTGGCCGTCGATGAGCCCGAACACCGCCTGGATGTGCGGAGCGTAGGCCTCGATGTCGGGGACCATGACGACCACGTCGCGCGCACGCAGCGTCGGGTCGGCGTTGAAGGCGGCGAGCAGTTGGTCGTGCAACAGCTCGACTTCGCGCTGCGCGCTGTGCGCGATGTGGAAGCGGATCGACTCGTCCGCCGGGCTGACTGCAGGCCATAGCGGGCGCGACTCGGCGAGCGGGCGCAGGGCGCGGATGTCGTCCTGCAGCTGGTTGAGCAGGCGCGGCTCCTCACCCGTATGCGGGGAGAAGAGGTCGATTTTCGTCTGGATGTCGGCGAAGCGCGGCAGGTAGCCGGCGCGCGCCGCCTCGCTGTCGTGCTCGTCGAGCAGGCCGATGAAGTCACGGCCCTGCTTGCCCCAGGCGGCGAGAAGGGGATGCGCATGCAGGTGCAGGTTCTCCGCGTCGAGCGCAGCCGGCATCCCGTCGCGGCGGCGCTGGCGGAACTGCGTCGCGCGCAGCAGCATGCGGTCGGGGACGATGTCGGCCCAGTAATACTCGCAGGGGTTGTGCACGCACATCAGCACCTGGCTCCAGCGTGCCAGCGCGGCGAGCACTTCGAGCGACTGGCGCGGCAGGGCCGAGATGCCGAACACCAGCACTCGGCGCGGCAGCCCGGCGGGGCGCTCGCCTTCGGGCCGGTCCTTGGGCCAGTCCTCAACCCGGCGCAGGAAGGCGGCGTGGACCGCGGCGCGGCCATTGCGCGAGAACGAGCCTTTGCCCGCGCCTTGGCCATCCTCGCGCGCGACGTCGGCGAGCAGGGCGCGCCACAGCGAAGGCTGCCAGCGCTGTTCGGGATCCAGCGGCCGGCGCTCGCCGTCGGCCCGGATCAGCACGTCCTCGCCAGCCTCCCACGTGGCGAGCCAGTCGGCACGATAGACCTGGTACTGGTCGAACAGGTCGGCCAGGCGTTCGGCGAGCTGGAAGCGCTTGCGCAGGTCGGCATCGCGCTTCAGGAAGCGGCGAAGCGGCGCGTAGTCTTCCTGTTCCAGCAGCTCGGGCAACAGCCGCATCAGGCGCCAGACCAGCAGCGACTTGTCGAAGGGCGAGGCCTCCGGAACCTGGTCGCCTCCGAGCACCGCGCGATAGACCTGCCACAGGAAGGCCGACGGCAGCGAGAAGCGGATCCCGGCAGCGATGCCGCAGCCGCCCGAAGGCTCGTCACCCACGTCCGCCGCCATGGCCAGTCGCAGCCACTGCGCGACGCCGTTGCTCTGCACCAGGACTGTCTCGCTCTCGAGCGGCGCCACCGGGTAGCGTCGCACCCAGGCGACGAGTAGCTCACGCAGATGTTCGGGGTGGTTGCCATGGACCAGCATCAGACCGGTGGACAGCGGATTCGGCGTCAAGACAGGCTCCTCGTGGGTTCAGACTTCGATGAGATCACAGGGTCACGACAAATTCAGTCGCTCTCGAGGCTTCGGCGCATGCGCCCGGGCTGGCAGCCCATCCGCAAATGTGGAATGGCGCCGGCAGCCAGCGCGCAAGAGTCGTCTCCACCCCCTTGGCACCTGCTGTCGGGGCGCGTACGAGGAGAGAAAGCGCTAACATTGCGCACCTTTTCGTGTGCTCTTCCCATGCAGAATCTCAAGTACTTTACCTGGTCGATCGGCTTCACCGTGTTCGGCCTTGTTGGCGGCTATCTGATCGGCGGCTGGCCTGCCGTCTTCATTGTCGCCGTGCTCGCGGTACTGGAAACCTCGCTGTCTTTCGACAACGCGGTGGTCAACGCCACCGTGCTGCGCCACATGGACGAGAAGTGGCGCCAGCGCTTCCTGCTGTGGGGCATCCTGATCGCGGTGTTCGGCATGCGCATCGTGTTCCCGCTTGCCATCGTCGGCGTGGTCGCCAACATGGGGCCGCTGGCGGTGGTCGATCTGGCGCTGTTCAGGCCCGATGAGTACGCGCGCATCCTCACCTCGGCGCACCACGAGATCGCGGCCTTCGGCGGCGCCTTCCTGATGATGGTCTTCCTCAAATTCTTCATCGACGAGAACAAGGACACCCACTGGCTGGCCCCGATCGAGGCCCCGCTGACCCAGCTCGGGCGCCTGGAGGCGGCGCAGATCATGTTCACGCTGCTCGCGATCCTGGCGACTTCGGCCTGGCTCGACGGTGCCGAGCGGCGCATGGAGTTCATCGTCGCCGGCGTGTGGGGGCTGATCGTCTACATCCTCGCCGACGGCATTGGCGCGATCATGGGCGGGGAGGAGGGTGAGGGCGGCAAGGTGGTGGCCAAGACCGGCTTCGCCGGATTCATGTATCTGGAGCTGCTCGATGCCTCGTTCAGCTTCGACGGCGTGATCGGCGCCTTCGCGCTCACCAACAGCCTGCCGATCATCGCCATCGGTCTCGGTGTCGGCGCGATGTTCGTGCGCTCGTTCACACTGATGCTGGTCTATCGCGGCACGCTCGAGGCCTACCGCTATCTGGAGCATGGTGCCTTCTGGGCGATCGGCGCGCTGGCGGCGATCATGTTCATTGGCATCCATGTGCACATCCCCGAGACCATCACCGGCCTGATCGGCGCGGTACTGATCGGCGCTGCCTTCTTCAGCTCGATCCGCCACAATCGTGCCGCGCTGGCCCACTGAATGCCCGAGGACCGGTGGCGCTGTCGATGATGGCGAGCCAACACAACCTTGTCACCGCCTGCGTGCGTTCATCGCAGCTCGAACGCCTCCTGATGGAAGCGGTAACGAGCCCTTCCCATTTCACGAAGGCCTTTGCGCAGCGTCCTGGCCAGGCCCAGCGGGCCGCAGAACCAGACCTCGGTGACTGCGCCGCGCTGGGGGCGATTTCCGAGCGTCAGCGCGCTCAGGTGCTCGTTGTGAGCGCTGCTGAAGACGTGAAGGCGTAGTGAAGGCAAGCGCGCGCACAGACCCTCCACACGGGCGACGAAAGGGTCCGAGTCGCGGTCGCGCACGCAGTAATAGAGGTCTGCGTCGGGCGCCTGGTCCGGTCTTGTCTGCAGGGCCTCGAGCCACGCGATGAACGGTGTGATCCCGATGCCGCCGGCAATCCACACCTGGTCCTGGCTTGCCTGCCCGGTCGGCAGCTTGAAGCAACCATAGGGCCCTTCGATCTGCACCACCTGGCCTGCTTGAAGGCGTTGCGCGAGCCCCCGGGTGTAGTCGCCCAGGGCCTTGATCTCGAAGGTGATGCGACGGTCGCCGCGATCGGCGCTGGCGATGGTGAAGGGATGGGCGCCCTCGAAACGGTCGAAGGTGGCAAAGGCGAACTGGCCAGGGCGGTGCCCGCGCCAGGCTGCGTCCAGTCGGCAGGTGACTTCTGTGATGCTCGGCCCGGGCTCGTGCACCGACTCCACCACTGCGCTGGCGCGATGGCGCTGACCGATGCGGCCAGCCAGCGCCAGTACGCTGGCGAGCACGCCGGCCACGATCATCACAGCCAGCATCAGGCCCACCGGCTGCGTCCAGTAGTCAGGCGGGGCGAGAAAGGCGGCGTGAAAGGCCAGCGCCAGGTACAGCGCGGGCATCCCCTTGTGCAGGTATCGCCAGAACTTGAACGGAAAACGCTTCCACAGCGTCAGCACGAGCATGGCGAGCAGCGCATAGATTGCAAACTCGCCAAGCTCCTCGGCCACGTCGCGCATGGCCTCGAGGACATCGCCGCCGTGCTCACTGGACAGGCGCCCCTCACGTCCCCACAGCGCCTTGATGAGCTCGTCCGACATCTCGACCAGCCAGTGCAGCGCTGCAAAGCCGATCGCGAGGATCCCGGCCCATTTGTGCACACGGTAGATGCGGTCCATGCCGCCGAAGAGGGGCTCCAGCCAGGTCGGCCGGGTGGCGAGCACCATCGCCAGGGACATCAGCGCGAAGGACTCCAGACCGGTCAAGGTGAGCGCGTGCTCGCGCACTGCCCATGCGTTGGCGGGCAGGCCCGCAGCAGCACCTGTCGCCGACAATACTTGCCAGGCCCAGGCCAGCGTGAACAAAGCGATGAAGGCCGCGAGAAATCGTTTCACGATGGCGCACCTCAGTCGTCGTCGAAATAGCCTTTGTCGGCGTCGACGTGGCATGCCGCGCAGTTCGCCTTGCTGCCGACATCCTTGCCGGTCCAGTCGGCCGCGGGCACCTCGTCATGCTCTCTGACCCACTTCGGCAATCCGGTGATCCGGAGCGGTGCATCGCCAGGGCGCAGGCCGCGCAGCAGTTTGGTGGTCTGACCGGGTGCATCGCCAGCGTGATCGACCAGATAGCGCGTAATCGCAGCAGTGGTTTGAGCATCGAGGCTGGCGTCGTCACCGAAGTGGTTCTCGAGCTCGCCCATCATGCGCTTCCACGATGCGGCCGGCAGCATGGAGGGGGGAAAGGCGATATGACAGCTCGCGCATTCCTGCAGCGTCAGCGTGTCGGTGACGGGCGGGTAGTAATCGTCATCGCCCGCCTGGGCGCGTCCGAAGAGCAGCACAGTGACAGCGAGCGTGACGACGCCGAGGGCAAATGGGCGAAGGGGAGAAGCTTTCATGGTGTTGTGTTTCCAGAGTGTCGCTTACTGTTTTGTCATCCAGGCGAGCCAGTCGCCCTTCTCGCGTGGGGTGCACTCGCGTCCGAGCACCTCGGTGCAGTTGCGCTTGAACCACTTCTCGACCTTGGCGGGGTCGCTGTAGCGGGTGGCCACCACCGACACCGCCATCGGCTCGATGGCCTTCCCGGTGCGGGTCTTGCCGGGTGCGCGCGCATCATCGCCATGGCACGAGGTGCAGGCGGGCGTATCGGGTTTGCCAAGGCCGTGGCGGGTGCGGTGCAGTGTTTCGCCGCGCTCGGCGGAGAACCCCGTGAAGGCGGGGTCAGCGGCGCGCGCCTCGGCGGCATAGCCGTCGATGAGCGCGGCAGGTGGGGCGGCGAGCGCCCCGATGCTCACGCCGAGGCAGCTCAGGAGCGCGAGCGCGTGCAATGTGCGGTTCATGGTTCGTTCCTTGATCCGGGCTGATGACTTGTCCGGACGGGCACTGTGGATGCCCTGCGTCCGGAACCTGGTGCCCAGTGTGCCGGTACGCGAATGAATCGAACCTGAACGGCGATGATGCTCGGCCGAGGGGATCCAGGAATTATTTCATTGGCATAAATGGGGTATTTTCACGGGCGCTCAGCCCAGTTCGAAGGTGGTCACCCCGAACACGCGCTCGTGCCGGATCGCGGGCATCGGCCCGAGATACATTCGCGCGCAGCCGAACACCTCGGTCATGGCGCGCGCACGAACCAGCGCGCTCGCGTCAGGGTTGTTCTCGGGTGCATCGAGATACACCGGCCCGTCGGCACCGAAGGCCGCAAGCGCGTCGAACAGCGCCCCCGCCACGCGCGCATCGTCGGCGAACAGCGGCCCCACCTTGCTGCCTGCGCGGCAGCGCCGGATCACCCCGTAGCCGACCAGGCTGTCGTCACGCAGGCACGCGAGCGCCAGCGCGTCCGGCTGCGCGATCCAGCCGGCAAGAAAACGCCTGCGCTCGGCCGGGAAGCAGCTGCGGTCGTAGGCGCACAGGGTGTCGAACGGGACTGCGGCGAGCGGGACGATGCGTGCGCCATCGGGCGCAGCCGCCGGACGCGTGCCCGCCCGGGCACCGGCAGCTGCGGGAACCTCCAGGCAAAAGCGCGGGTTGCGGTGCGAGAACACGAAACCGCCCGCGCTGTAGTAGGGCTGCATGTTGAAGACGCCATCCATGCCGATGGTGGCACCCGGCTTCAGGCGGCCCAGCAGGCGGTCGCGCCGCATGTGCCAGAGCGCATCGCCAAGGCCCTGGCCGCGATGCTCCGGGTGCACGATGAAGAACCCCATGAACCCGAAGCTGTCGCCGTAGGCCGTGATCGCGCCGCCGCCGATCAGCTCGCCATCCAGCTCCGCGGCGAGGAAGGCTTCCGGGTCGGTGGCCCAGAACAGCTCGGCATCGTGCAGTCCGGGGTTCCAGCCCTCGCGCGCGGCCCAGTCGACCAGCAGATCGACCTCGTCACGACGCATCAGGCGGAAGGAGAGGGCAGCGGCGGCAGGGGTGGGCATGGGGAGCTCCAGCGAGAGGGCAGGCGAAGGCCATTATCCCCGATGCGCCCGCCATGGGCGCCGAGCCCGGGTGGAAATGCACACCGACGAAAGGCAGGGCGACCCGCGGGGGCGTCGCGAGCCAAGAGGTCGAGCCCGCAAACCGAGGGCGACAGCGGCCGGTGCGCTCGGGGATAATCACGCATTCTGGCGTGTTTCCGGGGCTTGGCGGCCCCGCAACCTTTTAGTAGGGATGTCTACATGAACAGCAAGATCAGAATCGCCATCGCCGGCTATGGAAACCTGGGCAGGGGGGTCGAGTCGGCCCTGGCGCGCAGCCCCGACATGGAACTCGTCGCGGTGTTTACCCGGCGCGACCCGGGTGCGCTCGTGCTGCAGAGCAGCGGGGTGCCGGTGCATGCCATGGAGCGGATCGCGGACTTTGCTGACGCGGTCGATGTGCTCATCCTGTGCGGCGGCTCCAAGACCGACCTGCCTGAACAGGGGCCGGCGCTGGCGGCGCTGTTCAACACCGTCGACAGCTTCGACACCCACGCCAAGGTGCCCGAATACTTTGCCGCAGTGGATGCGGCGGCGCGCGGCGGCAAGCGGATCGCGCTGATCGCGGTGGGCTGGGACCCCGGCCTGTTCTCGATCAACCGCCTCTATGGCGAGGCAGTGCTGCCCGAGGGGGAGAGCTACACCTTCTGGGGCAAGGGCCTCAGCCAGGGCCATTCCGACGCCCTGCGCCGGGTGCCGGGCGTGCAGGGCGCGGTGCAATACACGATCCCTTCGCAGGCGGCGATCGAGCGCGTCCGCAGCGGTTCGCGCCCCAGCCTGACGACGCGCGAGAAGCACACCCGCGAATGCTACGTGGTGCTCGCGGACGGCGCCGACGCGCGTGCGGTCGAGCAGGCGATCGTCACCATGCCCGATTACTTCGCCGACTACGACACCACGGTGAATTTCATCAGCGCCGAAGAACTGCAGCGCGATCACGCCAGCATGCCGCACGGCGGCTTCGTGATCCGCAGCGGCACCACCGGCGTGGCGTCGTCGCAGATCATGGAGTTCGGACTCACGCTCGACAGCAACCCCGAGTTCACCTCCAGCGTGCTCGTCGCCTACGCACGCGCTACCGCCCGTCTCGCCCGGCAAGGTGAGCTTGGTGCGCGGACGGTGTTCGACATCGCGCCGGGGCTGCTGTCGCCCAAGAGCGCAGCCGAACTGCGCGAGGAGTTGCTCTAAGCGCGGGCGCAGGCCCCGGCCGTGCGCGGGTCGGCGCTCCCGGTCAGCGCGGTCTTGCCGGATTAGTGAGAAAGTCGACCCGCCCGGGGCGCTGCGCCAGGGCCAGCGTGGCGGTGGCTTCCGGGGTGCTGGCGATCCGTTTGCCGCGCCGGTACACCGCCAGGCGGGTCGCGCGCAGACGGATTGCCTCGGCGGGGTGGCGGGCCTGCAGCAGCACGAAATCGGCGTGGCAGCCTGCCGCCAGCCCGTAGCCTTCCAGCCCGAGCAGTCTGGCCGGCTGGGTGGTGACCGCCTCGAAGCACTGGCGCATGGCGCGCTGGCTGGTCATCTGGCCCACGTGCAGGCCCATGTGCGCTACCTCCAGCATGTCGCCGCTGCCCAGGCCGTACCAGGGGTCCATCACGCAGTCCTGGCCAAAGGCCACGGTGAGGCCCGCGTCCAGCAGCTCGGGCACGCGGGTCATGCCCCGGCGCCGGGGGTAGCTGTCGTGGCGGCCCTGCAGGGTGATGTTGATGAGCGGGTTGGCGACCACGCCCAGTTGCGCTTCGGCCATCAGGGCGACGAGCTTGCTCACGTAATAGTTGTCCATGCTGTGCATGGAGGTCAGGTGCGAACCCGTCACGCGGCCGTGCAGCCCGAGGCGCTGGGTCTCGCAAGCCAGGGTTTCGACGTGGCGCGAGAGCGGGTCGTCGCTCTCGTCGCAGTGCATGTCCACGCGTTTGCCCTGCTCGGCCGCCAGCTCGCAGAGGAGACGCACACTTTCGGCGCCCTGGGCCATGGTGCGCTCGAAATGCGGTATCCCGCCCACCACGTCCACCCCCAGCGCGAGCGCGCGCTTGAGATTGTCCAGCCCGTCGGGTGTGCGCAGAAGGCCGTCCTGGGGAAAGGCCACCAGCTGCAGGTCGAGGTAGGGCGCCACGCGCTGCTTCACCTCGAGCAGGGCATGCACGGTCAGCAGGCTGGCATGGCTGGTGTCGACATGCGAGCGGATCGCCAGCAGGCCGCGTGCCACCGCCCAGTCGCAGTAGCGCAGTGCGCGCTCGGTGATCGCCTCCACGGTGAGCTGGGGCTTGAGCTCGCCCCACAGGGCGATGCCTTCGAGCAGGGTGCCGCTTTCGTTCACCCGCGGCTGGCCGTAGCTCAGCGCCGAATCGAGGTGGAAGTGGGCGTCGACGAAGGGCGGGCTGAGCAGCAGCCCGCGGGCGTCGAGTGTCTCGTGGGCCGTTGCCTCCAGGCCCTCGCGCACTTCGACGATCCGGCCGTCGAGCACGGCGATCGACATGTTGGTGCGGCCGTCGGGTAGGGTGGCGTTGCGAACAATCAGGTCGAGCATGTCGGGGCTCCTTGCTTGTTGCGACAGTATGCGACGACTTCGAGAGGAGGGGATGAGGCAGCGATTGTCCCCAGGCGGTGGGGACAGGGGTGTGGGCGAGCCTGTGGATAAGGGGCCAGGTCCCTCGTGGTCTCTGGGCTGCCGGCTCGTGCTCAATTTTGCGGCAGTCTGCGGCCGAGCGGATGCCCTTGGGCGCAAAGCCTATAATGCGCGTCCCCCCATTCCGAAGCCGCCATGCGCCACAACCTCAAGGTCCCGTTTGCCGAGAAAGATCAGGCCAAGAAGCTGGGTGCGCGCTGGGATGCCGCGCGCAAGCTCTGGTACATCGAGGCTGGCCTCGACCTGGCGCCTTTCTCGCGCTGGCAGCCGACGCCGCATGATGTCTCGGCTCCCAGCGCGCCCGCCCCGCGCCGCAGCACGCCTTCGCAGCTGGTGACCGAGGGCAAGCTCCAGGTGGGCAGCCGCTTCGTGGCTCTGCCGCGGGTGTGCGACTGCCTGCCGTGGGAGGACTGTGACACCTGCCGCCTGGTGTCGTGGCCCGAGCCGCAGAGCGGGCGTTGAGCTTGGATCTGGAGACGGCGTCAGCGCTCGGTGGCGGAATCTTCCCCCAGGGCCGTCCAGCGCAGCCAGTGACCGCACGCCGAGCGTACGCCGCGCAAGCTCCGATGCCATGGCCCCTCGATGCACACCCCACGCACCGCGGCCGAGGCAACCTCGACGGTATCCGGTGCGTCACCGGGCCGTCGCCGGCCATGCCAGCGGTTGCAGCTGATGCAGCGCTTGTCGCTGACCGGTTGAACCAAAGCCATCGCGCCTTCCTGCTTCGTCACGCTGCCTCCCCCGTCCGTCCGCGTCGCGAACGTTCGCGGGCATTTTACCTGCCCAGGCCCGGCGTCAGCCTGACACCGCGGCGCCTCACTTCCGCGCCCGGCGATCGCCTCCGCGCGCGGGATACTCCTCACTGCCCTTGCGCCAAGCGATGCGCACAACCGTCAGCCCGGACATGAATGAGAGAAGCCGATGACCGCAGCACAGCCCAATAATCCGCTCCATGGCATCACGCTCGAGCGGATCCTGAACGACCTGGTGGCGCGCTTCGGCTGGGCGGGGCTCGGGCGGCGGATCGACATCCGCTGCTTCAATCACGAGCCCAGCATCGCCTCCAGCCTCAAGTTCCTGCGCCGCACGCCGTGGGCGCGCGAGCAGGTGGAGGCGCTGTATCTTGATACGCTGCGCGCCACCCCCACCCCCACCCCCACCCCATCCAGGACCCGACCCAACACGTGAAGACCCCGAGCAGAATCGAACCGCTGGTGGCCGATGGCCTCGTCGACCGGGTCATCCGCCAACTCATGAGCGGCAAGGAGGCGATGGTCTATGTCGTGCAGTGCGGCGACGCGCTGCGCTGCGCCAAAGTGTACAAGGAAGCCAACAAGCGTGGCTTTCACAAGGCGGTCGACTACACCGAGGGGCGCAAGATCAAGAACAGCCGCCAGGCGCGGGCGATGGCCAAGGGTTCGCGCTATGGCCGCCAGGAGCAGGAGGCTGCCTGGCAGCACGCCGAGGTCGACGCATTGCGCCGGCTCGCCGCCGCGGGCGTGCGTGTGCCGACCCCGTACGATTTTCATGAGGGGGTGCTGCTGATGGAGCTGGTGGCCGATGAAGACGGCGAGCCGGCTCCGCGCCTGAACGACATCGTGCTCGGCGAGGCGGATGCGCGGCGCTTTCACGCCGATCTGGTGCGCCAGGTGGTGCGCATGCTCTGCGCCGGCATCATCCACGGCGATCTGTCCGAGTACAACGTGCTGGTCGATGGCGGGGGGCCGGTGATCATCGATCTGCCGCAGGCAGTTGATGCAGCAGCCAACAACAATGCCCGCGCCATGCTCGAGCGCGACCTCGGCAACCTCGCCGCCTACTTCGGCCAGTTCGCGCCCGAGCTGCGCGACACCGCGTATGGCAGGGAGATCTGGGCGCTGTATGAGTCGGGCAAGCTGCAGCCCGAGAGCGTGCTCACCGGCGTGTTCAAGGCGGAAGACGGTGAGGCCGACGTCGACGAGGTGATGCAGGTCATCGAGGCGGCACGTCGTGAGGAGGCCGCGCGCCAGGCGGGCAGGGCCGAGGCCGCTAGCCCGCGCTGAGTTCGCGATCCAGCGCGGCCAGGCGCTGCGGGGTGCCCACGTCAACCCAGCGACCGCGGTGGTGCGCGCCGCTGACCCGCCCGCCAGCTATGGCCTGGCGCAGCAGCGGGGCGAGTTTGGCGGGCGTGTGCGTGGGCAGTTCGGCGAACAGGGCGGGGTGATAGGCGCCGAGGCCGGAGAAGGTGAGGCGCGGCGCGCCGTCGGCGTGGAGGCGGCCGTCGCCTGCCAGGTGGAAGTCGCCCTCAAGGTGGTGATCGGGGTTGTCGACCAGCAGCAGGTGGGCGAGCAGGCCGTCAGCGCGCAGGGTCTGGGCGGCGGCGCCCAGGGCGGTGAAGTCGGCGTCGCAGAAGACGTCGCCATTGACGACGACAAAGGGCGCGTCACCAAGCAGCGCCAGCGCCTGGCGGATGCCGCCGGCGGTCTCCAGGGCGGTGGCCTCGGGCGACCAGGCGATGCGTACGCCGAACGCGGCGCCGTCGCCCAGTGTTTCTTCCAGGCGGTGGCCGAGGTGGGCGTGATTGACGATCAGCTCGGTGAAACCGGCCGCGCGCAGGCGTTCGATGTGCCACACGATCAGCGGTTTGCCGCCCACCGCCAGCAGCGGCTTGGGGGTGTGGTCGGTAAGCGGGCGCATGCGCTCGCCGCGGCCGGCGGCGAGGATCATCGCTTTCGTCATCGTGTTCAGAAGGTGTAGCCGACCTGCACGTGCTCGGGCTCGAGGCGGTCGAGCAGTTTCAGCAGCGGGCCGAGCTCGCGCCAGCGTTTGCAGGCGCGGCGCAGGTAGTCCATCACCAGCGGCATGTCGGCGAGGTAGCCGTCCTTGCCGTCGCGGTGGCAGAGGCGGGCGAAGATGCCGAGCACCTTGATGTGGCGCTGCACGCCCATCCATTCGAAGTCGCGGTGGAAGTCGGCGAACTCGGCGCGCACCGGCAGGCCTAGCTTCCTCGCGGTCTCCCAGTAGCGGATCAGCAGGTCGAGGATGAATTCCTCGTCCCAGCGGATGTAGGCATCCTTGAACAGCGACACCAGGTCATAGCTGATCGGGCCGTAAACTGCATCCTGGAAGTCGATGATGCCCGGGTTGGCGCCGAGGCCGTCGGCAGGCTCGAGCAGCATCAGGTTGCGCGAGTGGTAGTCGCGGTGCACGAAGACCTGCGGTTCGGCGAGGTTGACCGCGAGGATGCGCTCGAACACCGTGTTGAGCATCGCCGTCTCGGTGTCGCTCAGCGTGACGCCCTTGTGGCGGGCGATGTACCACTCGGGGAAGAGCTGTAGCTCACGCAGCAGCAGCGCGCGGTCATATTCGGGCAGCACGCCGGGGCGGCTCGCGCACTGGATCGCCGCCAGTGAACCGAGCGCATCCGCGTAGAGCCGGGCGGCGCGCTGGGGGTCGTCCTGGGTTTTGAGCGCCTGCAGGTAGGTGGTCGAGCCCAGATCGGAGAGCAGCAGGAAGCCGCGCTCGAGATCCTGCGCGATCACCTCGGGCACGTGTGCGCCGGCGGTGCGGAAGTGTTCTGCCACGTGCAGCCAGGGGCGGACATCTTCCTTGTCGGGCGGGGCATCCATGACGATGCGCGAGATGCCGCCGTCGGCAAAGCTTGCGCGGAAGTAGCGCCTGAAGCTGGCGTCGGCCGAAGCCGGGGCGAGTTCGAAGGACTGGTTGGGCAGGGTGGCGGCGAGCCAGGCCCTGAGTTGTTCGAGACGATGCAAACCGGTTCTCCGCGGGCGTTCGTGTACAATCCGCGAGTTTATCAATACGGTGGTGCGGGTGTGCAGTCGCGCACGCCCGGCAATCGCAAAGGCTCGATCCGCATGGTTCCGAATACGCGCATTCGATTGATTCCGCTGCTGCTGCTCTGCATGTCGGGCGCGAGTTTTGCCGAATCGCTGTCGCCGCTGAAGGTGGCGCCCGAGCTGCTGCGCGGTGCGCGGCCCGCAGCGCTCAAGGCGGGCGCCGGCGCGGTATCCGCTGCGCCGGTGCGCGGCGCCGTGGTGCCGCAGGCGCCTGCCGCCCCGGCATCGCCGGCAGCGTCCCCGGTGACCACGCCGTCTGCGCCGGCGGTCGAACGTGCTGTGCCGGCTGCCGCGGCCGCCGCTGTGGTACCCGTCGCCGCACCCCCCGCGGCCGAATCGACGCCCGAGGCTGCGCCAGTGTCGCCCCCGGTCCCGCCGCCGCTCGGCGCGACCGCGATCAGCGCGCTGCGCATCCATGGCGCACGCGGCGTCGAGCTCGTGGCCGAGGGCGAGGCCGAGCTCCAGCGTGACGATACGGTGCTGACAGCCGACAAGCTCACCTACCGCGAACCGACAGACGAGGCCGTCGCCGAGGGCAATGTCGTGCTCAGCCGCGGCACCGACACGATCCGTGGGCCCCAGGCGACGCTGGTCGTGGGCGACCGCACCGGCCGCTTCGAGTCGCCGCAGTACCAGCTCTCCCGGGCGCGTGATCCCGCGCCCGCGGGCGTTGCGCCGCGCTCGGTGTCGGGCAGCGGCGAGGCCGATGTGCTCATGCTCGAGGGCGAGAACCAGTACCGCCTGAACAACGCCACCTGGACCACCTGTAGCCCGACCGATCCGGACTGGTACATCAAGGCGAGTGAGCTTGAGCTGGACTACGACCGTGAAGTCGGCACCGCGCACGGCAGCTCGATCGTGTTCATGGACACGCCCATCTTCTGGATGCCCTGGGCCGAATTTCCGCTCAACGGCCAGCGCCAGTCGGGCCTGCTGCCACCGACCTTCGGCTCGTCGAACAAGACTGGTGTCGATTTCACCCAGCCTTACTACTGGAACATCGCGCCCAACTACGACGCCACGATCGCGCCGCGCCTCATGAGCCGCCGCGGCCTGCAGGTCGGCGGCGAGTTCCGCTACCTCGGAGTGGACTACCAAGGCACGACCCGGGTCGAGTGGATGCCGGAAGACAGCGTCACCGGCGAGGAGCGCCGGCTCGGCTCGATCCAGCATCAGCACCGCTTCGCACCCAACCTGTTCGGTACGCTGGATCTGAATGCGGTGTCGGATGACGAGTACTTCGAGGACCTGTCCTCCAACATCGGCGTGGCCTCGCGGGTCAATCTTCTGCGTGAAGGCCGCCTGATCTATGCCGGGGGCTGGTGGAGCGCCTCTGCGCTGGTGCAGCGTTATCAGACCCTGAGCCCGGAAGGTTCCGCACCGAACGCCGAGCCCTACCGCCGTCTTCCGCAGCTGGCGCTCAACGCCGTTCGTGCCGATCTCGCCGGCGGGCTGACGGGGGCGCTCGAGAGTGAGGTCACCCGCTTCGAGCACGCAGACCCGGACGTCCATGACGAGGCGACCCGTTTTGTCGCCTATCCTCAGCTCTCCCTGCCCTTGCAGGGCGCCTCATGGTTCGTGACCCCCAAGCTGGGCGTGCATTACACGAGCTATGACATCGACCGCGCGCCAGGGGGCTACGACACGACCGCGGTGACGCGATCCCTGCCCATCGTGTCGCTTGACTCGGGGCTCTTTTTCGAGCGCGAGACACGCATTCTGGGCGGTAGCTACCTGCAGACCCTGGAGCCGCGACTGTTCTACCTGCGCGTGCAGGACAAGGACCAGCGCGACATCCCGCTCTTCGACACCAACCGCTTCGATGTGGGCTTCGCGCAGATCTTCGCCGAGAACCGGTTCTCGGGGAACGACCGGATAGGTGATGCGAACGATCTGACCGCAGCGGTCACGACCCGCTTCATCGATGCCGAAACCGGGGTGGAACGGCTGCGTGCGCTGCTCGGGCAGCGCTACTACTTCTCTGACCAGACGGTCTTCCTGTTCGATGAGAGTGAGCTGCGTCGGGCCGGTACCGGCACCGAAATGCTTGCGGGTCTGGGCGGCCGCGTCACCAACTCGATCTCGGTCGACTCCTATCTTCAATTCAACACCGAGACGAGCCAGACCGAGCGCCTCAATGCGAGCCTTCGCTATCAGCCCGGTTTCGCGCGGACGCTCAATCTCAGCTATCGCTACGCACCCAATCTGGCGGTCGACGACGGCATCATTGGCCTCGAGGACATTGACGTCTCCGGCCAGTGGCCGATCGCGAGGCAGTGGTATGGCGTTGGCCGGGTTACGCACTCGCTCAAGGACAACCGCGTCACCGAAGCCGTCGCCGGCCTCGAGTACGACGGTGGCTGCTGGGTCTTCCGCACCGCGATGCACCGCTTCGCGATCGACGAGAGCGATGTCACCAACGCCATCTTCGTCCAGCTTGAACTCAACGATCTCGCGGGAATCGGCTCCAATCCGCTCGGTCTGATCAAGCGCAGCGTGCCGGGCTATGGCAAGATCAATGACTCCTCCGCCGACCGTGTGTTCGGTGCCGAGTGAGCCCCGCTCCGTGAATCCACCGCGAATGAACATGACCCGTCTGATGCTCCGTACCCGTTTCGCCCTTGCCATCGGCCTGGCGGCGGCAACGTTTTCCCTGCCTGTTCACGCAGTTCCGCGCGCGGTCGAAGTCGATCGCATCGTCGCGGTCGTCAACAGTGAAGTGATCACCTCCGTGCAGCTGCGCGCACGGATCGAGCAGGCCAGGCGCCAGCTTGCCCGCCAGGGTGTCGAGCTGCCGCCCGAGGACGTGCTGCAGCGCCAATTGCTCGAGCGCCTGATCGTCGAACGCGCGCAGGTCCAGCTGGCACAGGAAACCGCGCTGCGTGTGGATGACGCCACGCTTGAGCGCGCGATCGAGCGCATCGCCGGCAACAACAGTCTGTCGGTCGAGCAGCTGCGTGAGGCGCTCAAGAAGGACGGCGTCGCCTGGAGCCGCTTCCGCGACGAGATCCGTACCGAGATCCTGCTCAGCCGGCTGCGCGAGCGCGAAGTCGACAGTCGTGTGGTGGTCACCGACGCCGAGATCGACAACTTCATCGCCAACAATCCGGATGCGTTCTCCGGCCTGGAGTTTGCGGTCGCCCACATCCTGCTGCGCACGCCCGAAGGCGCCACGCCGCAGCAGATCGAGGCGGTGGCGCGACGTGCCGAACAGGTGATGGCACGTCTGCGCTCGGGTGAGGACTTTGCCCGCGTGGCCGCCGAGGTGTCGGACGCACCCGATGGCCTGTCCGGCGGCGCGCTGGGCTGGCGGCCGCTTGATCGTCTGCCCGGACTGTTCGCCGACGCGGTGCGCCGCATGCAGCCGGGCGAGACCTCGCCGGTACTGCGCAGTGCGGCCGGCTTGCACATCGTGCGCCTGATCGAGCGCCGCGGTGGCAGCGCCCAAGCGGTGCAGCAGCTCGAGCAGACGCGCGCGCGCCATATCCTGATCAAGACCTCCGAGGTGCTCTCCGATGCCGAGGCCGAGGTCCGGCTGCTGGCGATCCGCGAGCGGGTGGTCAATGGCACCGACTTTGGCGAGCTCGCCAAGGCCAGCTCGGCCGATTTGTCCGCAGCCAAGGGGGGAGACCTCGGCTGGCTGAACCCCGGTGACACGGTGCCCGAGTTCGAACGCGCGATGAACGCCCTGCAGCCGGGCGAGGTGAGTCCGCCGGTGCGCTCGCCCTTCGGCTGGCACCTGATCCAGGTGCAGGAGCGCCGCGTCCAGGACGTCACCGACGAGCGCAAGCGGACCGCTGCCCGCCAGGCCCTGCGCGAGCGCAAGGCCGAACAGGCGTACGAGGACTGGGTGCGCCAGCTGCGCGACAGCACCTACGTCGATTACCGTCTCGAGCGCGAATGAGCGTCGCCACAGGGGGGCCGGGCGTGCAGCGCCCGGTCATCGTCATCACCAGCGGCGAGCCGGCGGGCGTCGGCCCCGAGTTGTGTCTGCGTATCGCCGAGCGCGACTGGCCGGCGCGGCTGGTGGTGCTGGGCGACATCGAGCTGATGCGTACGCGGGCGGCGCAGCTGGGCAGTGGCGTTCAGATTCGGCCGTGGCGAGCGGAGGCGGATGCGCAGGCGGGTGTGGTCGAGGTTTGCCACCAGCCCCTTGCCCGCCCGTCGCGGCCTGGCGTGCTCGATCCGGTCAACGCGGCCTATGTGCTTGGCCTGCTCGATCGTGCGATCGAGGGCTGCGTGGAGGGCCGCTTCGCAGCGATGGTCACCGCGCCGGTGCACAAGGGCGTGATCTGCGAGGGCCTCGGTGCGCACGACAGCATGCCCTTCTCCGGCCACACCGAATACCTCGCCGAGCACACCGGCACCTCACGGGTGGTGATGATGCTGGTGGGGGGAGGCCTGCGCGTGGCGCTGGTCACGACCCACCTGCCGCTCTCTGCGGTGCCGGCGGCGATCACGCCGGCGGCGCTGGAAGAAACCCTGCGCATCCTGCACACTGACCTCGTCCAGCGCTTCGGGCTCCAGGCGCCCCGCATCCTCGTCGCCGGCCTCAACCCGCACGCGGGCGAGGGCGGGCACATGGGGCGCGAGGAGCTCGACGTCATCATCCCCGTGCTCGAGCGCCTGCGCGCCGAGGGCATGGCACTGACCGGCCCGCTGCCGGCCGACACGCTGTTCGTGCCGCACACCCTCGAGCAGGGCGACGCGGTGCTGGCCATGTACCACGACCAGGGCCTGCCGGTGCTCAAGCACGCCAGCTTCGGTGGTGGCGTCAATGTCACGCTGGGGCTGCCGATCATCCGCACCTCGGTCGACCACGGCACCGCGCTCGACCTCGCCGGCAGCGGCCGCGCCGACCCGGGCAGCCTGTTTGCCGCGATCGAGCTGGCGATCGACATGGCTGCAGCCCGGGCGGCCGCGCGCGCCACCTGAGCCCTCCGGCTCGCAAAGGATCCTCATGCACGACCTCGAAACCGACGGCCATCGCGCGCGCAAGCGCTTTGGTCAGAACTTCCTGTCCGACCCCAACATCATCCGCAAGATCATCGACGGCATTCGCCCGCAGCCAGGGGACCTGATGGTGGAGATCGGCCCCGGTCTGGGGGCGATGACCGCGCCGCTGATCGAGCGCCTGGGCCACCTGCACGTGGTCGAGATCGACCGCGACCTCATTGCCCGCCTGCACGAACGCTACACGCCCGCGCAGATCACGGTGCACGAGGGCGATGCGCTCAAGTTCGATTTCGGGGGGCTGTGCGCGGACGGTGATCGGCTGCTGCGCATCGTCGGCAACCTGCCCTACAACATCTCGACGCCGATCTTGTTCCACCTCGCGAGCTTTGCCGACAAGCTCAGGGACATGGTCTTCATGCTGCAGAAGGAGGTGGTGATGCGCATGGTGGCCGAGCCCGGCAGCGAAGAATACGGCCGCCTGTCGGTGATGCTGCAGTACCGGTTTCGGATGGGGCGGCTGTTCGACGTGCCGCCAGGCGCCTTCCGGCCGGCGCCCAAGGTGATGTCGAGCATCGTGCGCCTGGCACCGCTGCCTGCGGAGCAGCGTGGCGCGAAGGACGAGGCGTTGCTCGGCCACATCGTCACCGCCGCCTTCGGCCAGCGGCGCAAGACCCTGCGCAACACGCTGCGCGCCTTCATGGATGAAAGCGACTTCGATGCAGTGGGTATCGACCCGGGGCTGCGTGGCGAAAAACTGTCGGTGGCGCAGTACGTCGCCCTGGCCAACTACTGTGCCGAGCGCGGCTGAAGCATTGCGAGCCGGCGGCTTGGCCGCCGGACCCGTCGAGCCTGAATATCAGGCTGCTTACTTCTTGTTGAGCGGGCAGGTGTTCATGCCGAACAGCGTGTAGGCCGGGCACCAGCCGAGCAGGCCGGTGGCGAGCGGGACCACGCCGATCCAGGCCCACACCGGGCCACCCATCAGCGCCCAGGAGATCAGCGCGATGCCAGCAAGGATACGGATGATCTTGTCGATACCGCCAACGTTGGTTTTCATGAGACTCTCCTGACAGAAATGGACTGGTGCTGTGATTGGACCACTTGCGCATCAGCACCGTCTGTAACCATGGTTACACAGCCCTTGCAGGATAGGCGCGGGCCTGAGGTTTTCCAAACGCCAGCCCTGTCCGGGTCTTTTGCGCGCGCCGACCGGCGCCTCGCTCAGGCTCTGGCCGAGCCTTCGGCGGAGAGTTTGCGCAGCCCGCCAGGGTCGAGGATCTCCACCTGCTCGCGCCCTAGCCGCACCAGGCCCTGGTCGGCGAAGTTCTTCAGCAGACGGCTCACGATCTCGCGCACGCTGCCGAGCTCGTCGGCCAGTTGCTGGTGGGTGACGTGGAGCAGGCGGCCCTTGCCCAGCAGCAGGGTGGCCAGGCGCTGGTCGAGCTTTCGAAAGGCCACCTCCTCGATCAGCTGCATCAGGTCGGCGATGCGTTCAGAAAACAGATGGAAGACGAAGTCGCGAAACGGACGCTCGCCCAGCAGCGCGTCGAACATCGGCTTGGGCAGCAGCATCAGCAGCGTGTCGGACTCGGTGATGGCGCGCGCGTTGTAGTCCTCCCGGCCAAGCAGGCAGGACGAGGAGATGATGCAGGTCTCGCCGGGTCCCACCCGGTACAAGGGCAGTTCGCGTCCGCTCGGTGCGCACTTGCTGACGCGCACCGTGCCGTCGACGACGAAAGGGAACCCGGCGCAGGCCTGGCGGTCGTCGAACAGCATTGCACCCGCGGGCACGCGCATCCATTGCGCGCTGTGCAGCAGCTGGAGGCGTCCCGCGGACGAGAGTTCGCCGAGCACCGGGTAAAGAGCCCCAAGGCGGGCCTCAAGATGCGCGGCTTCAGTCGCGGCTGGGTTCGGCAGCATCGGTTCAGGCCAGCTCCAGCACGACCGGTGCGTGGTCGGACGGGCGCTCGAGCCGGCGCGGTTCCTTGTCCACCGTGCAGCTGCGGCAGGCCACGCGCAGCGCGGGGGAGACCAGCAGATGGTCGATGCGCAGGCCGAAGTTGCGCCGGAAGGCCATCATCCGGTAGTCCCACCACGAGAAGGCGCGCTCGGGCTGCTCGAACAGGCGGAAGGCGTCGATCAGGCCCAGGTCCTGCAGCGCACGGAAGGCGGCGCGCTCGGGCGCGGAGACGTGGATCTCGTCCTTCCAGTCGGGGTGGGCGTCACGCTCCTCGGGGGCGATGTTGAAGTCGCCGGCCAGCACCAGGCGCTCGTGCGTCATCAGCTCCGCGCGCAGCCAGTCGGTGAGCGCGGCGAGCCAGCGCAGCTTGTATTCGAACTTGTCCGAGCCCACCGCCTGGCCATTGGGGAAGTAGCCGCACACCACGCGTACGCCAGAGAGGGTGGCGGCGATGATGCGCTTTTGCTCGTCCTCGAAACCGGGGATGTTGCGCACCACGCTGGCCTCGTCGATCGGCTGCGGGCTGAGGATGGCGACGCCGTTGTAGGTCTTTTGCCCGACGAAGACGGCGTGGTAGCCGGCAGCCTCCAGCTCGGCGATCGGGAAGGCCTTGTCCTCGAGCTTGAGCTCCTGCAGGCAGAGCGCATCGGGCTTATTGGCGGCGAGCCAGTCGAGCACCTGGGGCAGGCGGACCTTGAGCGAGTTGACGTTCCAGGTGGCAATTTTCATGTGATGCTTAAGTATATGATGAGAAAAGAGAAAAATTGAAGATAGGTCGCTGGCTGCACGTCTAGCTACACAGAACCGGTCTGCCGCATGCATTGTGCCATCGCTCGCCGACGGTCGGACAGTCAGCGCCCCGGCCTTGCCCGGCTTGCGGTCGCTCTTCCTCGGGTGCGATGCCGGTCGGCGTCGGGCCTCTGCGTCGGTCAGGCTCCGGATGGACTCGGGCACCTCACCGGCGCTCGGCATGTGGACTTTTCCGGGAGGGGGGCGTGGACCGAGGGTGGTTTGCCGGGGCTTCCGGTGCGGCGCGCTCGTGCCGGAAGAACCACAATTTCGCGATCTCGGTGGCCACGGTGTATGCGCCGACGATGATCACGATGGCGCTCAGTTCCGTGGCCGACAGCGGCACAAAATCGAACAGTGCGCTGGCTCCACCAAGGAATGGGATTGCAAAGGTGGCGGCGGCCAAGGCGAGAGTGGACCACAGCAGCAATCGGCTGGGTCGGCTACGGAAAGACGGCTTGCGGGTGCGCAGGACCAAAATCACCGCGAACTCGGTCAGCAGCGAGATCATGAACCACGAGGTCTGGAATACCGCCTGGCCCGCGTGGAAGACGTAGAGCAGGAGGCCGAAGGTCAGCAGGTCGAAGACTGAGCTGATCAGACCGAAGACGATCATGAAGCGCTGGATGTTCTTGACGTTCCAGCGCTGCGGATTGAAAACACGCTCAGGATCGACCCTGTCGCTGGCGATCGCGAGCGAGGGCAGATCCGACAGGAAGTTGTTGAGCAGTATCTGTTTCGCCGCCAGCGGCAGGAAGGGCAGCAGCGGAGTAACCAGCGCCATGCTGATCATGTTGCCGAAGTTCGCGCTGGTGGTGATGGAGATGTATTTCAGGGTGTTGGCGAAGGTGCGCCGCCCGTCCTCGACACCCAGACGCAACACGTCAAGATCGCGACGGAGCAGGATGATGTCGGCGCTTTCGCGCGCCACGTCTACGGCCTCGGAGACCGAAATGCCGACATCAGCCGCATGCAGCGCCGGTGCGTCATTGATACCGTCGCCCAGGTAGCCGACCGCGTTGCCGGTCCGCTGCAGGGCGCGGACGATGCGCTCCTTCTGCTGTGGGTCGATCTCGACGAAGAGATCGGTTCGCGGCGCAAGATGCCACAGCGCCTCGTCCTTCATCCCCGCCAATTCCTCGCCCGTCAGCATTGATTTGGCGTCCAGCCCCACGGCCTCGGCCATGTGGGCCGTGACATGGCGGTTGTCGCCGCTGATCACCTTGATGGCGATGCCCAGCCTGGCAAGGTCCTGGATCGTTTTCTGCGCCTCGGGCTTGGGTGGATCGAGGAATACAAGAAAGCCGCGAAAGACCATGTCATGCTCGTCTTCGCGGTCGTAGTCAGGCTGCGCAGCGACCCGGCGCGTGGCCAGCGCCAGAACGCGGAAGCCCTGCTTGCCCTTGGCCTTGAACACTGCCTCGAACTCGGCCCGCACGCCATCGTCGAGCGCCAGCTCGGCACCATCGCGTTCGAACCGGCTGCAGCTGTCGAGCACGTTGGCGAAGGCGCCCTTGGTGACAATCAGATGCTGGCCCGTTGCGTCCTCCTCGGCAACCACGATGGTCAGTCTGCGGCGCACGAAATCGTAGGGGATCTCGTCGATTTTGGTCAGGCCACCGGTGGTCAGCCCGGCTCGGTCACCTGCCGCGACGATGGCCGTATCCAGGGGATTCTCGATGCCGGTCTCAAACGCGGCATTGACATAGGCGAGCCGGCTCACCTCATCCGAAGGCCGGTTCCCCGCGTCGAGTGCCTCGCTCAGCACGAGTGTGCCTTCAGTCAGAGTGCCGGTCTTGTCGGTGCACAGGATGTTCATGCTGCCGAGGTTTTCGATCGCATCCAGCCGGCGCACGATCACCCCGCGCTTGCCCATGGCGCGCGCGCCAGCTGACAGCGTCACGCTGATGATCGCGGGCAGCAGTTCCGGCGACAGCCCTACCGCCAGCGCTGCAGCAAAGAGCAGCGATTCGATCACCGGGCGGTCCAGCATCAGGTTTACGGTCAGCACGAACAGGACAATGACCACCATCACCCGGATCAGCAGGTAACCGAACTGGCGCACGCCGCGGGCGAAATCAGTTTCGGGCGGGCGCGCGCGCAGCCGCGCCGCGATGGCGCCGAACTCCGTCCGGCGACCCGTGCTGACCACCAGCACCCTCGCGGAGCCGCTGCGCACCGATGCGCCCAAAAAGACGGTGTTGGTGCGCTCGGCAAGCGCGGCGTCGGCAGCAACGATTCCCGGCCTCTTTTCCACGGGAAAGGATTCGCCGGTCATGCTGGCCTCGCTGACGAGGAAATCCTGCGCCTCGATCAGCAGCCCGTCGGCCGGGATCAGGTTGCCCGCCGACAGCAGGACTACATCGCCTGGCACGATCTTCGTCACCGGCAGCACCTGCTCAACCCCGTTCCGCAGCACCCGGGCGGTCAGGGCGAGTCGCAGCTTCAACGCGCCGACAGCGCTTGATGCCCTGTACTCCTGAAAGAAGCTGAGCAGGGAACTGCCCAGGACGATGGCCAGGATGATCCCGGCATCCACCCATTGCTGCAGCAGCAGCGATACGGCCGCGGCGAAGGCGAGGATCTGGACCAATGGGCTTTCGAACTGACGCAGCAAGAGTCGAAGCGTGCTCAGGCGTGGGGCATCCTCGACGCTGTTTGGCCCTGTCGCCACAAGCTTTACAGCTGCCTGGTCGGAAGTGAGTCCGCCGGTTCCCGCACCCAAGGCAGTCGCGATGGTCGCGGCGTCCTGGCACCAATAGCGGACGTCGGGCACCTCATCGGCCATGGGGACCCTCGCAGCGCGGAGGCAGCGCCAGCAATATCATCCGACCAATGTTTCGAGCGCCGCGCCGTCTAAACACGTTAGCGCCTCCCGCTCGTGCGCCGATCGCGGCGAGCAGAGCAGGGCGCAGAAGCGAGGCGGCCGACACACCTTTTCGGTGCCGGACCGCGAACTGACCAAGTTGCATTTGCCAACCTCCATCGACAGGGCGTCTGCAAGGAGGACCGCAAGGCCCGCAACCCGCACCTCGGACGTCGCGGCCGACGGTGCGGCCAACCGGATGATGAGACTCGCCATCAAGGCGACGCCTTCATTTGCGCTGAGCACTGCTGCCCGCTGCCAGCGGATGCGCGCGACGAGATGGGCGTCAGCACGAAGTCGGAGACGCATCTCTCGTCCTGGCAGCGTTGACGATTGATGCTACGCCGGTGGCGCTTCCTCCGACAGCAAATTGGTAACGTCTTGCCCCGGGGGCTCGGCAAGGGGCTTCGGTGCCGGCGCGCGACCTGGCGTTAACTGCCTTGCGCTGACGAGGCTGTTTCCGAAATGAAGCGCGCCTGTTACATTTTCGCGCCATAAGATACGGCCCCAGGCCACTGGGGGGACGCCGCCGCCGGCCTTTGCGGCCGTCGGCGTGGCGTACGCGGATGCCGCCCGAACACGCGGCAGGCGATATGGAGGATGCCTCTTGCCCGATCCGTGTCGGCTTGCCCGGCCTGTGAGCGCGCGCGCAGGTGGGTGCGCTACAGGGTACTGTTCGGCCGCGGTCTGCAATCGATTGAATCGAAGGGGTAGTGATGAGCGCTCGAGCGATAAGGAAGTGGTGGGCAGGAACATCGATCCTGGCCTGCGCAGTGGCGATTGTCCTGGGCTCGCCCATGGCCTTGGCTGGCGAGCGCGTTGCGGTCGAGCCGGCCAGGCCGAAGATTGGGCTGGTGCTTGCTGGCGGCGGTGCCAAGGGGGCCGCGCATGTGGGCGTGCTCAAGGTGCTCGAAGCGATGCGGATCCCGATCGACGTCGTGGTCGGCACCAGCATGGGCTCGATCGTGGGCGGGCTGTACGCCTCGGGGATGCGCGCCGAGGACATCGAGCACGCGATCGAGAAGGTCGACTGGGTCGATGTGTTCGAGGACGCGCCGAGTCGTGCTGATCGCTCCTTTCGGCGCAAGACGGACGATTTTTCCTATGTGTTCAAGGCCAAGCCGGGCTTTGGCGAAGGCGGGATCAAGCTGCCGCTGGCGGTGGTCCAGGGACAGAAGTTCGACCTGGAGCTGAACCGCCTGACCCAGGGTGTTTCCGCGGTTGGCGACTTCGACGCGCTGCCGATTCCTTTCCGCGCGATTGCGGCTGACCTCGAGACGGGCGAGCAGGTGGTGCTGGGGGCTGGCAGCCTCGCGCGTGCGCTGCGCGCGAGCATGGCGGTACCCGGCGCCTTCTATCCGGTTGAAATCGATGGGCGCCTGCTCGTCGATGGCGGGATCGCCAACAACATCCCGGTGAGTGTGGCGCGCGAGCTGGGTGCCGAGGTGCTGATCGTGTCGGAGCTGGGCACGGACATGCTGACGCGCGACGAGATCGAGTCAGGGCTCGATGTCGCGGCGCAGATGGTGAATTTCCTTTTCGTCATCAATTCACGCCAGCAGCTCAAGACGCTGGCGCAGAACGATGTGCGGATCTCGGTCCAGCTGGGCGACATCGGCGCCGGCAGCTTCGACCGGATCCATGAGGCGATTCCACTGGGGGAGCAGGCCGCTCGGGACGCGGCCGAGGCGCTGAGTCGCTACGCGCTCGCCGAGTCCGATTACCGGCAGCATGTGGCCGCTCGCAGTACGCCGACAGCGGGGCCGCCTCAGGTCGATTTCGTTCGCATCGAAAACCGCTCCAGCGTCAGCGACGAGGTCATCGCCACACATCTGTCGGTAAAGCCGGGTGAGCCGCTCGACGTGGCCAGGCTCGAGCACGACATCCAGCAGATCTACGGTCTGGAGATCTTCGAGTCGGTTCGCTATGCGCTGGTCGAGGAGGATGGCAAGTCCGGTGTCGTCGTTCAGGCGCAGGAGAAATCCTGGGGTCCGGGTTATCTACAGACGGGCCTGATCACCTCGAGCAATTTCGAGGGCGACGCGGTGTTCAGGCTTGGCCTCACCTACATGCGCACGGCGATCAATCCGCTCAACGGAGAGTGGCGCACTGGTATCCAGCTCGGCGACGAGCCGGCCCTGTTCACCGAGATCTTTCAGCCCTTCGACCCTGCTGCGCGCTACTTCGGTTTTGCCAAGGCCTCTCACCAGACCAGCAATGTCAATACCTTCGGCGACGACGGCATCAAGCTCGCGGAGCTGCGCGTCAAGAGCTTTGGGGCGGAGCTGGGCATCGGTCGCCAGTTCGGGACCTGGGGCGAGGTCCGGCTCGGTTATCTGCGGCGCACCGGCGACATCGAGGTCGGTGTCGGGGCGCCAGCGCCCACACGTGATTTCGAGACCGGCGAGGCCTTCCTGAGCCTGACGGACGATCGGCTCGACAGCCTGTACTTCCCGCGCAGCGGACACTTTGCCCGCGCCAGTTGGCGGATGTCGCGCCGTGAGCTGGGGGCCGACACCGACTTCGATCAGGCGAACTATGCGTTCATGCTCGCCCGTACCTGGGGTCGCCACACGCTGTTTGGCGGCCTGGATGTGGCGATGACCAGCGACGGCACCGCTCCAGCGCAAAGTCAGCAGCGCCTTGGCGGCTTGATGCGCCTGTCGGGCTTTGAGGAGGGACGGCTCACCGGACAGCAGTCTGGCCTCGCGCGTCTGGTCTACATGCGCCGGATCAACGACATCCAGCAGTTCACGGCCTATGCAGGGGCGAGCCTGGAGGCGGGCAATGTGTGGGCCGACAGCGGTGACCTCTTCGGTGACGATCTGATCGTTGGCGGCAGCCTGTTCATCGGTGCAGATACGCCGATCGGACCGCTGTATTTGGCCTATGGCCGCAACGACAGCTCGAGCGGCAGCGTCTACCTTTATCTCGGTCCCCTGTTCAGCTTCTAGCCCGCGGGCTGAAGCGCCGGGCAGCGTGGCCGTGGCGGCCGCGCTGCCGGAGGCAGTTGCAACGAAGGGGCGTCAGGCCTGCGCCACCATGCCGCTGTGGCGCAGCAGCGCGTCAACCCTGGGCTCGCGGCCGCGGAAGGCCTTGAAGGAGTCGAGTGCCGGGCGGCTGCCACCCACCGCCAGGATCTCGCGCCAGAAGCGCTCGCCGGTCTCGGCGTCGAGCAGGCTGCCGCGGCCGGCGCCGGCCTCCTCGAAGGCCGCGAAGGCGTCGGCCGACAGCACCTCGGCCCACTTGTAGCTGTAGTAGCCCGCCGCGTAGCCGCCGGCGAAGATGTGCGAGAAGCTGTGTGGGAAGCGGTGCCAGGCGGGCGGGATCATCACCGCCACCTCCTGGCGCACCGCGTCGAGCAACGCCATCACGCGCTCGATCGGGACCGGCTCCGCCCCTGCGCCGGAATCGATCTCGCTGTGCAGGCGCAGATCGAACATCGAGAACTCGAGCTGGCGCACGGTCTGCATGCCGCTCTGGAAGTTCTTGGCGGCGATCATCTTGTCGTAGAGCGCGCGTGGCAGCGGCTCGCCGGTATCCACATGCGCGGTCATGCCCTGCAGCACGTCCCACTCCCAGCAGAAATTCTCCATGAACTGGCTGGGTAGCTCGACCGCGTCCCACTCCACGCCGTGGATGCCCGACACCGCCAGCTCGTCCACCTGGGTGAGCAGGTGGTGCAGGCCGTGGCCGCACTCGTGGAACAGCGTCAGCACGTCGTCGTGGGTGAAGGTGGCGGGTTTGCCGCCGACCGGGCCGGGGAAGTTGCACACCAGGTAGGCCACCGGCGTGTCGCTGCCCCAGGTGTCGCGGTGGCGGCTGCGCGCCGAATCCATCCACGCGCCGCCGCGCTTGGTGCTGCGTGCATGCAGGTCGAGGTAGAAGTGGCCCACCAGCTCACCTTCCTTCTCGATACGGAAGAAGTGCACGTCCGGGTCCCACTTCGGTGCCTCGTCGGGCAGGATGTCGACGCGGTACAGCGCGCGGATCACGCCGAACAGGCCGTCGAGCACCTTGGGCTCGGGAAAGTACTGTTTCACCTCCTGGTCGGAGTAGGCGTAGCGCGTCTGGCGGAGTTTTTCCGACGCGTAGGCGACATCCCAGGGCTCGAGGGTATCGAGGCCGAGCTCGGCGCTGGCAAAGGCCCTGAGTTCTTCCAGGTCTTTCTCGGCGAAGGGCCTGGCCTTGGCGGCGAGGTCGTGCAGGAAGCCGAGCACCTGTTCCGGCGTGTCGGCCATCTTGGGCACCAGCGAGACTTCGGCGAAGTTGCGGTAGCCGAGCATGCGCGCTTCCTCGTCGCGCAGCGCGAGGATGCGACCGATCAGCGGGCCGTTGTCGAGTGCCGGGTCGCCGAGCTCGGAGGCGCGGGTGGCGTAGGCGCGGTACATGCGCGCACGCAGCGCGCGGTCGTCGGCGTACTGCAGCACCGGCAGGTAGGCGGGCATCTGCAGCGTGAACTTCCAACCGTCCTTGCCGTCCGCTGCGGCGGCGGCACGAGCGGCCTGGCGCGCATCTTCCGGGATCCCGGCAAGGCCAGCCTCGTCCGTGATCCATTCGGCGTGGGCGTTGGTGGCGTCGAGCAGGTTCTCGGAGAACTTGGCGGCAAGTTGCGACTGCTCTTCCTGGATTTCCTGGAAGCGAGGCTTCTGCGCGTCGGGCAGTTCGGCACCCGACAGGCGGAAGTCGCGCAGCGCGTGCTCGAGGATGCGCTTGCGCACCGGTGACAGGGTGGCGAATTCGGCGCTGTCATGCAGCGCCTTGTACTTCTGGAACAGCGCCAGGTTCTGACCGACCTCGGCGTAGAAGCGCGAGATCTCGGGCAGCATCGCGTTGTAGGCCTCACGCCATTCGGGCACGTCGAACACGCTGTGCAGGTGGCCGACCACGCCCCAGGCACGGCCGAGGCGCTCGCCGGCCTCGTCCATCGGGCCGACGAACTCATCCCAGGTCGGGGTGGTCGGGTCGGCGGTAAGGCGTTCGATCAGTGCGCGGTTCTCGTCGATCAGGCCACGGATGGCGGGTTCGACGTGTGCGGGCTTGATGTCGGTAAAGCGCGGCATGCCCGAGAAGTCGAGCAGCGGGTTGGCGGGGGCGGTGCCGGACGGAGCGCTGGCAGGGGTGTTGGCGTGCATCTTCTACCTTGTCTGTTCGATCCGGATGACCCGGATGGGGCGGCTATTCTGCCGCAAAAAAGGCGGCGGACGCCGCGCTGGGCGCCCGCCGCCGCTTCGCGCGCGGGGTCAGCGGACCAGGTCGCGGTACGCGTGCCAGGTAGCGTGGCCCAGCAGCGGCAGCAGGATCACCATGCCGATCATCATGCTGGCAAAACCGATGGCGGTGAGCACCACGATCATCAGCGCCCACAGCAGCATGGCGTCGAAATTGACCTGGACCGCGCGCAGGCTCGTCATGGCTGCGGTGACCGTGTCGCACTCGCGGTCCATCACCATCGGGATCGCGATCGCGGTCAGGCAGAACACGACAAGCGCGAGCACGGCGCCCACGAGCACGTAGGCCAGCACGAAATACAGGTCGGAGCCCGAAGTCAGGACGCCGCTGACGAAGTTCGCCACGTTGCTGACCTCGCCCCGATAGAAGAGCGCGAACAGGATGGCCGAGATCCGCTCCCAGCCGATGAGCGCGATCGCAAGGAAGGCGCCGAACATGGCCAGGCCATCGGCGTTGGCAGCCAGCCCGCGCAGCGAGCCCGCGAATGAGCTCTTCTCGCCTTTCTCGTGCTGGCGTGAAATCTCGTACAGGCCGGCGGCGGCGATCGGTCCGATCAGCATGAAGCCCGAGATGGCCGCCATGAACAGGTAGGGCTTGTCGGCAGCGTAGTACAGGATCAGATAACCGAGCACGGCCAGGATCAGGCCGTACGGAAGGCTGGCGCCGAGGTTTTCGCGCATGTCGCTCCAGCCCACGCGCAGCCACTGAATCGGACGCTCGATGCCGATGGAGCGGATATGAGGCAGATCGAAATGCTGGTCCAGCGAGTCGTAGGGCTTGTCCATCTTGGTCTCCGTAGCTGCATTTTCTGGGTGAGCCGTGAAAGCCTGGACGCTGCGGGGGGCGGGCATGGACGACCACGCCGCCTGTCCGGTTTTCGTGACTTTGGAACAGGGCAGGTGCGAAGAGTTCGCGAATGCGAGCGATTCATTGTCTGGCATGCAGCCGGGTCGGCGCACAGGGCACAAAAAAGGGCGCCCAGCGGACGCCCTTCAGGGTCATCACGCGCCGTACGCGGTTCAGTCCAGCGTGTGGCCGGTCAGGCGCGCGTAAGCTTCGCGGTATTTGCCCGCGGTGTGCTCGATCACGTCCGCCGGCAGCCGGGGGCCGGGGGCGGTCTTGTTCCAGTCGAGCGTCTCCAGGTAGTCGCGCACATACTGCTTGTCAAAGGAAGGCGGGCTGATGCCCTCGCGATAGCTGTCCGCTGGCCAGAAGCGCGACGAGTCGGGGGTGAGCGCCTCGTCGATCAGGTGCAGCGTGCCGGCAGCGTCGATGCCGAACTCGAACTTGGTGTCAGCGATGAGGATGCCGCGGCTGGCGGCGAACTCGGCTGCCTCGGAATACAGCGCGATCGCGGCCGCGCGCGCCTCTTCGGCGAGCCCGGCGCCGGTCTTGCCGGTGCCGGCGAGCGCATCCTTCAGCAGCGCGTCGCAGCGTGCCTGCGCCTGCTCGAACGAGATGTTCTCGTCGTGCTCGCCGATGTCGGCCTTGGACGAAGGGGTGAAGATCGGTGCCGGCAGCTTGGCCGCCTGCTGCAGACCCGCCGGCAGCGCTATGCCGCAGATCGCGCCGCTGGCCTGATAGTCCTTCCAGCCCGAGCCGATCACGTAGCCGCGCACCACTGCCTCGATCGGCAACGGCTGCAGGCGCTTGACCACCAGCGCGCGCCCGCGCACCTGGTCACGCTCGTCGGCGGCGACCACGGTCTCGGGGTCGATGCCGGTGAGCTGGTTGGGCAGGATGTGGGCGAGCTTGTCGAACCAGAAGTTGGCCAGCGCCACCAGCACGCGACCCTTGTCGGGGATCGGGTCGGGCAGGACCACGTCGAAGGCCGACAGACGATCGCTGGTCACGATCAGCAGCTTCTCGTCGTCGACCGCGTAGATGTCGCGCACCTTGCCGCGGCCGAGCAGCGGCAGGCTCTTGATGGAGGTTTCGAAAATGGGCGTCGCCACGTTGGGGCCTCGGGTTGCTGGCAAAGCCGGGATTATAGAGGAGGGGCGCCTACTTTCCGCTGCGCACACTCAGGCTTCTTCCTTGCTCAAGAGCTTGCGCATGCGCCGCAAGCCCATGAAAACCAGCCCCGCAATCACCGGGATCGACAGCGCGGTCAGTACCTCCGGCGTAGCCGGGGCGATCAGGTCCTTGGCACCTTTGGCGACATAATTCACCAGCTGCGAGGCGTAGTAGGTGATCGCCACCACCGAAAGGCCTTCCACCGTTTCCTGCAGGTGGAGCTGGATCTTGGCGCGGCGGTTCATCTGCGCCAGCAGCTCCTGGTTCTGGCGCTCGATCTCCACGTCCACCCGGGTGCGCAGCAGTTGCGAGTTGCGCGCGATGCGATCGGAGAGGTCGTCCTGGCGGCGCGCGATCGAGCTGCAGGTGTCGATCGCGGGGACGAGGCGGCGGTCCATGAACTCGCCGATCGGTGAGAAGCCGGGCAGGCGCTGTTCGCGCAGGTCGTCGATGCGCTGGCGCACCAGCCGGTAGTAGGCGGCAGCGGCACCGAAGCGGAAGGTGGTGCGGGCCACCGAGCGCTCGACGCCGGCGGCCAGGCGGGAGAGGCGGGCGAGCATCGCGCGGTCGTCTTCGGCCGTGCGCGACTGGCCCATGCCGTCCATCAGGTCGGCCAGTTCGTCCTCCGAGCGCGACACCAGCCGACCGACCTCCTTGGCCATCGGGAAGGCAAGCAGGGCCATGACCCGGTAGGTCTCGATCTCGACCAGGCGCTGCGCGATGCGGCCGGCCTGGCGTGGCGTGAAGCCGTTGTCGAGCAGCAGGAAGTGCGAGAAACCATGGTGCAGGTGGAAGTCTGTCAGCACCCAGCCGGTACCGTCCGAGACGCTGGAGGCGACCATTGCCTGACCGTGGCGCGATTGCTGGTGCAGCACTGTGTCCAGCGGCACGTCGGCGACGCTGCGCAGCTCGATGTGGGTGGCAGCGATCAGCTGGCCCGGGATGGCCTTGCGCCATGCCGCCGGCACATGCAGCAGTGCGTACTCGTCCGGACTGTCCTCTGGTTCGATGCGGCGGAAGAAGCAATAGCTTGAGAACTCGTTGTGGCGTTCCCACTTCAGCCGGAAGCCGTCGGCCTCCAGCAGCACATGGCCCGAGTCGGTGACCGGTGGCTCGAGCCCGAGTTGCTCGGCAAGCTGGGCGAGATGGGCAGCTTCGCGTCCGGCGCTGCCCTCGTGGTGCAGGAAGGCGAGGTAGGTGACGAACTCCG
>QXGG01005324.1_pt1 | contig 50903 bp, 47 predicted proteins | sample 1982491 | NCBI WGS metagenome assembly QXGG01 (sample SAMN09924614, study PRJNA488089) | Wastewater metagenome, whole genome shotgun sequencing project. | isolation source: South African research farm wastewater | place: South Africa: Irene, Agricultural Research Council, Animal Production...
ACTCACAACGTCCTCGGCCCATCTGCTGAACAGCTCCCAGTCCTGCTTCGGAGCGCCGAGCAACTCGCAGATGATCGGAATCGGATACGGATCACAGACGTCGGCGACGAGTTCACAACGGCCGCGCGAGGCAACGGGATCCACGAGAGAGGTGATGACCTCGCGCATGAAGGGTCGCAGACGATCTGCCGAGCGCGGTGAGAATGCCGGTGCAACCAGTCTCCGAAGGCGCGTGTGCACATCGCCCTCGGCGGACAAGATCGATTCGCGGCGGCGTTCCTTGATCCGAGGGTCTTGAACTCCGGTGATCTCAGCAGCCAGAGCGGCTGCGCTGTGCCAGCGCTTGTCGCGCAGAACCGCCTGGCAGTCCTCGTAGGTGAAAACCGGATAGGCAATCGCGCCGCGGGCGATCCAGGTTTCGGACGCGAGACGAGCCAGTTCTCGACGATGCTCCTCGTCGTCTGCGAAGTCGAAGGCGACGCGAGGGATGTCCAGTTCGCTGATGGGGGTTGCCATACGGGTCAACCTAGTGCGCTGGCTCGATCCAGCAGAGGTCGTATCGGCGGACGTCCAGCCATCGGAGACGAACGAACGGTCGCCTAGAGTGCGGTCATGAAGTCGTATCGAAATTTCGTCAATGGCTCGTATGTCGACGCAGCCGATGGACGCACCATTCCGGTGATCGATCCGTCGACGGGTGAGCAGTACGCGACTGCCCCGTTGTCGTCGGACAAGGATGTCGACACAGCAATGAAGGCGGCGGCGCAGGCCTTCGAGACCTGGCGTGACAGCACTCCGAAAGACCGCTCTTTGGCGCTGTTCAGGATCGCGGATGCCATCGAAGCTCGAGCCGAAGAGTTCATCGCCCTCGAGGGTCAGAACTGCGGCAAGCCTTTTGCGGTGACGCGCGCCGAGGAGATCCCGCCGATGGTGGATCACGTGCGCTTTTTCGCTACAGCTGCCCGTCATCTCGAAGGCAAAAGTGCCGCAGAGTACGTGCCGAACATGACGAGCTACATCCGACGCGAACCCGTCGGCGTCTGCGCTCAGGTGGCACCTTGGAATTATCCGATGATGATGGCGGTGTGGAAGTTCGCACCCGCTATCGCTGCGGGGAACACTGTGGTGCTCAAGCCGAGCGATACCACTCCGGTGACAACGACGCTTCTTGCCGAGATCTGCGCCGAGTTCCTCCCGCCTGGAGTGATGAACGTCATTTGCGGCGACCGTGACACCGGACGGGCGATGGTGGCCCACGAAATTCCTTCACTCGTGAGCGTCACGGGCTCGGTTCGCGCTGGCATGGAGGTGGCCGAGTCGGCAGCGAAGAGTTTGAAGCGTGTCCATCTCGAGCTCGGTGGAAAAGCACCCGTGGTGGTGTTCGACGACGCTGACATCGCAGCGGCAGCAGAGGGCATAGCAATCGGGGGATACTTCAATGCCGGGCAGGACTGCACGGCGGCGACCCGCGTGCTGTGTGCATCAGGCGTGTACTCCGATTTCGTGGCTGCCCTCGCCGAACAGGCCAAGGCGACGCAGTTCGGCAAGCCGGACGACGACGTGCTGTTCGGTCCGGTGAACAACACCAACCAGTTGGCTCGTGTTGCGGGCTTCTTCGACCGACTTCCGAATCACGCCGAGGTGAACGCCGGGGGAGTGAAGCCCTCCGGATCGGGTTTCTTCTTCCCGCCGACGGTGGTGAGCAACCTGAAACAGGACGACGAGATGATTCAGACCGAGATCTTCGGACCGGTGATCACGGTGCAGAAGTTCGGCGATGAGGACGAAGCTGTGCGTTGGGCCAATGGCGTGGACTACGGGCTGGCCTCGAGCGTCTGGACGAAGGACTTCGGCCGAGCAATGAGGATGACCAAGCGGCTCGACTTCGGGTGCGTGTGGATCAACACCCACATCCCAATGGTGGCCGAGATGCCCCACGGCGGATTCAAGAAGTCCGGCTACGGCAAGGATCTCTCGGCGTACGCACTCGACGACTACACCCGCATCAAGCACGTGATGGCGAATCTCGACAGCTGAATCGTGATGACCTGAACCGTGATGACCTGAAGCAAGGCGTGTGTCGAGACGATGAATTTTCGGTACCGAAAGGTGTGAATCGCGAGCGGGGGGTAGCATTCGCCCGTCGTTATCGGGTTCTACGTTCGCAGCGGGAAGTGGAAATCAACGGGGGTCGGGATTGAGCGAGAACGCCAGCGCCGGTCAGGGGTCGTCATCGAACGGCGACACTGAACGAGAAGTCATCGGTCTGCGCGGACTCAGCAAGTCCTTCGGAGACTTCACTGCAGTGCACGGAGTCGATTTCGGTATCCGCTCCGGAGAGTTCTTCTCGATGCTCGGCCCATCGGGCTGCGGCAAGACGACCATCCTCAAGATGATCGCCGGATTCGAGCGACCGACAACTGGCAAGGTCATGCTCGAAGGCGTCGATGTCTCATCGGTCCCTCCGCACAAGCGCAACATCAACACGGTCTTTCAGCAGTATGCGCTGTTCCCGCACATGTCGGTATCGGACAACGTGGCCTTCGGATTGCGCGCGAAGAAGCGCCCCGAATCGGAAATCAAGACTCGTGTCGCCGAGATGCTCGAAGTCGTCCGTTTGCAGGATTTCGCGAACCGAAGACCTGCGCAACTCTCGGGCGGTCAGCAACAGCGTGTGGCGCTCGCCCGAGCCCTCGTGAACATGCCGAGTGCATTGTTGCTCGACGAGCCGTTGGCGGCCCTCGACTTGAAACTGCGCGAGGCAATGCAGATCGAACTCAAGCGGATTCAGGCCGAAGTCGGCATCACCTTCGTGTTCGTCACCCACGATCAGGGTGAAGCACTCACCATGAGCGATCGAATCGCTGTCATCAACGAAGGGCATGTCGAGCAGATCGCGAGTCCAGAGGAGATCTACAACAATCCATCCACGCTCTTCGTGGCTGGATTCATCGGCTCAGCGAACCTGTTGCCGGGAACGGTCGTCGGGCGCGACGGAGAGATTCATGTCGTGGAGCTGAAGTCCGGCCTGCGCGTCGCGGTCGAGGGCGGCGGCCCGGCAGCGAATGGAGCTCGGGTCTCGGTGATGTTGCGACCTGAGCGTCTCCACCCTGTGGCTTCGGAACCTGCAGACGGCTGCGGACTGCGGGGGACCGTGACCGATGTGATCTTCCATGGAGCATGGTTGCGCGTGGCGTTGAAGTTGGCCGACGGCACGGAAGTCGTTGCAGAAGCCGATGCGGACAGCGATCTTCCGTCGCTGCGTCCCGGGAACGAACACTGGGTCGGATGGTCCCGCTCGGCTCCCTACTTGCTCGAAGGCTGGCCGGAGCGAGCAGGGGCGACCGATCTCGACGCCGTCGAAGTCGAGGCCTCGCTGTGAGTCGAGCCGTCGCGACCCGGACGGCAGGGGCGAGTCGGCACGAAGCCCGTGTGTTGTGTAGTTTCTCGGAACGGTCATCGAACAGCGATCAGATGAAGTCATCCGGTTCGACCGGTTCGACAACTCAGTCGTTGCGACGTGACGGCTCGACCTGAATGAAAGATTTCTGTACAAGGAGGAAGCACCATGGCAACCAACAACACCCCTGACATGAAGATGGGCAGGACCCCGATGTCACGTCGCCAGTTGCTGGCGCGTGCTGGTGCCCTTGGTGCAGCTGGCTTGTCGCTGCCCACGATTCTCGCTGCGTGCGGCGGCGATGATGGAGGAAGCAGCGGCGGCGGCGGAGGAGGTGGAGGAAACTCTCTCTACGTCGAGAACTGGCCGTTGTACATCGACCCGTCCGAAGACGGAGCGATCGGCACTGCCGAGCGCTTCACCGCCGCGACGGGAATCTCGCTCAAGTACACCGAGGCGTACAACGACAACCTCGAGTACTTCGCGAAGATCCAGCCTCTTCTCGGAACCGGCAAGACGATCGAACCGGACATCATCGTGCCCACGCAGTGGATGGCAGGTCGTCTGCGTTCGTTGGGATGGCTCGATGAACTCCCCATCGATCAGGTTGCGAACGCGAAGAACCTCGAGGACGTGTTCAAGAATCCTCCGAGCGACCCGACTGGAACGTTCAGCCTCCCGTGGCAGGCGGGAACCGCGGGCATCGCCTACAACATCTCTGCGACTGGCCGCGAGTTGAAGAGCGTTGCCGATCTGTTCGACCCGGAGTTCAAGGGGCGAATCGGCATGCTCACCGAGATGCGCGACACAATCGGTCTTTTGCTGCTCGGTCTCGGCATCAATCCTTCCGAGATCACATCGTTCGACGATGCCGCGGCTGCTTTCGAACAGCTCGAGAAGGCAAAATCTGACGGGCAGATTCGTGCCTTCACCGGCAACGACTACACCGATGATCTCGCATCGGGCAACTTCGCAGCCTGCATCGGATGGTCCGGTGATGTTCTGCAGTTGTCGGCAGACAATCCCGACGTCCGCTTCATCGTTCCCGAAGAAGGCGGAACCTTGTGGTGGGACACCATGGTCATGCCAAAGGGCGCTGTGAATCGCGATGCTGCGGCGAAGTGGATGGACTTCGTCTACGACCCGGTGCAAGCAGCTCAGTTGACGGTGTGGGTGCAGTTCCAGTCGCCGGTCAAGGGAGTGCGCGAGGAAGTTGCGAAACTCGATCCGGAATTGGCTGACAACCCGCTCGTGTTCCCCGATGACGAGACCCGCAAGCGGCTGTTCCCGTTCGCAGCGCTCGACCTCGACACGGAAGCAGAATTCGAAGAGGCCTTCTCGAAGATCACGGGCGCATAGCGCGAATGGCGACAGCAGTTGTCGATCGGATCCGCACAGCGGACCGATCTGCAGGAGAGAAATGGGGGCTTGGGCTCCTCGTGCTGGTGGGCATCTGCTTGCTCGCAATCGGAGCGGGTTGGCTGCCGGACGGCCTCGGTTTCCTGTTGCTCGTCGTCATCGCAATCGCCCTCGTCGGGTTGATCGTTGCGGCAATTCTCGGAGGTCCCGACCTTCGCAGGACTTTGGCACCCTATGGGCTGCTCAAGCCCGGTTCGATGTGGTTGGCACTTTTCTACTTGGCGCCGCTGTGGACACTGCTGCGCAACTCGCTGTCGTCGAAAGAAACCCGCTTCGATGTGCAGGCCACCTTCAGTTGGGAATTCTCGAACTACACAACGGCCTTCACCGATTTCGGGCCGCAGTTCGGTCGAGCGTTCCTCTATGCGGGCATCGCCACAGTTCTGACGATTCTGATCGGCTACCCGGTCGCGTATTTCATCGCGTTTCGCGGTGGCCGATGGCGCAACATCCTGCTGGGTCTCGTCGTCGTTCCCTTCTTCACGAGCTACTTGATCCGAACAATCGCCTGGTCGTCGATTCTTGCGGACAGCGGTCCTGCGGTCGACCTCATCGAAATCTTGCGGCTGGATGGAGTCCTCGAGGGAATCGGCATCATGGATGACGGCCGTCTGATCAACACCGCGACTGCGGTGATCTTCGGCCTGACGTACAACTTCCTTCCGTTCATGATCCTGCCGATCTACGTCAGCCTCGAAAAGATCGATACCAGGCTGATGGATGCAGCCCAGGATCTGTATTCGTCGGCTTCACGGGCATTTCGCAAGGTCGTCCTTCCGTTGTCCGTCCCCGGTGTGTTCGCTGGAACTCTGCTGACCTTCATTCCCGCAGCAGGCGACTTCGTCAATGCCCAGTTCCTCGGAAATCCGAACACCACCATGATCGGCAACTCGATCCAGGATCAGTTCCTCAGACAGAACAACTATCCGGTCGCAAGTGCCATGGCCTTCGTCTTGATGGCAATCATCACAGTCCTCGTGCTGATCTACAGCAAATTCTTCGGAACCGAGGACCTGGCGTGAGTGCGGCGTCCAGCCTTCGCAGTCGTACGGGACGAGGGGCGCTCGCTGTGTACGCAGCGGGCGGATTCGTGTTTCTTTTCGCCCCGATCGCTTTCATCGTGGCGTTCTCTTTCAACAAGCCCAAGGGCAAGTTCAACATCATCTGGCAGGAATTCACGCTCGACAACTGGCGCAATCCCTTCGCCGACGAAGCGCTCACCGATGCTCTGTGGATGAGTCTGCGTATCGCAGCTCTGTCCACGGTGGTGTCGACAATCCTCGGCGCGATGATCGCGATTTCGCTGTCGCGCTACTCGTTCCGAGGTTCGTCGACGTACAACTTTTTGTTGGTGCTCCCATTGACCACGCCCGAGATCGTTCTCGGATCGTCCCTGGCGACACTCTTTCTCGGTCAGACGATCGTCGATTTCGGATTCACCACAATCGTCATCGCCCACATCATGTTCCAGGTGAGTTTCGTTGCTCTCACCATCAGGGCCCGAATCCGCGGTTACGACTGGACTCTGGAACAGGCTGCCCAGGATCTCGGGGCTTCTCCGTTCATGACCTTTCGCAAGGTGACATTGCCCTTGATCCTGCCGGGCATCATGGCGGCAGCTCTTCTGGCTTTTGCTCTGTCGATCGACGATTTCATCATCACGTTCTTCAACGCAGGTTCGACGATGACGTTCCCCTTGCAGATCTTCGGAGCATCTCGAGTCAGCATCTCTCCGCAGATCAACGTGCTTGCAACATCGATTCTCTTCCTGACGATCGCCATTCTCGCTGTGGGAACGATCACAGGCGCGCGTCGACGAGCTCGGCACGGTCTCGACGACTGAGACCACTAGCGTCTGATCCATGACGGGACCGAGCGCGCCGAAGATTGCGTTGTCGCCGGAATCGGCTCCGCAATGGATGGCTGAGGCGATCATCGAAGGCGGGGGACACATCGCTCCACTCGACGAGGCAGAGGCCCTCATCTGGGGTGCCCCGAGAGATCCGAAGGGACTGGATTCAGTTCTCGAGGAGCATCCGCACATCCAATGGGTTCAACTTCCTTTTGCGGGAATCGAACACTTCGTCCACCTCATCGATCATGATCGCCAGTGGACCTGCGGCAAAGGTGTCTACGCCGAGCCCGTTGCCGAGATGGCACTGTCCTTGATGCTCGCAGGGCTGCGCGGCCTCGGCTCGTATACGCGACGGTCTTCATGGTCCGGTCCGCTCGGCCGCAATTTGCAGGGTGCGCGGGTCACGATTTTCGGAGGTGGGGGAATCACCGAGTCGCTCGTTGCATTGCTGCGGCCGTTCGACTGCCACGTCACCGTGGTGCGCAAGCGCGTCACGGAGATGGATGGCGTCGCAGAGGTGGTGGAGACGGAGCGGTATTTGGAGGCTCTTCCCGGCGCCGACGTCGTGGTACTTGCACTTGCCCTCACCAAAGAGACGTCAGGCATCATCGGCCGAAACGAATTGACAGCAATGGAGTCTCACGCATGGCTGGTCAATGTGGCGCGTGGCGGACACGTTGTCACCGACGACTTGGTTCGGGCTTTGCAGAACGGTGAGATCGGGGGAGCGGCACTCGATGTCACTGATCCTGAACCGCTGCCTGATGATCATCCACTGTGGTCGATGGAGAATTGCATCATTACCCCTCATGTGGGAAACACGCCGGAGATGGCAGTGCCGTTGTTGAGCGAGCGAATCCGGGTCAACGTTCGGCGGTGGATCGACGGAGACAGCCTGATCGGTCCTGTGCACATCGATCTGGGTTACTGATGAGTGTCGAGCAAAATGACGAATGATCGACCAGGGAGCCATTACGACGTGCTCGGAGTTGCGAAGACGGCCGATACCGAGACCATTCGTCGCGCCTACCGTTCGCTCGCTCGCCAGCATCATCCTGATCGCCATGGTGGACGGACCACTTCCGACATGGTGCGCATCAACGAAGCATGGAGAGTTCTGTCGAATCCGCAGCGGCGTCGTCTCTACGACGAGTCGATCGATCCAAAAATCACTCATGATCGCGCGCCTTTCGCCACTCAGGTCGACTCGTTGCGGTTTCCTGTGGGTTCACCGACTCCGGCTCGCTTTCCGTGGAAGTTCGTCGTCGGCTTCTTCGCCCTCGCAACTGCAGCGATTCTCCTGATCGGAGCTCTGACCGAACCGGGGGAGACCCCTCCGATCGACAACATCATTCGAGTCGGATCGTGTATCGATGTCGATCGTCAGATCCAAGAGGCGCGAGAGGTCCCCTGCGATGGACCGCACGATGCACAGGTGGTACGCATGGTGCCCTTCGACGGCAAGTGTCCATCCGATACCGAGACGTTCCGAGATCGTCAGGGTCTCGGTTTGGTGTGCGCAGTGTCCTGAGCGGAGTCCTGGGAGATCGAATCCTCAGGCCTCAGGACCGGTCGACCGAATCAGCGGCAGGGCTGATATCGTCGTGAGTCCATTGGGGCGATTAGCTCAGTCGGCTAGAGCGCCACGTTCACACCGTGGAGGTCGTGGGTTCGAGCCCCGCATCGCCCACCCAAGGTTGACATTGCCGTGCCCGAAGAGCCGAGCGGATCGCATTTGCGCGGCTATTTTGGCGATGTGCGTCGAACCTGCGAGCGTCCTGGCTGCTCGGATCCAGTAGCCGTGGTGTACGGATACGGGAACGACGGTTCGGACTTGCAGATCTGGCTCGATTCGTGGTCCGTGGAGAGGTTGGAGAGCACGTTGCCTGATGGGGCAAAGGGTGTCGTATGTGAACGGCATGGGCTCTTGTTGTCGGCGCCGCGCGGTTGGGACCTGGTGGATCGGCGTGAAACGGTACCGAGGCTGTTCGTGCCGAGACCTGTGCTGGTTCATTCCCGACCTGTCGCTGAAAGTCCAACTTCTGATTCTCTCGAGTCCGACTCTTCGCCTATGGGTCCTGCGGTCGACCCAAGTGCCGCTCGTCGGCGACGTCGTGTTGCAGATCTTCCCACACCACAACTCTTCGCCGATCTTCGCTCGAAGACCGATGACCTTCATGACGACCTCGATGATCATCTGGATGACGATCGCAATCACGATCGCGATCGGCGCGGTTGTCCGGCTGATGATGCCTTCGAAAGTCCTGAAGTCGTGAATCCCGACATCGGTGTCGATCATCGCAGTGACTCGGTTGACGAAGGTTTGGAGTCGCTTCTCGATGCGACGGGCCCTCTGCTGCGCCGAGCCTTTCAAAAGCACAATACCGGTCGACACGACGCATCCAAGGAGCTCATGCGTCCGACGACGCATCGCGTCGTCGACGAGAGTGCATGACCTCTGCGTGATGAAAATCGAAGTTGTCCACGACCTTCCCGTTCCACCCGATGAGGTTCTCGTTTGGGTGTCCGATCTGGCTCGATATCCGCAGTGGACGAATCTGCTCCATCGCGTCGACGTCGAGGCCGGTCATCCGGGCTCCGCTCGAGCGTGGAGTGTGGAATTGCGGGGCAAGATCGGCCCCTTCGCTCGTTCGAAACGTCTGAGAATGAGACAAGTCCCGGGAGAATCGGCACGTCATATCCGCTTCGAGCGTGATGAAGGTGACGGAATCGATCACGGGGTTTGGATCTTCGACGTGCAAGTCGCTCCTGTCAAGGAAGGTGCCGGCTCGACTGTGTCCGTCGTCTTCGAATACGAAGGACGATTGTGGTCCGGGGCGATCGAAAGATTGCTGCGCGACGAAATCGAATCGAGCAAGAAGCGACTGATCGCTCTCGTGACAGCGGGAGATCAATCCGCTGACCACGCTCCGTAACGTCCGTTGGCACGGCGTTCGAGGTGCAGGGGCATCGAAAAGCACTCCGACAGCGATTCGGAATCGAGCACGGTGTCGATCGGTCCGGAGGCGAGTGCGCGGCCCGACTTGAGCATCAGTACATGAGTCATCCCTGGAGGAACTTCATCCAGGTGGTGGGTGACGATCACGAACGGAGCCGCATGTGGGTCGGTTGTCCATTCGGTGAGAGATCGCACGAGCTCTTCGCGTCCTGAGAGATCCAATCGAGCACTCGGCTCGTCGAGGAGGACCACTCCGGGATCGTTCATGAGCATGCGGGCAAGAAGTACTCGCTGTTGCTCGCCGGAGGACAAGGATCCGAGTTCTCTGTCGTGGAGATGGCGCACTCCCATACGGTCGAGACATTCGAGGGCACGCACTTCGTCCAGTTCTTCGTAGCGATGCCACCAAGGTTCGAGGGCAGCGTTCTTCGCCGTCATCACCGCGTCGCGAGCAATCAACTGCGGACGCAACTCGGCAGCCAGGGATGCGGAGAGGTAGGCCACTCGTCGACGCAGCTCGCGGACGTCCGTCGAGCCGAGAGTTTCGCCCAGGACTTCGACGCGCCCGGAGGATGGGTGGTCGTACAGGGCGGCGATACGCAAGAGAGAGGTCTTTCCTGAGCCGTTCGCTCCGAGGATGAGCCACCGCTGACGCCGTTCGACCATGAGATCGACCTTGTCGAGGATGAGCGTCCCATTGCGGCTCAAGGACACCGACACGAGGCACATCGAGGCTGGCGGCGAGGCGTCCATCGGCATTCAGGTTAGAGGTGTGAAATCTGGCAATGTTGTCGGATGAATGCGATCGAGGGCACGAGCGGCAGCCAAGCATCGCCTCTGAGCGAAGAACTGCGGTCGATACTGGGAGCGGGCTCGGTGCAGAACGTGACGCGGCTCAGCGGCGGTGCATCGCGTGAGACTTGGTCGTTCGAAGCAGACGGGCGCCCGCTCATCTTGCAGAGACAGCGTCCTGGCGACACGCGCGACATGATGGTCGAAGCTCGAGTTGTCGAGGCGGCGTTCGCTGCGGGTGTGAGGGTTCCCGAGTTGATCGTGAGCGGCGAAATGTCCACCGGATCCAAGTTCATGGTGCTGGCTCACGTGTCGGGTGAAACGATCGCCCGCAAAATCTTGCGTGACGATCGCTTCGCACATGCACGCTCCGTACTGGTGGAACAGATGGCCCAGGCTCTGGCGGGTTTGCATTCGATCGATGTGAACTCTCTCAGCGGCCTTCCCGAGATCGATCAGATCGATCAGTACCGAGCAACGCTCGACAATCTCGATCAATCGCTGGGTCAGGCTCATCCGACTTTCGAGTTGGCATTCGCTTGGTTGGAGCGCAACAGACCGAGCTCGCAGCGACGAGCCCTCGTTCACGGGGATTTCCGTCTCGGCAACGTCATGGTCGACGAGAGCGGCCTGACAGCGGTCTTGGACTGGGAGCTGGCTCATGTGGGTGATCCTCTCGAAGATCTCGGGTGGCTGTGCGTGCGCGCATGGAGATTCGGCTCCGTGCAGCCCGTTGCAGGACTTGGCCGATACGAACAGTTGATTCGTGCCTACAGCGAGGCAAGCGGTATCGAGGTGAGTGCTCGAGAAGTTCTGTGGTGGGAAGTTCTCGGAACCTTGAAGTGGGGGATCATGTGCATGATCCAGGCGAGTTCACACCTGCTCGGCGTGCACCGCAGCCATGAGATGGCCGCCATCGGCCGCCGAGTGTGCGAGAACGAATACGACTTGTTCCTTCTGCTCGACGGCAAGTGGACTGCGAAGTCTCAGGCAACGTCACCGGATCAATGGGTGCGCTCCATGGACGTCGACGAGCCCCAGTCGACCGTTCACGATGTGCCGACGGCGGCGCAGCTCATCGAAGCCGTGCGCGAATGGATGGAACGAGACGTCATGACCGGGACGAGCGGGCGTCTTCAGTTCCACACCCGGGTGGCCATCAACTTATTGTCGATGGTGGAGCGCGAACTCGTGTCAGGACGCGGGCAGAGCCGACGCCATCGGGAACGATTGGTGACGCTGGGTGTCAGCAGCGAGAGCGAACTTGCATCAGCGATTCGTGAAGGGCGTTTCGACGATCGAATCGACGACGTGGCCGATCTCGTGAGGGACAGCGTCATCGACAAAGTTCTCGTCGCCAATCCCGGCTATCTCGTGTGAGCTGAACAGCTTGCTGGTTGGTCGATCGGTCACTGTGGACGAGACGTGATCTTCACAGGTTGGCCGGCAGCAAGCTGGCCGCACGCCGCGGAGATGTCCGTTCCGCGATTTCGCCTGATCGTCGCATTCACACCGAGCGCAACGAGTCGATCGCAGAATTCCTGCACCTTTCGAGGCCCCGAGCCGCGTACGAGATAGCCAGGGGTCGGATTGAGGGGAATCAAATTGACGTGGGCCGGTATGCGCAAGGAACGGCAGATGTCTGCAAGTTCCAGTGTGTCCTGGTTGCGATCATTGACATCGGAAATCAACGCCCATTCGAACGTGAGTCGTCGCCCCTTCTGCTCCAGGTAATCGCCGCAGGCTTGCATCAGGGACGACAGTGGATAGCGGCGGTTGATCGGCACCAATTCGTCGCGCAGTTGGTCATTGGCTGCGTGCAGGCTGACTGCAAGGTTTACGGGCAGGGGCCGTTCGGCGAGACGCTTGATGCCCGGAACAATTCCGACTGTGCTCACGGTCAGGTGACGAGCCGAGATACCGATGTCGTCGTGAACACGCACGAGCGACTCCCAGACCGGTTCTTCGTTGGCAAGAGGCTCACCCATGCCCATGTAGACGATGTTGCTCACGCGGCGTCCCATCTCACGAGCTCGCCGCGCTGCGCGTACGACCTGTTCGACGATTTCACCTGATGTCAGATGGCGTGTGAAACCCGCCTGTCCAGTTGCGCAGAATCCGCACGCCATGGCGCATCCCGATTGCGTACTCACGCACACCGTGGCACGGTCGGGGTAGAGCATGAGAACTGTTTCGATTCGACTGCCACCCGAGAGCTCCCAGAGGAATTTGATGGTCGAGCCATCCCCGGAAACGTCTTCGGTGACGGGCTCGAGTGCTGTCGACACAGCTGAGTCGATTGCGCTGCGCAACGCGAGAGGCAGCGTCGTCATTTCGGAAGGAAGTTTGAATTCCTTGTAGAGCGCGCTGAAGATCTGATCGACGCGATACCGCGGCTGGCCTTGGACAAGTTCGAGCAGCTCGTCTCGAGAGCAGTCGTACAGAGTTCGTTGTAGGTCTCGAGTCATGTCAGGTCACCGTCCGCTCGTTGCCGGTGCGATATCGCCGACGAAGGCCCGGTCCGTTCGCGTGACTCGAAAGCCGAGACGCTGGTACATCTCGACGGCGGGTTGGTTCTCGGCATCGACGAAGAGCATCGCTTCGGTGATTCCGCGCCGGGACATGTTGTCGAGTCCGGCGACGACGAGAGCGGACCCGAGGCCGCGACCGTGAAAATCGGGATCGACAGCGATCACGTAGATCTCCCCGAGATTCGGATCGATGTCCGGGTCGACTTTCGTCCAACAAAAGCCGGCGATACGTCCCCCGATTTCGTGGATGACGAAACCCTCCGGGTCGAACCATCGTTGGGCCATTCGCGCCCGAAGGGTCGCCATGTCCCATCCGCCCTGTTCGGGGTGATGGGCGAATGCACGATTGTTGACGTCGAGCCAAGCGGCTTCGTCACGGCCGGGCTGGAATGTGCGAGTGGCCAAAGTGCTGTCAGCGACGGAAACCGGCAGCGGGCGACGCATCTGGTGGAGGATTCGCCCAGGGCTGAGACCCATCTTGTGAGCGACCTCTTCGTGTCCGATGGTGGGTTCGAAGACCCACCAATGCAGGTGTCCGCCCCCGGTGACGGCAACTTCTCGAATCGCTGCTTCGAGAAGTTCCGGACCGATGAGGTGCATCTCGTAGCGATGGTGTGGGTGGACGACCAGTTCCAACGAGAAGGAATCGTGACCTTTGCTGATCTGGGCATAGGCAACAGGGTGTTCGTGGCCGGGTTCCCAGGCCACGAGGCCGGCGAATCCTTCCCGTCCTCCATCGACCAGATCGAGCCACAAGTGATCCGACAGGGGCCGATGTCCGTCGGCCCTCTCGGCATCTCGAATGAGATCGTGCACGACAGCAATATCATCGGCATGCATCTGCCGCTTGATGTCGAGAATGCGCACGCCGTCACCCTACCGTTGTGGTCATGGACGAGTCTGAGCGCCGTCGGAGGGCTCGACTGGTCGCCCGGCGGCTGAAGAAGATCTATCCCGTTGCGGTGTGCGAGCTCACGCACCGCAACGCCTATGAGTTGTTGGCAGCAACCATCCTGTCGGCCCAGTGCACCGATGTGCGCGTCAACATGGTGACCCCGGCTCTGTTCGAGAAGTATCCCGATGCGGAATCGCTCGCGCACGCGAAACAAGCCGATGTGGAAAAGATCATCCGCTCGACGGGCTTCTATCAGAGCAAGGCTTGCAATCTGATCGGCATGGCCAAAGGAGTCGTCGAGAGATACGGGGGAGAGGTGCCGCGTGGGCTCGACGATCTCGTGACGCTGCCAGGTGTCGGCCGCAAAACCGGCAATGTCGTGCGCAGTGTCGTCTTCGATCTTCCCGGTCTCGCAGTCGACACCCATGTCGGCCGCCTGTCTCGCAGGCTCGGTCTGACGGATCATCACGACCCGGTGAAAGTCGAATACGAGTTGAACAGCTATCTGCCGGGCTCGGAGTGGGGAACCTTCAGTCTGCGGCTCATCTTGCACGGGCGGCGCGTGTGCGATGCCCGCAAACCCCAGTGCGGAGAATGCGTCCTGGCCGACATCTGCCCGTCAGCTGGGCTGCCCGTCGACGGTCCGACGACACGCCGGTCGCCGCGCCCGAAGAAGTCGTCCACTTCGGACTGAAACTACTTCTTCGAACAAATCTCGAAGGCGAGATTCTTTGGTCATTGCAGAGACCGAACGAACTCCTTGAGGTGCTTCTTCGATTCTTCGAGTGGACGCCCAAGATCGAGACGGAGAACCGGTACACCGACCGACTCGAGCCAATCTGCCCGGTCCATCCAACGCAAGTTGGCTGATGAAAGATGGGTCGAAAGATCTCTGGCGCTGATGAAATCACTACCTCGGACACCAAAGTCGTAAGAGCGTCGTCTCAACAAGCGCTCGACCCCAGTTTCAACATCGACGGTACAGACGACAGCCGCCCGATGATGGGTCAACAATTGGAACTCGGGCTGTCTTCGCTTTTCCAAGTGTTGTAGGAATTCGAAATCGAATTGCAGGAGATGGTGATCTGTGACCAGAACGTTTGAGCCGAGATTGTTTCGTAATTCAGCGTTTGTCATCCAAGAAAGTTCCCGCTCGATTTTCTCTAGTGGCCAGCGTACGAATTTGGCCCTGGAGCCAAGTTGTGCGATTCCCCAAATGGCAGAGTTCGTCAAATGTCGGCTATGAATCCATCGCAACAAATAGGACTGAGCACTCACACGACTCTGATTTTTGAAATTTGTCCGGAGAATGGGATCTCCGTCGAGCAGGAACGGGTCACTGAGTTCCCAAGTTTGTTGGAGAAAATTAAGAAAGTGAGATTTGCCGACCCCAGAAGGTCCAGTGAACTCAATGATCCAAGGAGTTGCGGCGCGATCTTGCGTGTGTTCTTCCAACACTGCGCTTTCGATACGAGGAATTCGGGAGATCTCAAATCCGAGGCGCCAGACAAATTGCTTCAATGCTCTACCCGTTACAAGTCTGAACCCGTTACGAGACATGCACAGACCTCTCAGATCAGTTCGTAGCAAGGCGTTGGGCGCGGGCGAGCCCGCGATGTGCGGTGCGCAGCGAGCGCTCGGCTTCGTGCAGGGCACTCAACAGATCGTCGTGACGGCCGTCGGGATCGATTCGCGGCAGCTCGCTCTGGACGAGCGTCGTGACTCTTTGGCCGTAGCGGTCGACTGCATCCGCAATGACGGAGAGTTCGGCAGCGATGGTGGACAGGTCGATCGAGGGCACGACTGCACCTTAGGTTGTCGATGTGCGTGAAAAGGACCGAGAAGTCGGTCCGGCCGTCTCGGTAGCCTCTGATTCCGTGACCCGAGTTCCGGTTCGTGCCGACCTATCTCTGATGGAGGGATACCACTCTCCTCAGGTCGACGTCGACGTTCGCCTCAATACGAACGAGGCTCCCGTCGGGCCGCCGGAGGCTTTCGTCGAGGACTACCTCGAGGCGGTGTCGTCGATCTCGTGGAATCGCTATCCGGATCGATCCGCACGAGCACTTCGAGAAGCGATCGGCTCGTTGCATGGGGTCGAACACGACATGGTGTTCGCTGCGAACGGCAGCAACGAGGTCCTGCAAACCCTTCTCCTGACGTTCGCAGGCCCGGGGCGTACCGTCGTGACGTTCGAACCCACGTATCAACTTCACGGCCATATCGCCCGCATCACAGGAGCTGCCGTCATCGAGGGTGACCGGCGGGCCGATTTCTCGATCGATGAAGGCCACCTGTCGGATCTGGTGGCACATCACTCGCCGCACGTGACCTTTCTGTGTTCGCCGAACAACCCGACAGGAACCGTGGACTCTCCATCGACGGTGCGTGCGGCCCTCGAAGCAACGACAGGTCTGGTCGCAGTCGACGAGGCCTACGGGCAGTTCGCCCCGTGGAGTGCACTCGATCTCGTGGAAGAGGAGACTCCGCTCGTCGTCGTGCGCACGTTCTCCAAAACGTGGAGCATGGCTGCAGCTCGGCTCGGATATCTCATCGGCCCGCGCTGGCTCGTTGCCGAATTGGACAAGGTCGTTCTTCCGTATCACCTGGATGCAGCCAAGCAAATGGCAGGAGTGCTTGCCGTCAAGTACCGATCCGAAATGGACGATCGCGTGAAAGATCTCGTTGCCGAACGCGATCGTGTCCGTCTCGAACTCGATCGACGCAACGTCGACGTTTTCGACAGTGGAGCCAATTTCATCTTGTTTCGCCCACAGCAGAGATCAGGACGCGAAGTGTGGCAAGGCCTGCTGGACCGCCGGGTGCTGATTCGGGATTGCTCGAGTTGGCCGCGTCTCGACAACTGTTTGCGGGTCACGATCGGCACCAAAGCGGAGAACGACCTGTTTCTCGAACGACTCACGGAGGTCTTGTCATGAGCCGAACTTCTCACCGCACGCGAACGACAGGGGAGACGTCTGTCGACATCTCGCTCGATCTCGACGGCAGCGGTCGTTGCGATGTGTCGACGGGAATCCCTTTCTACGATCACATGCTGACTCAGATCGGAAAACATGGCGGTTTCGATCTGACGATCAAAGCCGAAGGCGACCTGCACGTCGATACACACCACACAGTGGAAGACGTTGCCATCTCACTGGGTGAAGCATTGCGGGAAGCTCTCGGCGACAAAGCTGGTGTGCGCAGATTTGCCAGCGGCCTCTACCCGCTCGACGAGGCTCTCGTGGAGATCGCAATCGATCTCTCCGGAAGACCTTTCGTCGTGTGGGATGTTCCTCTGCCGGAATGTCTGCCACTCGGAAATCCGCCGTTCGATCCGCAACTCGCTGAACACGCGATTTCATCGCTCGTCACCACTGCTCAGATCACGGCGCACGTGACTCTCAAACATGGGCGCAACGTCCATCACATCATCGAGGCATCGTTCAAAGGCCTGGGACGATGCCTGCGAGATGCCGTGCGGATCGAGGGGTCGGCAATTCCGTCGACCAAGGGCGTCCTGTGACGGCACCTCTGATCGCCGTCCTCGACTATGGAATCGGCAATCTTCGTTCAGCTGAGAAGGCATTGCAGCGTGTGGGCGCAGACGCGCGCCTGACAAGGGACTTCGGACTCGCACATGACGCCGATGCTGTGGTGTTGCCCGGTGTCGGCGCATTCGGAGCGTGTCTGCGAGCGTTGCGCGAGGCCGGACTGGAAGATGTCGTTCACGCATCGGTCGAATCGGGGAGGCCGTTTCTCGGTATCTGTGTGGGAATGCAAATGCTGTTCTCGGGAAGCGAAGAAGACTCTGCGGTACGAGGTCTCTGTGTCATTCCGGGGCCGGTCGTGCGACTCGCCTCGGATGTGAAATGTCCGCAGATGCAATGGAATCGTCTCGAGATTGCCAAGCCGGAGGATCCGCTGTTCGCTGGGGAACCATTCGTCAACGGGGAGGCGTGGATGTATTTCGTCCACTCCTATGCCGGCGTCCCCGACGATCCATCACACGTTGCGGCGACGTGTGAATACGGTGGAGACGTCAATGCCGCCTTTCGTCGAGACAACGTGTTCGCGACGCAGTTTCACCCGGAAAAATCCGGGTCAACTGGCCTCGCTCTTCTCGCCAATTTCGTGGACGCAGCCCGACTCTCGGGAGGTCGATCTCGGTGAGTGCAGTCGATCTGTATCCGGCAATCGACATCCTGTCCGGTCGCGTCGTGCGCCTTCAACAAGGTGACTACGCCCAGGAAACGGTGTACGGGGACGATCCGGTCGATGTGGCCGAGAGTTTCATCGAAGCCGGAGCACGCTGGGTCCACATCGTCGATCTGGATGCGGCCCGCAGCGGCGATCCGGTCAACCGAAAGGTGATCGCACGCATTGCGGAGTCATTGCGCGGCCGAGCACATGTGCAAACCGGTGGCGGCGTGCGTTCGGTCGATGACGCGCGAGCTCTTGCGCAGTCGGGCATTCGCCGAGTCGTCATGGGGTCCGCAGCGGTCGCCGATCCCGCTTTGGTGGAGCGAACATCTGCCCATGTCGACGTCGCCGTGGGCCTCGATCATCGAGGCGGACGAGTTGCCGTGCACGGTTGGACGCAAGATGCCGGAGTGGATCTTGCCTCTTCGCTCGGGCGGTTTCCCACTGCAGCTGCTTTCATCATCACTGATATTTCACGTGACGGAATGTTGCAGGGACCGGACGTCGTCGGTCTCACTGCTGCGGCGCGCGCGACCACGGTTCCTGTGATCGCAAGTGGGGGAGTGTCATCTCTCGACGACATCGACACCCTTGCTGCCATCGACGGGATTGCGGGAATCATCACGGGCAAGGCGATCTACGAGGGGCGCTTCACGGTGAAAGAAGCGATCGAACGACTGCAATTGAGAATGGATCGACCGTGAAAGTTGCACGAGTGATTCCATGTCTCGATGTGACCGACGGCCGCGTGGTCAAGGGAACGAACTTCGTCAACCTGCGAGATGCCGGCGACCCGGTGGAACTTGCTGCTCGTTACGACGCAGAAGGTGCAGACGAGCTCGTCTTCTTGGACATCACCGCATCGAGCGACCGAAGAGACACGATGGTCGACGTCGTGATGCGAACAGCCGATCAGGTTTTCATTCCGTTCACCGTAGGTGGGGGAATCCGCAGCGTCGATGACGCCCGCCGGATGCTGCGAGCGGGAGCCGACAAGGTGAGCGTCAACACTTCAGCAGTCGAGAACGAACGATTGATCGCGGACATCGCCGCGGAATTCGGAGCGCAATGTGTCGTTTGTGCGATCGATGCCAAACGACACCATCGAAGTGGAGGCGAGTTCGAGGTCTTCTTGCACGGAGGTCGCACTCCGACTGGCATCGATGCGATTGCCTGGGCTGCCAGGGCTGCCGAGCTCGGCGCGGGAGAGATCCTCTTGACGTCCATGGATCGCGACGGGACGAAAGAAGGCTTCGATCTCGATCTGACCAGCCAGGTGAGCTCAGCCGTGCCCGTGCCCGTGATTGCTTCGGGCGGTGTGGGCACACTCGACCATCTCGTCGACGGCATCGTTCGCGGAGGAGCCGATGCCGTTCTCGCTGCATCGATCTTCCATTTCGGAGAGTTCACGGTCGCCGAGGCCAAGGCACACATGATGCGCGCCGGCGTGACCGTTCGTCCGCAGCAAGGGAGCCTCGGCCAGTCGTGACTCGCTCGCCGACGGCAGGCTGACCTAACGTGCCGGCATGAGTTCTCCTTTGCCAGCAACATTTCCCATGAATCCGAAGATGGAATACCGTCGCCTCGGCGGATCGGGTCTGCGTGTCTCGGTTCTCTCCTTCGGCAGTTGGGTCACGTTCGACAATCAACTCAAGGATGACCTCGCTCTCGAGTGCATGCAGGCGGCATGGGATGCCGGATGCAATTTCTTCGACAACGCCGAGGCCTATGCCGGAGGCGAGAGCGAAGCAATCATGGGCCGAGTCATCAAGGATCTCGGCTGGCGTCGCCAGGACTATGTGCTCTCCACGAAGGTCTTCTGGGGCATCGACCCGCGTGTCCCGAACATGAACAACACTCTGAATCGAAAGTATCTCCATCACTCGATCGAAGGATGTCTCGAGAGGCTGCAGCTCGACTTCGTGGACATTCTCTTCTGTCATCGGGCGGATCCGAACACTCCGATCGAAGAAACGGTGCGCGCCATGAGCGACATCATCGATCGCGGGCAGGCTCTGTATTGGGGGACGAGCGAGTGGAGCGCGGACGAGATCCGCGCTGCATGGGAGATCGCCGAGCGCCACCATTTGCACAAGCCCGTCACCGAACAGCCCCAGTACAACATGCTCGAGAGGCGACGCGTCGAGGCGGAGTATCGACGGCTGTACGACGACATCGGTCTCGGTACCACGATCTGGAGTCCGCTCGCATCCGGTCTGCTGACCGGCAAGTACCTGGACGGAGTTCCCGACGATTCACGCGGCGCTCTGCCCGGGTATGCGTGGCTGGCCAAGAGGCTGACCGATGCCACATCGCAGAACAAGGTGCGCGGACTCGTGCCCATTGCACATGATCTCGGCTGCAGCCTTGCCCAATTGGCCCTGGCATGGTGCACGAAGAATCCCCATGTCTCGACGGTGATCACCGGAGCCAGCCGCCCGGCGCAAGTCGTGGAGAACTTCGGTGCGTTGGACGTCATCGAACTGCTGGACGACGAGGTGATGGGGCGGATCTCCGCAGTTCTGTCCGAGTGACGGAGCCGAATCGCGACATGCCCGCTACCGTGCCGGCTGTGAGTGTGTCCCCCGACAGGGCTCCCGGAATGATCGCCGCCGGTAGCGACAAGTTGCCGATCAAGATGCTCAACGACCGGGTTCTCGTGCGCATCCCGGACCGCGACGGTGAGCGGCGCAGCACAGGGGGCATCGTCATCCCGGCGACGGCCCAGATCTCGAAGCGCCTCGTGTGGGCCGAAGTCGTCGCGCTCGGTCAGAACGTGCGCTCAGCCGAAGTGGGAGACAGGGTGCTCTTCAGCCCGGAGGATCGCTACGAGGTGGAAGTCGGAGGAGTCGACTACATCATGTTGCGCGAACGCGATATTCACGCAGTGGCGGCAACTCGAATCGACAGCCACACTGGCTTGTACCTCTGAGAGTCCGTATGTCCGAAAGCGAGTGTCCGTGAGTCGTCGATACGAAGTCGTCAACCCCGATGCCGTGACCTTCAATGCAGAGGGTCTCGTACCAGCCATCGCGCAAGATGTCCACAATGGAGACGTTCTGATGATGGCGTGGATGAACGCGGAGAGTCTTGCGATGACGTTGAGCGAAGGGCGCATGGTGTACTGGAGTCGGAGTCGCCAGGAATTGTGGCGCAAGGGCGACTCCAGCGGAGATCGCCAGTTCGTTCGAGAGGCCTTCATCGATTGCGATGGTGACACCTTGCTGTTCAAGGTGGAACAAGAAGGACGAGGGGCTTGCCACACAGGGGAGAGAACCTGTTTCTTCCGGGGACTGGAAGCCCAATCATGATCGACATCAAACCGAGCCGCGACGAGTTCAAGGAGATGGCGCGCGGCTTCAGCGTGGTTCCGGTGTGGGCCGAAGTTCTTGCTGATCTCGAGACACCCGTTGCCGCATTTTCCAAGCTCGTCGGTGACGAGTCGGGATTTCTTCTGGAATCCGTCGAACACGGAGAACGGTGGAGCCGCTTCAGCTTCGTCGGTCGTCAACCTCGTGCGACGTTGACGTTGATCGACGGTCGGATCACAGTCGAGGGTGAGATCCCTGCGTCCATCCCGCTGGATCGAGGCATGCTCGCTGCGGTGGAAGCTCTGCTCTCGGAATACCGCAGTCCTGTGATTCCCGATCTGCCGCCTTTGCAGGGCGGTGTCATGGGCTACCTCGGATACGACGTCGTGCGTGAAGTCGAACAACTTCCCGATGTCCCCTTGGATGATCGGCATCTTCCTGATGCAGTGATGAGCGTGATCGGATCTCTGGCAGCCTTCGATCACTGGCGTCAACGCGTCTACATGATCGAAAGCGTTCCCGTCATTTCAGCCGATGGTTCGACCTTGAGCGACGCCGAGTTGGACGCGCACTACGACGAGGCCTGCGAGCGTGCACGCCAGGCTGTGAGCGATCTCGCCCGCCCTCTTGCCTACACACCGGTCGAGCCGCCAAGACGCGATGACGTCCTGCCCGATGCCGTGTCTTCGATGCCGTCGGGCCGCTATCAAGACGCGGTTCGCACTGCGAAGGAGTACATCCGAGCAGGAGACATTTTCCAGGTCGTGCTTTCCCAGAGATACTCGATGCAGATCGAAGCCGACCCTTTCGACATGTACAGAGTTCTCCGTCAGGTGAATCCGAGTCCGTACATGTACTTCCTGCGACACCCTGGCATCACCATCGTCGGAAGTTCGCCCGAGCCGATGGTGCAACTTCTCGGCGGACGGGTCATCAGCCGTCCGATTGCGGGTACTCGCAAACGAGGAATCAATGACGAACATGATCGACGTCTCGCAGGAGAGTTGAGGGAAAATCCGAAAGAGATCGCCGAACACATCATGCTCGTCGATCTGGCGCGCAACGACGTTGGACGAGTGGCGAAATTTGGAACCGTCGACGTGGACGAGCTGATGACCCTAGAAAAGTACAGCCACGTCATGCACCTGACGTCACAGGTGAGCGGAGAGTTGCTCGAGGGGCGCGGGCCGATCGATGTGTTGCGGGCCACGCTCCCGGCGGGCACAGTGAGTGGCGCTCCAAAAGTTCGGGCCATGGAGATCATCGATGAACTGGAGCCGGTCAAGCGAGGACCATATGCAGGCGTCGTCGGCTACGTCGATTTCAGCGGCAATCTGGACACGGCTATTGCGATTCGAACGATGTTCATTGGACCGGATGCGGCCTATCTGCAGGCTGGTGCGGGCATCGTCGCAGACAGCGATCCTGATGATGAGGATCTGGAATGTCGCAACAAGGCAGCCGCCCTCCTCGCTGCAGTTCCTGCAGCACGCCGAATGACCGAACGCAGGCTTCGGGGCGGGACGAGTGCATGACATGAACAACGACGCGTTCCACGTCATCTGTGCCGACATCTCACGGCTCTGTATTCGCGCCACAGGAGCGGACGCCGCCAGATATCTGCACTCCCAGTTGAGCAACGGCATCGAATCTCTACAGGTTGGACACTCCTGCTCGTCATTCGTTCTCGAGCCGACCGGGAAAGTAATTGCACTTGTTCGAGTGACCCGTATTGGAGACGACGATTTCCTTCTCGACACGGATGCTGTGCCCGAGCTCGAGGAGATCGTTCTCGCTCGGCTCAACAAATTCAAGATTCGAGTCGATGTTGCATTCACTGCCGAGGTCGCAAACGTCGTTGCCATTCGATCGTCGAACGGCGAACCCCTTCCGTCATCGGTTCGAGACGCCGGGACATCCGAGCAGTCCTTCGTTGTCGATGCGATGTGGGCCGACGGGCGCGCGCTGGATGTTTTCCCCATCGGCGGCGCTTCCGATTCCGATGGCTCAACCGTCGATGCACAGAAGGTCAGCGATCTCATCGGCGAATCGACTGTGTCGGCTGATCCTCATGGGGATGTCGAACGAGTGAGGGTGCGTTCCGGTTGGCCGTCGATGGGCCGCGAGATCCTGCCGGGTGAGACTCTTCCCGCAGCGACAGGCATCGTGGATCATTGCGTGAGTTTCACCAAGGGGTGTTATCCCGGCCAGGAACTCGTGGAGAGAATGGATGCCCGAGGCTCGACTGCGCCCCGCTCTTTGCGCCGTCTGCGATGCAGTGACGTGTCACCATCGAATCCTGAATCAGTGTCGGTCGGTGATGTCGTGACCGTCGACGGCCGTGACGTCGGAACGGTGACGTCCGTTGCGGGAGACTGGGCATTGGCCTATGTGCAGCGCGGTGTGGAATTGGGAGAGCCGGTCAGTCCTGCGGGGTGAGCACGGCAAGGAGCGACTGGAAATCCGGACGGTCGTGAAGCGGTTGGAACTCCGGCAAAAATCCGATGACGAGCCGCAGATGATCGTATGAATCCGGGTTGCGCGCTGCGGTGTGGAGCCATGTGACGGCGAGACCGGGCTGATCGACGAGCACGAGGCAGCGAGCGATTTCAATGGCAACGTCTGCACTCGGTTGAACCGTGTAGAGAGATGTGCCGTAGGTGATCGCTTCGTCGAAGTTGCGTGTGCGACGAAGGACATCGAGAAGTGTCAGTGCACTGCGTGCTGATGTGGTCGACGTGGGAAGGGGAAGCGGTCTGGGCAGGACAGCGACGATTTGTTCGAGTTGTTCCACCGAGGCAGCAACTGGTGGCCACCAGGACACATGCTCGGCGGCTGGTGCTCGCAGATCCTCGAGGATCGACTCGGCGGATCCGGGGCGACTTTCGCGAAGTCGTGTATGGGCGTCCCACCACGGTGACAGAACGAATGGTTCATGGGGAATGTGCGCCCGTCCCGTTCTCCAAGAAAGGTCCTCTGCAACTGCTGCGGGGTGGCGCGACGGAGGAAATGCCACACGATCTGCCGCCCGCTCGGCAGCACGGATCTGGACCTGGAGGAAGAGAAGGAGACCGGCGAATGCAGCCATCGGTCTCAGGTTCGGATCCCACAGCATGAGCGCGAATGCCCCGGCCGTGATGGGAATGCTGATCGCTCCCATGAGTGACCGACCGCGTCCTGGCACGAAGTAGTCGATTGCTTCAGCGACGATGTTCCCGCCGTCGAGCGGAAGAACTGGAATGAGATTGAAAATGCCGATGACGGGGCCTGCCCACCAAATGGCAAGAGTCGCGTAACTGGCTGCGAACTGATCGTGGTCAAATGGATTCACGCCGACTGCAACGAGAACTGCGATCCCGAGGATGATCTGGGTCAAAGGACCGGCTGCGGAAATCGCAGCGCGCTCGCGTCGGCTGAGAGGCCGAGTGGGGACGAACGAGGCATACCCGGCCATGAAATCCAGTGAGATGCTCGCCTCTGAACCCGAGCGTCGAGCAGCAACGGCGTGCCCCAATTCGTGGAGCAGTGTGAACACGGCAATCGAACCTGCCAACCACAGTCCGAGTTCGATGCCGTTGAGGGCAATGATCAACAACATGAAGATGCCGAAACCGGCACGTACCCTCACGGGAAAACCGAGCACTCTCAACGGTGTCGACGCCTTCATCTGTGTCGAGGATAGATGGGGTCGGTGACGAGTGGGCAGGCGGGGAGTCCTAGAATCGGCGTTCGTGCCGTACGTCTACGCTTTCGACCACAAACATCGCCGTCCTCCCATGCAGATGAAGGACCTGCTCGGAGGTAAAGGGGCGAACCTCGCGGAGATGACGAGTGTGCTCGGACTTCCGGTGCCGCCTGGGTTCACCATCTCCACCGATGCATGTCGTGCGTACATGAAGGGTGGCTGGCCGAAGAGTCTCGACGCCGAAATTGGGACCCACGTCCGCAAATTGGAACGGGCGATGAAACGTAAATTGGGTGACCCATCCGATCCGCTGTTGGTGAGCGTGCGCTCGGGAGCCAAATTCTCGATGCCGGGCATGATGGACACGGTTCTCAATCTGGGTCTGAACGATCGCAGTGTGAAGGGACTTGCTGCAGTCACCAACGATGAACGTTTCGCCTACGACTCCTACCGACGCTTCATCTCGATGTACGGACGCATCGTTCTCGGCATCGACGGAGCCCTTTTCGAACATCCTCTCGAAGCTGCCAAGCATGCACGGGGCGTGAAATCCGATGCCGATCTTGTGGCAGCTGACTTGAAGATCCTGTGCACGGCCTATCTCGACGTGGTGAAGAAGGAAACAGGAAAGCCATTCCCACAACAGCCCGAGAAGCAACTGCGCGGAGCAGTGGAGGCCGTGTTCAAGAGTTGGAACGGAGCTCGCGCGATTGCCTATCGAGTGCGCGAAAAGATCTCGCACGACCTCGGAACAGCTGTCAACGTTCAGACGATGGTCTTCGGAAACCGTGACGACAACTCGGGCACAGGCGTCGGATTCACGCGCAATGCCGCTACAGGAGAAAACGTTCCCTATGGCGACTTCCTCGTGAACGCCCAAGGCGAAGATGTCGTCGCAGGAATCCGCAATACGGAGGACCTCGACGCGCTTCGGAAGCAGTTCCCGAAGATCCACGCCGAATTGCTGAAGATCTTCACTCGTCTGGAGGCGCACTACAAGGACATGTGCGACACCGAGTTCACGATCGAACAGGGCAAGTTGTGGATGTTGCAGACGCGAGTCGGCAAGCGGACAGGGGCAGCGGCTCTGCGCATGGCTGTCGACATGACGAAGGGAACGAAGGGTCCTCGATCGATCTGGAAGATCACCAAGAACGAGGCTGTGGGACGAATCGCGGCAGAGCACCTCGACCAAGTGCTGCACCCGCAGTTCGAAGCGGGAAAGAAGCAGGTCATTGCAAAGGGTCTGGCGGCATCACCGGGTGCAGCTGTCGGCAAGGTGTATTTCACTGCTGACGATGCTGCTGATGCAGTCGATCGCGGCGAGAAGGTCATCTTGGTACGCAATGAAACGAGTCCCGAGGATGTCCACGGCATGATGGTGTCTCAAGGCATCTTGACGGCGCGTGGCGGTCTGGTGAGCCACGCTGCTGTCGTCGCGCGCGGATGGGGCACGCCGGCAGTCGTCGGCGCCGAAGCAGTGAAGATCGAAGGCAGACAGTTCACGGCCGGTTCGGTCATCGTGCGCGAAGGTGACGTCATCTCTCTCGACGGAACGAGCGGCGAGGTCGTACTCGGCGAGGTGAAGTTGTCGGCATCGAAGCCGCCCAAGGAATTCGACATCATCCTTCAATGGGCAGATCAGATCCGCAAAGGCAAGTTGGCCGTTCGTGCCAACGCCGACACCGGAGAGGATGCTGCCAACGCCCGCAAACTCGGCGCGGAAGGCATCGGTTTGTGTCGGACCGAGCACATGTTCCTCGCGCCTGATCGTCTCCCGGTGGTGCGCAGGATGATTTTGGCTCAGAACGCCCGTGAAGAAGAGCAGGCTCTGGAAGAACTTCGCAAAGTTCAAAAGAAGGATTTCCTCGACATCTTGAAGGCAATGGACGGTCTGCCCGTCACGGTGAGGCTTCTCGATCCTCCCTTGCACGAATTCTTACCTGATGTGCACGAACTGGAGATCAAACTCGCCAAAGAAGGCCAGCTGACCGATGAAGAAGACAAGCTTCTGAAGGCTGCTCACGAATGGTCGGAGTTCAATCCGATGCTCGGAACTCGAGGCGTTCGTCTCGGAGTGATCAAGCCCGGGCTGTATGCCATGCAGGTTCGTGCTCTCATGGAGGCGGCCGCGGAGCGCGTGGCCAAAGGCGGCAAGCCGATCGTCGAGGTGATGATTCCGCTCACAGTGACACGCGAGGAACTTGCGCTCGCTCGATCGTGGGTGGTGCAGGGAATTGCCGATGCGATGAGTGCAGCGAAACCGGCGGCCAAGTCAGGGGGACGAGCGAAGATGAACGTCTCGATCGGAACGATGATCGAGACACCCCGGGCTGCTCTTCGTGCCGATGAACTCGCCGAAGAAGCAGACTTCTTCAGTTTCGGCACGAACGATCTCACGCAAATGACTTTCGGATTCAGTCGCGACGATGTCGAAAGCCGAATGATGCCGGCCTATCTCGAGAACGGACTCTTGAAGCGCAATCCGTTCGAGACGATCGATCAGAACGGAGTGGGCGAATTGGTTGCCATTGCGGCACAACGAGGTCGAGCTGCCAAGCCAGGCATCAAACTCGGAGTCTGCGGAGAACATGGCGGCGATCCCGAGTCGATCGATCTGTTCTATCGAGTTGGACTCGACTATGTGAGCTGTTCGCCGTATCGCGTGCCGATTGCGCGACTGTCGGCAGCGCAGGCCGTGCTTGCGAGCGCGGGCGCCAAGAAGTCCGAGACGAAGTAACTCGACCGTTGCCCTTTTCGCTGATTTCGTCGTCAGAGTCAGATGCAAGTTTCGTCGAAGTGAATGTTCCGGGGTGGGCGTGGATCGGCCTCATCGCGTTCATCGGGTGTCTCGTCATCGTGAACGTCTGGTTCGTCCATCGCACAAACCGTGAGGTGAAGACTCGCGCGGCTGCACTCGAGACTGCGGTGTGGGTCTCGATCGGTCTCGCATTCGGCGGCTTCGTCGCTGTCACTCTCGGTGCAGGTGCCGCGAGCGAATACTTCAGCGGCTATCTGCTCGAGACGAGTTTGAGCGTCGACAACGTCTTCGTTTGGGCCCTGATCCTCGGCTACTTCAAGGTTCCATTGCGATATCAGCACCGAGTTCTCTTCGCGGGCATCTTCGGTGCTCTGGCTCTGAGAGCGATCTTCATCTTCGCCGGATTGGCGCTGATCGAAAGATTCTCTTGGGTGCTCTACATCTTTGGTGCCTTTCTCGTCTACACGTCGATCACACTGCTCATCGACCGAGACGAAGAGATCGATCCGTCCGCGAGTCGGCTCATGAGAATCATCAGTCGTGTTCTGCCAGTCGCAGCCCAAGAACACGGGAAGAAGATGATCACCAGGGTGGATGGACGTCTGCTCGTGACGCCATTGTTCGCTGTGATCGTCTTCGTGGAGTTCACCGATGTGCTCTTCGCCGTGGACTCGGTGCCTGCGGTCCTGGCGGTGAGCCGGGAGGAATTCATCGTGTTCTCATCGAATGCGTTCGCAATTCTCGCGTTGAGATCCCTCTATTTTCTCGTGGGAGATGTTCAGGCCCGATTCGAACACCTCACAAAGGGCTTGGCGGTCATCCTTGCCTTCATCGGCGTCAAAATGCTGATCGACGAATGGTACTCCGTTGCGACGTGGCTGTCCCTCGCGGTGATTTGTGCCATCTTGATCGTTTCCATCGGATTCTCGGTTCGATCCGATCGCATGAAGAAGTCGGAAACCACCGAACACGGCACTTCCTCATTCGACAGGAAAGGGCGTTCCGGGAGATCTGGTCGCAGTGAGACCGATTTCCCCGGATCAGAGCACTGAGCCGGGCCTGTGGGTCGGCACTACTCTTCGCACATGGCCATCGTCGGTGACGACATCGAAAGAGTGCGCGCAGCGACCTCGATCGTCGACATTGTCCAGCAATACGTGGCATTGCGCAAGACGGGTCGCAACTGGGTCGGATTGTGTCCGTTCCACGCCGAGAAATCGGGTTCGTTCAACGTGCGTGAAGACGCTGGGTACTTCAAGTGCTTCGGGTGCCAAGCCGGCGGAGACGTTTTCAAATTCGTCCAGGAGATCGAAAACGTCGACTTCGTTGCGGCCGTGGAAAAACTTGCGTCTCGAGCCAACATCACGCTGACCTACACGAGCGGCGGAGAGAACAAGGATCGCTCCCGCCGCAAGGAGTTGATCGCAGCAATGGAAGCGGCTGTCGAGTGGTACCACCAGCGCCTCCTGACTGCACCTGATGCTCGACCTGCGCGCGACTACTTGCGAGAACGCGGCCTGGCTGGTGACGTTGCTCGTCAGTTCAGACTCGGGTATGCGCCGGATGATTGGGATGCACTCAGCCGACATCTTCTGGATGCAGGCTTCAAGGCCGATGTTCTGCGCGATGTCGGCCTGTCGTTCACCAATCGCAAGAACCGCCTCCAGGATGCGTTTCGGGCACGTGTCATGTTCCCGATCTTCACTGACACAGGAGATCCGGTTGCGTTCGGCGGACGGGTTCTCCCGGGAAGCACGGATCCAGCCAAGTACAAGAATTCACCCGAGACGAAGATCTACACGAAGTCGAAGACGCTCTACGGCTTGAATTGGGCGAAGAACGATGTTGTGCGCTCCGACCAGGTGATCGTCTGCGAGGGATACACCGACGTCATCGGATTCCATCGTGCCGGAGTGCCGCGCGCTGTTGCCACATGTGGAACTGCGCTGACAGAGGACCATGTTCGAATCATGAAGCGTTTTGCGAGCAAGGTGGTGCTGGCGTTCGACGCAGATGCTGCCGGTCAGGGTGCGGCGGAAAAGTTCTACGAGTGGGAGAAGAAGTATCAGGTGCAGGTGTCGGTCGCTCGCTTTCCAGAAGGCAAGGACCCTGGTGATCTCGCATCGAGTGATCCGGCAGCGCTTGCCGCTGCAGTCGACGACGCCATGCCGTTTCTGGGATTTCGAATCAACCGAGTCGTACACGGGGTCAGCTTGCGCAGCCCGGAGGATCGCGCACGCATCGCAGAGCAGGCGCTCGGTTTCATCAACGAACACCCCGACGTCAACGTGCGCAAGTTGTACGCAGGAGAACTTGCGGCGCGTGTCGGTCTGCCGGTGAGCGATCTCGTGCGCCAGGCAGAGCGCCGGACAGCCCGCCCAGTAGTCGATGCACCAGCAGTGCGAGACGTCGGCGTGCGAGAGAATGCCGAGTTCGTGGCGATCAGCCTGCTCGTTCAGGCCTGGGACGACATTGCGCCTTGGCTGACCGAGGAACTGTTCTCGCACGAAGTGACCCGCCGGGCCTTCACGACCCTTGCCGATGCCGGGTCGCAGACCGGGTCGTTGTTGGCGAACGCCCTCGAGATTGCAGACCCCGAAGTGCGCGAATTACTGGAGCGCAGTGCAGTTGCCGACTTCGACGTTCCGGCACAATCGGTTGCCTTCAACCTGATCGGTGTTGCAGTGCGTCGCATGCTGACGCGACGAACGAGCGCCACGGATACTGACGAAATCCTTCAAGATCGTGCAGCGCGCTTGGAGCTCGAAAAACTCGACGATGACAGGGCGGCTCCGTCGGCTGCGGAGTCGTTGCTATGGTGGCTGGCGCAGCGAGGAAAGGACCTCGACGGACTTGGGGGTGGAAGTGAGGGAGAACCGGGCTGATCGCTCCGGCGACTCGTCTCCATCGTCTGTTCCGCTCGTCGGAGTCGATCCCGAGGAATGGGCTCGCCTGGTCGATTTCGGTCGCCGCAGAGGGGAACTGTCGACCGAAGACATCGTCGACGTTCTGCACGATGTGGAACTTTCTGCCGACTCGATCGAAACAGTGCGAGCTGCAATCGAGGCGAATGGCATCGCAGTCGACCAGTCCTTCGAGTTGGACGATTCGGGCGAACTGCGCCGACCCTTTCTCGCCGCCGCAGCTCGATCATCTGCGAACAGACGAACTGCCGAAGCTCATCAGGCGAAGCGTCCGGGGGACACATCTGGCCAGGATGCAGTCAAGATGTATCTGTTCGAGATCAGCAGGATCCCGCTTCTGGATGCCGCGGGCGAGCGTATTCTCGGTCGGCGTATCACGGAAGGAATCGAGGCTGAGGCCGAACTCGCTCGAATCGGCAATGACGGCTCGACCGTCGATCGCAAGCGACTGCAGCGTGTTGCAAAGAATGGTCGAAAGGCACGCGATGAATTGACCCAGGCCAATTTGCGCCTCGTGGTGAGTATTGCCAAGCGATACACCAAGACGAACATGCCCTTGGCCGATGCCATTCAGAGCGGAAACATCGGTCTGATGAAGGCCGTCGAGCGTTTCGATTACACGAAGGGCTTCAAGTTCTCGACGTACGCAACATGGTGGATCAAACAGGCGATTTCGCGGGCCGTGTCCGATGAGACCCGCAACATACGCATTCCGACTCACACCATGGAACACATCAATCGGGCACGACGGATCCAGCGCGAACTTCTTCAACAACTGCAGCGTGAGCCGACTGTTCCAGAGATCGCTTCGGCAATGGGGGAGAGCGTCGAGAAAGTGTCGACGTATTTCACGCTTGCGGCCGGCACCACGAGCCTGGATCAGCCGACTCGGGACGACAGCGAGATGACCTTTGCCGACAATTTGGCGGCTGTCGATGTCGTCGATCCGAGTGACAGCGTCGAAATCGACGGCATGCGCGAGGCTGTCCGAGCGATTCTCAAGGACCTCCCGGAGCGGGAACAAGAGGTCATGCGCATGCGCTTCGGTCTCGACGGGCGCGAGGGAGCCACCCTCGAAGAAGTCGGCAAGGCGTTCAACATCACGCGCGAGCGAGTTCGTCAGATCGAGGTGCGCACGCTGTTTCGTCTGCGCGACGCCGCGAGCGAGATGTCCCTGCGCCACTTCGTCGAGGGGTGACGGTGTTCCCGTCCACGCGGTCGGGCCCTGGACGCCGAGGGGTATCCTGGCGTCGATGAATGCCTCCGAAGGTCGCTCGTACGTCGTCCGTACGTACGGCTGTCAGATGAACGAGCACGATTCGGAGAGGATTTCCGGACTACTCGAGACGAGCGGACTTCTCGCTGTCGAGGCAGACGACGAGGCAGATGTCGTCGTTCTCAACACCTGCTGTATTCGTGAGAACGCCGACAACAAGCTGTACGGCAATCTCGGCATGTTGAAGAAGTGGAAAGACGCCCGGCCCGGTCGCCAGATCGTCGTGTCGGGCTGCCTTGCCCAAAAGGACCGGGATCTCGTTCGAAATCGGGCTCCGTGGGTCGATGTCGTGATGGGAACGCACAATGTTCACCGAGCGGCTGAGCTTCTGGAGCAGGCTCGTCAGGGCGGTCCGGTCACCGAGATCCTCGAAGCTGCGGTCATCGACGATCACGCTCTTTTTCCATCTGCACTGCCGGCAAAGCGCGTCAACTCGTACGACGCCTGGGTCACGATTCAGATCGGCTGCAACAATTCGTGTGCGTTCTGCATCGTGCCGTCGGTGCGCGGTGAGGAGATCAGCCGCCCCTTCGATGACGTTGTCGACGAAGTGCGGACTCTGGCTTCCCAGGGAGTCACGGAAGTGACTCTGCTCGGACAGAACGTGAACAGCTACGGACGGGATCTGCTTCTCGAGCGTAAGAAGTCCGGCGAGGACGTGCGGGCGCAGCCGATGTTCGGCCGACTGTTGCGCGCGGTGGGCGAGGTCGAAGGTATTCGAAGGGTGCGTTTCACGAGTCCGCATCCCAAGGACATGCGCTCCGAAACGTTCGCGGCGATGGCAGAAACGGCAACCGTGTGCGAACACCTTCACTACCCGCTGCAGTCGGGAAGCGATCGACTGCTCGCGGTGATGCATCGCGGGTACACGGCCGACCGCTATTTGGAGAAGTTGCGCGAGGCGCGCGCTGCGATCGATGATCTCGCGCTCAGCACCGACATCATCGTCGGATTCCCGGGTGAAACCGAGGAGGACTTCTCTCGAACACTCGAGGTTGCGGCTGCTGCGGAGTACGACTATGCCTACACGTTCATCTTCTCGCCACGTGAGGGAACTGAAGCAGCAACGATGACGGATCATTTCGTGGACCCTGCGATCGTTTCGGAGCGATTCACTCGTCTGCGCGTCGTGGTGGAGCGCTCTGCTCTCATGAAGCACGAGGCGAGGATCGGACGCGTGGAAGAAGTCCTCATCGAAGGGCCATCGAAGAAGTCGCCGGACATCACGACAGGACGCACTCGCCAGAACAAAGTCGTCCACTTCACTCCAGGGTCGCCTGTGAGGGTCGGCAGCTACGGTCTCGTGGAGATCACTGGTGCCGCACCGCATCATTTGCGCGGTGAGTTCTTGGAGCTGACGGCTGAGCCGATGCACAAGGTGCGAATACCCATTGCCATCCAGTGAGTCTCAGGTGACCTCTGGACCGATTGCTCTTCTCGGCCCGACCGCGAGCGGGAAGTCTGCCGTCGCCCTGGCCGTTGCCACGAGTGATCTCGGACGGCGGCTCGGAGTCGAGCTGGTGTCCATCGACGCCATGCAGGTGTATCGAGGCATGGATATCGGCACGGCGAAACCGTCGAAGCGCGAACGCGAACTGGTTGCACATCACATGGTCGATCTGGTGGAGGCAGATGAGACGTTCACCGTGGCGCAGTTCCAGTTGGCCTGCAGAACAGCGATCTCCGACATCGAGCAGCGAGGTGGTGTGCCGCTGCTCGTTGGAGGAACGGGACTGTATTTGCGTGCCATTGTCGACGACCTCGTCATTCCGGGTACGTGGCCCGAGATCAGACATCGGCTCGAGACCGAGGCGGAATCGAACGGCTCCGAGGCGCTTCATGAGCGTCTTCGCCAGGTGGATCCGAAGGCAGCGTCGAAGATGGAGCCCTCGAACGCACGTCGAGTCGTGAGAGCTCTCGAGGTTTTCGAAGGCAGCGGTCAGCCGTTTTCCTCGTTCGGCCCTGGAGTCGACGAATACCCTCCGAGCCGAACGCGCCAGGTGGCTCTGCGCTGGGACAGAGAGGCCTTGCGGACCCGAATCGCAGCGCGAGTTCACAGCATGGTCGAAGCTGGACTCGAGGCTGAAGTACGTGAACTCATGTCGAAAGGGTTCTCGGCCACCGCTCGTCAGGCGCTCGGCTACAGAGAGATGATCGATCACCTGGAAGGACGGCTGTCGCACGACGAGGCTGTCGAGGCGATCGTGCTGCACACGTGCCAGTTCGCCGTGCGGCAGGAACGTTGGTTCCGACGGGATCCCCGTGTGACATGGCTGGACGTTCAGGAGGATCCTGTTGCCGAAATCGCACCCCGCATCGCCGCGATGCTGGCACCGTGAGAAACCGACCGTGAAAAACAGCAATAGTCTGATCCTCGTCATGGAACTTCGATCAGGAACGTCGACATGAGCCTCGTGTCTCGAGACGGTCGCGACCAGGTCGAAGCCGTGAAATTCCATGGGTGGGGAAACGACTTCTTGGTGATCGACGTCACCGCTGCTGGTGTCCTCCCGACCGAACTCTCCCGGTCAGCTCTGGCGCGCAAGCTGTGTGAGCGGCGGATCGGTATCGGAGCCGATGGCCTGTTGTTTCTCGAGATACTTTCCCCCAATGAACTTTCGATGGAGCTCGTCAATGCCGACGGAAGTGCGGCAGAGATGAGCGGGAACGGAATTCGCTGCCTGACGGCGGCAGCCCACCGCGTGTTGCACGGTGACGAACAACCGCGTGAATGGCCCGTGCGATATTCCGTGCACACCGCAGCCGGTGTGCGGACTGTCGACGTCCTCGCACCCGTGGTCGACGGCGTGTCGCACTTGAGCGTCGACATGGGAACGGTGAACGACATCGACGTCCCTGCAGATTGGGCGCTGCTCGGATGCCACGAGGACCGTCCCGTGCGTCATGTGTCGCTTGGAAACCCTCATTCAGTGGTCGGAGTCGACGATGTCGAAGACGTCGATCTCGAGGCTTTAGGACGTCTCGTTCCGCACGTCAACTTGGAGATCGTCGCGCCCGGCCCGGAACTCGATGCCGTCACGATGCGCGTCCACGAGCGCGGAGCGGGCCTCACTATGGCCTGTGGAACCGGAGCTTGTGCGGTTGCCGACGCGGCGCTCGCCTGGGGCCTCGTGCCGAAATCGGTCGACGAGGTGCGTGTTCACATGCCGGGGGGAGATGCTCTCGTTCGTGTCGATGCCCATTCCCGCCGGGTCACATTGACAGGACCGGCCGAGTTCATTGCCTCGTTCACGGTGTTCGTGTGAGCAGCCCGAATCCCAATTCCCCCTACAACCAGGCGCTCGGCCAGACGCTGATCGAGCGCAGCATCCGAGAAAAGATCGTCCTCGTCGGAGTGACGCTCACAGGTCACACCGACGACGAAACCGAAGCCAGTCTGGACGAACTGAGTCTGTTGATCGACACCGCTGGCGCGGATGAGGCGGGTCGGCTCGTACAGCGACGCGATGTCCCGGATCACACGTGGTATCTCGGCAAGGGAAAAGTCGAGGAGCTACGCGAATTGTGTCTGGCGGTCGATGCCGACACTGTCGTCTTCGACAACGAGCTGTCGCCCGGGCAGCAGTACAACTTGGAAAAGCTCCTCGGTCGAACTGCTATCGACCGAACCGCGGTCATCTTGGACATCTTCGCCCAGAACGCCCACACGCTCGAGGGCAAGGCTCAGGTCGAACTTGCACTGTTGAAGTACCGGCTGCCGCGCCTGCGCCGAGGAGCATCGGCCAAGCTGTCTCAGCAGCGCGGTGGGATCGGATCGCGTTTCGGCAGCGGCGAGACGAAACTCGAAGTCGATCGCCGACGCATTCAGAAGAGAATTGCCTGTCTCGAGGACGAACTCGTCGAGCTGAGCCGCACTCGCGATCTGCAGCGAAAGGGTCGCGTTCGCAGCGGCCTCGCAAACGTCGTGATCGTCGGCTACACCAACGCCGGAAAATCGACTTTGCTGAACCGTTTGACCAAAGCGGGGGTGTTGGTCGAAGACCGGTTGTTCGCAACTCTCGACCCGACAACGAGACGTCTTTCGTTGCCCGGTGGTGAACCCGTTCTGCTCACCGACACCGTGGGGTTCGTGAGACGCCTCCCTCACGGTCTCGTGGAATCGTTCAAGAGCACTCTCGAAGTGGCGAGCAGAGCGGACTATCTCGTCCATGTCGTCGATGGATCAGCGGCGGATCCCGATGGGCAGATCGAAGCGGTTCGAACGGTGCTGCGGGAGATCGGTGGCGACCGTGTCCCGGAAATGCTGGTCTTCAACAAACTCGACCTCGACCCGACCGGCGTGGCCGATCTCGTTGCATGGCATCCCGGGTCGGTTGCGGTCAGCTCGTTGACCGGGGAAGGACTGGACGAGTTCTTGCGCATTCTGTCGGGTCGGCTGCGGACTGTGACCACGGTCGTCCAGCTGCTGATTCCCTACGATCGAGGAGATGTGCTCGCTTCGGTTCATCGAGAGGGAGAGGTGATCTCGTCCGATCACGTCGACGGGGGCATCTGCGTTCGGGCGCGGCTGTCGGACGCTTCCCGCGGTCGACTGAGCGAGTACGAGGTCAAGGCGCACGAAATTGTTCCGGCAGGGGAGACTGAACCATGAGCACGAGTTCGAACGCCCGTCGTTCGCCGCGCGGCTTCGAACCGCCGCCGTATCCCTATGAGCGTCTGGATGCTTTTCGGCCGTATGCCGATCGTTTCGCGAGCGGAGTCATCGACCTGTCGATCGGCACTCCATGCGATTCCCCACCGGCCAGCGTGATTCGCGCTCTGGCGGACAGCAACTCCGAGCGCGGCTACCCGGCGTCGATCGGAAGCATCGCCTTGCGTCAGGCCTTCTCGAGATGGATGCATCGCCGTTTCGACATCGACATTGCACCGGGCGATGTGGCTGCATGTATCGGAACGAAGGAATTCGTCGGCACGTTGCCGCAGTGGATGGCGCTGCGTCACCCGGACAAGGACACTGTTCTGTATCCGGCAGTTGCCTATCCGACGTATGAGATGGGCGCAATTCTCGCCGGCTGTCGGGCAGTGGCCGTGCCGATTGCTCCATCGGGCGGCATCGATCTCACGGCGATCTCCGAATCCGATGCCGAACGAGCCCTGTTGTTATGGGTGAATTCACCCTCCAACCCAACGGGAGCTCTCGACGATCTCGGTGCGGCAGCCGAATGGGGGAGATCGCACGGCGTTCCGGTCTTCAGCGACGAGTGCTACGCGGAATTCACCTGGTCGCGGCCGGCGCAGTCCATCCTGCAGCACGGATCCGAAGGAGTCGTGGCCGTGCACTCGCTGTCGAAACGTTCGAACCTGGCGGGATTGCGGGTGGGCGCGTATGCCGGCGATGCTTCGTTCGTGCACTACCTCTCAGAGGTGCGCAAGCACGTGGGCATGATGGTTCCGGGGCCGGCGCAGGCTGCAGGCGTTGCCGCTCTCGACGATGATGAGCATGTCGCGGTTCAGCGAAACGTGTATCGCGCACGACTCGAAAAGACGGCGCGCATCTTGTCATCGTGGTCGGGTCTGGACGTTCCACTTCCCGATGGCGGGTTCTACCTGTGGTTCGAGGTTGGCGATGCGTGGGATTTCGCCGAACGATTGGCAAAGGACGCAGGAGCGCTCATCAGCCCAGGAGATCTGTACGGAACCCAGGGGGCTCGTTGTGTGCGTGTCGCTGTCGTTCAACCCGATGCAACGATCGACGAGTTGGCTCGCCGACTCGGCATCGATGCTTGATTCGCAGGATCTGTCGTCAGAGTCGACGGAGAACAGTGACGACTTTGCCGTAGATACGAACATCGTCGGCGCCGAACGTCATCGGGGACAGTTTCTCGTTGGCCGGTGTCAGGACGACATTCGCACCTCGTCGTGAGAACGACTTGACCGTGGCTTCTTCTCCGGGAATTCCGGCCACGACGATGTCTCCGTTGTCAGCAGTCGGCTGTTGGCGAGCGACGACATAATCGCCGTCGAGAATGCCCGCATCGACCATCGATTCACCGCGCACCCTCAACATGAACAAGTCTCCCTCGCCAGTGAAATCAGCCGGGAGGGGGAGAAGCTCTTCGACGTTCTGCTGGGCGAGAACGTCGGTGCCTGCTGCGACATCACCAACGAGCGGGACGTGTTGGACGCGGCTGCGGCTCATGATGACACCGCTGTTGCGATCCCAGCGCACCTTGATGGCGCGCGGCAGGTTCGGGTCGCGTTCGAGATAGCCCAGCTTTTGCAGGGTGTTGAGATGATTGTGCACCGTCGACGGTGAGGTCAGGCCGACAGTGTCGCCGATTTCTCGAACGGATGGGGGAAAGCCCCGTTCGACCATGCTCGACTCGATGCACTCGAGAATGCTGCGCTGACGGTCGGTGAGGGTGGTATCGGTCATGGCAGGAGCGTACGGATGTTCGCCCCTGATGTCAAACATGTGTTCGGTCATGTGTTCGGTCACGTGTTCAGTTAGTCCGGTGGCGAAAAGTCCTTGACACCGAACACACGTTCCCTTACCATGAGCGAACACATGTTCTCTGACCTGAAATCCGGCCCGACAACTGTGCAAGACCCCTTCGGCAAGGTTGTGGCGTCGGGGACGGAACTTCCAACACCGACGAAGACACACCCGACCGATATCCAGAAAGCGAAGACGACGCCATGGCACTAGCACTCAGCCCCCAGCCCTCGACCCGCCCCGATCATGCAGCTCGGTCGGCTCGAGTGTCCCATGCAGTTCGTGCGGATCGACCAGCCCGACCCGTCGTTGCACCCATTGCGACTCGCTCACCCCAGAAAGGTCTGACCCTCAGCACCGAATGCCGTACCCGACGGAACAATGAGGTGCGGGCTCGATACCTGGCCGAGGCTCGCGCCCGACAGCACAAGGTCTACCTGCGGCGTCGCATTGCCGCAGCCATCATGGTCATCTCGATCGCGGCCGCCGCCTGCCTCGGCGTCCGTGCCTTGGCGAGCCGTGGGGACGGGTCTGCCTCCCTCCCCACGGTGACGCCCCGAGGCTCCACCGTCCTGTTCACGGCACAGGGTGCCGTGTCCTCGGCATCGACGCCGATCGATGTGAGCGGGGCGTTCATTCAGGGTTCGCAGGTGTACGTCGTCCAAGCCGGTGACACCCTGTGGTCGATCGCCTCGTCGTTGACCGACGGCAGCGTTCGTTCCTATGTGAACGAGTTGATCGAGTTGAATGGTTCTGCCTCGGTCGACGTGGGTCAGCGGCTCGTTCTGCCCGCCGACTGACTTTCCGGCTCGAGTTTTCTCGAGGTGATCGAGCATCGCTCCATCAGAGCCGCCATGCGTCAAGCGCACGTGCCCACTACTGTGTCCGGCATGCATTGCGTTGTCTGTCGGAACGACGATACGAAAGTTGTCGACTCGCGCACAGCCGAGGATGGCGCAGCTATTCGTCGGCGGCGTGAATGCCCGTCGTGTCTGCATCGCTTCACCACGTACGAGAGAGTCGACGAGGTGCCTTTGATGGTCTTGAAGACGAAGGGCGGCCGGGAGCCGTTCGACCGCGTCAAGATCGTGTCCGGGGTGATGGCTGCGGCGAAGGGTCGACCGATCGACGAGGACATGGTGAACGCTCTTGCGGACTCGGTCGAAGAAGAGGTGCGCATGGGCGGGGGCGGAGACGTTTCGAGTACGCGGATCGGGCTCGCCATCCTCGACCGTTTGCGGGCCCTCGACGAGGTGGCGTACATACGTTTCGCCAGCGTCTACAAGAATTTCGACGCAGCAGAGGACTTCCAAAAGGAAGCGGCACTGCTCGACAAGTCTCCTGTTGGCTGAACTGGCACGGCCTTGGCCCCGGATGTCGGGGCCTCACGAAATTTGCGTGCCGGATTGCGAGCCAGATTCACGTCCCGGAAGCACGTGCCAGAATCACGGGATCGTTCGCGGGTATTAGGGTCGCGGTGTGACCACGAACACGACCCGACCCACCGCCGGCGAGCGGATCGCACATCGAACCTGCCCTTTGTGTGAGGCGGGGTGCGGCCTCGAAATCACCGTGAAATCGTTCGCCGACGAATCCGGAGATCTTCGAGAGGAAGTGACGAGGATCCGCGGAGATCAGGCAGACGTGTTTTCTCACGGGTTCATCTGTCCCAAGGGCTCGGCGTTGAAGCAGCTCCACGAGGATCCGGATCGCCTTCGCCGGCCGATGGTGAAGCGCAACGGACACCACGTCGAAGTCGAGTGGGACGAGGCATGGGCCGAGATCGCAGGGCGTCTGCACGATGTGATCGAGCGCAAAGGACGCGAGGCACTCGCTGTCTACTTGGGCAACCCGGGTGCCCACAGTCTGTCGGCGATGCTGTACAACCGCATGCTCCTGCAAGGACTCGGCACGCGTCGTCGCTTCAGTGCGTCGACCGTCGATCAGATGCCCAAGCAAGTGGCCGCCGGGTACATGTTCGGAACAGGAGTGAGTGTCGCCGTTCCCGATCTCGATCGCACGGACTATCTGCTGATGCTCGGGGCGAACCCGTACGCGTCGAATGGAAGTTTGTGCACGGCTCCTGATTTCCCGGGTCGGCTGGAAGCGATCAGGGCGCGCGGCGGAACGGTCGTCGTCGTCGATCCGCGTCGGACGCGCACAGCCGAAGAGGCAGACCGATGGCTTGCCATCACACCGTCGACCGACGGCCTCTTCCTGATGGCGATCGTGCACGTTCTGTTCGCGGAGGGGCTCGTCTCGGTGTCCGAACGTCTGAGGCCGCTGGTCGCCGGTATCGACATCGTCGAAGATCTCTGTCGACCTTTCAGCCCCGACATGGTCGCTCCTGCCACTGGTCTGTCCGCTGCCGAAATCACCCGTGTGGCGCGCGAGTTGGCAGCGGCGCCGACAGCAGTTGTCTACGGACGGATCGGAACGACGACGAACGAATTCGGCACGACGAACTCGTGGCTCGTGGACGTCGTCAATGTCCTCACCGGCAATCTCGACGAACCTGGCGGAGCAATGTTCACCCGGCCGGTCCTCGGCAACCCGACGACGCGTGGAGCAGGCGGCAAGGGATCGGGCTTTCGGATCGGGCGCGGCGGCGGTCGCACCAAGGTCAGCGGGTATCCCGAGGTCATGGGGGAGTACCCGGTGGCCTCTCTCGCAGAGGAAATCACCGATGCAGGCGACGAGTCGATTGCAGCTTTGATCACCGTTGCGGGCAACCCGGTGCTGTCGACGCCGCACTCAGCTCAATTGAGCAGTGCGCTGGAACGGCTCGAATTGATGATCAGCGTCGACATGTATTTGAACGAGACGACTCGTCATGCCGATGTGATCCTGCCGGTTCCGTCACAACTGCAGCGTGATCACTACGACGTGCTGTTGTTGCAGTTCGCGATTCGCAACGTGGCGAACTACAGCCCTGCTGTTCTTCCCCTCGATGCAGATCAGCCTGACGAGTGGGAGATCCTCGCGAAGCTCGGTGCGATCGCCCAAGGGTTCGGTCCCGACGCGGAGCCGTCGATGGTCGACGATGCGGCAATCGAAGGTCTGGTGAGACACGGTGTCGGTGATCCTTCGTCGCCCATTCACGGCCGAGATGCAGACGAGATCCGGGCAATGCTCGACGCAAAGGGCCGGCGCGGCCCGGCACGCATGCTCGATTTCATGTTGCAGACCGGACCGTACGGCGCAGGGTTCGGGGCCAATCTCGATGGCGCAAGCCTCGACATGTTGCTCGACAATCCTCACGGAGTCGATTTCGGCGCGCTCGAGCCGCGTTTGCCGGAGGCCTTGCGAACGAAGTCGGGATCGATCGAACTTGCTCCTCCAGAGTTGGTCGCAGATGTCGCGCGGCTGATGGAGTTCGCGCAGTCGGCGCACGAGCGCGGCATGCTCCTCATCGGCCGTCGTCATCTCAAGTCGAACAACTCGTGGATGCACAACATTCGCGTCCTCACCAAGGGTTCGATGGCCTGCACACTTCTCGTCCATCCCGACGACGCTGCAGATCTGGGTCTCGTCGACGGGGGGAGTGCCACTGTGACATCGCGGGTCGGTTCTCTCACGGTGTCGGTCGAAGTCTCCGACGACATTCGCCCTGGGGTCGTGAGCCTGCCCCACGGCTGGGGTCACGGCGAGCCGGGCACCGTGATGCGCGTCGCAGCCGAGAAGCCGGGAGCGAACTCGAATGTCCTCTCCGACGATCGGGCGATGGACCCCTTGTCGGGAACCTCCGCTCTGAACGGAATTCCTGTCTCGGTTGTGCGAGCGTCCTGACATCTCCCGTCATCCCCAGGACGATCGGTTTGTCCACAGGTCGATCCACAGGGTTGTCCCCGAAGAAATCGGCCAATTCACAGGGTTGTCCCCTTCCTCCACACAGGGGTTCGGCCGTACAGTGCGGCCGTGAATCGCAAAGAGTGCCCGATTGGTCACAATTCGCGGACAATCGTTGACAGGGGTGTAACTACACTGGTGTAATCTAACAACCACTTGTGGTGACACAAGCGGTGGGGGGCCGCAGACACCACATGTTGTGTCTCCCCGACTGACGCGACTTGGACCTGGAGTACCGGTTCCGAGCCACATCAGCCACCACATCTCGTGCCGGTTCTTCCGGCGACCAGCCATACCGCCACCATCTATCGAAAAGGAAACCCTATATGTCTCTCGCACCGGATCGCCTCGCCATCGGAATCCGCCGGCACTTCACGAGCCCAGGGGCTCATCCCTACGACCAAGTCGAATGGGAGAAGCGAGATGCACGAATTTCGAACTGGAAGGACGGCTCGGTTGCTTTCGAGCAGCTCGGCGTCGAGTTCCCGACGACGTGGTCGTTGAACGCGACCAACATCGTTGCCCAGAAATACTTCCGCGGAACTCCGGGAACCGTCGAGCGCGAATGGTCCCTTCGTCAGGTCATCGATCGCGTGGCGGACACGATCACGACCTGGGGAATCGAGGGCGGGTACTTCGTCGATCAGACCGAGGCGGATTCTTTCCGTGACGAGTTGAAGTTCATCCTGGTGACCCAGCGAGCAGCATTCAACAGTCCGGTGTGGTTCAACATCGGTGTGAAGGGTGTGCCTCAGCAGGCGAGTGCATGTTTCATTCTCGCTGTCGAGGATCAAATGGATGCCATCCTCAACTGGTACCGCGAAGAAGGAGTGATCTTCAAGGGCGGTTCGGGATCAGGTATCAACTTGTCGAAGATCCGCTCGAGCGTCGAATTGCTCCAGGGCGGCGGCACGGCATCTGGACCGGTGAGTTTCATGCGCGGTGCAGACGCATCGGCAGGAACCATCAAGTCGGGAGGAAAGACCCGGCGCGCAGCGAAGATGGTCATCCTCAACGTCGATCACCCGGACATCGAAGAGTTCATCTGGTGCAAGGCCAAGGAGGAGCGCAAGGCGCGCGTGTTGCGCGATGCCGGCTTCGACATGGACCTCGACGGCTCGGATTCGTTCAGCATCCAGTATCAGAACGCCAACAACTCCGTGCGCGTCACCGATGACTTCATGCAGGCCGTTGCCGAAGATCGTGATTGGTCCTTCCGCGCGGTCACCACTGGCGAGCCCGTGCGAACGGTGCGCGCGCGTGACCTGTGGCGCGAGATCGCCGAAGCATCCTGGGAGTGCGCAGATCCGGGACTGCAGTTCGACACGACGATCAACAAGTGGCACACAGCGCACGCAACGGGTCGGATCAACGGGTCGAATCCCTGCAGCGAGTACATGCACATCGACAACTCGGCGTGCAATCTCGCGTCGATCAACTTGCTCAAGTACCTCGACGAAGAAGGAAACTTCGATGTGGAGGCATACAAGCACACGATCGAAACCATGTTCACCGCACAGGAGATTCTTGTCGGCCGTGCCGACTACCCGACTGAGAAGATCGGGGAGAACAGCCGCAAGTTCCGCCAGCTCGGTCTCGGCTACGCCAACCTTGGCGCTCTCTTGATGGCGCTCGGTCTTCCGTACGACTCGGACAACGGGCGCGCGTGGGCAGCGGCGCTGACGAGCCTGATGACCGGTCACGCGTACGCCACCAGCGCCCGCACAGCGAGTCGCATGGGCCCGTTCGCGGGTTTCTCGGAGAACGAGCGCTACATGCTCAACGTGTTGCGGATGCATCGTGATGCCAGCTACCAGATCGCGGATGAGACCGTCGTTCCGGCGGAACTTCTGCGTGCCGGCCAGGAGTCGTGGGAGATCGCCGTCCGTGACGGCGAAGAGTACGGCGTGCGCAACAGCCAGGCCTCGGTGCTCGCTCCGACAGGAACCATCGGTCTCATGATGGACTGCGACACCACGGGTATCGAACCCGATCTCGGACTCGTGAAGATGAAGAAGCTCGTTGGCGGCGGCAACATGGTCATCGTCAACCAGACGATTCCCATGGCCTTGCGCAAACTCGGATACGACAACCGGCAGGTCGACGACATCATTGCCTACATCGACACCGAGAAGTCCATTCTCGGAGCTCCGCACCTGAAGGCCGAACACGTTGCGGTGTTCGCCTGCTCGATGGGCGACAACACCATCCACTACGAAGGTCACGTTCGCATGATGGGTGCCGTGCAGCCGTTCATCTCGGGAGCTATTTCCAAGACGGTGAACATGCCCGAAGAGGCGACTGTCGAGGACATCGAGGCCTTGCACATGCTGTCGTGGGAGCTCGGTTTGAAGGCCGTCGCGATCTATCGCGACAACTGCAAAGTCGGCCAGCCGCTCTCGACAGCCAAGAAGGACGATGCCCAGGACTCTGCGCCGGCTGATGCGGTCAGCGGAGCAGTCGAGCGCATTGTCGAGCGCGTCGTGACCAAGCCGGTCCGCCAAAAGCTGCCGCGCAGCCGACGCGGACGCACATTCGAGTTCCGGGTTGCGGACTGCAAGGGATTCGCCACGATCGGCGAATACGAAGACGGTCGTCCGGGCGAAGTGTTCCTCACCGTGTCCAAGCAGGGCTCGACTCTGTCGGGAATCATGGATGCCTTTGCGAAGAGCATCAGCTACGGCCTGCAGTACGGCGTGCCGATGCGTGCATTCGTCGAGGCGTTCGTGAACATGCGTTTCGAGCCCGCAGGAATGACCGATGACCCGGACATTCGCTTCGCTGCTTCGATCATGGACTATCTGTTCCGTCGCCTGGCTCTCGAGTACTTGTCGTACGAAGAGCGTGAGGAGCTCGGGATCTTCTCGATCGACGAGCGGCTCCAGCCCACCCTTCCGGGTGTCGAGGAGTCGGGAATTCAGACGTCGATCGGCAGCGAAGTCGCAGCCGACCCGAAGAGCATTCCGTCCGTCGACGAGTTGATGACGCAGATGGAACTCGGAATCGCTCCGCCGGCCCCGATCAGCGATCATTCAGCAGAGATCGCCCGTCCCGAGGCTCGTCATGGTGATGCACCGATGTGCATGCAGTGTGGTGTGCAGATGATGCGAGCAGGCTCGTGCCATGCCTGCCCGTCATGTGGGAACACCAGCGGCTGCAGTTGATGTGAAGGACAAGGGGGCGGGGTGCGGATGGCACCCCGCCCCATTCTTCGTTTTCAACGCGCGGGCTCGAGAATAACGAGAGGAATCTCGCGTTCGGTGCGGCGCTGATACCCCGCGTAATTGGCATACGTCGAGGTGATCATCGGCCACATGCGCTCGCGTTCTGACGCATTCGCAATGCGTGCGGTGGCCGAGGTGCGGACGCCGGGAGCGGTTTCGATCGTGACAGAGGGGTTGTCGCGGAGATTGAGGAACCACGCTGGGTGCTCATCGTCGCCGCCTCGCGATGCCACGATCACCCATGTCTCGCCCTCTTGCAGCGGAGACGTGAGCATCACCGTGCGCGGCTGGCCCGACTTTCGGCCGGTCGTCGTGAGTTTGAGGACGGGCATACCGCCGGCTCGCCAACCGACTTTGTTGCCGGTCAGGGTGAGGATCCCGCGGTGAACGGTGTTCATGGTCTTGAGGAGAAAGTCGCTGGGCACGGATCCGACCGTACCGCGTTCACCAGCCTTCGCCGCGCCGGGCTGCCTTCTTCGCGCTCGTCAGCCGCTTTCCTGTCAACCGGCGCTCCACTGCACCTTTGGACGGCTTCGTCTTGCGCCGTGCAGGGGCGGGCGGGGCTGCTGCGGAATCGATCGTTTCGATCAGCCGTGCCCGGCACGTCTGCCTGTTCTTCCACTGGCTGCGGCTGTCCTGGCTCGTGAGAACGACCGTCGGACCGAGGATCGACTTGACTCGATCGATGAGATCAGCAGGACCTTGGATGGTCTCGGTTGCGACCATCAATGTTGCACGGGACGACGTCTTGTTGACGTGTTGGCCGCCAGCGCCACTCGAGCGGGTGAACGACCACTCCAGGGCGGACACAGGAACGATGAGACCTCGCACCGTTTTGATGTCGGAATCGACGTCGATGCGAGGAGACATGAATGTTCGAGGGCAGAGGTCCGCAGATCCGAAACGTCAGTTCCGGGGGACCTTGATCCAGGGCAGGTCCTTGTCGACACGCGGCTCGCCGGGCAGTCCGAGAACCTGCTCGCCGAGGATGTTGCGCATGATCTCGCTCGTGCCGCCTTCGATCGAATTCGCCCGGGATCGAAGGAACGAGTGCCGGACACCGCCGTCGGATCCGTCGACGGAGAGGTTTTCCGGTCGACGGAAGGTGAAGTCGAAATCGACCATGCCGTGGGCACCGAGGAGTTCGACAGCGAAGCTCGAGACGTCCTTGTTGAATTCGGCGAGCATCAACTTGGCGATCGATCCTTCTGGCCCAGGATTGCCTGCCTTGGCTGCTTCGGACGCGCGCATGTTGGTGAGGCGCAAAGTTTCGCTGCGACACCACAATTGCATCAGACGATCTCGGTTCGCCGCTGGAGAGATCTGCGATGCACCGTCTTTCCAGATCCTCACGACTTCGTCGATCGGACCGCGACGACGTGCCGTGCCGCCGCCGCCTCCGCCGATGGCAGTGCGTTCGTTCATCAGCGTGGTGAGCGCCACTCGCCATCCTTCTCCGACTTCGCCGATGCGATGGGCATCGGGAACGCGGGCATCGGTCATGTAGACCTCGTTGAATTCGGCCTCGCCTGTGATCTGGCGCAGCGGTCGCACTTCGACGCCCGTTGAGCGCATGTCGATCGCGAAGTAGGTCATGCCCTTGTGCTTGGGCTGATCGGGGTCCGTTCGGGCGACGAGCATGCCCCAATCACCGAGATGCGCCAAGGTGTTCCAGACCTTCTGGCCGTTCACCACCCACTCATCGCCGTCTCGCACCGCGCGAGTGCCGAGACCGGCGAAGTCGCTTCCGGCTCCCGGTTCGCTGAACAGCTGGCACCAACGCTCTTCTCCGGTGAACATCGGGCGCAGGAAACGCTTCTTCACCTCTTCGGAGCCGTGGGTGACGATCGTCGGTCCCGCGAGAGCGATGAAGAAAGTGGAGGGGTCCTGGGGCTGTGCGCCGGCTGCTCGCAGGCGCTCCTCGACGACGCGGTTCAATTCCGGGCGCACGCCGAGGCCGCCATATCCGACGGGGAAGTGGACCCACGCCAGACCTGCGTCGTAGCGATGACCGCGAAACGCGATGTTGTCCATCGTTTTCGGATCGTGTCGCGAGAGCAGGTCGTCGATGGCTTTGTCGACAGCCGCTCGAGCTGCATCGATGTTCGTCGCCGATTGTGTGATCGTCATCGTGGTCCCTCCGAGGTCCGTATCACGTCACACGGTAGTCGGCTCGGTGCCCGACCGACGTGGACAAAGAGCGGACGCAGTCAACTTTGCTTGGCCTCGAGCTCCTGACGGACCGCCTCGTGCACGATCGAACCCGCTTCGACATTGACCGCGCCGACCAGTTCGGGATACTCGGCAGTTGCCGTCGACCAACCCTTGGCGAGCGAGCGAACGTAGGGCAGGGTGGCTGCGGTCAACGCAGCGGTGGATGTCCGAGGGACGGCAGCAGGCATGTTCGGCGTGGCCGAAACTCGGACGTGCCCCATCGCGCGGGCTGGTTCGGCGTGTGTGGTGGACATGACCCCCTCCACACAGCCGCCCTGGTCGATGGCGATATCGACGATGACGGAACCCTCAGGCATGAGCGAGAGAGTTTTCGCCGTGATCACCGTGGGAGCCCGGTGACCGGGTGAAAGCACTGCTCCGATCATGATTTCGGCGGTTGGAGCCAGATCGTCGATCACACCAGGAGTCGAGCGAACCGCTCGAGTGCCATGGCCGCACATCTTTGCCACGTCTTCGGCTCGAGAGAGATCGAGATCGACCACAATCACCTCGGCGCCCATCCCCGCGGCGACCTGGGCGGCATGGCGACCGGAGACTCCCGCTCCGATCACGACCACCGTCGAGGGTTCGACGCCAGGTATTCCGCCGAGAAGCATGCCTCGACCTCCGTGACGGGCTTCGAGCAGCGAAGCAGCGATTTGAGTGGCCAGCCGTCCAGCAACTGCGCTCATCGGCGCGAGGAGAGGAAGTTGATGATCCACCTCGACGGACTCATAAGCGATTGCTCGGCACTTCGATGCCTGCAGGGCTCGCGCAACCTCTGGCGCAGCGGCGAGGTGCAGATAGGTGAAAAGAGTGTGGTGAGGGGAGAACAGGTCGAACTCGGACTCCTGCGGCTCTTTGACGTGCAAGAGAAGTGTTGCTTCGTCAGCGACAGCCTGTGGAGACGGCGCAATGCGCGCACCGGCCGCGACGTACTCACTGTCCCGGAAGCCGGACCCATCTCCGGCGCCTGTCTCGACGATCACGCTTCGCCCATCGGCGACGAGAGTGGCGACTCCCGATGGGGTCATCGCCACGCGTCGTTCGTGCGGTTTCACTTCTTTGAGAATGCCGATCGTCTGCGGTGCGTCCCAGGTGGCCGACATGATGTCTCCTTCGAATCCGTTTCTTGCAGTCAATCAGCCTGCAACAGTCGGGGAACCTCTCCGATGCATGACGAGTGTCATCGCCGTGAATCGCCGTGAATCGCCGTGGATCACCGTGCAAAATTATGATCTGGGTTCGTCAGGCAGATCCACCTGCGGTGAAGTTCAGGGCTCCGCGGGCGTGGACGCGATTCATGAAATCTGGAAGATAGGCGTCTTCCGGGTGGGCTCGAACCATCTCGTCGAGAACGACCGCATCGGCTCCGACGAGAATGCGCCAGGTTCCCGCTCGAACTCCGTCGAGGATCACCGTTGCAGCTTGCGCCGCAGTCATCGGTGCGTTGTCCCGGAAGGATTCACCCTGAGCTTGAATCCCCACCCGGAGATCTTCATCGCTCGCACCGCTGACATCGATTCCCGAGCGATTCAGACGCTCGCGCAGTTGCGCAAGTTGATCTTCTGTCATCTCCTTGGGGTCGCTTCCAAGAAGTCGTCTCGAATTGATCGCAATCGACGTTCCGATGTGTCCCGGCATGACGACCGATGCACGCAGATGCGGTGCATTCATGCGGAAGTCGGTGATCAGGGCCTCGGTGAATCCTTTGACGGCGAACTTCGCAGCGCTGTAGGCCGTGTGCGGAATGTTCGGGCCGAGAGAGGCCCAAAAGCCATTGACCGAACTCGTGTTGACCACATGTCCGACGGGTGCGGCGAGAAGGAGAGGCATGAATGCTCGCGTGTTGTAGTACACGCCGTTCCAGCACACCGAGAATGTCTTGTCCCATTCTTCGCGAGATGCATCGACGATGCTTCCGCCTCCGCCGATTCCGGCGTTGTTGAACAGAAGATTCACATGGGGACGCCATGATGCGACTGCATCGCGAAACGCAAGGACGTCGTCTTCATCGGAAACGTCTGCGATGTGGGTGAGCAGGCGATCTGCGATCTGGATGCCTTCGGCTGCACAGATCTCGGCAGTTTCGGCGAGTGTGTCCTCCATGACATCGCATGTGGCCACATCGCATCCGTCTGCAAGAAGCTGCCGGACGAGCTCGCGGCCCATACCGGTTCCTCCTCCGGTCACGACGGCGATCCGCCCTTTGAATCCGCTCTCGAATCGCTGATCCACGTCGATCCAACCCCCTTTTTCCTGCTCCAACTGCCTCATGCTCCGGCTGTCTCACGCTCCGGAGCAACCCTCAAACCGTAACCGATCCTGTCAGTGTCGGTTCCAGTGGATCGAACGCCGGATCTTTCGTCACAAATTCCTCGCGAATGTCTCAAGGTGGGGGATCGAGGTGCCGACAACTTGGGCATGTTGAGCCATGAATTCTTCGATTACGAGTCCGAGCGCCGCCCCCGACGCTCGCTGCGCATCGCCCCGTTCGTCGTCCTGGTCGCGCTCGCCGCCTATGCAACGATCGTCGTTGCCGCTCTGACGGCTCCCGGATCGGCAGATTCCGGATCGTCGGCCAGAGAGGACGTTCAGGTCGTCGGGTCCGGTCGCTGAGACGGCGAATGGGAATCCGATGATGAGGGTTCTCACTTGGAATCTCTGGTGGACCTTCGGTCCCTGGAGAGAGCGTCAGGCGGCGATTCGTGCCGTCCTCGAAAGTGCGAGAGCCGACGTGGTGTTTCTCCAGGAGACGATTCTTGCTGAGGATCAGGCTGGGTCACTGGCGCGGCACCTCGGCCTCCATTGCGCTCAGTCCTCCCTCGCTGACTTCGAAGAAGGCTCTCGGCGAACCGGGGGGATGGCCAATGCGATTCTGTCGTGTTGGCCGATTGTTCGGTCCCGGCGGATTCTGCTCCCGTCAGCCGAGACTCGTCCCCGAGTGCGCACGGCATTGCTCTGTCATCTCGACACTCCCTGGGGTCTGTGGCCGGTTGCAACCACCCACCTGGATCATTCGTTCGACTCGTCGGCTGTTCGACTTGCGCAGGTCGATGCATTGGCCGACATGGTGCATGACGAACTTGCTGGGGCGCAACGGATGCTTCCGGCAATCGTCGGCGGAGACTTCAATGCGGTTCCGGAC
>QXGG01293709.1_pt1 | contig 50687 bp, 51 predicted proteins | sample 1982491 | NCBI WGS metagenome assembly QXGG01 (sample SAMN09924614, study PRJNA488089) | Wastewater metagenome, whole genome shotgun sequencing project. | isolation source: South African research farm wastewater | place: South Africa: Irene, Agricultural Research Council, Animal Production...
CAACGCAATCGAGCCGCCCCCGAAGGGACGGCTCGCATGCGTGAGCGGGTGACGGGGCACCGTCGGCACACCTGCGGTGTGGCCTCCTCCCGATTCCCGTCGTGTTTCCCAATCGAATGCAAAAGCCCCACCTGACGGCGGGGCTTTTACATTCGAGCGGGTGACGGGAATCGAACCCGCGTTCTCAGCTTGGGAAGCTGATGTTCTGCCATTGAACTACACCCGCAGAACTCGTTGAGAGGCTAGCGGTGGTCGGCGCAGCCTGTCATCTGCCCCCTTGACCCCGGACCAACTACGGTGTGGACCGTGATTCTCTCCGATCGAAGTCTGCGTGAGGCCTTGGCGGCAGGTCGGATTCTCATCGATCCCATGGACGATCGTCTGGTGCAGCCGTCGTCGATCGACGTCCGACTCTCGAATCTGTTCCGGGTGTTCCGCAACCACACGGCCGGAATCATCGACGTCAAAGTCGATCAGACCGATCTCACCGAACTCGTCGAAGTACCCGAAGACGGCGTGTTCATGTTGCACCCGGGCGAGTTCGTTCTCGGTTCGACTCTCGAGCGCATCGGCGTGCCGACTGATCTCGTGGCTCGTATCGAGGGCAAGAGTTCGCTTGGTCGGCTCGGTCTCCTGATCCACTCGACAGCGGGGTTCATCGATGCGGGCTTCGACGGACACGTCACCCTCGAGCTCGCAAATGTCGCCAGCTTGCCGATCACTCTGTATCCGGGCATGAAGATCGGCCAAGTCAGCTTCATGCAAATGACGACACCAGCTGATCAGCCATATGGTCAGGGTGCCCGCGGGTCGAAATACCACGGTCAACGCGGTCCCACGCCAAGTCGCTATTTCGAGAATTTCCGCGCAGACTGACGTTGCTCGCGGTCGAATCTCGAATCTTCGGGAACCGGTGGGCGGAAACGGACGTCTGATTGTCATGACACGGACACCAACCGACCACAAGAAATCATTCCGTCGCGTGGCGGCCCCTGCCCTGGCGAGTGCTCTTCTTCTCGCCGCATGCAGTGGCGGCGGGGAAGCCGACAGTGGCCCGTCATCATCCGACGAGGAAGTCGGGTACGAAAATTTCGGCTCATGTGACGCGCTCGTGTCGTGGACGAAAGCCGAGATGTTGAAACGAGTCGGGCCATACGGGCTCGAGGCTTTTCCGTGGGTGTATGCGCGTGGCTCAGAAGAGATGGCCGTCGATGCCCCGATGCAGGACTCGTTCGGCTTGGATGGCGGTGGTGCCATGCGGGACACATCGGTGACGAATACGCAAGAGATCGACGTCGACGAAGGTGACATCGTCGAGACCGATGGTCGCTTCGTCTACAGCATCGTCGACAACCGTCTGCGCAGTGTCGACCTCGACACGACGGCGCTTCTCGACGAGATCGATCTGCCAACTGGCGATTCGCAGATGATCCTGTCGGGTGACCGACTGGCTGTCGTCACCAGTCAGTGGGAAGCAACAGCAGACACGGTTGTCACTTCGTATTCCGTGAATGACGGTCGGTTGACGTTCGAGAGCCGTACACATCTCGAAGGCCAGCAGGTGTCGGTGCGTTCGGTCGGCGACAATGTCTTCGTCACGATCCGCAGCGGGATCATCGAGCGTCTCGATTTCGTCACGCCGCGTGACGGCACCGATGACGCGCTGGAAGCAGCAGAAAAGCGAAATCGCCAGGTCGTCGAAGTCCTGACTGCAGATCAGATCCTGCCGCGGATGTTCGACGAGAGTGAACTCGGCGGGCGTGGCGACATTACGACAGCGTTGGATTGTTCGACTGTCGGTCATCCGGACATCTTCAGCGGGTGGGGGTTCACATGGGTCGCACGTATTGCGATGACCGGTGATGCAGAACCCGTCGGCGACATCGGCATCTTGGCCGACGCTCAGGATGCCTACACATCCGCTGAGTCGATGTATGTCGCAACGATTCGTTGGGACGACGGTATCGAAGACGACTTCGTGTCGACGAAGCCGCAACCGGCATATACCGATCTGCATGCGTTCTCTCTCGAGAACGAGACCGGCACTTTCGATTACGTCGGTTCGGGGCGAGTGATCGGGACGCTTCTCAACTCGTATTCGATGTCGGAATACGACGGCGTTCTGCGCGTCGCAACGACCTCGTTCGAATACGACTTCGGCAAGGGCCAAGACAACGGCGTGCACGCTTTCCGAGTCGAGGACGGTTCGCTCGTCGAGATCGGTGCCGTGCGCGGTCTCGGTCGTGGCGAGATGATCCAAGGTGTGCGTTTCGACGGTCCGCGCGGCTACGTCGTGACCTTCCGCCAGGTCGATCCGTTGTATGTCCTCGATCTCTCGAATCCCGAGACACCCGATCTGGTCGGCGAACTCAAAGTGCCGGGCTATTCGACGTATCTCAAGCCGATCGACGGTGATCGAGTGATTGCAATCGGCATGTCCGGCACCGATTCCGGAGTGATCACGGGTGTACAGGTGTCCGTCTTCGACGTGTCCAATCCGACATCTCCGACGCTTGTTGCCACCAGTGACATCGGCGAGTGGAGCGAAGCCACTTGGGATCCGCACGCCTTCTTGTGGTGGTCGCAGACCGGACAGATCGTGGTTCCGCGCGAACTCGTCTGCGAGAACCCTGGCAGCACCGAGTGTGGTTCGGCCGTGGTTCTTCGGCTCGACGGAACCGATCTCAGCGAACAGGGTCGCATCGTCCAGTGGTTCCCCATCCGTCGTTCGGTCATTGCTCAAGGTCGTCTCGTGACGGTGAGTGCGGGAGCCGTGCTCGTCACGGAACTCGATTCACTGCGTCCCACCGCTGAGATTCGCTTTGCGATTCCTGGTTTCGAGGGCGAAGAGAACTTCCCGCCGTTGATCGACTGAGACGTCCGTACACTGCAGCGGATGTCCAGTCCGCTGCAGATCTCTTTCGTGACGTCTGCAAAGGATGCGGTCACGCTGCCGGAGACCCCGGCTGAAGTGGCCTTCGTCGGTCGATCGAACGTCGGCAAGTCGTCGTTGATCAACGCGCTGGCGAACCACAAGCAGCTCGCTCGGGTGTCCAATACTCCGGGCCGCACACAGTTGATCAACCTGTTCACCCTTCCCGGAGGCGGTGCAATCGTCGATCTTCCTGGATACGGCTATGCAGCCGTCCCTGGACGCATCAAGCAGGGTTGGCAGAAGATGATCGAGGGATATCTCTTGAAGAGAGAGTCACTCGTCAACGTCTTCGTTCTCGTCGATGGCGAGATAGGTCCCACCAAGTTGGACGTGCAGATGCTGACGTGGTTGCGTGAGAACGGCGTACCGCACACTGTTGTTGCCACCAAGCACGACAAGGTGAAGTCATCGAAGCGGGACACGAGAAAGCGCGACCTCGCTGCCGGCTGCATGCTTCAACCCGGCGACATCGTCTGGGTCAGTGCCACGAAGGGCACTGGTATCGATGGGTTACGTTCGCTCGTGATGAGCTACTTGAGCTGAATCACTCACCGGCAACCGGCGAATGAAGAGGAGCGGGCGGATTTGCCAGCTCGCGTTCGCCGTTCTCGATTGCTTCGAGAAGGTGAATGGCGATGTCGGCAACCTTGACGGAGTCCTCTTCTGCACCAGCGGCCTTCACGCCGTCGTCGAGCATGATGTAGCAGAACGGACACGCCGTTGCGACTCGGCTCGCACCCGTGCTGATCGCTTCACGAGCTCGCTCGTCGTTGACCTTGGTGCCGATGGACTCTTCCATCCACATGCGAGCGCCGCCGGCTCCACAGCACATGCCCTTCGTGCCGTTGCGCGGCATCTCGACGACCTCGATGCCTTTGATCGATGCAACCACCTTGCGCGGTGCCAGGTAGACGTCGTTGTGGCGGCCGAGATAGCACGAGTCGTGGTAGGTGATGCGCTCTTCGAGCGACGCGTTGCTCACGTCCAATTGTCCGCTGTCGATCAACTGCTCGAGCAGCTGCGTGTGGTGGATCACTTCGTAGTTGCCGCCGAGTTGCGGGTACTCGTTCGCAAGCGTGTTGAAGCAATGCGGGCACTGCGTGATGATCTTTTTCACGCCCATGCCGTTCAGCATCTCGACGTTCGGAATGGCCAACATTTGGAACAGATACTCGTTGCCGGAGCGGCGAGCGGAGTCACCGGTGCACATTTCGCTCGGCCCGAGGATGGCCACGTCGATTCCTGCTCTCTTGAGCAGCTTGGCCATCGACTGGGTGACCTTCTTGTTCTTGTCATCGAACGATCCGGCACAGCCGACCCAGTAGAGATATTCGTGGTTCAGCGCTTCGCCCGGATCGACGATGTCGACATCGAGGCCGTTGGCCCAATCGCCGCGCTCGCCTTGGTTCATCGCCCACGGGTTGCCCTGGTTCTCCATGGCCCTGTAGGCGTTGCCGAGTTCGGTCGGGAAGTTGCTCTCCATCAGCGACAGATAGCGACGCATGTCGAGGATCTTGTCGAGAATTTCGATGTTCACCGGGCAGATTTCGTCGCAGGCCTTGCACGACGTACATGCCCAGACTTCTTCTGCAGTGATGCGCTCGAACAGCGAGTTCGCGCCGATCGTGATCTCGGCATCGGTTCCGAGTGGGGGAGTGACCTTGCCGCCAGGGGCGTGAGCAGCGGTTGCTGCCATGACTTCGCCGGTCTTCAGGACGATCTCCCGCGGATCGAGCGGCTTGCCCGTTGCGTGTGCAGGGCACACACTCGTGCATCGACCGCACATCGTGCAGGCGTCGGTGTCGAGCAGCTGCTTCCATGTGAAGTCCTCGACGACGGCAGCTCCGAACGTCTCGAGCGACGTTTCGGTGAGATTCGGCATTGCCTTCATCGCGCCCTTCGGGCGGTCGCGGTCGCGCAGATACATGTTGAGCGGTGACGTGAAGATGTGGCGCAACATCGTGATCGGCAAGATGACGAGGAACACGATGAATGTCAGAACGTGAGCGACCCACCAACCCTGATGCCAGAGTTCGAGGGTGCGCTGAGCGGAACCATCGACGAGTTGTGCGAGCGGATATCCGACGAACGACCACTTCTCGTGATCCATGTTCTGGCCGGATGCCTGGTTCTCCGCGATGCGGAACATTTCTGCACCGAATCCGGTGACACCGATGGCGAGCAGAGTTCCGAGGATGACTGCATGCTCGGGCTTCGACTTGATGCGAATGCGATACGGCCGCTGAACGTATCGACGCAGAATCGCCCAGACCACGCCGCCTGTGAACACGAGGCCGGCAAAGTCTCCGACGAACACGTAGCCGCGGTAGACGTCTCCGTGCAGGAACTTGAGGCTCTCGGGCAGCTGATGGTCGATCTCGAGCACCGTTGTCACACCGAGCAGGACGAGAAACCCGAAGTAGATCATCGAGTGCATGAGGCCCGCTGCCGAATCACGCAGCAGTGTGCGCATGTAGACACCGGCGCGGAAATCAGCAAGACGTCGAGTGACGTTCTTGGTCGTGGTCTTGCGGCGGTCGGGAGCACCGCGCTCCCAGTTGCGAATGCGATCAGCGAAACGGAACGATCCCCACAGAACCAGTACCGGAATGATGGTGTAGAAGGCCAACTTGAGTGGGCCAGGGATGCCTCCGAAGACTGGGCGGTGAATCGGCGAATCGCTTTCCCAGCCGGTGAGCAAGGGGAGAATGCCGGAAACAGCGATGAAGACCGCCATGAACGATCCGATGGCGATCGAGATCTGATACGGCTTGAGGCGACGAGGCGTTGTCGTCGTCGACTGGGGTGCGTCTGTGTGGGTGCTCATGCACCAGTGACGCTACTCCCCGGTAATCAGGCTCGTGAACCCCGGTGCGAACGCCCGCGTGACCGCGCCGCGAGGACGGTCCGGTCCGAGCGTCAGCCGAAGTACTGGCGGTCGAGTTCGCGGATGCGCCCGGCGAGAGTGGCCAGGAGTTTGTGCGAAAGTGCCGGGATCGCGTCGATGACAGCGAGGAACTGGCGCTGACTGATCACGAGGAGCACGCACTCGGTCTCGGCGATCACCGAAGCGGTGCGCGGTCCGTGGTCGAGAAGCGAGAGTTCTCCGACGACAGATCCCGCTCCGAGAGTCGCAACTTTCTTGCCGTTGCGCTTCACATTGGCGGTTCCACTGACGATGACGAATGCTTCACGTCCGGTCTGACCCTGATCGACGATCAGTGCGCCCGGGGCGACGGTGACCTCATCGGCGGCCTTGGCGATCTTTTCCAGATCCTTGGTCGAGCAGGACGAGAACAACGAGACGTTGCGGAGACTTTCGAGGTAGGTCTTTTTGCTGGCCATGGACTGCACTATATGACGCTCGTGAACAAGTGATGATTCTGTGCGCTGTCCCAGTCGTCACGAGGGTGAGCCGGCGGGCACAGCACCTCGACCCAGGGTGGCTCTCACGTGCCGGCTTGTCCGGCGACCGCGCGGGCCGCTGCCTCCACTGCGGACTGATCACCGAGATATCGAGCGCTGGCAACCTTCATCGACGCATCGAATGTGTACAGACGAGGAGCCCCGGTCGGAATGTTGAGCTCGGCGATGTCGGCCTCGGAGATTCCCTCGAGGTGCATGGCGAGAGCTCGCAGAGAATTTCCGTGCGCAGTGAGCAGAACGGTCATTCCTTCCTGAAGCTGGGGCACGATCGCGTCGTTCCAATACGGGAGAACTCGCTGAACGACGTCCTTCAGGCACTCACTCGCTGGCAGCAGACTCTGGTCGAGAAGTCGATAGCGGCGATCATTTGCTGGATGCTCCGGACTGTCGGCATCGACGGGCGGCGGCGGCACGTCGAAACTGCGTCGCCAGATCTTCGTTTGCTCAGGTCCGTGCAGTTCGGTCGTCGCCTTCTTGTCGAGACCTTGAAGTGCGCCGTAATGGCGTTCATTGAGACGCCACGAGCGCGAAACCGGCAACCACACCTGGCCCATTTCGGTGAGAGCCAGATGTTGAGTGACGACGGCACGTTCGAGAACAGATGTGTGCGACGTATCGAAGAACAATCCTTCGTCGAGCATCGTGCGTCCGGCAGCACTGGCCTCAGTTCGGCCCTTGTCTGATAGCGGCACATCGTGCCAGCCCGTGAAGAGGTTTGCCTTGTTCCAGGTGCTTTCACCATGGCGAAGAATGACGAGTGTTCCGGTCACGATCCTGACGCTATACGCATGAGACCGTCGTGGTTCCTCTCGATCCTGTCTGGCCGCGCCCGAGAGGGATCACACGCGACAAGACACACGGGACAGAACACATTGGGCAGATCGCATGGGGCAGATCGCATGGGGCAGAATGGCGGGCATCATGAGCTCGTTCGATGATGTCGCACTCGTCGGTCCCGACGATGCACCGACTTTTTCCATCAGCGAGTTGGTCGACGTCATCAACGCAACTCTCGACGAGACATTCGAGCGCGGATTCTGGGTGTGGGGAGAGATCACCGGACTGAGTGTGAAGAACCGCCATACGTATTTCACGCTCGTCGAACAGGAGGACAACGGCTCGGGTAAGAAAGCCCAGTTGAACGTCAACCTGTGGGCAGGCGACTCGATGAAGTTGCGGCCGATTCTCGTGAAATCCGGCCTCGAACTCGTGAATGGCGTCAAAGTCCGCATCTATGGCTCGCTGAATTTCTACGGACCCTTCGGGCGACTGTCGCTGATCATGCGCGGGATCGATCCGCGTTTCACTCTTGGTGAAATTGCTCTACAGCGCGATGAATTGGTGCGGCGCCTCAAGGAGTCCGGTGACTACGACCGCAACCGTGAAACGGAACTGTCACCTGTGCCGTTGCGGCTCGGCGTCGTCACGAGTGGCAGCAGTGCCGCATGGGCCGACTTTCGCAATCAGATCGAGGCGAGCGACTTCGGATTCAGACTCGTGCTCGCCGATGTGGTGGTACAAGGTGAATCTGCGGTCGATGCGGTCTCGAGAGCAATCGATGTGTTCAGCGCACGCAGCGAACTCGACGCAGTCGTCGTGATTCGCGGCGGAGGCAGCAAGACCGACTTGTCGACGTTCGATGCAGAGCCGATTGCACGAGCGATTGCACGATGCTCGCTGCCGGTGTTCACCGGAATCGGCCACGAGATCGATCTCAGCGTCGCCGACGAGGTGGCATACGAGAGCCACAAAACTCCGACAGCGTGTGCTGTCGCGTTGATCGAAAAGGTCCGCGACTTCGTCGAAGAGAGCGAATCACTGTGGTCTTCGATTGCACTGGAGGCGAACAGCCAACTCGAGCGCAGCGACACCTTGTTGGATCGGGTGAGCCGAGACATCGTGATCCACACACGATCTGCTGTCGACCGAGCTCATGAGCGTCTGATGGCGCGTGTTGAACGAATCGTGCGCCGCGTTCCCCAGTTCTTCGCCGAGCGAGAGCGCGATTTGGACAGTGTCGAGACGCGCGTTCGCCTTCTCGACCCGCGCAATGTGCTCGCCCGCGGCTGGTCGATCACACGAACGACATCGGGCCGAATTGTTCGTAACGTCTCCGATGTCGAGATCGGAGACGAGATCGTGACGCTGGTTGCAGACGGTTCACTGGTGAGCACGATCCGCGAAACTTCGAGACGAGACGAGGAGCTGTGATGGCAACGAAGAAGAATGAAGCACCGGTTGAATCGCTCGGATATGCCGAAGCGCTCGAGGAATTGGAGCGGATTCTCGCCGAACTCGAACGACCAGATGTGGATGTCGACGTTCTGGCTGAGCGTGTCGAGCGAGCCTCGACATTGATTCGCCTCTGCCGTGACCGGATCGGCAATGCTCGCCTGCAGATCGACAGTGTGGTCGATGGGCTCGGGGGAGAGCAGCCGTAGCCTGAAGGAGTGACCCAACTCGCCCCCGCAGGTCTGACGAGTGTGGCTCGTCGCATCGAAAGTCGACTCGATGCTTTTCTGTCCATCGAAGAGATGCGTTGGTCGCAATTCGACGATCAGCTCACGGGCCCGGTCGGTGAGATTCGGCGGCTCGTTCTCTCGGGAGGCAAGCGACTTCGCCCAGCTTTTTGCCATTGGGCCTTCGTCGGCGCCGGAGGTGATCCCTCATCGAGTGTGATCGATGATGCCGGCGCAGCTCTCGAGTTGCTCCACGCATTTGCGCTGTTCCACGACGACATCATGGATGGATCCTCCACACGTCGCGGTGCTCCGGTCACGCACGAGTTGTATGCAGACGAACATCGTCGAGCTGGCTCGTCTGGCGAATCACGCCGGTACGGAGACGGCATCGCGATACTCGTCGGAGATCTGACGTTCGTTTACAGCGATCAGCTGATCGTGAATGTTCCCGGTCCCGCTCTCGAGATCTGGCACGAGTTGCGGATCGAGTTGAACGTCGGTCAGTTGCTCGATCTCATCGGCTCGGCACGCCGCGAGAGACGGCGCGACAAAGCCGAGCAGATCTGCCGTTACAAGAGCGGTAAGTACACGATCGAGCGTCCGTTGCATCTCGGTGCGCTGATCGCCGCTCCCGATCGCAAGTCCGAGCTCGTGCCGCTTCTCAGTGCGTACGGTCTTCCCCTTGGTGACGCCTTCCAAATGCGTGATGACGTTCTCGGCGCGTTCGGTGAAACCGAGGTGACGGGCAAGCCGGTGGGCGACGACTTGCGTGAAGGCAAGCCGACTCCGTTGTTGGCTCGGGCGTGTGAGCGAGCCTCGGAGAGCCAGATGGCGGTCCTCGATCGAGTCGGACGAGACGAGCTGGACGACGACACCGTTCGAGAAGTGCAGGACGTCATCGTCGCAACTGGGGCTCTTGGTGACATGGAAGCCACCATCGAACGGCTGACGCACGACGCCCTGACGGCCCTCGATCACATTCCGTTCGATACTCATGTGAAGACGCAACTCGTCGAATTGGCCGAATTCGTCAGTCATCGACCCTCGTGATGCGAGCGCGCAATTCCTCTGCGCGCAATGTCGTACTGTGACGACTGTGAAAAGAGCGACACAAGCCATCGTCGTGGGATCTCTCGTGGCTCTCGTTTCCGGGCTGGCAGCCTGTGCAGCCAGTGAGCCCAACTCGATCGGCACCTTGCCAGTGCTGCAGACGGTGCCGCGTACCGTCCCATTCGCACTTCAGACGACTACGACGGCTGCTGTCGAAGTGGAATACACGGTGCAGCGGTTCGACACGCTGTTCGAGATCGCCCGTGCCTTTGGAGTCAACATGGACGATTTGGCCGCGTACAACAGCATCGACCGGGACGAATACGACTCCATTCAGGCCGGTCAGGTCCTCAAGGTGCCCAATCCGAGCAATCCCACGGGGACTTTTGCCCCTCAGTAGTGGGGCCGTTCGCGCCTTCCCGTGAGAGGGGCGACTTCGTAGACTGCGGGCATGACGACTGGCACGACAGCGCCCTTCTGGCCGACCAAGGATCACTGGTCGGTTCAGATCCCCCTCGACACCGGCCACTACCGGATGGAGGCGTTGCGGGAAAACGGCTTCGTGATGTTGAAGCCGATGCCGGTCGACGTTCCTGCTGCCGAATGGGAATCGCTCGAGTACATGCCATGGAAGAGCGGCGGCGACACCAACTTCGCCCCTTTGGCGTCGGCGGACGGCGAACTCGATTGTCGCGGATTCTGGGACAAAGGCAAGACCGACAAGGACGCGCTGTGGACGTCGAACGCCGAACTTGCACCGACCATTCGCAACTACGTCGATTCTGTTGGGGCGAACTTCGGCCGCGTGCGCATCATCAAACTTGAACCGCAGGATCGCGAAACCGCCATTCGATCCATTCATCGCGACGACAACAATCGTTTCAATCCCGAGAACGAAGGTTGGGTCGTGCGCACGTGGGTGGAACTCACCGACCAGCCTGACAGCTACATGCTTCTCATGGACAATGACGCCGAGGGTCTGCCCGATCCTTCGACGGAGCGCTGTGTGCACCTGCCGCGTGGCTCACGTTTCGTGGTGGACACGCAGCGTCTGTGGCACGTGGTCGTGCACCCGGGCAATGCACCTCGTTACGCGTTGATCACCAGTTTCGAGAGCGGTCCGCAGCTCGAGAAGTGGATCGCCGCCGAACGAGCAGCCTGACCGAACAGACCTCAGCGGTTTGCGGCTGCGATCTCTGCGATGTCGCGCATGATCTTGCCCATCTGGAAATCTTTGGGCGTATAGACCGCCCGGATACCTTGTGCCATCAGGATCGGTCTGTCTTCTTCAGGGATGATGCCCCCGACCACGACAGGAATGTCGACGCCGTCCTTTTTCAATTCCGCCAGAACTGCCGGCACGAGCGCAAGATGCGAACCGGACAGGATCGACAAACCGATGACATCGGGATCCTCGTCACGTGCACTTGCTGCGATCTGCTCGGGAGTGAGGCGAATGCCGGAATAGACGACTTCCATGCCGGCGTCGCGTGCAGCAACGGCGATCTGCTCGGCACCGTTCGAGTGACCGTCGAGGCCTGGCTTCGCGACCAGCAACTTCGGGGGACCCCCGTTGATGGTGCGCACGAAGTCGGCAACGGCTGCGAGTTCCCCCGGTCGCTTGCCAACAGCCGCCGAGACGCCGGTCGGCGCACGGTATTCGCCGAACACGCCACGCAGGACAGCCGCCCATTCGCCTGTCGTACCGCCGGCTTTCGCCAACGCGATCGACGGCTCCATGATGTTGTCACCGGATTCGGCTGCTCGTTTCAGTTCGTCGAGAGCAGTTTCGACAGCGCGTGAGTCGCGCGCGGTGCGCCATTGGGTGACATCGAGGATCATCTGGCGCTCCACATCGGGATCGACTTTGACGATGTTTCCTTCTCCGCCGAGAGGCGAAGGTTCGAACTCCGTGAAACCGTTGACGCCGACGACGACCTGATCGCCGCTTTCGATGCGACGCGTTCGCTCGGCCATCGAACGAACGAGCCGGCCTTTCAACACATCGACTGCTTCGAACGCGCCACCGAGCGAGAGAACGTCTTCGAATTCCGCCCACGCCTGGTCGCGGATCTCCGTCGTCTTCGACTCGATCACATGGGATCCGTCGAAGATGTCGCTGTATTCGAGAAGGTCGGTCTCGTAGGCGAGGACCTGCTGCATGCGCAGACTCCACTGTTGATCCCATGGGCGTGGAAGGCCGAGAGCCTCGTTCCATGCCGGCAGCTGGATCGACCGGGCACGAGCCTTCTTCGACAGCGAGACGGCAAGCATCTCGAGAACGATGCGCTGCACATTGTTTTCAGGCTGGGCCTCGGTCAGACCGAGTGAATTGACCTGCACCCCGTAGCGGAAACGGCGGGCCTTGACATCGGTGACGCCGTAGCGCTCGAGTCCGATGCGATCCCAGAGTTCGGTGAATGCGCGCATCTTGCAGATCTCTTCGATGAAGCGGATTCCTGCATTGACGAAGAACGAGATGCTTGCGAACACCTGAGAGAACTGTTCATCGGGAACCTGTCCGGATTCGCGCACCGCGTCGAGCACGCCGACGGCCGTCGCAAGTGAATAGGCGATCTCTTGAACGGGAGTCGCACCTGCTTCTTGCAGGTGATACGAGCAGACGTTCATCGGATTCCACTTGGGCGTATTGTTCGCGCACCACGCCACCATGTCCACGATCAGCCGACGTGACGGCACCGGCGGAAAGATGTACGTGCCGCGCGACAAGTACTCCTTCACGATGTCGTTCTGTGTCGTGCCGCGCAGCTGATGGCGGTCCACGCCTTGTTCGTCGGCGTTGGCGACGTAGAGGGCGAGCATCCAGGCGGCCGGAGCATTGATCGTCATCGACGTGTTCATCTGACCGGGAGGGATAGCGGCGAGAAGTGTGCGCATGTGGCCGAGGTGGGCGACGGGAACACCGACCTTGCCGACCTCACCCGATGCCATCGAAGAATCGGGGTCGTAACCGGTTTGCGTGGGCAAGTCGAAAGCGATGGAAAGACCCGTCTGTCCCTTGGCGAGGTTGGTGCGATACAGCTCGTTCGACGCCTCGGCAGTGGAGTGACCCGAGTACGTGCGCATCAACCATGGGTCGTCACGGCGGGTCTGTGTCTCGTGCGGCTCGGCCATGGGCTCAGTCTGTCGGGAAGATCACCGATTCAGTGCTGCCCTCAGCATCTGGATGTATTCGTCTCGGGGAACGTCGATCGCACCGAGGCTCGCGAGATGTGGGGTGGTCCATTGGACATCGAAGAGTCGAAAGTCCGCTGCATCCAACAATGCCACGAGGGCGACGAGGGCCACCTTCGATGCGTCCGTGCGTCTGTGGAACATGCTCTCGCCGGCGAAGAACTTGCCGATGTGGACGCCGTAGACGCCCCCGACCAGCTCGCCGTCCTCGAGAATCTCGACGCTGTGTGCCCATCCGGCTCGATGGAGATCGTCGTAGGCGTCGACGAACGTGCCGGTGATCCAACCATGAGGTCGTCGCGGGTCTGCACATGCTTGCATGACCTCGCGAAATCGCGTGTCGACAGCGATGTCGAATCTTCGACAGCTCTTGCGCAGCGATGACGAGACGAGCAGTCCGTCGAGGGGCATGACGCCGCGTGTCGTCGGGCTCCACCAGCCGATGGTCTTCTTGTTCAACGGCATCGGGAAGAAGCCGTTCGAATATGCGTCGATGAGAGTGCCGATCGAAAGATCTGCGCCGGCAGCGACGAGGTCTTCGTCTCCTGGAACGAGATCGTGGAAGTTCCACGTTGCCGCAGGAGGTTCGCCCTGATGCCGTGTGAAGCACGCGATGTGCCGCTCGGTGAGAACCCTCTCGATCATGATCGGGGGCATCACATCGCGGACCGACACCTCAGTAACTGTAGAAGCCGGCCTTCGTCTTGCGACCGAGCTTGCCGGCTGCGACCATGCGTCGCAGAGTGGGAACTGCCGCATAGTTCGGATCGCGGAACTCGGTGTACAGGGCGTCGAGGATCGCAAGCGATGTGTCGAGGCCGACGAGATCGAGGAGTGCGAACGGTCCCATGGGGAAGTTGCATCCGCCCTTCATCGCCGCGTCGATGTCTTCCATCGATGCGGTGCCCTGCTCCCACATGCGGATCGCATTGTTGAGATACGGAAAGAGCAGCGCATTGACGATGAAGCCGGCTCGATCGAGGACTTGCACTGGACCCTTGCCACAAGACTTGGCGAATTCCGTTGCCGCAGCAATCGTCGCGTCATCGGCTGACAACGGTCGGACGATCTCGACGAGCGGCATGGCCGGCGCCGGATTGAAGAAGTGGATACCGCACACCTTGTCGGGACGCCCAGTGCTCATCGCCAGTTCGATCACCGGAAGAGTCGAGGTGTTGCTTGCGATGATGGCAGACGGCTTGACGATGCCGTCCAATTCGCGGAACAGAGCTTTCTTCGTCTCCAAGTCTTCGACGACACTTTCGATCACGAGATCGCAGTCCGCAAGAGCGCTGAGGTCCGAGACCGCGGTGATGCGAGACATGACGGCATCGCGATCCTCGGCGCTGAGTCGACCCTTTTCGACCTGCTTGTCGAGACCTTTTGCCACAGCAGCAACCATGGCGTCGGCCGAAGCCTGCTGACGGGAACGAACGATCACGTTCATCCCTCCCTTGGCAATGACTTCTGCCAGACCCGAACCCATGATTCCGGATCCAATGACTCCTACTGTTCGCACGCTCATCGTGGCTCTCCTCAGACGTGATGCCCGCTGTCTCGGGACCAAGGGAGCCTACGCGATCTACGATCGAATCATGAATGGAATCGTGGTGCTGCAAGGTGGTGGGCCGTTTCGTCTGCACGACGACGTGGACGCCCGGCTTCTGAAGGAAGTGAAGGCGAAGCGGGTGGTGGTTCTGCCGACAGCTGACGCTTTCGAGCGCCCCGAAGAACTCGTGGCGGCCGCTCGAGAGTGGGGGGAGCGCCTCGGTGTCGACATCGAACCCCTGATGGTCATGCGGCGTCAGGAGGCACTCGATCCCGACTCGGCACGCGCCTTGAAGGGAGCCAAGGCCGTCTGGCTGGTCGGGGACAATCCGATCCACTTGCGCAGTGTCATCAAGGACACGCCGATCTGGGAAGCGATGTGCGCAATCCTCGACGACGGCGGTCTGATCGTCGGCGCGGGACAGTCGGCTTCGGCCCTGTGCGATCCGATGATCGACCCGCGAGGTGGAGCATTGGCTCTCGGCCTCGGGATGCTTCGGTCGATGGCGATCGTGTGCGAATCGGAACGGGAGACGTCCGACAGACATGCGCGCACGAAGAAGCTGGCGAACGTCCCCCTCGTGTTCCTGCCGTCGTCGTCGGCGCTCATTCGCCGCAATTCGACATGGGAACACGTCGGGCCGAGCGAAATCATCGGCGAACTTCCGATCAGCGACCGGTGACGCGGTGAAGTCCGAAGCCTCGACGGACATCTCGCCGATCCGTATCGGAGTGATCGGCACGGGAATGATGGGATGCGAGCACATTCGCAACATCGCAGCGTTCGACGGGGCCGTCGTGTCGGCTTTCAGCGATCCGAACGAGCAGTCGCATCGATGGGCTCTCGACAACATCTCGGGGGGAGCACCTGGATCTTCGAGTGCGGATGTGCGCGCCTTTGCCGACCATCGAGATCTGCTGGAATCCGGTGTCGTCGATGCTGTGATCGTGGCGTCGCCGAATTTCACACACGCGTCGATTCTGAAGGATGTCCTCGCAACGGATGTTCCTTGTCTCGTGGAAAAGCCCATGTGCACGACGATCGAGGACTGCCTCGATGTCGTCGAAGCTGCCAGCCGACGAGACGCACTCACGTGGGTGGGTCTCGAGTATCGATACATGGCACCGATCGCCAAATTGGCCGAGGAGGTGCATTCGGGAACAGTCGGCGACGTCAAGATGATCGCAATCCGAGAACATCGCTTTCCATTTCTCAAGAAGGTCGATGACTGGAATCGCTTCAACAAGAACACGGGCGGCACCCTCGTCGAGAAGTGCTGCCACTTCTTCGATTTGATGAACCTGGTGAGTCGGGCGAACCCTGTCCGTGTTTTCGCGAGCGGCGGTCAGGACGTCAATCACCTGGATGAGTCGTACCCCGACGGCAAGCCCGACATCTTGGACAATGCATTCGTCATTGTCGAATACGACAATGGCATCCGAGCGAGCTTGGATTTGTGCATGTTCGCCGAGGCGAGCCGGAACGAACAAGAGATCTCCGTCGTCGGCACTCTCGGAAAAGTCGAGACTGCCTTGCCCGGCGATGGCCATGTCCACATCGGTCGTCGCAACGACCGGACAGTGTCTTCGGTGCCGTCACCGATCGATCCGTCCGTTGCTCACGTCGGCTTCCACTTCGGTGCCAGCTTCATCGAGGTCGCGAAGTTCTGCGACGCAATTCGGTCAGGTTCACCCGCCGATGTCACAGTTCTCGACGGGTTGCGTTCAGTGATGATCGGCGTCGCTGCTCACCGATCGATCGATGAAGGACGTCCCGTCGCGATCAGCGAGCTCGTGTGATCACGATTCGGTGATCACGCTTCGGTGATCACGACCGAGATGATCCGGATTTCCTCGAGCGGAGGTACACCGTTGTCCTCGGGGTTGCCGACTTCGTTCAGTGCTGCGACTGTCGTGTCCAAACCGTCGATCACCTTGCCGAACAGCGTGTAGCTCGGGGGAAGCGAGACGCCGTCGTCGCCAGTGATCACGAAGAACTGACTGCCGTTCGTGTTCGGTCCTGCATTGGCCATCGCGATCGAACCGATCTCGTACTCGCCGGCTTCGGGAAGTTCATCGAGGAAGTTGTAGCCAGGTCCACCTGAGCCGGTTGCCGTCGGATCGCCACACTGCACCATGAAGTTCGGGATCGCGCGATGGCAGACGGTGTCATCGAAGTACTTGAAGCGAGCCAGATTGACGAAGTTGTTCACCGTTCCGGGTGCTCGCGCAGGGTCGAGCTCGATCGTGTACTCGCCGAAGTTCGTCGTCACCACCGCGGTATAGGTCTTGGCGGGATCGATGCACAACTGGAACGAGTCCTCGAACGTCTGGGTCTGCTCGGCGGATCCGTCAGTCGGAGCACACTCACCCGATCCGTATTGGAACTCCACCGGGACGGTCGACGCCGGAAGAGTGGAGGCGCCGATCGAGTCGGTGGGGATCGAATCAGTTGTGGTGTCGTCGGAATCGTCATTGGTCAACAGGGCGATCGCGAAAAATGCCGCGATCACGACGACGATTGCTCCGGTCACTCGGGCGGTGGTCTTCAGCGTCTTGGCCCGGCGTTGTGCCTGCTGCTGCATCTGTCGACCCATCTGACGGTTCATCTTCTTGCGTTCGCGTTTGTCGGTTCCCACATCGGAGAAGGTTAGCCCTGAGGTTCGCAGCATCACTGCCCACCCGCCTCACCGCTAGCCTGATCGTCCTGTGGCTCTGATCGTTCAAAAATTTGGTGGAACATCTGTAGCGGATCCAGAACGCATTCGTGCCGTCGCCGAACACGTGGCTTTCACCAAACGCCACGGAAACGATGTCGTCGTCGTGGTGTCGGCCATGGGCAAATCCACCGACAACTTGATCAAACTCGCCAATGACGTCTCGTCCACGCAGCCGGCTCGTGAACTCGACATGCTTCTCACCACGGGGGAGCGCATTTCGATGGCGCTCGTGTGCATGGCGCTGGCCGATCTCGGCATCGACGCAGTGAGCTTCACCGGCAGCCAGGTCGGCATCATCACCGACACGGTGCACACAAAAGCCAAGATTCTCGAGGTCAAAGGCGACCGGGCACGCGAAGCTCTCGACAACGGCAAGGTGTGCGTCGTCGCAGGTTTCCAAGGTGTGAGCACCGACAAGGAGATCACCACGCTCGGACGCGGCGGCTCGGACACGACTGCGGTCGCGCTCGCGGCAGCGCTCGGAGCGGACAGTTGCGAGATCTACACCGACGTCACGGGCGTGTTCAGCGCAGATCCGCGCATCGTTCCGCAGGCGCGCAAACTTCAGCACATCAACTTCGACGAAATGTTGGAGATGGCGGGAGCAGGATCGAAGGTTCTCGCACTGCGGTCGGTCGAATTCGCACGTAATCACAATGTTCCGATCCACGTTCGTTCCAGCTTCACCTGGGAACCCGGAACGTGGGTCACGAGTCAGGAGCCCTCGATGGAAGATCCGGTCATTTCCGGTGTCGTCACCGACATGAGCGAAGCAAAGGTGACGGTGCGTAAAGTGCCCGACAAGCCCGGTATCTCTGCACGTCTCTTCGAGGCACTCGCTGCAGCGAACGTGAACGTCGACATGATCGTGCAGAACACGTCGACCGAAGGCACGACGGACATCAGCTTCACCGTTCCGAAGGCAGACATGAAAGTTGCTGAAGACATCGTGAACGCGATTGCAAAAGAGATCGGTGCAGTCGGCGTTGCCCATGACGACAAGATTGCAAAGGTCTCTCTTGTCGGTGCGGGCATGAAGACGAGTCCTGGAATCGCCGCAAAGATGTTCCGAGTACTCGCCGACAACGGTGTCAACATCGAAATGATCTCGACGTCGACGATCCGCATCTCTGTGGTGATTTCGGCAGACGATCTGGAGCGGGCAGCCCGATCGCTCCACGAGGCGTTCGGTCTGGACAGCGGCCAGGCGTACAGCGCCCCACTCCCCGAGAGGAAGTGACCTGTGCCGACGCCATCTCGACCACGTCCACAGGTTCCGTGGCGGTCGGCTGGGCGTCGGGCTGAAGAGCGCGGTGACAGCGACAGCGTCGTGCGCGAAACCGGATGGGTGTTCAACAATCAGCGCAGTCGATTTCTCACACTTGCCGAATTCGTCGACTCGGGCGAACAGGAAGTCGGCGCGTATCTCGAGCAGTTCGGCTTCGCAGATGCTGACAACGAACAGAGAACTCTCGTGGAGATCGGCGCCGGCATCGGGCGCATGACTGCAAGTTTCACTCGGCGATTCGGCTCCGTGATCGCGTGCGATCTCGACGCTGCCTTTCTCGAGAGATGTCGAGAGACGGTGGCGAAGTTCGGTCGGCCCGATCGTTTGAGCACGCTGCACACTCATGACGGACGCACGATGCACATCGCCGAGCACTCTGCCGACATCACCTTCAGCTACATCACTCTTCAGCATTGCGATGCGGGCGATGCCTTGACGCTCACGACCGAAGCGTTTCGCGTTCTGCGCCCTGGCGGTCACGTACTGCTCAATTTCCGAACGTGGACGCCAACCGATGTGGTTCTCTATCCAGCAGGCGTGATCATGCGAGTGCTGTGGCGCTTTCCGGTGCTCGGCCCGTGGCTCGTGAGCAAGCGTTGGTCGACTCGTCTCGGATGGCAGGCCAATCGTCTGTCGCCCAAGGCAGTCCTCGACCACCTCGCACGCAGCGGAGTCGTCGTGGAGGATCCGACGATCTGGGTGCGCCACGTGCGCCGTCACATCGAAGTTCCAGGTGTCCCGATCAAGACGTTCGGCGGAATCGCCCGCAGTCACTGGTGGTTAATCGCCCGTCGCGGGTCGTGACGGTGCAGTTAGCCTGACGCCCATGCGTGTCGGAGTCGTCGGTGCAACAGGCCAAGTCGGTGGAGTCATGAGAACTCTGCTCGAGGAACGGAAGTTTCCCCTCGAAGAAATACGTTTCTTTGCATCATCTCGTTCGGCGGGAACGACGCTGCCCTTCAAAGGAAATCAGATCACCGTCGAGGATGCATCCGCTGCAGATCCGTCAGGTCTCGACATCGCGTTGTTCTCGTCGGGAGCCACGTCGTCTCGCGAACTTGCTCCGCGTTTCGCTGCTGCTGGAGTCACCGTGATCGACAACTCATCGGCTTGGCGTATGGATCCAGACGTCCCGCTCGTCGTGAGCGAAGTCAATCCTGGCGAGATCGCGAACGCCCGCAAGCGCATCATCGCCAATCCGAACTGCACGACGATGGCCGCGATGCCGGTTCTCAAGGTTCTTCATGACGAGGCCGATCTGGTTCGCCTCGTCGTGAGCACGTATCAGGCCGTGTCGGGTGCTGGTCTTGCTGGCGTCGACGAACTGGACAAGCAGATCCAGGAAATCGGAGATCGCGCGAAAGCGTTGACCTACGACGGTGAGGCAGTGGTGTATCCGGCACCCGCAAAGTTCGCGAAGCCCATTGCGTTCAACGTTCTGCCCTATGCCGGCAAGTACGCAGACGATGGTTCTTTCGAGACCGACGAGGAGCAGAAGCTGCGCAACGAGAGCCGCAAGATTCTTGGTATTCCGAATCTGCTCGTATCGGGAACCTGTGTGCGCGTTCCGGTGTACACGGGCCATTCGTTGAGTATCAATGCAGAGTTCGCCCGTCCGATCAGCGTCGAGCGTGCACTCGAGTTGCTATCGGCTGCTCCGGGAGTGGTCGTGTCCGACATTCCAACACCGCTCGAAGCTGCCGGTGCTGACCCGAGTTACGTCGGTCGTATCCGCCAGGATTTGTCACTCGATTCGAACCGCGGCCTCGCAATGTTCGTGAGCAACGACAATCTGCGCAAAGGTGCAGCGCTCAACGCCGTGCAGATCGCCGAACTGTTCATCTGAATCGAAACGTGGATTCAGCACGCACAGGGTGTGTGGCCACACGTCGGGCAGCCGCTGCGATAGCGCGAGATCGCTTCGTCGAGGTCGATTCCCATCTGATTCGCGAGGGTCGCAACCCAGGCGATGACATCGGCGAATTCGTGAACTTGTTGTTCACGTGTTCCCTTGCGAACGGCTTGGGCTAGCTCACCGACTTCTTCGGCCAGCCAGGCGACGCTCGCCGGCACCCCGCGCTCGGCATCGCGCACGCCGTAGGTCGCTTGAATGATGGTCTGCAGTTCGCTGAGCGTCACTCGACCACGGTACGGCACCTGACCGGACAAGGGTGGTTCTTCTATTCGAGAGGCAGGTTCAAGCAGGCGCGTCGTGCGAGATCTACGACTTGTGCACCGAGGTAGTCATCGAAATCTTCATTTGGGAAAGCCGCATAAAAAGCATCGGTGACAGCGCGTGCTGTGGGAAAGTTTTCGGCAACGAAGGGCCATAAGGAGATCATGTCGATCACATCCTGAGGATCGGACCGATTCAATTCATCAGGAAAATTGACCACAGCGGTGCCCCGAGAACCTTGAGTCTTGGATGATCGATGAGGACGGTCGCCTGGGGCATTCGGGAGTCGAGCTGATCTGCGACTTCGCCAATCAGCTGGCGAATCCGATCTCCAGAAAACAAGCCGGCCTCGTTCATGCGAGCACAAGTTTTCGGTCTCTCCAGATTGTCGACTCTGGGATCAACAAACCTCGATCGAGGAACTGTGCGGGAGCAGTTGTTTCGGCTTCAAGTTGTTTGGCTGGACGTAATGGGACCGACCACGGTTCCGACAATGATGGCCGGCTCCGGGTCCAGCGCGGTCTGGCGATGCCGGCGTCGTCAGCGATCTTCTCGGCCATTGCGGCCAGGATCGTGTCGATCAGCGCCCAACTGGATTGCGGTGGCTCTGGAAAAATCGCCTGTGCAGTGATGATCGGCTGGAGAATCACTTGGTCGACGAATCCTCTCAATCGGGTCCAATCAGGATGCCGCGCGAGTGTTGCATCCTCGATCCAGGCTTCACTCAGATCAGCAAGACGTGGCTGGACCCGTTTCGCGGTCGAGGTGATGAGTGAACTTCCGAGGACAGCGAAGAGCTTCTCCAGCGTGGACCAACGTGGTTGTTCGTGTCCATTCTCGATTCGCGAAATCGTCGGGTAGGCAACTCCTGACAGGCGCGCAAGATCTCGAGTGGACAGCCCTAGTCGAGTTCGCTCAGCTCGTATCCAGGTCGAAGGTGTTTCCACATGTGTTGGTGTATTCGCTAACACCAATTTCCCTTTCGCTTCGGATGGGTTTCTGATCGGCGTGGCCTATCGGAGTCTTCGAGGTCGAAAAATGCAAAAGTCGTGATCTGGGATGATCCAGATCACGACTTTTGAATTCAGGTTGCCACCAACGGAGGCAAACCCAGTGGTCGGGGTGAGAGGATTTGAACCTCCGGCCTCCACGTCCCGAACGTGGCGCGCTAGCCAAGCTGCGCTACACCCCGATGGTGCGAGTTGCGAGCCTACCCCGCTGTTGCGGGTTCCACATTTTCGCTCGGCAAGTCGTCGGAGTTCACGACCCCTTCGGCGTAACAGCCCCCGCGGGCGATCTCGCGTGAACCGCGGCGGAGTCGGAGTGCATCGAGAGGCTTGATCAGCCAGCCGTTCGCGCCGCTGCGCCGGGCCATGTGGATGTCCGCTTTGCGGTCGAGGAGCATCATGATCGGAACCTGCGGCAACAATCCGCCGCTCTCGTCGAGGCGCAGGTCCATGGTGACAGCGATACCGCCCATGCTGCCGATCTGCAGGTCGAGGATCACGAGGTCCGGGGTGTCGTCGCGAACGACGGTGGCGACGACACGACCCTCGCGGCAATGTGTGAATCGAACATCAGGCCCGCCGAGCGCAGACGTGACCTCGTCGACGATCCAATCGGCATCGGTGGCAAGGAGAATGTGCACGACGCAGACGCTACTCGCTCGTTCACACAGCGACGAGATCGCGTCCGAGAAGGCGAATTTCAGCGATGTCGTGAACGTCCTGTGAGCGCTGGAAGATCCGTGAGACCACGGATCCCGATCGCTCGATGAGCGGCGTGATGGCTTCTTCCTCGGCTTCGCTGATCCGACGCAGATGAGCCATGTTGCGGTGCAGAACAGCAAGATCGGATTCACCCCGATCCTCGGCAATTCGTGCTTCACGTTCGGAGTCCTGTGACGAACCCGAACCGAATCGAGGTTGCAGACGATTCACGATCAAACCGGTCACCGACATCCCCGTTGCTTCGAGTTGTCGGCTGAAATACATGGCTTCGTCGACTGTGTCTCGGCGCGGGGAGGCGACGACGAGATACTTCGTGACGTCTGACTTCAACAACGCTTGCACGGCTTCGGCTCGTTCGCGAAAACCACTTTCGATGCCCTCGAAGGCCTGGAAGAAGTTGATCGCATCTGCCAGCACATCTGCACCGATGACGCGTCCGATCGTGCGCAGAATCGGTTGGGCTGCGATGTTGACGATCTTCAGACCGCTGCGTGCCGGAGCGATCAGCCATCTGTAGACGCGGTGGTCGAGAAAGTTCATCAGCTTTTGCGGGGCTTCGAGGAAGTCGAGGGCTTCACGAGTCGGCGGAGTGTCGACGACGACGAGGTCGAAGCGCGCATCATTCGACAGTTCGTAGAGCTTCTCCGCTGCCATGTACTCCTGACTTCCGGAGAGCTTGCTCGCAACATTGTCGTAGAAGGGATTTTCCAGGATGCGGCGCACCTGTGCTTCGCTGCGAGCCTGCTCACGGATCACCGAATCGAACGTCGCTCGAGCATCGAGCATCATCGCCCACAGATTTCCGGAACCCTCGATGTCGATCGGGGACGGGTCATTGGTGAGGCCTTGGAGGCCGAGGGCATCGGCCAGTCGTTTCGCTGGATCGATCGTGATCAGAACGACGTTGCGACCGCTTTCGGCAGCGGACAGTGCGAGTGCGGCAGCCGACGTGGTTTTTCCGACCCCTCCTGAACCGCAGCACACGATGATGCGCGAATCGCGCACGATCTCGTTCATCGAGTTCATGGTCTTCGTTTGGTTGATTCGGTTCGTCTGACTCATCGGCGTACTCATGATTCCTCGACGCGCCTGCGGATCACTTCGGCCAGCCGTGCGATGTCATTCGCATCGAGACCGGCAGTGGGAATGTGCGGAAGGGCGATGTGACCGGCATGCACCGCATCATCGACGCGGGCTACTTCACGAACATGCAATGCACACCTGGAAGCTCGGTAGCGAGCCGCATCAGCGAGGTCCCCATCTGTGAGTCGACCGGAGGCAACCAATGCGCTCACATCGGGCGCATCATCCACGCCATTCACGATCACGGGAGTGAACGCGACACCGACTTTCGATGCCAGCAGATCGGCACTTTGCAGCATCTCATTGACCGGTGTCGTCTCGGGCAATGTCACCATCACGACCCGGCAGCGATCGGGGTCCTTCAGCATCGACTGCACCTCGATGGCCTGTGATCGAATCGGCCCGCCGCGCACTGTTGTCGCCATGGCAGACGGTGCTTGCAGGAAGCTGATCGCATGTCCTGCTGCCGGACCGTCCACGATGATCAGGTCGTATTCGCCAGTGGGTCCCGTCAGTGAAACGAGGTGTTTCAACTTTCCGAGAACGAGCAAGTCGTCGATGCCGGGAGCCGCACTCGAGACGACGCCGACAACTCCTGAGGCGACCAGACGCTTCGCAAGGCGAGCCATTCCTTGAGTCGCCAGATAATCCTGGAGCGCTTCTTCAGCCGTGATCGTGCGCAAATGGACGAAACCGGTTGCGTGCGGTCCGAGATCATCGGAAATCCGGATTCCTTCGTAATCGGAGACGGCACCAGGATCTCCGCCGAGAAGGGCCGCCATCCCAGGCCGAGAGTCAAGGGTCACAACGAGAACACGAAGACCCGTATCGGCTGCAGCACGCGCCATCGCAGCCGTTACCGTTGTCTTGCCGACACCGCCCTTGCCGGCCACCACCAGCAACCGCGACATGGTGAACATGCGGCTCACAATTTCAGGGTTCGGAGACACTCGTGCGCAGACTAGCGACCCTTTTCCTGGCAACCGGAGCGCTGCTGAGTCTTTCCGATGTGGCAAGTGCTGCATCGAACACGGATGTCACCGTGTCATCGACGGGAGTCGCTGCTGAGTCGCCGGCTGAAAGTTTGATTCCTGTCGACGTTCTACAGGTATCGGGCTTTTTCGACAGCATTGTCGTCGACGAGATCCAAAGAGCGATCACACGAGCGGAGGAAAACGGAGCGCAGGCTCTGATCCTGCAGATGAACTCGAAGGCTGCCCTCGTCGGTCGTGATGTCATGCGCAGGATCTACGAGCGCATCGAAAACGCAGAAGTTCCGATTGCGATCTGGGTCGGTCCATCGGGAGCACGAGCCACCGGACTCGTCGGACAACTGCTGTCTGCGGCTGATGTGACGGGAATGGCGCCCGGAGCACGCATCGGAAAGACGGGCACACCCCTCACCGACACGGTGTCGTTCGGAGACGCCTCCGACGATCTGCGCACCAACACACTCGGCTTCCAGGATGCACGACGAACGGGTGCTCTCAAACTCGAAATCAGCGACGAAGGTGTTCCGACGATTCGGAACATGGTTTTCGCTCTCGACGGTCTCACGATCGATGGCGTCGAACTCGACACTGCTGTCGAAACGATCGGCGACGACGGAACAGTGTCGAATGACATCACAACGGTGCGCTTCCACAAACTCGGCATCTGGCAGCAGATGTTGCACACCTCGGCGAGTCCGCCTGTTGCGTATCTGTTCTTGATCATCGGTCTTGCGCTCATCTTGTTCGAGTTCTTCACCGCCGGAATCGGAGTCGCCGGTGTCGTCGGCGCAACTCTTCTGCTGCTTTCGGCATTCGGTCTCGGCGAACTTCCTGAAAGGGGATGGGCGCTCGGGATGATCATTGCGTCGATGATCGCGTTCGCCATCGATGTTCAAGTGGGAATTCCGCGCCTGTGGACCGGAATCGGTCTCGTGTTGTTCTCGCTCGGCTCGTGGGCGCTCTTTCCCGAGGTCGACCAGTTCAATCTTCGGGTGTCCTGGCTGACGCTTCTCGTCGGCATCGGCGGAATTGCACTCACCTTCGTGTCGGGCATGCCGAGCATGACGCGGACACGCTTCGCCACACCGACCGTCGGCCGCGAGAGGCTGATCGGGGAGACCGGTCCCGCGGTGACGGATATCTCGCCGGAAGGTTCCGTCCAGATTCGCGGCGCGCGTTGGAAAGCGCGGACGAATCGGGCGACGCCCATCAAATCAGGTGAGCAGGCACGGGTGATCGCCATCGATGGAGTGGTACTCGAAGTCGAACCGGAATCTGGCGGTGCTCGCGACTATCGCGAGCGGCGCTCGAAGAACGATGACGCTGTTCACTGACGAAGGACCTCGAGAGTTTCTTCCCTTCGATGGATCGGCGAGATACATCCCGAATTTCATCGACTCGAAAATGGCGGACGAACATCTGAGCGGCCTTCTTGCTGAGACACCGTGGGAACACCGCCACATCGTTTTGTTCGGACGAGAAGTCATGCAGCCGCGACTTGCGTGTTGGTACGGCGACCATGCGTATTCATATTCGGGAATTCGTCTCGAGCCGCGAGCTTGGACTCAGCGTCTCGAGAGTCTTGCCCGACTCTGCGAAGTCGAGAGTGGTGCGACCTACAACAGCTGCCTGGTGAACCTCTATCGAGACGGGCAGGACTCGATGGGTTGGCACGCCGATGACGAACCCGAACTCGGCTCGGAACCGCTGATTGCATCGCTGAGTTTCGGAGCCACGAGGACATTTCGTCTGCGTCACAAGGAGTCGAAGACCGTTGTGACACTGCCGCTCGAACACGGTTCTCTGCTGGTGATGAGCGGTGCCGTACAACACTGCTGGGTGCACGAAATTCCAAAGACCAGAAAGCCGGTCGGTCAGCGGGTCAATTTGACGTTTCGCACCATTGTCACAGTCGAGCCCCGGCGATCCGCACGTCATCACGCCGACGAGTGATGCCGCGAGTGTCGAGCGCACTTGCGAGCGGGACTGCGTGTTTACGGGTGATCCCGAGGTGTTCGCGAAATTGCGACACGGTGAATCCATCGGGATGCAGTGCAAGAAGGTGACGGGCGGCCTCGTGTGCTCGTTCGAGTGCCACGTGATGGAACCACTCACCTTGGCTCTCGAACACGATGCCGGCCTTTGCGAGCCGACGCAGTTCAGTCGGTGTGATATCGCTGCATGCTTCAGGGGTACATGCCTGCTGTTCGAGTCGGGCGATCGCCGGATGGCTCATCAGCGGATCATCGAGATCAGCGCGACGGGCGCGACCGTCGTCGACGACTACACCATCGAGTTTTGCCAACAGAGCGCGGTCGATGTCGTCGAGAATCGAGATGTCGAGACCGTGAACTCCGGATTCGTCGACGAGAGTGCGAAGGGAGACTTGCCGACGATCCGCCTCGGTGGGAGAAAGAACCCATTCTCCGACAGTCGGTGCGATGTCCACGCCGGTCAGCAGGCGAAGTCGCTGCGCCGTCACGACACCGCGCTCGTCGACGACTCGCTCGATACGTCGAGACGGACGAGCTTTGGCCGCCGACAGGACGGGCTCGATGTCGAGGATTTCGCCTCCACCGACCGTTTCGGAGCGACCACTCTCCCGCAGCACGTACCTGTCACCGGGGAGCAATGGAACCGAGCGATCGAGATAGAGACGGATGGCTCCTGAGTTCCCAGGAGGAATGTGGTCTGCTTCGAGCACGCGCACTCGCGCAGGAATCTCGTCGGATCCGATGTGGACGGTGAACGCTCCGCGGCGCGACAGAGCATGGCCGAGGCCGCCGAGAACTCCGATGTGTGCATCGACGGTGTCGCTCGTGATCCATTGACCGGGAACGACAACGACATCGCCACGAGAAATCGACGTGTGTTCGACACCGGAAATGTTGAGAGCGACACGGTTGCCGGGGCCGATGGCGTCGCAATTCTCGCCGAGCGACTGGATTGCTCGAATTCTCGCCGTGCGCATCGCCGGTGTGACTGCCACGGAATCGCCCACGGACAGCGGGCCATCGGTGAGGGTTCCTGTGACGACAGTTCCGCTTCCCTTCGCGGCGAAGACTCGGTCGATGAAGAGTCGCGGACGCCCTCGATCGAGAGACTCATCGGACTCGCGAACGATCCGTGAGAGTTCCGCGCGCAGCTCACCGAGTCCCGAGCCGTCGACAGCCGAGACCGGAACGATGGATGAACCTGCAAGGAAAGTGTCCGCCACTCGATCCTCGATCTCGTGACGTGCGAGGTCGAGGATGTCGACATCACAGAGGTCTGCTTTGGTGAGAGCGATGACACCATGGCGAAGGCCGACGAATTCGAGAATTCGCAGGTGCTCTTCCGTTTGGGGTTTCCATCCTTCACGTGCGTCGACGACGAGGATGCAGCCGTGGATTCCACCGACACCAGCCAACATGTTGGAGATGAACCGGATGTGGCCGGGCACGTCGATGAACGAGATGCGCTCACCGTCGGGAAGAGACATGTGTGCGAAGCCGAGGTCGATCGTCAATCCGCGGCGACGCTCTTCTTCCCAACGATCTGGATCGATTCCTGTGAGAGTGCGAACGAGAGTCGACTTCCCGTGATCGACGTGGCCTGCGGTCGCAATGATTCGCATGGGATCAGGAAGATTCGGGCGACGGAGCGAGAATCGATGCGAGAGCGGATCGCACCAAAGCATCATCAGCGGGGTCGACGGAGCGCAGGTCCAGCAAAGTTTTGTCGTCGCGAACGCGTGCAATGATCGGTGGGGAACAGGATCGCAGATCGTACAGCTGGTCGCCGTCGACCTCGACAGCGAACGATGCGATCGATGCACCAGGGGTACTTCCCGCACCGGGAAGGGATTCGCACGCAACGACGCGACACGACGAATGGATCGATGCAATGTGCTCGGCTCGTGTGCGTATGTCGCTCGGATCGGCGAGAGCCATCGACCAGAACGGGACATCACGTTGGACGGTTCGACCGAGATAGGCGAGAGCTGTGTGATGCAGCGACGCAAGCACGAGACCTCCGGGTCGCAGCGCGCGTGCGAGCGGGTGCGATGCACACGCCTGAACCAGATCTGCTCGACCGGCGATGACCCCGGCCTGAGCTCCCCCCATCAGCTTGTCGGTGCTGAAGGTGACGAGTGCGGCTCCATCGCTCAACGTCTGACGTGCAGCAGGTTCGTCTCGCAGCCATGCTGGCGGCCCCTGTGTGAACCAAGGACATGCTGAATCCAACAATCCGGATCCGATGTCGGCCACGACAGGCACGCCGAGTTCCGCGAGCTCGGCAACCGACGTCTGTTCGACAAAACCCTGGATGTGGAAGTTGGACGGATGGACTTTGAGAATGAGGGCGACGTCGGCATTCTTGCGATTGATGGCTTTGCGATAGTCCGATACACGCGTGCGATTCGTCGTTCCAACGTCGACGAGCCGCGCACCTGACTGCTCCATCACCTCCGGAACGCGAAATCCACCGCCGATCTCGACGCTCTCGCCGCGACTGACGACGACATCACGCTCGTTGGCAAGTGCGGCAAGGACGAGCATGATCGCGGCGGCATTGTTGTTGACGACGAGTGCCGCCTCGGCCCCGCTCAGTCGTGCGAGTAGTCGTCCGATTCCTGTTTGGCGACTTCCGCGTTTTCCCGTCCCGAGGTCGAACTCCAAGTTTTGTGCCCGGGCAGACTGTGTGTGGGCAACTGGTGCTCGGCCAAGATTCGTATGGGCGATCACGCCCGTTGCGTTGATGACCGGAACGAGAAGGCTGGCGGTGATCTCTTCCGCGATCGACTGGGCAAGCAACACGTCACCGCGGGCAATCGCCTCACGCGCCGCATCGACGAGAAGAGGATGCGGGAGACCGGTGTGCGCGATCGATCGAGCAAGAGCATCGACGCTGGGCGGTCGGTCAACCATCCGGCCCAACGCTACTGTGCGATCGTGATCTTGTTTCTTCTGTTCGTCATCGTGCCGATCGTCGAGTTGTACACGATCATCAAGATGAGCAGTTACATAGGGTTCTTCAACACCCTCGGTGTGATGTTCCTCGTGGCCGTTCTCGGGAGTTGGCTGGTCAAGAGGGAAGGGATGCGCGTCTGGCGCAGGTTCAACGACTCCGTTGCTGCAGGCAAAGTCCCGACTCGCGACATCGTGGATGGTGTTCTGATCCTCGGGGCAGGAGCCCTCTTGCTCACTCCTGGATTCTTTTCGGACATCTTTGGCTTGTTGATGCTGTTTCCCCCGTCGCGTGCGGTGTTCCGATCGATGCTCCTCAAGAGATCGCAGCGCAACATCATCGTTCTGAGGAGGTCGTCGAAGGAGTACCCCTCGGCTGCGGGACGTGATGTGATCGACACGGATGCGACCGACGTGCGCGGAGACCCCCCAGAAGGGTGAAGGGTCAGTCGTCTTCAGCGCAAATTGAGAACGAGCGGACGATAGTCGGACGGAAGGATCGGGCGTTCGATCAGGTTGCCCTCTGGGCCGAGAACTGCTGTCGGCTGTCCTGCAAGAGTCACAGAGATCGATCGGACCGAGAAGTTCTCGAACATCGACAGCACGATCTGTCCGATCAGGAGCATCTGCTCTTCGCCGGGAAGTTCGGCGAATCCTGTTGCGAGATCGAGGATCATGGTCGTGTCAGTCGATGAAATGGAATCGATCACGAGGGGAGTGCTTCCGAGCGCCGACCGGATGCCTGAATCACGTTCGCCATCCGTGGGACCGTTGGCGACGATGTCGAGAACGGACACCGGAGTCAACGGACCGACGGCAACACGTGTGCGTCGGATGAGATCCGGCCCTTGGACGAGGTAGATGATGGCTGCTTCAGTCGGAGTCTGGACGGACGGCGTGGCTTTCGAATCCAGGGTGATCCGATAGTTGTCGTCGAGCGGGCGGGCAGTTTTTTCGGGTGTGATCGAACATCCCGAAGCGATGGCCACAGCGAGCACGGCAATGCTTGCCAACCCTTTTCGTCGAAGGCCGAGGTTCATGCCGGCTCCTTGTCGAGGGTGGGAAGAACGAATGAGCAGCGCGCTCCTCCCGTCGGACTCGTGCCCAGTCGAAGCCGAGAGCCCATACTTCTCAGGAGGCCGTCAGCAATCGAGAGGCCGAGACCTGCGCCTTCGATGCCGGTCGAGAGACGACCGCGCTGGAAAGGACGCAGCACATTCTCGCGTTCGAGATCTGAGAATCCCGGTCCGGAGTCGTCGATGTGGACGACGATTTCGTCTCCCTCGAGTGTCATCTGGATCGCGTCGAGTCCTCCTGCGTACGCCTGAGCATTGCGCACAAGATTGCCGATGACTTGAGACAGAGCTTGAACGTCGACGTTCACCTCGACGTCACACAGATTCGGATCGCACTGGATGATGTCCGGGGAGATGTCGAGATGTGTGGCGATCGCGTGGAACAACGGGCCAAGAGTGCGCACGGAAAGGTTTGCTGACTCGATCCCCGAAGCTTGGCGTCCGAGAATCAGCAGATCCTGGAGCAAGCGCTCGAAGTACGAGACACGTTCCGTGAGGACCCTCAGAGTCGGAGTGAGTTCGTCGGGAAGACTCTTCGACTGTTCGGCGATGATGTTGGTGGCTCCTTTGATAGCAGTGAGCGGAGACCGAAGTTCGTGTGCGGCATGAGCAGCGAATCGGGACTCGGTCTCGAGTCGCGTCTGCAGATCATCGGCCATCACATTGAAGGAGTTCGCGATGAGCGCAAGATCCGGCTCGGCGGGAAGTGTCACCCGAGCCTCGAGGTCTCCTTGGCTGATCTCCACTGCTGTTCGACTGATGTCGCGCAGAGGACCCATGACGCGTCGAGAGAGCCACAGTCCGATGAGGAGACCGCCTGCAGTCGAAATGCCGACTCCGAGCAAGAGCGCACGGCCGATCGACGTCAGTGTGGATTCGAGTTCCGTCATCTGCGAGATCCCGACATAGACGATCGATTGCTGACTGGTTTCGATCGGGAAGACGGTGAAGATCGATGCGTCACCAGAAAATGAACTGCGTTGAATGGCAGCTGTTTGCTCATTCGCGCTGTCGATGACGGTGTCGGGCAGCTGACGCGAACTGACGCCGGCACTCGACGAGATCCATTCCTCTCCGACGAGAAGCAGCACGCGGTATCCAGCAGATGGAGAAGGAATCGATGACAGGGCATCGAACGGCTCCAGTCCTCCGCCGAGAGAGTTCGCCACGAGTTGGGCGTGTGCGAAGGATTGGGCTCGTGCCGCCGATTCGCGTTGATTCGTCAAGTACGACTTTGCCAACGAGAAGGTGAGCAGTCCAGATGCCGCAGAAATCGCGAGGCCGATTGCGGCTCCAACTGCCATTGCCTTGGCGCGCAGCGACACCCGATCGGATCGGCGGGATTCGGCAGTCGCAGTCATGGTCTCGATCTCACGCGTCTTTGGTCACGACACCAATTCGTCATGACACCATTTCGGTGTTCATGCGATACCCGCGACCCCTCACGGTGCTGATCGGATCGATCATTCCAGCAGCGATCAATTTGGCGCGGAGGCGGTAGATCTGCGTGTCCACGAGTCGAGTCTCTCCGAGGTAGTCGTAGCCCCAGACTCGATCGAGAAGCACCGCTTTGGAGACGAGAGCGCCGTTTGCGCTGAGCAACTCGTAGAGCACGTTGAACTCGGTTTTGGTCAGAGAGATTCGGTTGCCGCCCACGTGAGCTTCCCCGAGATCCATGCGGAGATGAAGATCGCCGAAGACCAGGTTGTCCGAATGTGTGGCTTTGGCACGGTCTCCGTACCGACGCAGGAGTGCCCGCAATCGTGCCTGCAATTCCTGGAGATCGATCGGCTTCGAGAGAAAATCGTCGGCTCCTGCTTCGAGCGCCTCGATCACGTCGTTCGTGTTGCTGTACGCCGTCAGGATCACGAGTGGAATGTCCACGATCGGCCGAACGGAGCGAATCACGTCGATTCCCGTCCGGTCCGGGAGACGCAGGTCGATGAGTGCGAGATCGAACTCCGTCGTCTCGAGAAATCCGATTCCTTCAGTTGCGGTTGACGCTTCGGTGACAGTGAAACCACTGGAGAGAAAATTGGTGGCAATCACCGTGCGTATCGATTCATCGTCTTCGATCAGAAGAATGTTCGACACTCGAAACCTTTCATGTCGTTCATGAGCGTACTTTCAGTGAATACGTTGGCTGTACGAATGAAGTATGACTGCACATCATCGACTTGTGTGATCGAGTCGGATCGGTGACTCGATCGCGACAATGCTGTGACCATATCGCGATGACTTCCGCACAGTTCTGTCACGGAACGCCTCCAGCCTGGGGGTATGCGATTCGGCGACAGTGCAACAGTGTGCATCCCGGCTCACAACGAAGTGGAAACCATTGGAACAGTCGTTGCGATGGTTCGTGACCGGCTTGTGAGGTCGGGTGCTGTTCGAGAAATTCTCGTCGTCGACGATCGCAGCACCGATGGAACAGGAGAGGTGGCGCGTCGAGCCGGCGCGCGCGTCATCGAGACCGAGACATGGTGTTCTGTCAACGGCGGATCGGTTGGCAAGGGGGATGCCATTTGGGCGTCCATCGCCGCGTGTCGTACCGAACTGATCGGTTGGTTGGATGGAGACGTGTCGTCGTTCGATGTCGGACAACTGGCTGCGATGTTCAGGGTGTTGCGGGACGATTCCGGTATTCAGCTGGTCAAGGGGGCCTTCGATCGCCGTGACGGGGAAGGGCAGGCGATCGAAGGCCGCCTCACAGCTCTCACTGCTCGACCGCTGCTGTCGTTCTTCTATCCAGAAGTCGCAGATCTGCATGAACCTCTTGGCGGAATCTTCGCCATGCGAACATCCGTGGCCGAAGAACTGTCGCTCGACCCGGACTATGGCGTGGACATCGGCATCGTGCTCGATGTCGTCGAGACCTTCGGGAGAGGGGCACTCGTCGAGTTGCCCATGGGGACGCTCGAACATCGTTCGCGCCCGTTGTCCGATCTGAAGGAGTCCGCTGCGATGGTGTCACGAGCAATCCTGTCCCGGGCCTTGGCCGTGCATGCCGAAGCATCCATGGAGACAGGGCTGGCAGCATCGAATCGCCGTCGCCTGCCCGTCAGCTGGTATCGCACGATCGACCTCGCCGAGGTCGGCTGACACCTTTCGGGGGTGTATGCGGCGCGATCGCGAATCGAATTTCGAAGACCGTGTCGCTCGGGCAATACTCGTTTCATGAGCCGACCCGACTTCGATCCGACGACCGTTCCGGTCAAGCCGGCCGCGACGGTGATGCTGATTCGCGATCGGGATGCAGGTGGCATCGAGGTCTTCATGATGAGGCGAACGACGAAGGCAGCCTTTGCCGGCGGCATGTACGTCTTCCCAGGCGGTGCGGTGGATGCCGAAGACTCGTCCTATGAGATCGCTGCTATTCGGGAGTGTTTCGAGGAGGCAGGAGTTCTCCTTGCCCGCAACGACAAAGGGTCCTACGTGCGCTTCGACGAGCCATCTCTCGCCGAGCGCTTCAATCGGTATCGCCATGACGTACACGAGGGCAGGTGCAGCATTTCCAGTGTTCTGCGCGATGAAGGACTCGCGCCGTCGACCGATGAATTGCACTGGGTGTCCCACTGGGTGACGCCATTCGGCGAAGTTCGTCGGTTCGATACACGCTTCTTCGTGACGGCAACTCCTGAAGAACAAGAACCGCTGCACGACGACAAGGAATTGATCGACAGTCTGTGGGTGGCTCCGTCATCGGCATTGAGCAGATCGAAGCAGGGCGAGTTGCTGATGTTGCCGCCGACGACTGTCAACTTGCAGTTCCTCGCCGATCACGAGTCCGTTGCGTCGGTGTTGCACAGTGCCGGGTCCATCGGGCAGCCGACCAAGGTTCTTCCCAAGGTGCGATGGAAGGACGATGGGAAGATGGATGCCCTGTTGATGCCGGGTGATCCGGGTTACGACGACATCCCCGATCTCTGAGCACTTTTGTCGACGGAGTCCGAACGCGAAGGGTCTTCGGCATTTGCGAGAAGACGAAGTGCGCGCTCGAGAGCGTTCGCCCGTCGATTGCGGACGGATCGAGGCGAAAGTCCGAGTACTTCGGCGGCTTCGGTCGAATCGATGCCATGGCCGACGGCACGCAGCATTTGAAGATCGTGCTGTGACACTCCGGCTTGTGAGAACGAATGCATCAGGAGTTCGAAGGCCGTCTCATCGGCGACGGGATCCTCCGAGCGATCACGCATCCTGATGCGACCGCTTTCAACTCCGATCATGGCTTCGTGGTCGACCGAGCTTTCGTTGCGATTCGATTTGAGTCGTGCATCGCGAACGAAGGCCAAGTATTCGATGTCCATGAGAAGATTTGCTGCGACACGTCGAGGTCGTCGATCGATCGGAAACTGGCGGATCACCAACCATGCAGCCGATGTGACGAGATCGAAAGCGCCAGCCAATCCGCCGGGCGTGATGGGGGCTCGTCGGACAGCGATGCTGACGAGTCCGGGCAGGATCCGCTGAAGCACGATCCGTGATGCGAGTTGATCGTGTGATGCGACTCGAACGAGAGCGCTCAGACACTCGTCGTGACGATCCTCGTTTCCTGTCTGATCGAAACCGCATCGTTCCAAGACGACATCGAGATGGTCGACATCACCGCCCGGCAGATTCCACTGGTTTGCTTGTTCGATGGCATGTGGACGACTCGCAATTCGACTCCATTCTTCTCCGAGCCTCGAGATGATCGAGTTGCCGTTTCGTGATGACCCAGATCGTGATGACCCAGATCGCGTCACGCGCCTTTCCTGTGTGGGGCTCGAAAGCGTGTCGTCGTTGCATGTCCCATGTGTGATGTCCATGGGTGGACTTCGCCAGGACGACCTCACTGCTCCTCTCACCTGTGTTCATCGGTGAGAGGAGCAGTGAGAGATGTGGTGAGAGTTCCAGTGAGAGATGACGTGAAAGACGATGTGGGATCGGCCGCGAAGCAGAAGATGCACACGAATTCGACGCAGCGGATCCTGCATCGTTCCCCCCGTCCGCTCGAAATCGACCCGGTTCGACCGCAACGAGAAGACTCACCGGCCCGACCAGAAAGAGCAGCCCCTCCGGCATGGAACACGGTGATCACCGGAATCGTCACGGGAATCGCAGTGGCGTCGCTGTCCGGTCATTGGTATTTCGCGATGTTTTCCGTCGTCACCGGTGCCGTGAGCGGCGCATCGTGGTTGGTTCGTATCGCTCAACATCGACGTCGCATGAAGGCGTGGCATTCGAATGTCGTGCGAATCGAAGCCAACTTCATGGAGGCGTGCAAGGCCTGTGCTCGGGAACTGGCGGAACGCCGCCGCAGTCAGCATCCGACCATGAAAGACATCGGAATCGAGATTCGAATGGGCGCAAGATGGTTCTGGAATGCGAGACATCTCGATCAGGTGTCGATTGGCTGCGGACGCCGTGCGATCAGCGTCGTCGACGGAGCACCGATGGTGGCGATCGACGAAGTCCCGATTCTCGTCGACATGTCACCTGGACAGATGATCGGCATCCACGGTCGTCGAGCATCTGCGGTCCTCCGAGCGCTCGTCGTGCGAATGGCCGCACGAGTTGGGCCGTCGGATTGGCGTCTCGTCATCGTCGGAGATACCGACGGGGCATGGCGGATGCTGCAGAGCCTTCCGCATTTCACTGCAGCATCGACATCGGACATCGAGCACGGTCACGTCGTGATCGTGGTGTTCGATGCGACTGTCGTGCAGAGACATTCTCCTGTGATGCGTCGCTTCGATGAAGGATCGACATCTGTGATCGTCGTGGCGGAGAATCGACAAGGTCTCCCCGCAGCGTGCACGTCGATCGTCGACTCCGAAGACGAAGAGGTCGAAGGATTGGCTCTGCCCACTTTCGTCGAACTGTGCCGCTCCATCTGCGCCTGGGCTGATCCCGATCTCGACGGCTCTGCACTGCCCGTTGAAGTCGACTTCGTCGATGTGCTGGGTGGCGGTGGGACGACCGTGAACGACGTCATCGAGACGTGGCGTCGACGTCGAGGTCTCGGGCCGCGAGTCGATCTCGGGCGCAATGCAGAGGGAGTTGTCCAGCTCGAGCTGGATCGCGATGGACCCCATGCAGTGATCGTCGGGACGACCGGTTCGGGCAAGAGCGAGGTGCTCCGGCAATTCGTGATGTCGATGGCCTGGAACAGCTCACCTGCCGACGTTTCGTTTCTCCTCGTCGATTACAAGGGCGGCTCGGCATTCGACGCCTGCGCTGAACTTCCTCATGTCGTGGGAGTGATCACCGACCTCGACGTCGGCATGGCTGAACGAGTCCTGTTGGGTTTGGAAGCCGAGTTGAGTCGAAGAGAATTGATTCTGCGCAACGCCGCGGTAGGAGATGTGCTCGAGTTCCAGCGCCTCTGCGTCGGAGCATCGGATGAGCAAACACTCCCGCGTCTCGTCGTGGTGATCGACGAACTGGCCGCACTTCGCCGAGAGGCTCCTGAATTCGTCCCGGCTCTGGCTGCCATCGCACAACGTGGACGCAGTCTGGGATTGCATTTGATTGCTGCGACTCAGCGTTCAGCCGCTCTGGGTGCCGATGTTCTCGCCAACTCCTCATTGCGAATCGCACTGCGGGTTCAGACCGTTGGTGATTCGGTCGATGTGATCGGAACGGATCGAGCAGCCCATCTTGATCGCTCCTGTCCCGGTCGGCTGGTCGTGAAGATCGGCAGCGATGCTCCCGTCGAGGTTCAAGCAGCGCGCGTCACCGAATCTCTCTGCGCGATCGGTGCACTGGTCTTTCGAGCATGCGCCGAGGAGCCGATGCCACAGCCCCATCGTCCGTATGTGGAGCCTCTCCCGGAGAAGATCACCAGAACCTCCGCGGACTCAGGAATCATCGGAATCGTCGACGATGTCGTCCATCAGAGACAACAGGATTTCCATCTTGTGATCGAACAGCACATCATGATCATCGCCCGCGTCGGGCGCTCGAACGCGCTGCGGGTGATCATTGCATCGCTCGGGTGTCTCCACCCCGAAATCGATGTCGTGGTTGTGGCGTGTCGACCGTCCCGACTCGACGGGTTTTCGCAGTTCGGAGTGGTCATCGACCTGGCCGACAGCGAGCGAATGGAGCGCGCTCTGAGGCTTTGCGAATCGCGTATTGCGACTGCGAACTCGAATCGAGCGAACGATCACATGACGAATCAGATGACGCATCGACGACTTCTTCTGGTGATCGACGACATCGATGTCTGGTACGCGCAGACATCGAGCAATCGTGTCGCATCCCATCTCTGGGAGATCTTCGACAGGATCTTGGCGGCGGGTTCGTCGAAGACTGTCGTCTGTGCCATGACATCGATGCGCGAACAAGGTGTGCCCACCGCGATTCTTGCGCGTGCAGGTTCGACATGGATCGGCACTGAGCGGACGGGGACGTTTCGTATTCGAACGCGGAACGATTCAGCACATGCCGACGTCCAGTTGTTCTGGGAGGAACCACGACTCGACGAGCACGATCGCTCATCAGTGAGCGCGGATGCCGAACTCGAATGCGAACTGGAGCGTCTGCCGACGACGCTGAAGGGTGAGCTGGGCTCCTTTGCGATTCGTGCGGACACGCGCACTGCGGTCTCGATCGGATCGGGTGACTTGGTGAGATTCCTGGTTCTGGGCGCTCCTGGTTCGGGTGTGAGCACGGCTCTCGCGGCGCTCTCCCGCTCGTGGACAGCGTCACATCCGACGGGTCGTGTCGTGCAGTTGCCTGGGGCCGCTGACATGGTTGATTCGTCTCAGCAGACCGACCAGCAGTGGATCGATTCGCTTCGAGACGGTGAGCCGACCCTGATCGTCGTCGACGACCTTCAACGTCACTCGAGTCAGCTGTCTGTCGTATCGCGCATCTTCGATGATCCAGCTAGGTGGGGGCGTGTTTCGATCGTCGTGGGCACATCGGCCGCGTTTGTGAGAGCTCGACCCGAGCATTGGATCCATCAGATTCGTCGGTCGCGCACCGGAGTTCTGCTCGGTCGAAGCATCGATGAAGATGCCGACTTGTTCGGTCTGCACGCACCACACGTGAACGTCTATGCATCGGCTCCCGGTCGGGGTCTGTGGGTGGATGGAGGGGTGAACATGGGGATCGTGCACGTCGTTGTCGATGTGGCTCGATGATGTCGAACTCTTCGGCCGAGGTCTGCGAACAGCAGTCACGCTCTCTCTAAGGTGGGGACATGCGGACACGACTTCCCTCAGGAACACCTGCAGAAATGCACCTCGTCGAAGGCGCGACACGAGGCCTCGTCGTCTTTCCCGACATCTTCGGTCTCAGACCGCTGTTCGACGAGCATGTCGAACGTTTCGCGACTCAGTGGGGCGTGAGCACCGTGGCCATCGAGCCATTCGGATCTCGAACCGACGTCGACGATCTCGATTCGCGTTTTGCTGCAGTTGCAGCGTTGAAAGATGCAGAGCGTTTCCGCGATCTCGAAGAGGCTGCGGCTGCGACGGGATGTTCAGCTGTCGGTTTGATCGGCTTCTGCATGGGCGGCATGTATTGCTTCAAGGCTGCCGGGCTGAGCTGTTTCGATCGCATTGCCAGCTTCTATGGAATGATCCACATGCCCGAACAGTGGGCGTCAGCCGAGCACGGAGATCCGCTCGACTACGTGCGTCGGGGGGATGCGAACAAGATTCTTGCAGTCATCGGAACGTTGGACACGTGGACGCCGCCAGAGCATGTGCAAGAACTGCGAGCTGTCGGAGTGGACGTCGTCGAGTACGCACAGGCCGATCACGGATTCGCCCACGACACGTCGCGTCCGGCTCACCGCGCGGACGATGCGGCAGATGCGTTCGCTCGAGCGCGAGCGTGGTTGACGGCAGAAGCCTGATCAGCGGGCGCGCAATTCGAGGCGGTCGCGCATCAAGATCTTGTAACGGCGTTCGTGCTGCTCGATCCAACCGAGGCGGATGAAGCTGCTGATCGCTTTGTTGACGCGTTCGCGCGAAGCTCCCACCATGCCCGCCAACTCTTCCTGAGTGACGGGAAGGACGAATTCGTCTGCGCCAGCGGCGAGCTCGAGGAGACGCTTTGCAGTCCGGCCGGTGACGTCGAGAAACACCGAATCTGCGAGAGCTCCATCCATGACGCGCAGACGCTCGGCGAGCATTCGCACCACTCCGCGGAGCATCTTCGGATTCGAGTCGAGCATCTCACCGACAGGCTCGTAGGGAATCTCGAGAACTTCGCTCGGCTCGATGGCGCGTGCCATGGCCGAACGGGGACCCGAATCGAGCAAACCCATCTCACCGAACAGATCGCCCGACTCCATGAGGGCGACCATGCTCTCGCGCTTGTCGAGTTCGCTGGCAATGGCGATCGCCACGCGCCCGCTGAGGACGATGTACATCGACTCGGCCTCTTCGCCGGCCTCGAAGAGATGATCGCCGCGCGACAAGATGCGCTTTCGACCTTTGGCAGCGATGGCCGCGATCGCATCAGCAGGAGCATCGCCGAAAAAGTCGGTCTTCTGGAGGACGTCTTCGTAAGCCATCGAGTTCACACGGTACTACCCTCATCGCTCATGTCCGTTGTCCAGCGAGGTGGTTCGTCGACGGAACGGCAGCGCCGTATTTGGACGGTCGTCGTTGCCGGCGGAACGGGTCGGCGATTCGGGTCGATGAAGCAATTCGAACCTCTCGGTCGCCGCCGTGTGATCGATCATGCGGTCGACACTGCGGCGCAATGCAGCGACGCGGTCGTCATCGTCGTTCCCGCCGACGATGTGGACGACGAGAACGCACATGCTCATTCGTTCGTCGACCAGTTCCCGGGTGTTGCGTTCGTCGTCGTTGCCGGCGGACCGACCCGCACGGCGAGCGTGCGACACGGCTTGCAGGCCGTGACCGACGAAGCCGACGTCGTTCTCGTCCACGACGCTGCTCGGCCGTTCGCATCCATAGCGTTGTTCGAATCGGTGATTCACGCTGTCGAATCCGGTGCCGATGGTGCGATCCCCGGCTTGCCGATGGTGGACACAGTGAAGATGATCGAAGTGAGAGACGTGCAAGGAGTCGGCGCAGTCGTTCCCCAGGTGATCTCGACGCCGGATCGAGCAACTCTCGTGTCGGTGCAGACTCCACAAGGCTTTCGTGCAGGCGTGCTCCGACGGGCGTACGAGTCCGAGATCGACAGCACCGATGACTCCGCCCTGGTCGAGGCGATCGGCGGTACGGTCATCGTCGTGCCTGGTGAAGCCGACAACCGAAAGATCACGCACATCGAGGATCTTGCTTGGGCTCGCAGCGTTCTCGCTCAGGCGGAGGCGTCGCAGCCGAATGCGAGCCGGTCATGAACGGCTCGACCCACATTCAGGCCGTTCGAGTCGGTCAAGGTTTCGACGTTCACCGTTTCAGCGACGATTCGGATCGCGTGCTCGTCCTCGGAGGTGTGGTGATCGACGGAGCTCCGGGTTTGGTCGGTCACAGTGATGCCGATGTGATCGCGCATGCGTGTGCCGATGCACTTCTCGGTGCTGCCGGTCTCGGGGACATTGGTGAGCATTTCCCCGACACGGACTCGCGCTGGAAAGGCGCCGATTCGATCCTGATTTTGGAACACGTAGCGGAGATGGTGCGCGCACAAGGTTGGTCCATTGGCAACGTCGACTGCAGCGTGGTCTGCGAAATTCCAAAACTTGCGCCACACCGGGATGAGATGCAATCGCGTCTCAGCGCCGCGGCTGATGCGCCCGTCACCGTCAAGGGCCGTCGTGCAGAGGGACTTGGCGCCATCGGACGGCGTGAAGGAATCGCTTGTTGGGCGAACGCGGTGGTTTATCGCGTCGAAGATCGAGGAGAGGTTTGATGGCAGCGCGCAAGAAGAGTGCAGGATCCGCGAGGAGCTCTGCACGGCCGATCAACAAGGGCGGTCGACGCAGTGAGCTTCCTGCGTCGCGCGGTGCGGGACGAACAGGTCCGGTGAAGCAGACGAGTGGACGATCGACCACTGGTCGGCCGTCCTCGGCCAAGAGCTCGCGATCGTCGGGAACTGCGTCGTCTGCGAAGACGTCGAGTCGGAGCGGCGCAGCAAAGGTTCCGGTGAAGCGGGCGGGTCCGATCAAGCCAGGTCGCCCGGCGGGACGCGGGACTGGTCGTGAATCGGCCAAGGATCGCGGAGATGATCTCGGAGGAACACAGGTCGAAGGTCGTCAGGCCGTGCGCGAGTTGCTCATCGCAGGCCGTCGACGTGCGTACGAAGTCTGGATCGCCGGAGACTCCGACCCGAGCGAAGTCCTCGATGACATTCGTGACATTGCGCGCGCGAACCGCGTTCCCGTCGTCGAGGTGAGTCGGCGCAAACTCGATGCGACGGCGCGCAGCGAAGCTCCCCAGGGTGTTCTCGCCCACGCAGCTCCGGTGCCCGCTGTGCCTTTCGAGACGTTGATCACGCGTAAGTCGGCCAAGGCACCGTTCCTCGTGGCTGTGGACGGCGTCACCGATCCCGGGAACCTCGGAGCCTTGCTTCGCTGCTGTGACGGTGCCGGTGTCACGGGAGTGGTGCTGCCACGACACCGCAGCGTGCACATCACGCCGACTGTTGCAAAGACCGCCGTTGGCGCTGTCGAACACGTTCCTCTTGCTGTCGTTGCAGGTTTGCCTGCGGCATTGGCCAAGATGAAACAAGAGGGAATCTGGATCGTCGGATTGGACGATGCTGCAGACTCCTCGTTGTTCGATCTCGGGAATCTTGCGACGGACGCGGTGTGTTTGGTACTCGGCTCCGAGGGCAGCGGTCTGTCGCGACTCGTGCGCGAACGTTGCGATCTGATCGTGAGTATCCCGATGAAAGGTCGCCTCAGCTCTCTCAACGTGTCCGCTGCGGCTGCTCTTGCCACGTATGAAGTGGCGCGTCACCGCCGCTGATCAGGAACACTTTCATGCCTTCGATTTCCGTCAGCGGAGGCTCCGAGTATCCTGACGAGCCTTGCCGGGTTAGCTCAGTGGTAGAGCAACCGCCTTGTAAGCGGTAGGTCGTGGGTTCAATCCCCACACCCGGCTCAGAGAAGTTCGCGTACGCGTGCAAGCAGAATGTCGAGGGCGGCTTCGTTGTGACCGCCTTCGGGAAAGATCACGTCGGCGTACCTTTTGCTCGGTTCGATGAACTGCATGTGGCTCGGTCTCACCGTGGTCAGGTACTGGTGAATGATGCGTTCCGGAGTACGTCCTCGTTCGGTGACATCGCGCTCGAGCCGACGGGTCAAGCGGATGTCGGCATCGGTGTCGACATAGATCTTCAGGTCGAACAGCTCGCGTAGCGGCTCTTCGAAGAGAGCCAGTATTCCTTCGAAGACGATGATGCGTGCTGGGTCCACGAGTTCGACCTCGGTCGAGCGATTGTGTTGCGCGTAGTCGTAGATGGGGACCGCGACGCTCTTGCCGCTGATGAGATCGGTCAACTGCTGTGTCATCAGATCCCAGTCGAATGCATCGGGATGGTCGTAGTTCGCTTGCGCTCGCTCTTCGAATACCTGATGAGATCGTTCGATGTAATACGCATCCTGTTTGATCAACGCCAACTGGCCAGGGCCGACGGTCGCTGCGAGTCGCTCGGCGACCGTCGTCTTGCCGGAACATGTTCCCCCGGCGACACCGATGACGAATGGACGCTTCACGTCGTCAACGGTAGTCAGTCGTTCGCGACGCGGCATATGTGACACAGCACGTCGAAGAACGCTGTTCGCCGAACCACCCCTAGCACATTGCGAACACGAAGTGGCGGTGTTCGAATCCTTGTAATGGACACTGTTGGCGGGCAGGCTGGAGACATGGCGTTGAGCGAGCGTGAGAAGTCCATCCTCGACTTCGAGCGAACCTGGTGGACCGAAGATGGCGTGAAGGACGAATTGCTTCGGGAGCGTTTTCAGTGCTCGCCAGACGACTATTACAACGAACTGAACAGGCTCCTGGATACCCCGGACGCTCTGGCGTACGATCCTCTTGTCGTTCGCCGCCTGCACAGGGCTCGTGAGCGGCGCCGACGGATGCGCCTCGACGGCGCCTCGGACACCGGAGGTATGCAGCTATGAGCAGAGAGAATCTTCCCCCGTCGGGAACGCGAGGTGGTCGGCAAGCTGCCGGTGGCGTGAGCATCTCGACGTCGCTGAGTGTCATCGTCGCAGCAATCGCTGTGCTGTTGGGTTTCTTGATCCTGCGCGACATCAATCGCGATCGAACGGGTGACTTCGATGCAGGAACGAACGTTCCGACCGAAGACACATCACTGGACAGCGGTGAGACGACGATCCCCGTGGAGACGATGCCGGTGAATCGCACCGGATTCAAAGTGAAAGTTGCGAACTCGTCGGGTGTGCAAGGTGCGGCCGGGCAGATGACGACCGCGTTGCAGGGTGAGCAGTTCGTCGTGACCACTCCGGTGAATGCCGATCCGTCTGTCGGACGTCTGTCGACGACCGTTGTGTACTACGTGCCGGGATTCGAAAGCGCGGCGACGATGGTGGCTGATGTTCTGGGCGGCGTCCAGATTCTTCCCCTGCCGCTTCCACCACCGATCGACCCAAATGACGATGATGGAGAGATCGGTGAAGCGTCAGTGCTCGTGATGCTCGGAAGCGATCTTGCTGGCAAGCTGCTGCCGGGTGCATTGCCCGACACACCAGTCGGCACGACGACGACATCGTCATCGTCGACGGTGCCGCCCAGCTGACCGATTTTCACACTTTGTTCGGTCGGTTCAATGCCGAACGAGTCAGAGGTTGCGCAAGATATCGAGCGTCGCGTGTTCGATGCACCACAACGGCTCTGACAAAGCGCGCTCTCGACTGTAGAGATCGGTGATCGAGACGCACGGACGCAGACGTTCGACGAGTCCGTCGTGATCACCGTCATGATCACCGTCATGAGTGATTTCACGAACGTCGTCGAAATCGATTGTTCCGAAGATGCCGGCAACGTTCTTGGCATGGAAGCGAGCCGTGTCGATCACGCCCCCGACCACCTTGCCCTCGAAGCTCGTCGAGTCGAGACAGCCTTCACCGGTGATGACGAGGTCTGCAGATGCAATGCGTTCGTCGAGGTTCACTTCATCGGCGACCATGTCGAATCCAGGAACGAGTTGCGCGCCGAGTGCTGCCAAGGCACCGGCGAGTCCACCTGCAGCCCCCGCGCCTTCGATGGCAGTCACGTCGACTCCGTAGGTGTCGGCATACCGCTGTGCAAGTTGTTCGAGTCGGTTCGTGAGCAGTCGCACTTGGGCGGGAGTCGCGCCCTTCTGTGGGCCGAACACGCGTGCTGCATCGGTGAAGGCGGTGGTGACGTCGCAGGCGACGACGAAGTCGACGGCTTTGAGCCGCGCAGGTGAGCGAATTGCGTCGAGTGCTCCGAGCCCACCATCTGTCGTGGCAGAACCGCCCAGGCACACGAGAATGCGCGAGGCGCCGAGGTCGAGGGCATGGTCGATCAGCTCACCTGTTCCGATCGTCGATGCGCGCACCGGGTCGTTGTTCTCAGGTCCTCCGATGAGGGCGAGTCCGCTCGCTCTTGCCATCTCGATGACGGCTGTGTTGTCGTGGAACCGCCAGGCGACCTCGACACGTTTGCCCAATGGGCCGGTCACGATCGACGTTCGATTCGGACCTCCGAGAATGTCGAGAGTGCCTTCACCGCCGTCGGCGAGGGGAATCTCGTCGCAGTCGTGGCCGAGTTCCCAACAGGCGTGGCCGATCGCCCGTGCCACGTCGTGGGCAGTGGCCGTTCCCTTGAACTTGTCGACGGCTGCTGCAATACGCACCTCGTCAGTCTGTCGTGCACGACGCGATGTCGCGAACAATGTGATGTCGTGAACATGAGATGCCACGGAGATGATCCTGTGAACTCGATCTCACGAATTGGCCAGCGCAGATTTCGGATGCAGCAACCCTTTCGAGAACCTCGATGTCGGACGATAAGGTTTAGGCATGGCCGTCACGATTCGCATTCCGACCACTTTGCGCCCGCTGTCCGGCGGCAACTCGACTGTTCAGGTCGAAGGTGTGACGCTCGGTGAGGTGCTGGCCAACCTCGAGACTGCTCATCCGGGTTTCAAGGATCGGCTGTTCGACGATCAGGGTGGTCTGCGCCGATTCGTGAACCTCTTCGTCGCCGACGACGATGTGCGCTATCTGCAGGGTCTCGAGACGCCGGTTCCCGACGGCGAGACCGTGAGCATCATCCCAGCGGTCGCCGGCGGCTGAAGCAGGACTGATCCTGCAACGTCAGCTCGCTGCGGGCAGGGCTGCGAGAAAATCGGAGCGGCGCTTCGGTCCGAGCGGAGTCTCCGGCGGGCGGTTGTCGCGGTCTTGCCAGATCATCAGAACGCGGTTCGTTACGTCAGCGTCCTTCAGCAGGGCATCGGGTTCGGTGAGCAAGTTGAGGTTGCGAAAAAAGGCGCGCAAGACAACAGCGTCGGAGCGCAGGGCTGGCAGCAATCCTTCGCGGAACACCGATCGGGCGAACGTGCGGGGATCGCTCGTGTCACCATCTGGGTCGGCGCCGTCAAGATGGGCTTTCGCGACACGACGCGCCTCGGCATCTTGCTGAACCCCTGCGAGATACCAGGGAAGGATCTCGCGCCGCATCGCAGAGTCGTATTCGAGAGCAAGGGTCATGAGTGCGTCTTCGGACAGGTCGCCGGCGTGCGCAGTGATCGCCTCGTTCATGAGATGCGCACCCCAATAGCCGATCGAGCAGCCGCGGCCGTACAGAGGATTCGTGCAGATCACCGCATCGCCGACAGGAAGCAAACCGAGTGCGAGCGGTTTGCCATCCACCACGTACTGACGGAAGCGATTGAGTAGACCGGCCATCACGTGCACCCCGGTTGTGATCGGCTCGGCGCGTCCGTCCATCCACGGAGCAGTCGCAACGAGATTGCGCGCTGCCTCGTCGAAGACCTTCGGATCGGTCAGACGCTGCCGCAACTCGTCGTCATCGGTGGGTGTCGCAAGGGTGACGGAGAACGTGTTGTTGTCACCCACGAAGATGCCGTACTTCACGTAGCCGAGATCACCGCCGATCGGACCTGTGCGCGGGGGATATTCGCTGCCGGGCTTCAACCGATAGAAGCGCGAGGCGTAGACGATGCCGGTGTCCTCGACTTCTTCGGACACGGGACCGATACCGACGGCGTTCAACCAGTCGGGAAGCTGTGAGCGACGTCCGCCGGCGACGACAACCAGGTCGCCCGTCAGCGTCGAGCCGTCTTCGAGCGTGACTCCCGTGATACGCGGAATCGACATCGCATCATCGGCGATCAGCCCGTTGACGCCGACACCGACGCGAAAGGAAACTCGACCCTCGTCGAGAGCGGCTCGTCGCAACACCCATTCGAAGGTCGTGCGACGGCAGGCGAGCATCACAAGTTCGTCGTCACCTGGCTGTGCCTCGAAATTCGTGATCGTGTCCGGCAGATCGTCGCCGAAGCGCATCTCGGTGGCGCCGGCTTCGAAGAGACGTGCGAGAACGTCGGGCTCGTGGTTGGCGAGGAGGTTGCGCAAGCGGGCGAGGAAAGCATGGCTGTGCCGAACCTGAGGGGCGCCGCGACGATCCCAGTCGAAAGCCTCGTCGGGCGAGTCGGGCATGGGAGTGTCGTCCCGTTCGATGACGGTGACATCGTGGCCGGCCCGCCCCAATTTGAGAGCAGTGCTCAGACCGGACACCCCGCCACCGACGATGAGTACGCGCATATGCGTCAGAATACGGCTCGATGTGCCGAACAGCCCTGTTCGGCTGGCTGATTCGAGACGTGCTGGCACCTGGTTGTCGCCTTAGCACTCCCACCTCTAGAGTGCTAGCACTCGATCGCCACGAGTGCGAACGAGCCCAGTTTCACCTCTGCACACCCCAAACGCCCATGAAGGAGACAGAACCATGGCGAAAATGATTGCGTTCGACGAGCAGGCTCGTCGCGGCCTCGAAGCCGGAATGAACAAACTTGCTGACGCAGTCCGCGTGACGCTCGGCCCGAAGGGTCGCAACGTGGTGTTGGAGAAGAAGTGGGGCGCACCCACGATCACCAACGACGGAGTGTCGATTGCCAAAGAGATCGACCTCGAGGATCCGTACGAAAAGATCGGCGCGGAGCTCGTGAAGGAAGTCGCGAAGAAGACCGACGACGTCGCCGGTGACGGCACGACGACAGCGACCGTGCTCGCCTGGGCAATGGTGCGCGAAGGCTTGCGCAACGTCGCCGCTGGTGCGAATCCGATGAGCCTCAAGAAGGGAATCGAGGCCGCAGTCGAGGCTGCAGTCGCGTCGATCAAGAGTCTCGCGAAGGAAGTCGACAACAAGGATCAGATCGCTCAAGTGGCATCGATCTCTGCTGCTGACAACGAGATCGGCACGATGATCTCCGATGCCATCGACAAGGTCGGCAAGGACGGAGTCATCACCGTCGAAGAGAGCCAGACCTTCGGCATGGAGATGGATCTCGTCGAAGGAATGCGCTTCGACAAGGGTTACATCTCGCCGTACTTCGTGACCGATCCGGATCGCATGGAAGCCGCTCTCGAGGATCCGTACTTGTTGCTCGTGTCGTCGAAGATCTCGTCGGTGCGCGACATGTTGCCGGTGCTCGAAAAGGTCATGCAGGGCGGTCGTCCGCTCGTCATCATCGCCGAGGACGTCGACGGTGAGGCCCTTGCGACACTCGTCGTCAACAAGATCCGCGGCACGTTCAAGTCGGTTGCTGTCAAGGCTCCGGGCTTCGGAGAGCGCCGCAAGGCCATGTTGCAGGACATTGCGATCCTCACGGGTGGCCAGGTCATCAGCGAAGAGGTCGGTCTCAAGTTGGAGAACGCGACGCTCGATCTGCTCGGCAAGGCAAAGAAGATCGTCATCACCAAGGATGAGACCACGATCATCGAAGGTGCGGGCAGCGACGACGACATCAAGGGTCGCATCAGCCAGATCAAGACCGAGATCGACAACACCGACTCCGACTACGACCGTGAGAAGCTCCAGGAGCGTCTCGCGAAGCTTTCCGGCGGTGTCGCTGTTCTCAAGGTTGGCGCAGCCACCGAGGTCGAGCTCAAGGAGAAGAAGCACCGCATCGAAGATGCCGTGAGCACCACGAAGGCCGCCATCGAAGAAGGTGTCGTGCCCGGCGGTGGAGTGGCTCTGCTTCGTTCGCAGGCTGCGGTTCTCGCTGCTGCTGACAAGTTGTCGGGTGACGAGGCAACGGGCGCTCGCCTGGTGGCCAAGGCACTCGAGGCTCCGCTGAAGCAGATCGCTGAGAACGCCGGAATGGAAGGCGGCGTCGTGGTCGAAAAGGTGCGCAACCTGAAGGGCTCAGAAGGCCTGAACGCTGCGACTGGCGACTACACCGATCTCGTCAAGCTCGGCGTCATCGACGCAGCCAAGGTGACCCGCTCGGCTCTGCAGAACGCAGCGTCGATTGCGGCGCTGTTCCTCACCACCGAGGCTGTCATCGCTGACAAGCCGGAGGCCGACGCGCCGGCGATGCCGGGCGGCGGAATGGAAGATTTCTGATCTGAAGTCGTCCCCTCGACCCCCCGTTCACACCCCCGGAGAAATCCGGGGGTGTGTCGTTCTCGCCTCGTGTCGCAAGGTCGTCGATGCCGATCCGGATCTCGGATCCGAGATCGACAAAGACCTCGATGGCGACATGCAGATCACGATCGATGCGCTTTCTGAACTCGAAGTCGAGGCTCGGGCAATTGCATGGGACGATGCAGACTTCGACTGGTCGAGTGCGGCGGGAATCTTCGTGCGCAGCACGTGGGATTACCACCGCCACGTCGACGCGTTCCTTGCGTGGATCGACCGAGTGTCCGGCCTCACCCATCTCGACAATCCTGCTGACGTCATTCGTTGGAACATCGACAAGCGGTATCTGGCCGAACTTGGTCGAGCGGGAATACCCGTGATCGAAACACTCTTCGTCGATCCGGCAGAGACTGGTGCCGGGTCGTCGAGTACGTGGCGTCATGACCTCGAACAACTTGCGGGAAGTGGCGACGTGGTCGTGAAGCCGTGTGTCAGTGCCGGCAGCAACGACACGCTCCGACACGGCGATGTTGCATCGGCAGCGGCCCACGTGGACGCGCTGCTCGGTCGTGGACGAGCGGTGATGATTCAGCCGTACCTCGATCGTGTCGACGTCGAAGCTGAGACAGGTCTCGTCTACATCGACGGAGAGTTCAGTCATGCGTTCTCGAAGGGGCCGATGTTGGCGAACCCGGGCAACGCACGAGGTGACTTGTACCTGGCCGAGACGATCGACGCCCGTGTACCGACTGACGTGCAACGTGCTCTCGGCGATCGGGTGATGGTGTGGCTCGCCGACACCTGGGGTTCGCTGCTGTATGCACGGGTCGACATGTTGCCGACCAACGATGGCCCGGTGATCATCGAAGTCGAACTGACCGAGCCGTCGCTGTATTTGCATCTGGATTCCGGTGCACCGGCGCGATTCGCCGAAGCGATCGCCCGCCGCGTCAGCTGACCGACATGTTCGGTGGGCGGGCGTCGAGGTGGCGTGTGCCGGGTTTGAGTGTGAGTGTCCAGCCGCCTTCGTGGGCGGCGTGATGATGCCGCGAACACAGTGGGATCATGTTGTCGAGATCGGTTGAACCTCCACGTTCCCAATACTCGATGTGGTGGATCTGACAGGCGTGGAACGCGACCGCACATCCGTCGAACGCACAGGTGTCATGGGTGGCCTCGAGCACTCGGCGCTGTGCAGCTGACGCCAATCGTTGTGAACGGCCGATGTCGAGGGGCATGCCAGCGCCGTTCAACACCAGCGGGATGATGTTCGCATCACACGCGATTCGCCGGATGGTCTCGACCGGCAGATCCGCGCCGAATGATGTGCGATGCGTCGACGAGGCGGACAGACCGTTCGTGAGTGTCTCGAGATCGATGTGGACGACCACATCGGACCGGCACGACCCGCCAGATCGTGACGACTCAGATCGTGACACCCCTGTGCGCGCAATCCCGGCGGTGCTGGCACGGCCGCCCGCACGGTCACAGCTGTCACCATCAGTCATGTCGTCGCTGATTGTGTCGTCACTG
>QXGG01149850.1_pt1 | contig 50546 bp, 40 predicted proteins | sample 1982491 | NCBI WGS metagenome assembly QXGG01 (sample SAMN09924614, study PRJNA488089) | Wastewater metagenome, whole genome shotgun sequencing project. | isolation source: South African research farm wastewater | place: South Africa: Irene, Agricultural Research Council, Animal Production...
GAGATCACCGGCACAAGGCCACGCTCGAGCAGTGCGTGCGCGACATCGGCGCATCCGCCAGTGATCTCGCCGACGCGCCCGAGGTCAGCGCCCTCCCGCACGGCCACGCGCGCACGAGTGAGGCCACCTGAAGCAAGCGTCATGCCCACTGCGCGCACGCCCTCAGCGAGCAGCGCACCGGTGAGCCGCGCATTGGTTGCGCCTGCGAGCACTCCAGCGATCTGCTCCATCTGCTCGGGCGGCGTGATACGGATGCCCTCGTGGCGATGCGTCTCCATGCCCAGCCGCGCAAGCTGGCGGTCCACCGCTGCGCCGCCTCCGTGCACGACCACCGTTGATCCAGGGGCGACGGCCTCAAGCGCACCGATCGCCTGGACCGTGGCTCGCAACGCGCACGCATCGTCGATCAGTGCGCCGCCGAGCTTGACGACGAGAGGTCCGCGAGAGGTCATGACGATGCTCCTGCGAGGGCAGCGTGCGGAGGCTCGTGGGCGGCGGATGCTGGCCCGCAGTGCGCGGTGCCGTGGACAGCGCCGACGGCCGGCTCGACGGTGGCCGCGTGTGGCCATCCCGCGCAGCGCTCGTCGACGCCAAGTCTCTCATCGAAGCCAAACCGGATGTTCAGGCACTGCACCGCCTGGCCAGCGGCGCCCTTGACGAGGTTGTCGATTGCGCTGCAGGCCACAAGGTGCCGGCGAGCGGCGTCCACCGCCACCTGGATGTCGCAGTAGTTCGTGCGCTCGACGGCGCCGACGCTCGGCCACGTTCCCTCGGGCAGCAGGCGCACGAAGGGACGGCCCTCATACTGCGCGCGCAGGCACTCGCGCACATCATGCTCCGTCACGCCATCGTGCAGCGTCGCATGCATCGTGCTCAGGATGCCGCGGTCGTAGGGCCCCAGGTGCGGCGTGAAGATGATGTCAGCACCAGTCTCCTGTGCCATCTCCGGCTGGTGGCGGTGCGAGAGCACGCCGTAGGGCGACTGGCTCACCTCGCAGAAGAGGCTGCGCAGCGACGGTGAGCGCCCCGCGCCGCTGACGCCGCTCGTGCTGTCGACGATCACGGTGCGGTCCTCGATCAGCCCGCGCTCCACCAGCGGCCGCAGCGCCAGTGCCACGCTCGTCGGGTAGCAGCCCGGCACGGCGATCAGCCGTGCCGTCGCGATCGAGCGCATGTTGAGCTCCGCAAGCCCGTACACGGCCTCGCGCAGCAGTTCGGGATGCCCGTGCACGAACCCGTAGTGCGCGGGATACGCGGCCGCGTCGCGCAGCCGGAATGCCGCCGAGAGGTCGAGCACCACGATGCCCGCACCGCACAGCACGGGCGCCAGCGACTCGCTCGCCTCATGCGGCGTCGCCAGCAGCACCGCGTCAGGCTGGCATGCCCTGATTGCGCCCTCCGACGCCGCCTCGACGCGCAGGTCGGTCCATCCGCGCAGCCTCGGGTGCAGCGCATCGATGCGCGCACCTCCGCCCGACTTTCCCTCAGATCCGAACAGCCCGCACAGCTCCACATGCGGGTGGCGAAGCAGCATCACGACAGCCTCGGCGCCCGCGTATCCGGCGGCGCCGACCAGCGCCACGCGGATGCGGCGCTCGCCGCCATCACACAGTGGCGCACCTGCGCCACTGACGGTGGAGGGGTGCGCATGCGACATCGACGGCAACATGGTGGAGGTGGTGGTCATCTGTGGATTTGCGCGGCGCTCGCGTTCACGCACGCACGGCGCCTGCGGACAGCTCCATGAGCTGCGCCGCGAGCTGGCGGGCGGAGGCGGGAGAGGTGCAGGCGACGAAGATGCAGTCATCTCCTGCGATGGTGCCGAGTGCGCCCTCGGGCTCCGAGCGGTCGATCTCGACGGCGAGGGCCGCGGCCTGGCCGGGCGACGTGTGCAGCACCGCGATGGTGCCGCCCGACTGCGCGCCCAGCAGCATGCGGCGCACGGCAGCCGCGAGCGCCGCCGAGCGGTCGGCGGGTGCCGCCGACGCATCGAGCAGCTGGTAGCCCCCGGCGCCCTTCACGACACCGAGCTCTGCGAGGTCGCGAGACAGCGTCGCCTGCGTCACGGCGATGCCGCGACGCGACAGCAGGTCCACCAGCTCGGACTGGCTGGTGACATGCTGGCTCTGGATGAGGCGCGCGACCTCGCGCTGCCTTCGTGCCTTGGCGACCATTGGATAATTATGCACTGCAATGCATAAGTTGTCAAGGGGTGGCAAGAAAAAACCCGCCGGCGCCCGGGCGGGCGCGAGGCGGGCAGTGCCCGCAGGGATCGGCCCCGCGGGAACGCTCACTCGGTGGCGGGTGCCTCGACGTGCTCGGAGGGCGCCTCAAGGTGCTCGGTGGGCGCAGCTGCGCTCTCCGGCGACTCGGAGTCCGGCTCGGACTCGGCCGTTCCCGCGGCGCGCCCGGCAGCCTTCGCCTCCTGTGCCTCCTTGCGCTTGAAGAGCTCGATCTTCTGGCGCTCGGGGATGATGATCATCGTCATCCGCTTGCCCGCGAGCCGCGGCTCGACCTCAACCTTGCCGAGGTCCGACAGCCGCTGCGCCACGTCGGCCATGCGCACATCGCCGCGGCTCTTGTGCGCGAGCTCGCGTCCCTTGAAGTTCTGCACGATCTGCACGCGGTGCCCCTCGAGCAGGAACTGACGTGCCTGCTTGACGCGGATGTCGACATCGTGCGGGTCGATCTTCATCGACCGGCCGAGGCGGACCTCCTTCATCTCGCTTGACTTGCTCTTGCTCTTGCTGGCCTTGTCCTTCTTGGCCTGCTCGTACTTGTACTTGCCGTAGTCCATGATGCGGACCACGGGAGGACGCACGTCAGCGGCGACCTCCACCAGGTCGTACCCGGCGTCGTACGCGCGGCGCTTGGCCTCATCGAGCTCGACGACGCCCACCATCTCGCCGTTCTCGTCAATCAGCCGGATCGGGCTGATCCGGATGCGGTCATTGATGCGCGGGCCCTGCGGCTCGCGGTTGGGTGGACGGCGGGGGAAGTTGCTCAGGGGAATCTCCTCGAGGGTGACCGGAACAGAGTGACAGGGCCGCGCGCGGTTCCGGCATCCGCGGCTGGGCAAGTTTGCTGGGGGATCTGGTCGACCCGGACCGGCACGGCGCGAGCGCTCATGCGGTGGCGGTGGTCTGCGAGGTCATGTGGCAGTGAACCATCTGGGTCGGGGTCGGGCGGCGACGTGCCGCAGCGCCACAACATAGCCCCCGCGGGGAGCCTGCGCAACGCGATTCGCCCCTTCCGCACCGCATTTTGACGCGATTCAGCGGCGGGGCCCCCGCCAGAGCGCGGCGTCGAGGCACGCCCAGATCGGCGGAATCACGCCGAGGAACGCAAGGAGCCCCATCGTCACGAACGCAATCGTCCAGAGCACCGCCGCCAGCACAAGGAACAGGAGCGCCGCCAGGATCCGCCCCTGCACCAGCTGCCCGAGCCCCGGGATGAAGAAGCTCGCGATCGCCGCGATCACGTTGCCCGAAGATCCCTGTCCCACGCTCATGCTGCCCCCATGCTTGCGCGCGCAGTCTCGGCTCCTCGGGTCGAACGCTCGCGCGCGAGCGCGTCGACGAACGCATCAAGCGGCATCTCGCCAAGGTTGGCCTCCACGCCGAATGCGCGCACGCTGACGGTGCGCGCCTCCGCATCGCGGGGCCCGACGACCGCCGTGTAGGGAATCTTCTCCTCGGCTGCGGCCCGGATGCGGCCCTGCACTCGCTCGTTGGACGCGTCGATCGTCGCGCGCAGTCCGGCCGCCACGAGCCGCTCGTGCACCTCGCGCGCGTAGCCCTCGCTCTTGTCGCTGATCGGGAGCACGCGCACCTGCTCCGGCGAGAGCCAGAGCGGGAACGCGCCCGCAAAGTGCTCGATGAGCACGCCGATGAACCGCTCCATGCTGCCGAAGGGAGCGCGGTGGATCATCACAGGCCTGTGCTCGGTGTTGTCGGCGCCGGTGTACGAGAGCCCGAACCGCTCGGGCAGGTTGTAGTCCACCTGCACGGTGCCGAGCTGCCACGAGCGCCCGATCACGTCGCGCACCACGAAGTCGATCTTGGGGCCGTAGAAGGCGGCCTCTCCGGGCTCCTCCGAGAAGGGCACTCCGAGCGTGCGGGCCGCATCGCGGCACGCCTGCTCCGCCTTGTCCCAGTTCGCAGGATTGCCAACGTACTTCGCGCTGTCGGGGTCGCGCAGGCCCACACGCACGCGGTAGTCGCTCATGCCGAGCGTGCCGAAGATCAGCTTCACGAGCGAGAGGCAGCCGAGCAGCTCCTGCGCCACCTGGTCCTCGCGCACGAAGAGGTGCGCGTCGTCCTGCGTGAACCCGCGCACGCGCGTGAGGCCGCCGATCTCGCCCGACTGCTCCCACCGGTACACGGTGCCGAACTCCGCGAGACGCACCGGGAGGTCGCGGTAGCTGCGCTTCTCGCTCGCGAAGATCCGGATGTGGTGCGGGCAGTTCATCGGCTTCAGCAGGTAGCCGTCGATCTGGCCCTCGGCGAGCCTGTGCGAGAGATCCGCGCACGAGCAGCCCTCGGTCGCCAGCTGCGAGAGCTGGTCGTGCTCGATGATCGGCGGGTACTGGCTCTCGCGGTAGTAGGGGAAGTGCCCGCTCGTGCGGTACAGGTCGAGCTTGCCGATGTGCGGCGTGAAGACCTGGTGGTAGCCCTGCTTGCGGAGCTCGTCGCTGATGAACGACTGCAGCTCCTGCCTCACGACAGATCCCTTGGGCGTCCACAGCACCAGCCCCTGGCCCACCATCTCGTCGATGTGGAAGAGCCGCAGCTGCTTGCCGAGCACGCGGTGGTCGCGCTTGCGCGCCTCCTCGAGCATCGCCATGTGGGCGGCAAGCTCCTCGCGCGTCGCGAACGCGGTGCCGTACACGCGGATCAGGCGGTCCGACGTCTCGTCGCCCTTCCAGTAGCTCGACGCGAGGCTCATCACCTTGCATGCGCCGATGCGTCCGGTGCTGGGAATGTGCGGGCCGCGGCAGAGGTCCTCCCAGTTCGCGCCAGGCGTGCCGGTCGCGTACCAGCTCAGCGTGGCGCTGCCGGCCGCGCATGCGCGCTCGGCGTTGTCGAGCTTGTACTTGCTGCCCTCGTCGCGCAGCTTCGACATCCCCTCGGCTGCAGGCATCTCGTAGCGCGTGAAGGGGCGGTTCTCCGCGATGATCTGGGCCATCTCGGCCTCGATCGCCGCGAAGTCGTCGCTGCTGGGCACGGGCCCGCCATCGAAGGAGATGTCGTAGTAGAAGCCCGCATCCACCGGCGGGCCGTAGACGAGCTTCGCATGAGGGAAGAGTCGCTGGATCGCCTCCGCCATCACGTGCGCGGCACTGTGGCGCAGAAGGAAGAGCGCATCGGGATCCACGGTGCCGTCGCGGCGCTTGGCGGTGACGATGGCGAGCGTGCAGTCGCGGTCGAGCAGCGTCGAGAGGTCGGCGAGCTCGCCGTTGACCTTGGCGCCGATCGCCGCCTTGGCGAGACCGGCGCCGATGTCAGCGGCCACGGCAGCGGCCGTCACCGGCGCGTCATACGAGCGTGTGCTGCCGTCTGGGAGCGTGATGCGCGGCATGGAGCGCGAGAGCGTACCGCCCGCGATTGGCCACCGACGGGGCGATCGGGGTGCCGCCGCTCACTCGCCGCGGCGCGCATCCGGCGGATCGAAGAGCGGCTGCTCGTTGGGCAGCGTCTTCGGGCGGCTCGTGAGGTCGGAGATCTCCGACTGGAACTCCTCGATCGTGCGGAAGTCGTGGTAGACGCTCGCGAAGCGCACGTAGGCCACCTGGTCGATGTCGCGCAGCTTGCGCGCGACCCTTCGGCCGATCTCGCTGCTGGGCACCTCGCGCTCGAAGTCGCGGTGCACCTCATCGTCGACCTCAGACGCGATGCGCTCCTTCAGGTCCTCGGGGATGGGCCGCTTGCCGCACGCCGCCTGGATGCCGCGCAGCACGCTCTCGAGGTCGAAGGGCACGCGCGACCCGTCCTTCTTCACTACCACGAGCCGCGCAGTCTTCTCCACGCGCTCGTAGGTCGTGAAGCGCTTCCCGCACTCCACGCACTCGCGGCGCCTCCGGATCGTGCCGCCCGACTCGGCGGCGCGGCTGTCAATCACCTTGTCGTTGTCGCGGTTGCAGTAGGGGCAGAGCACAGTGCGTTCCGGGTCACGGCATGATCGGGGCAGCGGGGGGCTGCGTCAATGCCCCTTCATCGGCGCACGGCTCGACGGTCAGGTCCAGCACCGCGGCGCCGTCGATCTCGACAAAGTCGACCTGCATCCGCATCACGGTCGGGGTGTCGACGCTGATGCGTGCCTCCCGCAGCGTCGCCCCGTGCCGGGTCCAGTCCTCGAGCAGCGGCTTGCCGTCAAGGGTGATGCGCACCGCGTCATCGCTCACGCACTTGAAGTTCCAGCATCCGGGGAAGACCGTGAGGGTGGTCGTTGCGCGGAGCCCGAACCTGTCGGCAGGGAATCCCGGACCCACGAGCTTGAGCTCCGATGGGCCACCGCCCCCAAAGCGAAGCCGCAGCGAGTCGGTCACCGTGGTCTTCACGTTCGGGCCCCGAATCCCGCGCTCGAACGCGTCGCGGTCCGCGACCGGGTCGCCCTCGATGGGGAACAGCTGCACGCTCCAGTTTGCGCCGAAGTAGGTCTCCTTGACCACGCGTCGCTCGTCAGGTGCGCTGCCCCACGCCACCGCAAGCTCGTAGTTGGCGATGCACCCCTCGTCCTCCGAGAAGACCTCCGCATAGTTCTCGCTGGGGCTGCCTGCGGTGCGGAAGTTCGCGGTGCCGCGCACCATCACGCGCTGCATCGCAGCAGGGCCAAGCAGCCGCCACCGGTGCGGGCCACTCGACTCGGGATCGCGGTAGAGCGCGGAGGACTCGAAGTCCCACGGGCCGTAGTCGAGCATCAGGATCGACTCGCGGCCCGCGAGGCTCTCGCGGGCGCTCCGTGGCATGCCGTCAGCGATGCGGACCGCCTCCACCCGACCGGGCAGCTCGCCAATCGCCGCGCGCACTGCGGCCTCGCTCCAGCGGCCAGCCACGACACCTGCATCAGTGCGCGTCACGCGCGCGGCGCTCGCGGCATCTGCGGACACGTCGCGCCCTGCATCGCGCATCGCGGCCGCGAAGGCGTTGCCGCCTATCTCCACCGCGCTGCAGTCGCGCAGCTCGATGCCGTACCCGTCGCCCGTGAAGTCGTTGCCCGCAATCCGCGACGGCTGCGACGCAGGGTTCGCGGCGGTCCACGGCAGCCGCGCAAGGTGCGGGTCGTCGTCGGTCCACAGCCGCACGCCCACGGCGCAGCCCTCGAAGGCGTTCGACTCGATCGCGATCCCCGACCCGTGCTCGACGTTCACGCCGCCGCGCTCGGCGCCGGCGCTAGGGAATCCGCAGAACCGCATGAGGTTGCCGGCCACCGTGAGCTCGCGCGAGTAGCCGCCCCACACGCCGCAGATGGCTGCGCGGTCGATGCGGTTGCGCAGCACGCGGTTGCGGAACGAGAAGGTCGACTCCACGCCATGCGCGACCGCATCGGAGAGGTCATTGAGCGCGATCACGTTGTCGTTGCAGCCGAGCCCGGCGTGCTGGGGGGCGCCCGCGCGCTCGCCGAGCGCCTCGCGGCCCGCGAAGATGAAGATGCCGTCGCCGCAGTGGGTGGCGCTGTTGAGCGCGATGACGTTGCGCGAGCACTGCTCGAAGAGCAGGATTCCGGCGCTGTCCTGGCCGCGGCTGTAGCGGCCGTGGCTGTAGCCGCGCACGCAGAAGTCCGTGGCATTCCGCGCGATCACGGAGTCGGACGTGCGCCAGAGCGCAATTCCCCAGCCCGAGAGGAACGACGCGTCGCAGTCGTAGACGCGAGAGCCATCCGAGCGCTCGAGCAGGATGCCGTTCTGCTGGTGCCTCACGCGCACGCTGCGCACCGTGCTGCCAGGCGCTCCGCGCAGGCACACCGCAGCGCCGTAGCGCTGCGCCCACTCGCCGCCGTCATTCTCGTGCGGCCACAGCCAGTCGCGCGTGTCCTCCGCCCACCCATCGCTCTCGAGCCGCTGCCTGAACCCGTAGCCGATGTCGAGCCCCTCGACGGTCGTGCGCGGCGCGCCGTCGGCCATCACGCCCACCCGGAAGCCGAGCACGATCCCGTTCCTCACGGTGACGTCGGGTGCGCTGACGCGGATCCCGATCCCGCGGATGGACTCGGGCGACATCCGGTCCGTGGCGCCGCGAAGCGTGCCGCCGGCGAGGTCGACAGTGATGCCCGGGGCCGTGATGTGCACGATGCCGTTTCCGTCGGCATCCTCGAGCACGAGCGGCGGCATCAGCAGCGTGCAGCTGCGGTCGACGGTGATGTTGTCGCGGTCGACCAGGATGGTCGGGAGCGGGGCGCCGGCGGCCGGCGGCGCTGAAGCAGGGGGCGCCACTGCGGCCCCGGGAGCGGATTGCGCTGCGCACGCCTGCAGCACCGGCGCGAGCGCGGCGGCAAGCGCGCAGCCCACGCTCACCCACGTGCCGCGCATGAGGTCAGATCTCCTCGATCTCGGACACCTTCTTCGCGGACATGTCGTCGATGCGGGTCGTGACTTCCTTGGTGATGCGGTCGACCTCCTCGCGCGCACGCTTGGCGTCATCCTCGGAGAGCTTGACCTTCGTGTCGGCGAGCGCCGCGTCGATCGCCTTGTTGGCGTCGCGACGCTCGTTGCGCACGGCCACGCGCGACTCCTCGGCGAGCTTCTTCACCTGCGTGGCAAGCTGCTTGCGCCGCTCCGCGCTCGGCGCGGGCACGTTGACGCGGATCTGCGAGCCTTCGACCATGGGGTTCAGCCCAAGCCCGCTCTTCTCGATCGCCTTCGCGATCTCGCCCTTGGCCGACGGGTCGAAGGGCTTCACGAGAAGCTGCGTGGCCTCCGACACGCTGACGGCGGCGAGCTCGCGCAGGTCCACCTGGCTGCCGTAGTACTCCACCTTCACGTACTCGAGGAGCGCAGTGCTGGCGCGGCCGGTGCGCATCCCGCGGAACTCCCTCTGCAGGTAGTCCACGCTCTTGCCCATCCGCTCCTCGGTCTCAAGAAGGATCATGTCGATGTCCATTGGGGCTGCTCCTGTGCTGATGCGTCGTGGTGCGCTAGGCAGTGACGACCGTGCCCACGCGCGCGCCATCCACCACCTTGGCGATGTTGCCCGCGGTGCGGTAGTCGAAGACGACGACGGGGAGCGAATGCTCCATGCACATCGTCATGGCGGTCAGGTCCATCACGCCGAGCTGGCGCTCGAGCGCCTCGCTGTAGGTCAGCGCGTCGTACCTGGTCGCCGAGGGGTCGGTGCGCGGGTCGGCGGTGTAGATGCCGTCCACCTTCGTGGCCTTGAGGAGCACGTCGGCGCCGAGCTCGATCGCGCGGAGCGATGCGCACGTGTCGGTGGTGAAGAAGGGGTTGCCGGTGCCCGCCACCAGGATCACCACGCGGCCCTTCTCGAAGTGCCTCAGCGCACGTGCCCGGATGAACTGCTCGGCCACGCTCGACACGTTCAGGGCGCTCATCACGCGGCTCTCGACGCCGAGCGCATGGAGCGCCTCCTTGAGCGCGAGGCCGTTGATCACGGTGCCGAGCATCCCCATGTAGTCGGCGGTGGACTGGTCGAAGGCGCCGCCCCTGGCGAGCTTCGCGCCCCGGATGATGTTGCCTCCGCCCACGACCACCGCAAGGTCAAGCGGGCCTGCGCCCTTGGCCGACGCGATCTCGCCGGCGATCGCGGAGAGCTCCTCGGGGCTGATGCCGAACTTGCCCTCGGCCGCAAAGCTCTCACCGCTGATCTTGAGGAGCACTCGGCGGAAGCGCCGTCCCGATCCTGGGGTGACAGTGGCCATCGGTTCGAGGGTACTACAATCAGGTATCGCTGATGCAGCATGAGCGCGCCACACATGACCGCGTGCGCGCCTCCAAGCCCGGCGCGGGTCCCTCCGGTTCGGCACGCGCGCCGGGATGGGCGGACTCGACCTGGATCTGGGTTGGGCTGGCGGTGTCGCTTCCGTTGCACGTCGCGTTCGTCGCGTTCCTCACGGCGATCGGCGTCGGTGGTGGCGTCGGAGCGGGCGCGCCTTCGGACCAGGTCGGAGTCGGCGTCGCGCTTGTCGCGGGCGGCGACGGCGAGCAGGAGATCGAGGGCGCATCGGGATCCGATGGCGGAGCTGCGAGCTCGGGCCCGGAGATCTCCGTCAACGACGTGCCCAGCGAGGGCGAGCGTGTCGACGACCTCCGGTCGCCGCTGGGTCCGGAGTCGATCGTCTCCGGTGCGCTCAATTCAAGCGGGTCAGGCGATGCGACCGGCACAGGATCGGGACTCCCGGGACTTCTCGGCTCAGGGCCTGGCGCGGGCGGAAGCGGATCGGGGTCCGGCGCGACCACCACGTTCTTCGGCGTCGGCGGCCGCGGCAAGCGCATCGCGTACGTGGTCGACAAGTCGGGCTCGATGGGCACCGGCGGCCGCATGCGTTCGGCCATGCGCGAGCTCGAGCGCAGCATCGCAGCGCTGCCGGACTTCGCGAGCGTGTGCGTGGCCCTCTTCGATTCTGGGTTCACGGTGCCCGACTGGTCCGATGGCTTCATGCGAGCCAAGCCAGGCGTGAAGGACCGCTACCGGCTGTGGCTGCAGCGCGTGGGCCCCAGCGGCGGCACCGATCCCATCCACGCGTTCCGCTACGTGCTCACGCGTGGCGAGCGCCCTGACGTCATCTTCTTCATGAGTGACGGCGAGATACCTCCAGATGCCGCGGAGGAGATCCTGCAGCTGAACCGGCGTGGCATCCCGGCCGTGATCAACTGCGTTGCCTTCGGCAACGAGGCCGCGACCGCCACGCTCCGCCGCATCGCGGCCGAGTCGCGCGGCGTGTACGCGGAGGTCGGGGTCACGAAGTGAGATCCGCGAGGGCATTCGCCGCAGTCGCCGTCCTGCTCGCGTGCGCGATGGTGTCCGCGCGCGCGCATGCGCAGGTCACGGTCACGCTGCGGCACCAGGGCGGCGAGCGCGTGGGCCGCATCGCTGCGGAGGACGGCGACGGCATCACGCTCGAGGTGCCGGGCGCACCGCCGCAGAGGCAGTTCATCCGGTGGGACATCGTTCGGTCCGTCGATGGCGGTGGCGTGGCGCCTCCATCGCGCGCGCAGCGAATGGCGCTCGGGGACAGCATCTGGCGAGGCAGGATCCGCCTCGACCGTGGCGACGCCGCATCGGCGGAGCCGCTGCTGCAGGCGGCGGCATCGGCGCTCTCGCGCGAGAGCGGTCCGCTTGCGCTCGCTGCCTGGGAGGAACTGCTCCGTGCGCGCATTGCGCTCGGCGGCGAGCTGGCCGAGGGCGCTGTGCGCGCGCCGTCGCTGCGCGCGTCGGTGCGCGCGTCCGGTGACTTGCCCGTCGCGCTCCCCTCACGCGCGGATCCGCTCGATGCGGGCACGGGACTTGTGCCATCGGCGCCACCCGCGTGGGCCACACGGGCCGAGGCCACCCGCGCGCGTGAGGGATTCCAGTCAATCGCCGGATCCTCGCGCGACGTCGCGCTGCTGGCCGGGCTCTACGCGCAGATCGCGGCCGCCGACGCTGGCGACCCGCAGCCTCCCCCGCCGCGGGGCGCACGCCCCGTTGGCTCTCCGCCTCTGCCGCGAGGCGCGCTCGCGCGTGGTGTGGAGCTCCTCGAGGCGTGGGCCGCCGCAGTCTCGAACGACCCCGAGGCACGCAAGCGCGGCCGCGAGACGCTGCGCCGCATGGCGCGCGAGCTGTCGCCTGCGATGCGTGCATGGGCCATCTATGCGGGGGGCCGGAGCCTGGCGATGGAGGGCGACGCCAAGCAGCGTCGCATCGGCGCCACCGAGATGCTCAAGGCCGCCGCTGCCCACGGCGCGCTCGCGCCGATCCTCGTGCGTGCCGCCGAGTCGAGGGCTGCCGAGTCGCTTGAGGCTGCGGGCGACTCGGCGTCGGCCGCCATGCTGCGGGCGCATGGGGGTCCTCATCAGCAGTACTCGGTGAGCGACATCCTCTCGTCGCCGCAACCGGCGCTCGTTGCCGGTGACGTCCGTGACCGCGAGGTCGCGCGGGTCGAGGAGGACGAGGCGCGTGCGCTCGCCGACTTCCTCGAGCGAGCAGGGCTCGACGATCTCTTTGCGCTGCGCCTCGAGGAGGAGCTCGCGCGCGCCGCGAGTCCCGTGGGGGCAGGAAGGCTGTGCGACGTCCTCGAACGGCTCTTTGCGGCCGCCAGCAGCGCGCAGCGCGTGGCTGACCTCCGGGTGCGCGTGGAGTACCTGGTGGCGCGCGACCGGCTGCCGTGCGTCCAGTCGTTGAGGCTCGCCGCCGCACGAGCGGAGTACCGGCTCGCAGGCGTCGGCATCGCGGCACTCAGGCGCGGCGACGAGCAGGCGCTGCAGGGGAGCGCCGCGCGTGACGGTGCGGCGGCGCTGCTGGCCCAGTGCGCGGACGCGCTGGAGCGTCTCGAGCAGTCGCTCTCCGCGGAGCTCACTCAGCTGCGGATGAAGGCGGGAGGAAGCGACGAGGTCGCGCGTACGGAGGCGCTCGCGGTGTCCGACCTTGTCGCCGCACAGCTGCTTGAGGCTCGCTACCTGCGCGCATGGAGCCAGTTCGGGCTCCTGTGGATCTCCCGCGCTGGCTCGGATCCCGCACGAGTCGCTTCGCAGGCAGACCAGCTTGTGCCCGCATGGGCGGCGCTGCTCGAGACGGGCAAGGCGTTTCCATCGCCCGAGGACGTGTCGGTGGACCTGCGCGGCGAGGAGTACTACGCGTCGAGCATCCTTGGGATGGCGGTCACCAAGGCACTCGCGGCAGGATTGCCTGCCGCCGAGCCATGGTTCGCGCTGCTGCGCGAGCCCGGCGTGTGGTCCGGCACCGCGGCGCTCGAGCCGTCGATGCGGCTCGAGGCTGCAGTGGACTGCGCCGCCTACGACTCCGCGGCGGCGCAGCTCCGTGACGCCACCGTCACGGTCGCCGATGACGTGATCGCAGGGTGCGCGCTTCGCGCGATGCGCGAGGCCCGAGGCGAGGCCTCGACTGCAGCGGGCGCGTTTGCGCGTTCCTGCTTCGAGTCGCTTGTGGCGCGAGGATCGCTGGGCGCGGCGCAGCGGCTCGCGGCCCGCGTGCCTGCGCTCGCGCGCGGCGACGGGTTCGCGCCCAGGCTTGCGGCTGCGCTTGCAGTGGTCGTCAGGGCGCAGTCGATCCAGGACACCGAGCGCGCGAGGCCGGTGTGGGAGGAGGCCGCGCGCGCCCTCTCGACGGCGCTGTCGGCGCCTGATGCGGCAGACTCGCCGAGCGCTCCCGCGGTGCGCGCGCTGCGAGGGATGGTGCTCGCATCCGCCGGCGACCCGTGCCAGGCGTCGGGCGAGCTCGCGGCCGCATCGGTGCAGCTCGCGGGCGACCGCGCCGACGAGGCCGCGTGGCTCGCGGCGCGGCTGTCCGACGAGGGGCGATGCGTGCACAACGGAGTGCCTACCTCGCGCGACCTGTGGCTCGACTACCTGCGCAGGTTTCCAGACGGTGCGCACGCCAACGGCGCGATGGTGGCACTCGCGAGGTTCGACGAGGTGCTCGATCCGGTGCTTGCGGAGCGGCTGCTTGCGGTGCCTCCGGATGACCCAGTGTCGGCGGACGCGGCGCGCGCCGCCGCCCGCATCTACTACAGGCTCGCGCGCAGCGCCGTGGGCGATGCGAGGGCCGACCCGGTGCGCAGGCTCTTCCTGATCTCGCCAAGTGCGGCCGCGAGCTGGCCAGCAGGGTGGATCGATCCGGTGGCGCGCCAGCAGCTTGAGTTTGCGCTTGATCCCGCTGCGGCGCGCCTGGAGCTGGCGCGTGGGCTGCTCGCGGAGATCGCATCGCGCTACGCGCCAGGCGAGGAGCCCGAGCCCTACCGCGCCGAACTCGCCACGCGCAGGCTCGAGCTTGCGCTGCTTGACCGGAGGTTTGCGGAAGCCGCATCCGAGCTTGAGCGTGTGCGCGCCGGCGGGGACCGTGCATGGCTCATGCGCGCCGATGCGCTGTTCGCCCGCGATGTCGAGATGATGCTTGCCGCCGAGCCTGCGGCTGACGGCAGCGATGCCCAGTTGAGGGCGGAAGCCGCGCGTGCGCTCGTGGGGGCCCGGCGCGGCGTGCTCGAGACTGCGCGCCGCGACGGCAACCCTGAGCGGGCGGATGCCGCATCGATCGCACTTGCACGTGCGCTGCTTGCGGTCGATGCCAAGGCGAACGCGGCGGAGGCTGCCGCGCTCGCGCGCGATGTGCTCGTGCGCAAGCCCACGCACCGTCCGTCGCTTGAGGTCGCTGCGGATGCCGCGATCGCAGCGGGGCAGGCTCGTGTCGCACGCGATGCGCTTGTGACGCTCATGTCGGTGCTGGCGCCTACGAGCATGGAGCGCTCGCGGCGGCAGTGCCAGCTTGTCGAGATCCTCGCCGTGAATGACCCCGACGAGGCGCGCAAGGTGCTTGCGCAGCACCAGGTCTTCGATCCCACGTGGGGTCCCGAGCCGTGGGGCGACCGGCTCAAGGCGCTTGCGCGTTCGCTCGGGATGCGGGTGGAGGACGAGCAGCCTGACGCCGGAACGTCCAGCGATGGCGTGAAGGAATCTGGTGCGGGCGCGCCGCAGCCGGGAGGCACGCAGTGACCGAGGAGCGGACAGGGCCCGATCCGGCCGGCCGGAACCGTCCCCAATGGCCCATGCCGCCCGGCGTGCCAGGCAGCGCGAATGCGCGCGAGGCTCGCACGATCGTGGGACTCCCGTCCGATGCGAGCGACAGCGAGTTCATCGGCGCATCGCCATCCGAGGGGCGTGATGCGCTGGTGTCGGCGGCACGCCGACGGCTCGAGCCTGTGCTTGCCGCGCATGGGCTCGACTCGCGCGAGTCGTGGCTCGTGGATCACGAGCTCAAGAGCGCGCTCGGCCGACTTCTTGCGGCGGTGCCGCACGCAGCGCAAGCCGCCGCGCCCGCCGCAGCCACGCCGCACCGGGCACCAGCAATCGCGCCGCCAGCGGCCACGCCGCACGCAGCGCAAGCCGCTGCGCCGCCCGCCGCGACTCCCGCCTTCACGCCCGACCTCACGGTCGCCACCGCCCTCTACATGCGGCGCAGTCACATTGGCCGGGCGATGCTTGGACTGGGCATGCAGGCGCAGCGCGCCGGCCAGCCGTCAGTCGCGGTTGCGCCCGCGGATGCCGCTCGCGCGACCGACATGGAGGCTGACTCAAGCGCCACCTACGCCGATGCGGTCCACGCCCACGCGCACGTGCGCACCCGCTCGCGCGCACGCATCATCGCCGCCACGGTCGCGGTCCTGTCCGCGATCGGTCTCGTGATCGAGATTGCCTATGTGCCGGTGCACCTCCAGCGCGCGCGCACGAGGCAGCAGTCGGATGCGGAGTCCAGCGCCTCCGCACGTACTGCACCCGCACCGGGGCCAGCGCCCGCGCCGCGTCCCGTGCCCGAGCCGGCGCCACAGCCAGGTGCGGGTGCCGACGCGGAACGCTCGCGCAGTGCGGCAGCCTCGACGGGTGGCGCAACTGGCGCACAGGCGCCGCCGGATGCGGCAGACCGCGCTCCGACCGCACCTCGGCAGGTTCCGGTCCCCTCGCCAGCGCTCCCCGCAGACCAGCTCGCTGCCGGTCAGCCTCGGCCCGCGCCGACGGAGCCCGTGCCGCTCGATCCAAGCCTGCGCCAGCGGCTCGACCGTCTGACGGAGCAGTGGCTGGCGCGGGTCAGCTCGTCAATCGATGCGCAGCGCGCGATCGGGGCCACGGATGCGGGCACCATGCGCTGGCTCGCGCAGGCGAAGCTTCTCGAGCGGCTCATCGCGCTCGACGACATCGCGCAGCTGCTTGTCGAGGCTCGTGCCGACGATGCGGAGCCGCTGATCGACGTGATGCCGGTTGCGTGCAGCCTCAGCGCGCCGCTGCCGTCCGTGAAGGAGGAGACGTCGTCGCGCGAGGACGGGCGACTGGTCGCCGACCTTTCGCGTGCAGGGGGAGGAGGGGAGTCCCGTCTTGCGGTGCTGCGGGCGTACCGGTCGCTGCCGCTCGCGCCCGGGCGCGCGGATGCCCGCGCGCTCGTGTCAGAGGCCCTGGGAGGCCCCTCGCGCAACTCGCGCGCGCTCGCGCTTGCGATCCTCCTTGAGCGCGGGGGAGCATCGGTCGCGGTGCTTGAGGCCGTGCACGCGCGGGTCAGCGAGCTGACGGCGACACCTGCTGGCCGAGCTGTGGTGGAGCAGCTTGCCGGCGAGCTGCCAGGTGGCGCTCCCGCCGATGTGCAGTCGCTGCGCGCTCGGCTTGCGCGAAGGATCCTCGAGGGCCGAGGTGCGCCGATGCACCTCATCGACGCGACCGCCGACGCGACAGCGGCGATGCTCGACCGGATGGCGCGCCGTGCGGACCCGCAGGTGGCGCCCGCCGACATCGAGTCGAGCATCGCGACCCTCTCTCGCGCCGCATCCCGCGACGCTGCGCCCGCGCGCCTCGATGGCGCAAACGGGCCGCTGCAGCGCATGGTCGCGTCCCTCTCCGCACTTGAGGGCGCTCGCATCGTGCGCAACTACCGGAGGCTGCCCGACGAGCGCGCCCGCATCGACGCAGCGGCTGCAGCCGCTTCATCGCGCGCGCTCGCCGTGGACTCATCGCTCGCGCAGGCAATCGAGGTGGCGATCGGGCTCCTGGCCCAGGACTGCATCGCGCTTCGCGCGCCCGACCTCATCCTCTCGCCCGCCGGCGCGGCACCCTCATCCGGAGCGGGATCTGACTCCGCGAACCCTCTTCTGCTGCCCGCGCCGCCGATCGACTCGATCGCGCGCTGGCCAGAGGCAGCGCGCGCGCTCGCCACAGCCGATGGCGATGCGGCAGATGCGGATGCGCTCATCAGGATCGCCGAGGACGTGCAGGACTCCGCGCCGGATGATGTCGGCCGCTCGGTGGCCGCGCGCCTCTATGCGCGCGCTGCGCTGGCCGGCGACGAGGCGGCCGCCGCAAGCGCCGCGCGCGGGATCGCAAGCCTCGTTCCCTCCGGCAGCGCCTCGGGCGCAGCCGAGCGCCACAGGTGGGAGTCGATCGCGGCCCAGTACGCGATGGCAGACGCTGCCATGCGAGGCATCGGGCGCCTGCAGCGGCGTGCCGGATCGGGCATCGATGCGGATACGGATGCGTCGTCGCGGGTGGCGCTTGCGGATGCGCTCGCGCTCTGCATCGCCGGCTACGGCCGGCAGGCAGGCGACCGCCTCCAGTCGCCTACGGTGCGCGCGCTCGCGCAGCGGATCTCGGGAGCGCTGCCCGGCGGCGTCAGCGGGCTCGAGTCGCTCTGCGAGGGACGCACTCCGAGCTCCCCGCCGCTTGAGCCCAAGGTGGCGGACCAGCTTCTTGCCGTCGAGGCCGCGCTGCGCGATCCGCGCTCGACGCGATGGTCCGATGACCTCGCGCTGCGGCGCGGGCTGCCTCTCGTGTCGGTCGACACCGCGAGCAGGGGCGCTCGCAACAGCCTCTTTACGCCAGCGCCCGCTCCAGGTCCGCAATGAGGTCGTCGGGATGCTCGATCCCGACCGACAGCCTCACGAGCGAATCGTCGATACCAAGCTGTGCGCGCTGCTCGGGGGGCACGCTCGCGTGCGTCATGATCGCCGGATGCTCGATCAGGCTCTCCACGCCGCCGAGGCTCTCCGCGAGCGCGAAGAGGTGCACCCTCTCGAGGAACCTGCGCGATTCGGCGATGCCGCCCTCGAGCCACACCGTGATCATTCCGCCGAAGCCCGGGCCTGATGGCAGGCGCATCTGGCGCGCCGCGAGCGCATGCTGCGGATGCGAGGCAAGGCCGGGGTAGGTCACGCGCGTCACCTTCGGGTGCCGCTCGAGCCACTGCGCGATGCGCATCGCCGAGTCGCAGTGTCGCTCCATACGAACCGCAAGCGTCTTGAGGCCACGCAGCGCGAGGTACGCCTCGAATGGGCTCATCACCGAGCCGATCGCGTTCTGCATGAAGCGGAGCCTCTCGGCGATGTCCGCGCGGCGCGTGACGAGCGCTCCGCCCACCGTGTCGCTGTGGCCGCCGACGTACTTGGTGGTCGAGTGCATCACGACGTCGATGCCGTGCTCGAGAGGGCGCTGCAGCAGGGGCGACGCGAACGTGTTGTCGACGACCGAGATCGCGCCGCACGACTGCGCCACCTTCGCCAGGTGCACGATGTCGACGAGCTTGAGTGTGGGGTTCGAGGGCGTCTCGGCCCAGATCATCTTGGGTGCCTTGGCGCGCACGGCCGCCTCGACCGCGGCCGCATCGGACATGTCCACGAACCGGATGTCGAGTCCCTGCGAGCGGCGGCGCACGCGCTGGAGCAGCCTGTTCGTGCCGCCATACACGTCATCCATGCACAGGATGGAATCGCCGCAGTCGAGCAGCTCGAGGCACGTGCCGATCGCGGCAAGGCCGCTGGCGAAGGCGAATCCTCCGCAGGTGCGGTCCGTGTCCTCGGGGAGCCCGCTCGACTCGAGGCTGGCGATGCAGCGCTCGAACGCGAAGCGCGTCACATTGTGGCTGCGCGAGTACTCGAATCCCTTGTGGACGCCGGGGGAGTCCTGGATGAAGGTCGAGCTCGTGAAGATCGGCGGCATCACCGCACCCGTCGATGGGTCGGGGTGCTGGCCTCCGTGGATGCAGCGTGTGGCGATGTGCGCGTCGCTCGGTGTGCTCATCCGTGCGATGGTAGTGCGCGCCTCAGCGCGAGAGGCCCTGCGCCTGGCGGTTGCGCAGCCACGCGATCATGTCGATCTTCGTGATGATGCCGTGGAACGTGGTGCCGTCGTGCACCACGGCGACCCGGTCCGCGCGGAAGATCGGCAGCAGCTCCTCCGGACGCGCGGAGGGGTGGATCGTCTCGAGCCGAGCCGACATGAAGTCCGACACGGGTCGCGATGCGGCCGCCTCATCCTGCGCGAGCGCAAGAAGCACGTCGCTCTCGTCGAGGATTCCGGTGAGCCGGTCGTCCGCGTCCACCACCGGCAGCTGGCTCGCCGAGAAGAGCTTCATTCGGCGGATCGCAAGGCCAAGCGGCGCATCGGGCGAGATTGTCCAGTCCTCCCGATCCTCGTGCCTGCGGCTGATGAGGTCGCGAAGGTCGCCGGTCGCCTGGCGCCCGATGAATCCCTGCTCGCGCATCCAGAAGTCGTTGTACATCTTCGAGAGGTACTTGGCGCCGCTGTCGCAGATGAGGGTGACCACGCGCTTGGGCTCCACCTGCTCGCGGCAGTAGCGAAGCGCCGCGCACAGCAGCACGCCGACGCTCGAGCCCGCCAGCACGCCCTCCGTGCGCAGCAGCTCGCGCACCGTGGAGAACGCCTCCGCGTCGGTCACCGTGTACGCGGTGTCCACGATGTCGAGGTCGAGGATCGACGGGATGAAGTCCTCGCCGATGCCCTCGACAAGCCACGACCCCGGCTCGACGGTCTTGCCCTCGTTGACCAGAGGCGCAAGGATCGAGCCCTTGGGGTCGGCCAGGACGATCGCGACGTTCGGGTCCTTCTCCTTGAGGAACTTGCCGACTCCCGCGATGGTGCCGCCCGATCCGACGCCTGCCACGAACGCGTCGATCTTGCCCTCCATCTGCGCCCAGATCTCAGGGCCGGTCGTGCGGTAGTGCGCCTCGGGGTTCGCGGCGTTGCCGAACTGGTTCACGTAGAACGAGTTGGGGTCCGCGGCCGAGATCCGCTCGGCGATGTCCTGGTAGTACTCGGGATGGCCGCGTCCCACATCGGAGCGCGTCAGCACGACCTCCGCGCCCATCGCGCGCAGGTGCGAGATCTTCTCCTCGCTCATCTTGTCGGGCATCACCACAGTCAGCCTGTAGCCCTTGATCGCGGCCACCATCGCAAGCGCGATGCCGGTGTTGCCGGCGGTGGCCTCGATGATGCGGCCGCCCGGCTTCAGTTTGCCGGCGCGCTCAGCGGCCTGCACCATGGCGATCGCGATGCGGTCCTTGATCGACTGCCCTGGGTTCTGGCTCTCGAGCTTCACGAAGAGCCGGCACTTGCCGGTGTCCATGCGGGTGAGCTCGAGCATCGGGGTGTTGCCGATGAGGTCAAGAAGGCTCGAGTAGACGGGCGCGGTGGTGGTCGCCATAGGAAGCGAGTGTAATTGGGCGATGGACGGAGTCCCGCAGCTCTCCCGCGCACCCGACGGATCGCTCGAGCTGCGCATCGACGGCGAGCGTCCGGGCCGCGGCGTGGCTCCGCGGCTCGAGTCGCTCGCGCTCGCGGGCCTCTCGCGCCAGCCGCTGATCCGCGCGATGGGCAAGGCGAGAGGGCTGGTGGTTGATGCGACGGCCGGGCTCGGCGGCGACGCGTTCCTCATCGCGGCGGCGGGGTTCGCCGTGGTGGCGCTCGAGCGCAACGCGCTGCTCGCGCAGATGCTCGCCGACGAGGTCGCACGCGTGCGCGGCAGCGGATCTGCCCCTCACCGTGCGGCGGCGGAGCGCATGCAGGTCACCCATGCAGACTCGATCGCTGCGCTCGCGGACACGTCGCCGTCATGTGCGTGGGTGCGCGAGCATCCCGTCGCCGTGCTGATGGACCCGATGTACCCGCAGGATCCGTCGGCCACCGCGCTCCCGGCGAAGCCGATCCGTGTGGTGCGTGCGCTCGTCGGCGATGACCCGGACCAGCGGGCGCTCTTCGATGCCGCGCGTGCGTGCGGCCCAGGCCGCATCGTCGTCAAGAGGCCGCACAGCGCGCCGCCGCTGGTGCCGGATCCTGATCTCGACTTCGCCGGCAAGCTCACGAGGCTTGACGTCTATCTTCGCGCAGGAGCGCTTCGATGAGCCAGGCGAAGGAACATCAAGTCGGGCACGGCAGCGACGAGCACGGCGCGTGGATGTTCGCCGACGCGATTCCCGCCGAGGGCGCCACGCACTGGCTCTCGCGCGACGAGGCCCGGCACGCGACGGGATCGCGCCGGTTGCGTCCGGGCGATCCGGTGACGCTCTTCGATGGCTGCGGCGCAGTTGCGCACGCCACGCTCGGGCACGCACGCCGCGATGACGGTGCACTTGAGGTGCGCATGGGTCCCGTGCGCCGCGAGCCTCGGCAGGGGAGACACGTCACTGTGGCGAGCGCGGTCCCAAAGGGCGACAGGCTCGCGACGCTGATGGAGGGCATCGGGCCGCTTGGCGTTGCGGAGTTTGTGCCGGTCCGTGCCGAGCGCAGTGTGGTGCCATGGTCGGATCACCTCTCGCAGCGGTGCAGGCGAATCCTGGTGGAATGCGCAAAGCAGAGCCACTCGCCTTGGGTCACCGCACTCCCGAAGCACGGCGCCCCAGCGAATGATGCCGAGAGCGTGGCCAAGGCCACGGCGGCCGCAGGTGCCATCGTCCTCATCGCCGACCGAGCGGGCGAGCCGCTTCGCGACGTGGCTCGCGCACTCGACGCTGCGCGCCATGTGGCTGTGCTGATCGGGCCCGAGGGCGGCCTCTCCGAGCGAGAGCGGGGTGCAGTGATCGCCGCAGGCGCGACCCCTGTGTCGCTTGGCCCCGCCATCCTCAGGATTGAGCTTGCCGCGACTGTGGCCGCGGCACTGCTGCGGCTCGGCTAGCGCGGTCCCGTCCGAGGCAACCTCACCTCGCGGCACCTCGCGCCGACCGCATCGAAATGGAGCGTACCGGGATCGAACCGGTAACCTATGCCTTGCAAAGGCATCGCTCTCCCAATTGAGCTAACGCCCCAACAGGGGCATCATAGGGATGATGCGACGCCGCTGCACGCGGCGGACTTCAGCCGTCCTTGCGCGGGGTCAGGATGTCCACAGTGCGCGGCGCAACGATGTCGACGCGGAGCGCCTCGTCGTAGGACTTCTCTCCGCGCACGCCGAGCAGGTTGCCGAGCATCGTCGAGAGCTGGAAGCCCGGTCCGGGCGAGACATAGGCGACGGTCTGGCCCGTCGAGGGGTCCTGGATCCTGTAGAGCAGCGGGAGCCGCTGGCCGTCGTACACGAGGCTGGCATTGAGGATGCCCACCACCGTGTACTCGGAGCGGGCCTCGATCGCGCGCGCAACGCTGGCGATCGAGTCGCGCTCGCCCTCGATGCGAGCCTTCATGCGCTCGAGCTCGATGATGCGGCTCTGGACCTCGATCTCGAGGCGAAGCTGCTCTGCACGGCCGTTGGCCTTCGACACGATCTCCGGGTCGCCGGCCGCGACGACCGCCAGGTCGAGGTAGCGGCCGCGCAGCGCATGGAGCTCGGCCTCAGCCTTGGTCTGGCCGCGCACGCTCGTGTAGAGGCCCTCGAGGTCGGCCATCGTGGCGCGACGTCGCTCGAATGCGATCTGCTCTGGGGTCTTCACGGGTGCCGGCGGCTCTCGCAGTGCGGGCGCGCTGGCGGGCAGGGTGGCAATGCCGGTGGCGCCACCCGTCACGATCACGTCGACTTCGCCCGTCGACGTGCCAGTGGCATCGATGGGAGCATCGGCAGTGCCGGTGATGTCGGGCGCCGCGGCGTCGGTCGTGCCAGTCGTGGTGACGGTCGTCGTGGCGCCATCAACCGGAGCTGCTGCGGGCGCCTGCACCTGCTGGGTCAGCACGTCGGCGGCCGCCATCGTCGCCACCTCCGCCGGAGTCGGGGCGTTGAACTTTGCCGCCTCGGCCTGCGATGCCTTGCGGAGGAAGTTCATGTTCACCCATCCTTCGGCGACGGCGGGCAGGCGCACGCGGTAGACGGAGTCACGCTCGCTGTCGACGCGGTCCACCACGGACAGTGTCGCGCCAGGCTCGAGCCGAGCAATCTGCTTCCAGCTTGCTGCGAGGCTCGCGTCGGGCGTCGAGATGTTCGGCGCACGGAGCTCCGACTTCGCGTTCACAGAGAGCGTGGTCCCGTCCTCGCTCACCGAGACGCGCGAGTCAGCCGGGACAACTCCGTAGATCTGCGCGAATGCAGCCCCCTCCGTCTGCACGCGCGCCCAGCCGAAGCTTTCCTCGCCCACGCGCACCAGGTCGCCTCGCTTGAGCTTGCCGAACGGGTAGGAGCTCTGCACGCTCGGTGCGCTGCGCACGTACACGCCATCGGCAGTCACGATGGCGATGTAGGGTTCAGCTGCCGGTGCAGTTGCTGCGGCGCCAGCATCGGGCGACTGCGCAGCGGCATGCTGCAGCAGCGCGCATGGCGCGAGCGCCCCGATTCCGGCGATGCAAAAGGCGGAAAGACCAGCCGACGCGATCCGTGCGTTGAGCATGCGCGGAGTGTACCTCTGCTAGAGTGCCGCGTGAATCATGCGTTCGTCCACCGCACATTTTTTGCGCGCCCATGCCGGATGGGTGGCGGCGGCAACGGCTGCGGTGACCCTCTGCGCATGCGAGACACCCTTCGACCAGCAGGGGGATGACCAGCTTCGGGCTGCGATCGACGCAGCCGTTGCCCGGCAGGGTGCCGGTCCCGGACCCGAGCCCGGCAGCCAGGGACTGCAGCAAGTGTCGTCGGTGCCGAGCGATGTGATGAAGGCGCTTGGGCCGAGGCTCCCCGAGCTCGATGCGCTCGGTCCCCAGTCGGCGGGCGCCGGTCCGGCCCTCAGCCTCGGCCTCGACGTGACCGACGGCAGCGTGCCGATCCAGATCAGCCTCCAGAGCGCCATGGCGGCGGCGGTCCGCAACAACCTCGGCGCCCAGGGTGCCCGGATTGCCCAGGCGGTCTCCGAGGCAGACCTCGTCGCGGCCGAGGCCGCCTTCGATGCGGTGCTGACCTCGGGCATCTCCTACAACGACAACGAGAACCCAGCGCCCCCCATCCCAGGTTTCGGCAACGCCATCGCGCAGCAGTTCAAGCAGACCTCGCTTTCAACGGGCATCCAGAAGCGGATGGTCTCGGGCGGCACGGTGGGTGCCAGCCTGGCCGCGAACTACATCCAGCAGCAGCAGAAGGCGATCTACGACCCCGACAACTACTGGCAGCCCGCGCTTGCGGTGCAGCTGAACCAGCCGCTGCTGCGCGGGTTCGGAAGCGACGTCAACCTCGCGCAGGTGCGCATCGCGCGCAACAGCGACCGCGCGGCGCTGCTCAACCTGAGGCGCACGCTGCTCAACCTTGTGCGCGACGTCGAGCAGCAGTACTGGACCGTGGTGCAGACGCGCCAGAATGTGGTGGCGCAGGCGTGGCTCGTGAAGGTAGGCGAGGACGTCCGGGACATCCTGGCCAAGCGTCGCGAGTTCGATGCGACCGTCGCCGACTACGCGCTCGCGGTGGCGATCGTCGAGCAGCGCAGGTCGCAGCTGATCCGTGCGCAGCTCGCCGCGCGCAACGCAAGCGACCGCCTCAAGCTCACGATGAACGACCCCGGAGTGCCGGTCGGCGGCGACACGACGCTTGTGCCGATCGACCGCATGGCGGAGGCACCGATCCGCTACTCGCTTCGAGATGCGGTCGTGACCGCAGTCGAGCAGAGCCCGGTCGTGGCCACATCGGTGCTCGAGATCGACAACGCATCGATCCTGCAGGTGGTGGCCGACAACGGCCGCATGCCCCAGCTTGACCTCAACGCGCAGGTGCGGATGCAGGGGCAGGATGCGAACTTCGGCGAGTCGATGAGCCAGGTGGGCGGCGGCAGCTTCGTGAGCTACCTCGCCGGGCTCGCCTTCAGCCAGCCGCTTGGAAACCGCGCCGGAGAGGCCGAGTACCGCAAGGCCAGGCTCCAGCGCTCGGGTGCCGTGATCGCCTATGAGCAGTCGATCGAGAACGTGGTGTTCTCGGTGAAGACGGCGCTCCGCACGGTGGTGGCGAGCCACCAGCTCATCGAGCAGACGCGCGCGTCGCGGCTGGCCGCAGCCGAGAGCCTCCGCGCGCTGCAGGTGCTCGAGCAGACGCTCGCCGCGCTCACGCCCGAGTTCCTCCAGACCAAGTTCGTGGCGCAGGACCGGCTTGCGCTCGCCTACGTCTCCGAGATCGATGCGCTGGTCAACTACAACGTGTCGATCGCAGAGCTCTACAACGCGATGGGCACCGGGCTGCAGATGAACCGCATCGAGCTGCAGGTCGTGGATCCCGCGGGCTGACCCGCACCTCGATGCCGCGCATCCTTCCATACGGCGACGAGTCGATCCGAGAGGCCGCGGCAGCGCTGCGCGCAGGCGAGCCCGTCGCCTTCGCGACCGAGACGGTCTACGGCCTTGGCGCGCGCACGCTCGACGAGGCCGCGATCGCGCGCATCTACGCCCTCAAGGGCCGACCCTCCGACAACCCGCTCATTGCGCACGTGCTCGACGTTCCGCAGGCCCGTACGGTGTCGGAGCGGTGGGACCGCCGCTCGCTGCGCGCCGCTGCGGCGTTCTGGCCGGGGCCGCTCACGATGATCCTGCCGAGGGCCGCGGCCGTGCCGCGCGCCGCGTGCGGCGGCCTCGACACGATCGCGGTGCGCTCGCCAGTGCATCCGCTGGCGCGTTGCCTGCTCTACGCCGTGAACGACGCCATCAGCGCGCCGAGCGCCAACCGCAGCGGCGAGGTGTCGCCCACGTCCGCGGCGCACGTGGCGCACGACTACCCGGAGGTGGCCGGCCTCATCGTCCTTGACGGCGGGCCGTGCCGCGTGGGCATCGAGTCGACCGTGATCGACCTGTGCGAGGCAAGGCCGGTGGTTCGCAGGCTCGGGTCAGTGTCGATCGAGCAGCTCGTGAACGTGCTCGGGCCAGTCGAGGTGGACATTGCGCACACGCAGGGCGCGAGCCCCGGGAGTGCGCGCCGTCACTACTCGCCGCGTACGCGATCCGTGCTCCTTGGCCGCACGGCGCTCGAGGACTCGATTGCGCGCGAGAGGTCTGCGGGCCGCCGTGTGGCCGCAGTGGTGCTCTCGCGGCTCGCGATCGACGCTGACCATGTGACGGCGCTGCCCGCCGAGGGCGACGCGTGCGCGGCTGCGCTGTATGACGCGCTCCGGCGCGCCGATGCCTCAGGCTGCGACATGATCATGATCGAGCGGCCATCGCGTGCGGATGGAATCTGGGCCGCGATCCAGGACCGCCTCGAGCGCGCGACGGCGTAGCGCTGCGCGCCCGGGCGACTCGCGCGGAGCGGGCGACGGCGTAGCGCTTTGCGCTCAGCGCATCGGGATCTTCACGTTGAGCCGGTCGGCGCAGTCGCGCGCGATGTCGTAGCCCGCGTCCGCGTGGCGGAACACCCCCATCATCGGGTCGTTCGTGAGCACGCGCTCGAGGCGTGCTGAAGCCTCCGGCGTTCCGTCGGCGACGATGACCTGCCCGCTGTGCTGCGAGAACCCGATGCCGACGCCTCCGCCGTGGTGGAAGCTCGTCCAGCTTGCGCCGCTGGCGATGTTCACGGCGAAGTTGAGGATCGCCCAGTCGCTCACCGCATCGGTGCCGTCGAGCATCGCCTCCGTCTCGCGGTTGGGGCTCGCGACCGATCCGCAGTCGAGGTGGTCGCGGCCGATCACGATGGGCGCCTTCACCTTGCCTGTAGCCACGAGCTCGTTGAACTTGAGTCCTGCGCGGTGCCGCTCGCCAAGGCCGAGCCAGCAGATGCGCGCGGGAAGGCCCTGGAACGCGACGCGGTCCTGCGCCATGCGGATCCAGCGGTGCAGGCTGCGGTCCTGCGGGAAGAGCTCGAGCACCGCCTCGTCGGTCGCGCGGATGTCGGCAGGGTCGCCGCTGAGCGCGACCCAGCGGAAGGGGCCTCGGCCCGTGCAGAACTGCGGCCTGATGTATGCGGGCACGAATCCAGGGAAGTCGAACGCGTCCGTGACGCCAGAGTCCTTCGCGCGCTGGCGGATGTTGTTGCCGTAGTCGAAGACCTTGGTGCCTGCGTGCATGAAGTGCAGCATGAGGCGTACGTGTCGCGCCATGCTCGCCATCGAGAGGCGCTGGTACTGCTCGGGGTCCGACGAGCGCAGCGCATCAGCCTGCTCGCGCGAGAGACCGTCGGGGTAGTAGCCCTCGAGCGGGTCGTGCGCGCTCGTCTGGTCGGTGAGCGTGTCAGGCACGATCTTGCGTGCCTTGAGGCGCTCGAGCAGGTCCACCGCGTTGGCGAGCACGCCCACGCTGATCCCCGCCCGGCGGTCCTTGAGCTGCAGCGCGCGGTCGATGGCGGCATCGAGGTCCTCGTGGATCTCGTCGAGGTAGCGGTCGTGCACGCGCTTGGCGAGTCGCTCGCGGCACACGTCCGCGATGAGGCAGGTGCCCTCGTTCATGGTGATCGCCAGCGGCTGCGCGCCGCCCATGCCGCCGCAGCCTGCGGTCACGTTGAGCGTGCCCGCGAGCGTGCCGCCGAAGTGCTGCCGCGCGCACTCGGCGAACGTCTCGTAGGTGCCCTGAAGGATGCCCTGCGTGCCGATGTAGATCCAGCTGCCCGCGGTCATCTGCCCGAACATCATGAGGCCGCGCGCCGCGAGGTCGTCGAAGTGCTCCTGCGTGGCCCAGTGCGGCACAAGGTTGCTGTTGGCGATGAGCACGCGCGGCGCGTCGGTGTGCGTGCGCACGATGCCGACCGGCTTGCCGCTCTGCACCAGCAGCGTCTCGTCAGGCGCGAGCGACTTGAGCGACGCGATGATCGCGTCAAACGCAGGCCAGCTGCGCGCAGCCTGACCGCGGCCACCGTAGACGACGAGGTCGCCGGGCCGCTCCGCCACCTCGGGATCGAGGTTGTTCATGAGCATCCGCATGGCTGCCTCGGCGGCCCACGACTTGCAGGTGAGGGTGTTCCCGCGCGGGGCGCGGACCGTGCGTGTCTCGACCGTCGTCATGACCCCATAGTAGGAGGCGCGCACGCCGCTCAGGGTGCGCGGCGCCGGTGGCGTGCGGGCGTGTGCGCACACTGCGGCTACCCGCTGCGCGCAGGCAGCTCGCGCTGCTCCGAGTGCGGTCACGAGGCGAGGTGCCGCTCGTAGTGCCGCCAGCGGCCGACTGACGCGTCGTTGAGCGGCCTGCTCACCTGGTCGTAGCTGAGGGTGCGCACCGTGCGCCGGATCGAGTGGAACTGCGCGACGCGAGCGTCCCACGGCAGCCCGAGGAAGTCGATGAGCGTGCGCATGCCGCTCTCGCCTGACGTCACAAGGTCCTCGTACCGCACATCGAGGATCGGCAGGTCGAGCTCGCGCATCCAGTGCTCCATCAGCCGCTGCGACTCGCGCCACGCGACGGCCACCCACTCTGGCTTGCTTGTCCACGGGTAGCGCGTCGCCGAGAACGCCCCGAGCACGCACGACACCGCGACGTCGCGCGGGTCGCGCTCGATGCTCACGATTCGGCCTCCGGGAAAAAGCCTCGCGAGATGCCCGAGCACGCGCACGTTGCCGAGCGCCTTGTTGCTGATGCGCTCAGCCGAGGGTGCCAGCTGCCTGATGCGGTCGAGATACCTGCGCGCCACACGGCGCGTGTCGCCCGGCAGCGAATCGCCCCTGATCGCCGCGTCGTTGGCCGACTCGGCCCACCGCTCGACGAGCTCGAGCTCGCCGACGCCCGCGGCCATCGGGTGCGCATGGATGATCTGGTCCACGAGGCTGGTGCCGCTGCGCGGCATCCCGCACACGAAGACAGGAAGCGGATCCTCGATTCCCGACGACCCGGCGTCCGCAAGCGATGCGCGGTTCCAGCGGGCAATGATGGCATCGGTCGCGGCGACCATCGCGTCAGGGTTGAACGAGATGCCGCGCGAGCGGTGCGCGCGCACGGCAGACTCCCACGCCTCGTCATAGCGGCCGATCCTGTCGAGCGCCTTTGCGCGAAGGTGGAGCATCAGCACGAAGGGCGCAGATCCCGGCCTCGCCGAGGGGATCGCCGCGTCGAGGGCGCCGATCGCAGCCTCGTGCCGATCCTCGTGCAGCAGCAGCTTCGCGTGCTCGTAGGCGATGCGCGCTGGACGTTCGGGGCCTTCGGGATGGCGTGCAAGCAGCGGCTCGAGCTCGCTCCGCGCCTCCGCACGCATGCCCGCCTCCTCAAGCGTCGCGACAAGGCGTACCCGCACATCCTCGACCTCCGGCGCCAACGCCATCGCGCGGCGCAGGTCACGGACTGCATCGTCGGTGCGCCCGAGCGCCCGCTGCGCATCGCCGCGTACCCACAGCGGCTCCGCCTGGTCGCCCCGCGCGAGCGCGCGCGTGGCAGTCTCGATCGCGCGCTCGTGCTCGCCCCTGTCGTTGAGGGCGCGCGCGGCCATCGAGAGCAGTTGCGGATCCCTTGGGTCAAGGCGCAGGTGGCGCTCGGCGGCGGCAAGCGCCAGGTCGGGCCGTCCCGCCGACAGGTGCTGCCATGCCTCGGACAGGGTCCGGTCTCGGGCTGCAGCGCTCGACATCCCCGCAATGTAGCGGTCAGCGCGCGATCATCCGGGTGTCGACAATGTGCGCCGGAGCGAGCTGGCCATCGCGGAACCCCGCGACATTGCCCATCGTGATCCGCGCGATCGCCGTGCACGCCTCGCGAGTGAGGAACGCCTGGTGCGCCGTGATGAGCACGTTGGGGAACGTCATCAGCCGCACGAACACATCGTCCTGGATCACCGACTCCGACAGGTCGCGGAAGAAGAGGTCACCCTCCTCCTCGTACACATCGAGGCCGACGGACCCGACGCGGCCGTCCTTGAGCGCGCGGATGAGCGCTGGCGTGTCGATCACCGCACCGCGGCTCGTATTGATGATCATGACGCCCGGCCGCATGAGCGACAGCGCATCCGCGCCGATCAGGTGATGCGTCGCCGGATTGAGCGGGCAGTGCAGCGAGATGATGTCGCTCTCGCGGAAGAGCTCGGGCAGGCCGGCATAGCGCACGCCCATCGCTGTGCAGCGCGGGTTCGGCTTCGGGTCATGCGCAATCACTCGGCACCCGAATCCCGCAAGGATCTGGCAGGCCACGGCACCGATCTCGCCGGTGCCGATGATGCCCGCGGTCTTGCCGTGCATGTCGAAGCCCATCAGGCCATCGAGCGAGAAGTCCTGCTCGCGCACCCTGTTGAAGGCGCGGTGCAGCTTGCGGTTGAGCGCAAGCATGAGAGCGACGGAATGCTCCGCCACCGCATGGGGCGAGTACGCAGGCACGCGCGCCACCGCCAGCCCCAGGCGCTCGGCCGCGACAAGGTCCACGTGGTTGAACCCCGAGCAGCGCAGCGCGAGAAGTCGCGTGCCTCCCGCGACGAGCTCCTCCAGGGATGCCTCCGACGCGTTGTCTCCCACGAAGATCGAGACGGCATCGCATCCCTGCGCAAGCGGAGCGGTGATCGGCGACAGGGCAGCCTCGATCGGCAGCAGTTCGATGCCGTGCTCCGCGGCGGCGGCCTCAAGGAAGGGCCGCTCGTAGTTCCTGTGCGAGTAGACGGCGACCTTCACGGATCAGTGCCCCAGTGCGCCTGATGCGATGAGGCACGAGATGGCGGCAATGTCGGGCGAAGGTGGGCGGTCGCCGGCCAGGGGGGCCGCCACCGCACGCACCGCGGCATGCGCGCGCTCGACGCCTGCGCCGCTTCGCAGCGGCCGCTGGCGCTCGAGGCCCTGCGCCATCACGAGCAGCTCCGACGCAACCACCGACCTCGCCAGCGACACGGACTGCAGCGCATGGAGTGCGCTCGTGGCGCCCATCGAGTTGTAGTCCTCGATCCCTGCGCAGGTGGGGATGTTGCCGACGCTCGATGGGTAGGCGAGCGTGCGCAGCTCGTTGCAGCATGCGGCGGCCGAGTACTGCACGATCATGAGCCCGCTCTCGACGCCGCCTTCGGCCGCAAGGTGAGGGGGCAGGTTGCTGTGGCGGTCGTGCCCCGACAGCGCCCAGTAGATGCGGCGTTCGGCAATGCCCGCGATGTGGCAGATCGCGATCTTCAGGGCATCGAGGGCGATCGCCAGCGGCATGCCGTGGAAGTTCGCGCCGCTCACCACGTCTGCGCGGTCGCCAGCTGCAAACACCAGCGGGTTGTCGGTCACCGCCGCAAGCTCGCGCTCGATGGTGCCGCGCACCCACTGCAGGGTGTCGAGCGCTGCGCCCATGACCTGCGGCGCTGCGCGCAGCGCGTATGGATCCTGCACGCGAGGGTCTCCCTCTCGGTGGGATGGCCCGATCGCGCTGCCCGCAAGCAGCTCGCGCATGCGTGCGGCGACGGCGGCCTGTCCCGGCTGCCTGCGCACCTCGTGGATGCGTGCGTCGAGCGGACCGTCGCTCGCGCGGCATGCATCGATGGCCATGGCGGCGGCGGCGATCGCGGCATCGGCGATCCGCGTGGAATCGGCCACGCACAGCGCGCCTGTCCCGCACATCAGGTGCGTGCCGTTGATCAGCGCGAGACCCTCCTTGGCCTCCAGGACAAGCGGCGCGATGCCGGCCTTCGAGTGGGCGGCGGATGCGCGCACTCGCGCGCCCGCATGCGTCACGTCGCCCTCGCCGATGAGCGCCAGCGCCACGTGCGCCAGTGGCGCGAGGTCGCCGGATGCGCCCACGCTCCCGCGCGAGGGGACCACAGGCGTGATGTCCGCATTGAGGTGGGCAACGATCGACTCGACGACTGCGGCGCGCACGCCGGAGCGGTTCCGCGAGAGGCTCGCCGCGAGCGCGCACATCATCGCGCGAACGACATCGCGCGCAAGGGGCTCGCCCACACCCGCCGCATGCGACAGGATGAGGTTGCGCTGCATGAGCGCGAGACGGTCGCCATCGATGCGCACGTTCGCGAAGCTGCCGAATCCCGTGTTGACGCCGTAGATGGGAGCACCTGACGACGCGCGCGACAGCATCGCGGCACGCCCCGCATCGACTGCCCGAGCCGTTGCCGCATCAAGTGACACGCGCGCCGGACCGCGCGCCACGGCCTCAAGGTCCTCGATGGGGAGCGCATTGCCGGAGAGCGTCACTGTGCGCATGCTCGAATCGCCAGGCATGCCCCGAGCGTACGTGCCGAACCGGCGCCGCTGCGGACGTTGCGTGTGCGCAGTCGCCGCCGCAGCGCGTGGCCGCCGCAAATCGCCTTGCGGCTGGTGCGCCCCGCGGATACACCACACGCCATGACCGGCACGGCCTTTAGATTCACGGTGCTTGGTGCGGCCCTCGTTGGGGCGGTCATGGGCGGCCTGTGGCTCGCGTTGCTCGACTCCGATCCGAGAGGCGTGCCGCCTGCGGCCCTCGTCGCCGCGGCAAGCCTGACGCAGACCCTGGTGTCGATGGCCGTCCTTCTCGTTGGCGCAACGGCCCTTGGCTGCCTGGTGGGCCGACTTGTCAACGCAGTGGTCGGCCTCTTCGTGCTCGGCGCCGCCATCAGCGTGTACGCCATGCGCACAGGTCCGCTCTCGGGACTCGTGTTCGACAGCGTGCCCATGTCCGCGATCGGCATCGAGACATGCATCTGGGCAGCGGTGATGTCCACCTGCGCGATGGTGGTGTTCCTGATGAGCGGTCCCTTGCCCGACGTGCCGCGCGAGGAACGCGTCAGCATGTGGCGCGAGCTGGCGCACGGCGATGCGCTTCGTGCGCTCGCGCCTGCGGTGCTCGCGGTGCCCGTCATCTGGGTCGTGGCCCGTTCGGGAACGAAGGGCCAGGCGATCGGTGCCGCGGTGATTGCCGGCATGGTGTGCGGTGCGGGATCGCGCATGGCGGCCCCTAGGGTGCAGCCGATCCTCATCTTTGGAGCTCCGCTTCTTGCGCTGGGAATTGCGCAGATTGCGTCCGGTGCCCGGCTTGGCGCGGCGCCTGACGCGCTGCTGGCGGCGGGCGGGCTCTCGCCGCTTCTCCATGTGCTGCCCGTCGACGCGGCGGGCGGCATTGCGGTCGGCGTGGCGATGGGTCTCGGCTGGGCGCGTGGCACGGCGAAGCCTGCGGGCGCTACCTTGCCTGCGTGAAACTCGTCGTCACAGGCACCATCGGAATCGACACGGTCTACACGCCCCGCGATCGCCGCGAGGGAGTCCCGGGCGGAAGCGCCGCCTACTTCGCGGCCGCAGCCAGCTTCTTCGCGCCAGTTCGCGTGGTCGCCGCAGTAGGGGCGGACTGGCCCGACGAGCACCGCCGTGTGCTGGAGGCGTTCCAGGGCGTCTGCCTGCGGGGGCTTGAGCAGCGCGCTGGTTCGCGCACATTCGCGTGGGGCGGCCGCTACGAGGAGGATGTCAACATCCGGCACACGCTCTTCACCGAGGTGGGTGTGCTGCAGGAGGCGCCGCCACGTGCGCCATCGGACTACGCCGACAGCGCGCTCGTCTTCCTCGGCAACACGCACCCGAGCGTGCAGGCCAGCTTCATCGAGCAGTTCCCCGCGCGCACGCTTGTGGTCGCCGACACGATGGACCTCTGGATCACGACTGCGCATGCTGAGCTTCGCGAGCTGGTCCGCCGCGTCGACGGCATCATCATCAACGACTCCGAGGCGTGCCAGCTCACCGGGTTCCGCAACGCCGTGAGCGCGGGCAAGCGCATCCTCGAGATGGGGCCGACCTTTGCGGTGGTGAAGAAGGGCGAGCACGGATGCGTGCTTGTGCACCGCGACGGAATCGCCGCGCTGCCCGCGTTCCCGCTCGACGAGCACCATGTGGTCGACCCCACTGGCGCCGGCGACTCGTTTGCCGGCGCGATGATGGGGCACCTCTCGCGCGCGGGCAAGGTCGACTTCCACGCCGTGCAGTCTGCCCTGGCGTCGGGCACTGTCGTGGCCAGCTTCACGATCGAGTCCTTCGGCCTCGAGAGGCTCCGTGCGCTGAGGGGCGAGGAGATCGGCGAGCGGATGGAGCGATTCCGCCATGCGGCACGCATCGGCTGACGTGCACATCCGAGCCAGTCGCATTGTGCGGCGCCCGTCGGCGGGCCCGGTCACTCGTCGCGCCATGGCGGTTGTGTCGCGATGGCCACTCGCCTGTGCAGTTGCGGCGCTCCTGGCGTGCATCGCTCCGCAGCGGGCCACGGCGGACTGGACCCCATTCGAGCAGCTTCCTGGCGCAGCTCGTGCGGCGCAGGTGCAGTCGCAGTGGCGCGACGGCGGTGCACGCAGTGTCGCGCGCGATGTCCGGTGGGATGTGGCGGGGGGGCAGCTCTGGTTCCGGCAGGGCAACGCATGGAAGGTGATGCGCATCGCATCGGGAGAGGTCGCTGACGCTCCTGAAGGCGCCGAGCCTCCGCCTCCGCCGCCACCGAAGCCATCCGATCCTCCAGCGCCTAGCCGCGGCCGGCAGCGGCCCGTCGAGCCGTCGCCTGATGGACTCTGGGTGGCCGCATCGGTCAATGGCAACGTGCGCATCTCGCCTGTCGGTGCGGGACAGGAGGAGGGCAACGACGCGGTCGCGATCCAGGTGACCTCCGAAGGGGGCAATGGCCTCCGCTTCGGCACCGCGAGCTGGGTCTACGGCGAGGAGCTTGACCAGACCACCGGCATGTGGTGGAGCCCCGACTCGAAGCGGCTCGCCTACTACCGCTTCGACGACTCTCAGGTGCCGCCGTTCACCATGCTCGGCGGTCTCACCGAGCTCTTCACCACGACAGATGTGGAGCGCTACCCCAAGCCTGGCGACCGCAACCCTGACGCGCGCCTCGAGATCGTCGAGATCGCCGCACCTTCGAAGCGCATCACGGTGGATGTGGGCCCGCGCGACCAGTGGGAGTACGTCTACGGGCCCCAGTGGGCGCCCGACGGATCGGAGTTCCTCTTCTTCAGGACCAACCGGCGGCAGAACGTGCTCGACCTGTGCGCGGCAAACCCTGCGACGGGCGCCGTGCGCGTGGTGATCCGCGAGGAGCAGCCGAACTGGCAGCAGAACCGCCCCGAGATGCGGTGGCTCGCCGACGGCCGAAGGTTCATATGGTCCACAGAGAAGTCGGGGCTCAAGCAGTACGAGCTGCATTCGCTCGATGCCGGGGCCGCGCCGGTGACGCTCACGCGAGGCGAGCGCCCGGCCGACTCGATCGTGGCGCTCGACGAGAGTGCAGGAAGGCTCTGGTACTCCGCGTGCACCGGCCAGCACGCGATCGAGCCGCAGCTGATGTCAGTGGCGCTCGATGGCACTGGCCAGGTGCGCCACACGCAGGGCGATGCGCATCACGCGCGGTTCTCCGTTGCGCCGGGCAGCGCGCACTTCGTGGCCTCCGACGAGACGCTGGTGCGTCCGCCCGTGATGCGGCTCTGCCGCGCCGATGGGTCAGTGGTGGCGACGCTGCCAGCTGGTGGTGCGTCGCCTGCGTCTGCAGATGGGGCAGCCCCGCCGCAGGACCCGTGGACGTCGCGCGGCCTCGTGCCTCCCGAGCCGGTCGTGCTCACGGCTGCCGATGGCGTCACTCCGCTGTACGGAATCCTGTGGTTCCCGTCCGACTTCGACCCCTCGCGCACGTACCCGCTGGTGGTCGAGACCTACGGAGGGCCGGGCGTCCGTGTGGTGCGATGGTCCTTCGCGCGGCCGCAGCCCGACTGCGAGCTCGGGTTCATCGTGCTCAGCGTGGACAACCGCGGAACGCCCGGGCGCGGCAAGGCATTTGAGGATGCGACCTACCTCGCGCTCGGGGGCCCCGATGTCGATGACCAGGCTGCTGCGGCACGCCAGATCGCGCAGCGGCCGTACGTGGATGCCTCGCGCGTGGGCATCTCGGGCTCGAGCTACGGCGGCTACATGAGCATCATGGCGCTGCTTCGGCACCCCGACGTCTTCTCGAGCGCGGTCGCCTTCAGCGGCCCGACCGACTGGCGCCAGTACGACACGATCTACACCGAGCGCTACATGCGCACGCCAAAGGAGAATGCGGAGGGCTACGCCGCAGGCAACGCGGTGGAGCTCGCGAAGAACCTGCGCGGGTCGCTGCTGATCATCCACGGGATGCAGGACGACAACGTGCACCCCAACAACATGTGGGCGCTCGTGGACCGGCTGCAGTCGATGAACAGGCCCTTCGGCATGCTGCTCTTCCCCAAGGCCGGCCATGGCGGCTTTGGCGACGCAGGCGACAGCGCGAAGTGGTCGCACTTCGTGCGCACGCTCAGGCCGGAGCCCGCGCGGTGAGCGCGCTCGGGTCGCTTCCGCCAGACCGCTCGCACGTCGGCACCGAGCGTCGCCATCCGCACAGCACGGAGTTCGATTCGCTTGGCGTGCGTGCCTCGGTCGACGCGATGGTCGATGACCATGCGCAGGTGATGCGCGCAGTGGCGGGCGCATCCGAATCGCTCGCCGCCTTCATCGATGGACTCGTGCCGCGCATGAGGGACGGCGGAAGGCTCATCTACGTGGGCGCGGGCACGAGCGGCCGCCTCGGCGTGCTCGACGCAAGCGAGTGCCCGCCGACATTCCGCAGCGACCCCGCGCAGGTGGTCGGCATCATCGCGGGAGGCGATGCCGCGCTGCGCCGATCGAGCGAGGGCCGCGAGGATGAGCCTGATGGCGCGCGCGAGGAGCTCGAGCGCCTGGCCATCGGGGCGCGCGACACGCTGCTGGGAATTGCGGCGGGAGGCACCACGCCCTACGTCCTTGGCGCGATCCGGCTCGCGCACGCGCGCGGTGCGGCAACCGGGCTGCTGACATGCGCGCCGCGTGACGTGCCGCCGGGCTGCGATGCGCTGATCGTCGTCGACACCGGGCCCGAGATCGTCGCGGGAAGCACGCGCCTGAAGGCGGGTTCGGCCACGAAGCTCGCGCTCAACATCATCACCACCGTCGCGTTCACGCGGCTCGGCAAGGTGCACGGCAACCTGATGGTCGACCTCGCGGCCACCAACGACAAGCTTGTCGACCGCGCCCTGCGCGTGATGCGCGAGATCGCGCCCGGGCTCTCGCGCGAGCAGGCGTTCGCGCTTCTGCGCGATGCGGGCGGGCACGTGAAGGTCGCGCTCGTGATGCACGCGCGCGGCGTAGGCGCATCCGATGCGCGCACGGTGATCGACGCATGCGGCGGAAGCCTTCGCGCCGCGATGGCGCGCTGAGCCGCCTTTCCTGGCGCGTGTCCCGTGCACGCAACGCACACACGCGCGCACGCCCCAGATCTGCGCACTGGCCCCAAAACGCAGCGCGGCCCCGCACAAGGCGGGGCCGCGCGAACGATTCAAGTCGGGGTCGACTCGCTCAGAGCATGTTGTTGAGCGTCTTCAGGGCGCGCACGCGCACCTTGCGGGACGCGGGCTTCGCCTTGATGGTGATGGTCTCACCGGTGAAGGGGTTCTTGCCCTGACGCTCCTTGGTGGCGGGCTTGATGACGGTCTTCATCTTCATGAGGCCCATGAAGTTGAACTCGCCACAGCCGCGCTTGCTGAGGTCGGCCGCGATCATCTGCGTGAGGACGTCGAAGACCTCCTTGACCTGCGAGCGCTTGAGGCCAGTGGCCTCCGTGATCTCCGTGACCACTGCGCCGCGGCTGCGGCGCGTCGACGCTGCCGTCGCCTTGTAGGCCTTCTTCGTCGTCTTCTTCTTGGTGGCTGTTGGCATCCGTTCCTGTCCTTTCGTTGAATTGTCGGCTCGTGTGCGTTGGCACCGAACCCTCTCGAGAAAACCGGTCTCGCTCCCGCCCGCAAACACTGCGGTGCGCAAAATCTACGGGTTTTCAAGGCACTTCTCAACGCTTTCGCGGGCAAAATTGCGTTTCGCCCGGCGTTCACGCCCGTTTCCGGAACGGCTGTCCGGCTAGCCGTTGCGCCAGGCGCCGGAGCGCACGGTTGCCCGTCCGATCGACACGTACGTAAAGCCGTGCTGCGCCACGGTCTGCGGGCGGTACAGGTTTCGGCCGTCAAACAGCAGCGGGGACCTCAAAAGCCCCTTCATTCGCCTGAAATCCGGTGCCCGGAACTCGCCCCACTCCGTGCAGATCACCAGCGCATCGGCCCCCTCAAGGCACTCGTACATGTCCTCGAACCGGGCGACCGTCGGCATCTCCTGGGACAGGTTCTCCAGCGCCACCGGGTCGTGAGCCCTGACGGACGCGCCCGCCGCCATCGCCTTGTGCATGAGGGACATGCTTGGCGCCTCGCGGATGTCGTCGGTGCGCGGCTTGAAGGCGACCCCCCAGAAGGCCAGGGTCCTGCCGCCCATGTCGCCCATCTCGTCGGTGATCTTGGCCCAGAAGCGCTCGCGCTGGAGCTGGTTGACCTCGTGCACCGCCGCATTGAGCATGCAGTCGAGCCCAGACTGGCGTCCCATCGAGACGACCGCCTGCGTGTCCTTGGGGAAGCAGCTTCCGCCGTAGCCGAGGCCCGGGTAGAGGAACTGGTTCCCGATGCGGCGGTCCGCGCACATGCCCTCGCGCACGTGGCTGATGTCCGCGCCGTAGCGCTCGCACAGGATCGCCATCTCGTTGATGAACGAGATCTTGCAGGCGAGCATCGCGTTGCTCGCGTACTTCACCATCTCCGCGCTGCGCACGTCCATCACATGCACCGGGTTGCCCTGGCGCACGAACGGGTCGTAGAGCTCTCGCATGATGTCGCCAGCCTCAGGATGGTCGACGCCGACCACCACGCGGTCGGGCTTCATGAAGTCGTTGATGGCGTCGCCTTCCTTGAGGAACTCCGGGTTGTCGGCCACATGGAAGGGGACCTTCGTGCGCGCAGCGATCGTGTCGCGCACGCGGTGCGTGGTGCCCACGGGCACCGTGCTCTTGACGACGACGGTCCTCGGCCGCGATCCCGCCGCCGGCGGACCCTGGCGCTCGAGCTCTGCGGCGATGTCCTCTGCGACTGCGAGCACGTACTTGAGGTCCGCGCTCCCGTCAGTGTCGCTGGGGGTGCCGACGCAGATGAAGATCACCTCTCCGTGCGCATAGGCCTCGCGCTTGTCGGTGGTGAAGTGAAGGCGGCCCGACTCCGCGTTGTTCACGATCATCTCCGAGAGTCCGGGCTCGTAGATGGGGCTCTCGCCGCGGCGAAGCATCTCGATCTTGCGGGGGTCCACGTCGAGGCAGCACACGTCGTTGCCCATCTCCGCGAAGCATGCCCCCGTCACCAACCCCACGTACCCGCTGCCGACCATTGTGAGCTTCACCGTCAGGATCTCCTATTGCCGGCGGTGCGCCGGGGCGCCGAGTCTACGGGGTCACGCAGCGCCCGACCCTGTCTCGGCATGGGCGCGCGACTCGATTCCAAGCAGCCAGCGCTTGCGGGCAAGCGACCGTGACCTCGGATCGTCAGTGCCCGCGTACCCGCCCATGCCGGACGCGGACACCACGCGGTGGCATGGCACGACGATCGGCGCGGGATTCCGCCGCATCGCCTGGCCTGCCGCGCGCGCGAGGGCGGGCGCTGATGAGGCGGGTCGGCCCAGCTCGCGGCACGCCTCGCGCGCAATCCACAGGTACGTGCGCGTCTGGCCACGCGGGATCCGGCGCGCGGCGCGCCAGCACGCCTCCTGCCACGGGGTTCCTCGGGGAAGTGGCGCTCGCCGCAGCGCCGCCGCATCCCCTCGGAGCCAGCGCCTGATGCGTGCGCCCAAGGCTGCGGACGCGTGTGAGTCCGCCGCGGCATCTCCGCGAGTGCCCCAGTCCACCCGCACTGCGCCGTCCGCCGACACGCTGACGTGCAGCGTGCCGACCGGAGTGTCAATGCTTGTGGCTCCGCGGGGCATGTCGGTGCGGATGCGCGCCATTGCGCTGGCCATCCCGCGAGCCTAGTGGCGCGGCGGCCGGCTCCCGCGCCGGCGCTGGCGCACATCGGGCGGGTGCGGCGCATCCCTACCATCCACGCATGACGATCGCGCAGCCCCGTTCCGTGTCCGCAGCGTCGCACGCCGGCCCTGCCTCGGCCGCAGAGTCGCTCGCCCCGCACGCGCACCTCGATGACGTGTCGCGCGGCATGCTCGGATGCGTGGAGCGCATCGATCCCGAGGTGGCTGCGATTCTCGCCCGAGAGGCTGAGCGGCAGGCGACCACGCTCGAGCTGATCGCGAGCGAGAACCACGTGAGCGCCGCGGTGATGCACGCCGCCGGCTCGTGGATGACGAACAAGTATGCCGAGGGCTACCCGGGCAAGCGCTACTACGGCGGATGCGCGCAGCACGATGCCGTCGAGGATCTCGCCCGCGAGCGCGCGAAGAAGCTCTTCGGATGCGGTTTCGCGAACGTGCAGCCGCACTGCGGCGCCAACGCCAACATCGCCGCGTTCATGGCGCTCATGAACCCCGGCGACACGGTGCTCAGCCTGCCGATCAAGAGCGGCGGTCACCTCAGCCACGGCCTCAAGCCCAACTTCAGCGGCACCTTCTACAGCATCGTCGAGTACGGGCTCGACCCCGAGACGGAGCTGCTCGACTACGACGCGATCGCCGCCATCGCCCGCGACTGCAAGCCCAAGCTCATCATCTGCGGCTACAGCGCCTACTCGCGCGTCATCGACTTCGCGCGCTTCCGTGCGATCGCCGACAGCGTGGGCGCGTACCTGATGGCCGACATCGCGCACATCGCGGGCCTTGTGGCCGCTGGCGTGCACCCCTCGCCGTTCCCGCACGCGCACGTGGTGACCACCACCACCCACAAGACGCTGCGCGGCCCGCGCGGCGGACTCATCCAGAGCGACGATGCGGAGATCGCCACCAAGGTCGACCGCAAGGTCTTCCCCGGCAGCCAGGGCGGCCCGCTCATGCACATCATCGCGGCCAAGGCAGTCGCCTTCGGCGAGGCGCTGAAGCCCGAGTTCAAGGCCTACTCGCAGCAGGTCGTGCGCAACGCGCAGGCGCTGGCCGCTGCGCTCTCGGCCAAGGGCTACCGCCTCTGCACGGGCGGCACCGACAACCACCTCATGCTGGTGGACCTGCGCACGCGCGATGCGAACCTCACGGGCGCCGATGCGGAGAAGTGGCTCGAGTCCGCAGGCATCATCTGCAACAAGAACGGGATCCCCAACGACCCGCGCCCGCCGATGGTCACCAGCGGACTTCGCCTCGGCACGCCCGCACTGACGACGCGCGGGCTCAAGGAGCCCGAGATGGCGAAGGTCGCCGAGTGGCTCGACCGCGTGATGGGCGCGAAGGGTGACGCCGCCACCTGCGCCACCGTCGCGGGCGAGATCCGCGACTTCTGCGCGTCGTTCCCGCTGCCTTGATTGGCAGTTCCGGCAATCGTGGGGCTGAGCGCCGTGAACGCGCGGCCGCCGATGCCGGCACGGTTGACCGCGTCGCCGGGCTCGAGCACGCCAACGTGCTGTCGGTAGACCTGCCCGACGGGCGGCCGAGGTCGGCCAGCGTCGCGAAGCGGCGCATGATCCTGATCGGCGCGGGCATCGCGATGTTCGCGCTGACGCCGGTCGTGATGTTCGCGCTGCTTTCGCTGCCGCAGCGGTTCGGGTTCACGCTCGGTCGCGGTGGAGGCGTCGTGGCTGCCGTCGCGAGCATCGTGACGATGGCGATCGTGGTGTGCGTGCCCGTGCTCGTGTGGGCGGCGCTCGCGATTCGCTCGAATGCGGCGCGTTGGCGCGAGGCCCGCGATGCGATCGCCGGTGGCGGCAGTGGCGACATCGCCGACGCGCTTGCGAAGGTGTGCGGCGCGTCCGGGCCGAATGCGTCGTGGATGCCGTGGCTTACGCGGATCCACGACCGATGGCCAGCAGGCACGCTGCCGGCTCCCATGACCATGGTGTCCCGTCGGCTTGTCCCCGAAATCAGCGCGATCGCGCCTGTTCCAGGACTGCTCGAGCCGGAAGCGGTGGTGCAGACGCTTGGGCGGGGCAACCGTTCGCGTCGCATCCTTGCGGGAGTGTCCGGAGGCCTGATGCTCGCAAGCGCTGTGATGCAGCTGCCGACCCTGTCGGTCCACGGATGGCGGTTCGCCTTCGGAGTGCTGCCGATGGCTGCATTCGGCCTCTTCTTCCTGACGAATGCCCTCTTCGGGCCGAAGCTGGCGCGCTGGCGCGCCGACCGCGCGGGTCCTGCCGATGTGCCTCTCTGGTGCGGACCGGGCTGGGTGCGGTGGGGCTACGCGCGAGGCAAGAGGCTCTCGTGGCATCGCCACGACAGCGTGATGCTCGTGCTGGCCATGGGCAACCCCGGACCAATCCAGTGGAGCGAGGTGCGCGTCTTCATCGCCGGTCCCGAGGGCACGTTCCGGTTCGGCTTCGACGGCGTCGATGCGGAGTTCGCACGGCTCTGGCGCGCGTGGACATCGCCAAGCGCACGCGACCCAGACACCGGCGCGCCGGTTCAGGCGCGCGACGCCGACACGGCCAAACCGGTTCAGGCGCGCGAGTTGTAGCTGCCGTCGACCGTGTTGATGCGCACCTTCTCGCCGTTGGTGATGAAGGGTGGCACGCGCGTCTTGAGGCCGGTCTCGAGCGTCGCTTCCTTGAGCTGGTTCGTCGCGGTCGCGCCCTTGATGCCGGGCGGCGTGTCAGTGACCGTCAGCTCCACGACGTTGGGCATCTCGACGGATACGGGCTTGCCGTCGCACCAGAGCACGACGAGCTTGGTATTCGGCAGCACGTAGAGCGGCATCTCGCCGACGACCGAGTCGTCGAACTCCGACTGCTCGTAGCTCTGCTCGTCCATGAAGACGAACTTCTTGCCGTCGGCGTAGAGGTACTCCATCGGGCGGCGGTCGAGCTCCACCTGCTCGACGCTCTCGCCCGAGCGCAGGCGCTTCTCGATGATCGTGCCCTTCTCGATGTCCTTGATCTTGATCTGGACGAAGGCGCGCAGGTTGCCGGGGGTGACGTGGGTGTACTGGGTGATGACCCACATGCGGCCGTCGAGCTTGATGGCCATGCCGGGACGGAGATCGGTCGAGTTCATTGGCGGATCGCTCCTGAAAGAGGGGAATTTCCGAGCATAGCGGGGGGTCCCGAGACCTGCGGCACGCGGGAGGAGCACGCTTGGACTAGCCCGCAGGTGCGTGCTCGGGCGGTCCGGCATGCCGCGGAATCAAACGAAAAACCCCCGGACCTTGCGGTCCGGGGGCGGAGGGAGGGAAAAGGGCTCTTTATCGCGGCATTCACGCGGGTCGAGGAGTCATCTCTCTCAATCCGGGTTGGTGCCGAGGCAGGGTTGCCCCTGCGGAGAGGAACATAGCCCCGGTCTCGTCGGTGCCAAGTGCGAAGAGTCAAAAATCATGCGGAAGTGCACCCCCTAGACTGCCCAAAATGGCTGTTCTGACCCGACTTTGCCTTGCCGCTGCAGTTCTCGCCCCCGTCTGGGGCGCCGGGACGCCCATAAGCGCCCGCCTGGCGCCAGTTCAGGGGACCGAAACGCCCCCCGCACGCACAATCCCTCAACGGCCCGTCCCCGAACGGTCCACAACGCCCTCGGCGGTCGTGGCCTCCCCGATGAACCTGGACCTGGGCTTCATGCGCCCGAACCAGAACGCAGTGGGTACGGTCACGCTCCGCAACACCGGCAGCGAGCCGGTGCGGGTGCTGGCCGTGACCCCCAGCTGCAAGTGCACCACGACAACCGACATCGTGGGCAAGGAGATTCCCGCAGGCGGCACCGCGACCTTCGACACCACGCTCGAGGGCGCACCCGTTCCAGGCGTGCGCACGTCGACGATCCGCGTGCTCGTCGAGGGATCGCCTTCACCGATCGAGATCAAGGTGAAGGGTGAGGTGTCGCAGGCGGTGCGCGCGATTCCCGCGTACCTCAACTGCGTCGGCAGCAAGAACCTCAGTGGGCGCCTCGTGGTGGAGAGCATCGACAGGCAGCCCTTCCGCATCATCTCGGCGCACGGCGCGGAGCCCGTCATCGGCGGATGGGCCGCCACCGACGAGCCGCGCAGCACCTATCTGCTGAGCTACGACCTCGGCGACGGCACGCGCGAGCTGCCCTCGTTCTGGATCATCGAGACGGATCATCCCGACTCCCCGCTCGTGGACCTGAAGGTGCGCCACGAGTCGGTCTCCGCGAAGCTCTCCTCACGACTAGCCGACTACCGCGCCAGTGCGGGCCGCATCGATCCCGGCGCGAACGGCACCGTGACGTTCACGAGCCTTGATCCGCAGGAGCCGATCCTGTCGGCGGAGTCGCTCTCGCCCGATGCGGCGCTCGAGGTGGAGCGTGTGGATGCGGTCGAGGGCGGCACTCGCGCGACCATCATCGTGAAGCCACGAGCAGGTCACGAGGGACTGCTCATCATTCCGGCCACCCTCTCGATGGCCACCAAGGCGCAGGAAGTCCTGATCTTCGGCACCGTGCGGCCAGCGCCCGCGGCATCCGGTGCCGCGGCCTCACCCGCGGCGGCAAGTCCCGCGCCAGCAGGCGCCGCAGCACCGCCGTCCGCGCCCGCCACTCCCTCAGGAGCAACACCATGAACGCGCCCGTGACGCCCATCGACACCGAACAGGCACTCTGCATCGCGGTAGGCGCGAGCCCACGCGCCGAGATCGACCACCGTCCGCTCGCGCAGCGCCTCGCCACCGCCATGCGTGAGTGGATCGCCGCCAACCGTGACGAGGCAGGCGACGAGACGCTTGTGCTCACGGTCACCGACCTCTGGCTCTCCGGCGACGCCGAGCTTTGCGAGCGCCCGTGCGTCGCGATCGGCGAGTCGAACACGAACGCCGCAGTGGCGCAGTTCACGCTCGGCCTGCCGCAGTCGGCAGTCGTCGACGGCCAGTACGAGATCCGCATGGACCCGCAGCTCGATGACCTGCGCGTCTGCATCCGCGGCACGCACGCGGCAGGCACCGCAGCCGGAGTGGATGCGTTCATTGCGCGCCACCTCGACGCCTGGATGCGCGCGGCGCACGGGATGTGAAGCGCCTCACAGCGCCGCGATGCGGTCTGCGACGTCCTTGGCCACAAGCGCCTCGACGAGCTCGTCCATGTCGCCCGTGAGCAGCCGCTGCAGGTTGAACGACTGCTCGATGCGGTGGTCGACGGCGATGTTCTCCTTGAACCGGTAGGTGCGGATCTTCTCCGCCCGGTCGCCCGACCCGATCATCGCGTTGCGCGCCTCGGTGCGCTTGGCCAGCGCCTCCTGCCGCCGGTGCTCGTGCACGCGCGCGCGAAGCAGCCGCCACGCCTTGTCGCGGTTCTGGAGCTGGCTCCGCGTCTCCTGCATGCGCACCTCGATGCCCGTGGGCTCGTGGATCAGGTGCACCGCCGTCGCCACCTTGTTCACGTTCTGCCCGCCGGGACCCTGCGCCGTCGTGAGTATCTCCCGCACCTCATCAGGATCGACCGACGACACCACATCCTCCGGCTCGGGGAGCACCGCGACCGTCGCGGTTGACGTGTGGACGCGGCCCTGCGCCTCAGTCGCCGGCACGCGCTTGACCTGGTGCGTGCCGCCCTCGTAGCCAAGTGCGCTCCACACCCCGTCGCCGTCGAGCTCGAACACCACGTGCGACACGCCGCCCATGTCGCCCGGCTTCATCTCGACGGCCTCGATGCGCCATCCGCGCCGGTTCGCGAACCGGCGGTACATCTCCGCAAGGTCGCCCGCGAAGAGGGACGCCTCGTCGCCGCCGACGCCCGCGCGCACCTCAAGGATCATCGAGCCAACCGTGCGGTCCTCGGCCGTCACAAGATCGGCCTGCAGCGCAGGCGCAAGGCCGGTGAGCTCGGACTCGAGCGTCGTGCACTCCTCGCGCGCAAGAGCGGCGAGCTCGCGCTCATCAGCGGATCCGGACCCCGCTGCAGCCATCATCGCACGCGCATCCGCGAGCGCCGACTCGGCTGCGCGCCACCGCCGCCACCGGCGCACCGTCGGCTCGACCGCCTTGCGCCGCGCCGCGACCGCACGCACCTTGCGGTGGTCGGCATGAGTGGCCGGGTCCGCGAGCTGCGCATCGAGCATCACGAGCTCTGCATCGAGCTCGTTGAGGCGACGCACGAGGTTGTCTGGAAGTGGGTTCAACGGACCGGACGATACGGAGGCGAGTGCGGGGGTGCCCGGCCGAACTGCTGCCCAACGCCATGCCGGTACGGACCCAAAACGAACGCCGCGCCGGAGGGATCCGGCGCGGGCGCGTGAGTTCGGAATTGTCAGGCCTACTTGGCGGCGGGCTTCTTGCTGCCCGGCTTCGCCTTGCCGAAGTAGTCGCCGGCGAACTTGCGCTGGAAGCGCTCGACGCGGCCGGCGGTGTCGACGAAGGTCTTCTGGCCGGTGAAGTAGGGGTGCGAGCCGGACCACACCTCGACGTGCATCTCAGGCACGGTCGCGCCAACGGTCATCACGACCTGTCCGCGGAAGTGCACCTTGCAGTCGGGGTACCAGGTGGGGTGGGTGTCGGTCTTCATGGGGTTCGCTCCAGAGAGCCGAGCAATGTAGCCCGGATCCGGCCCAAATGCAATGACCGAGAATGTGTGGCTCGCCGGGGCGCGGAGTAGCCTCGTCGCCCCATGACGCTGCGCCGACAACCCGCGGACTTCCGCGTTGAGGAGATTGCGCAGCCCGAGTGGCTCGCGGCCATGTCCCCGGAGCCCACGGCCACCCGCCAGCACGCGGTGTGGACGCTCGAGAAGCGCTCGCTCACCACGCCCGACGCGATCTCGCTCTTCGCGCGATCGCTCTCGGTGCGCGCGGCGTCCATCTCCTACGCGGGACTCAAGGACAAGCACGCGGTCACGACGCAGCACGTGTCGGTGCACGCGCCCGCCGATGGCGCGAATCCCGCGCTTGCCGCCGCCGGCACGGCGCAGCGCAGCGGCCGGGGGTGGTCGGCCACGCGCATCGGATGGGTCGCTGCGCCCGTCGCCGCACCGATCATCGCCGCGAACCGGTTCGCGGTCGTGGTGCGCGACCTCGGCCGCGAGGACGCGGGACAGATCGAGCGCCGCGCGGCGCTGCTGCGCGACCGCGCGAGCGAGCCGCCAGAGGGCGCGCCTGCCGGCGAGCGCGCGATCCTGGTCGTGAACTACTTCGGCGACCAGCGCTTTGGCAGCGCACGCCACGGCAAGGGATTCGCCGCCGCTGCGGCAGTGCGTGGCGACCTTGAGGATGCGATCCGCCTGCTCGTGGCGACGCCGGCCCGAAAGGACTCGGGCCGCACGCGCGACTTCACCCGCCAGGCCGCGGAGCTCTGGGGCCGCTGGCGCACGATGGCCGATGAGCTCCCGCGCTGCGCAGAGCGGCGCCCCTTCGAGGTGCTCGCGTCTGGCGGATCGATGGTGGAGGCGTTCGCGGCGCTGCCGGACTTCACGAAGACGATGGCGATCGAGGCCTTCCAGAGCCGCATCTGGAACGAGACCGCACGCAGGATCTCCGAGTCAATCGCGGGCGAGGGCAAGTCGATGCGCTGCAAGGGCACCTTCGGCACGATGTGCTTCCCCGATCCCGCATCGCTCGATGCCTGGCGCAACGTGCAGGTGCCGATGGCTGCGCCTGGAATGCCGACCGCATCAGATGAAGAGGCCGTGGAGCGCATGGGAGGCGAGGCGCACTCGGCGGAGGTGCGCACTGCGATCAAGGAATCGCTGCGCGCCGAGAACGTCGATGCGGATGACCTACGCATTCCGGGGCTCGAGCGCCCGTTCTTCGGCGCAGCGTGGCGGCCGCTCGCCGTGCGCGCGGAGCGCTTTGCCATCGGCAAGGCCGAGCGCGATGAGCTCTCGAAGGGCGATCGCCTGCGCCGCACGGTGACGTTCGACCTGCCGCGCGGCGCCTATGCGACTGTCGTGCTGCGCGCGCTCGGGCACTGAGCCGCCCAATCGCGCGAGGCGATCAGCACGGCTGCGCAGGAAGGTCGTAGCTGACGATCACCGTCGAGGGCATCGGCGGGTACTGCATCTCCAGCCTGAACACCCGGAAATCCGCCGGGTCCGCGCTGATGCGGTTGAACACCGCATGGATCAGTTCCGGGTACTGGTGCGCAAGATCGGTGTCGAAACGCGTAGGTGTGCCGGTGATCTCACGGAGAGGATCGCCGATCGGCAGCAGCATCGACTTGCGCGCTGCGGCATCGAGCGGCGAGTTGCCGAAGGGATTGCCGAAGACCTGCACCTTGGCAGCGGCGACCTCCGGCAGGTCCCGGTGCGCGATCACATCGAAGAGCAGCGTCTCGATGGGCATCGTCACAACGGCGCCCATCTCGCCCTTGCCGGCGGTGCCAGGCGCCGAGTACCTCGGCACGGCGCAGCGCTCGAGGTGCCCGAACACGAATGTCGATGTTCCCGTCCGCCCAAGCGGCCCGTCGCCAAGCTCGTGCACGATGCCCAGCGGCGTGCTCACGCTCTGCACCCTCACGTCAGGCGGCGAGCACCAGCTGCGCATGATCAGCGCGGGGTCGCTGGGAGAGGCAGGCGGCTCCAGCGGCTCGAGTGCGCGCTCCTGCACCGTGGTCACCTGGTCCTCCGACTCGACGGACCCGTGGTAGCGCTGGAAGCGGAAGATTGGCCATCCGGTGAGCGGCCGCAGCCTCCGCACGTCGATGAGCGACGCGAGGATTGCCGTGTCGAGCGTGTGCGGATTCGCATGCGAGGGCATCAGGATCTGCGTCATGATGCGCACCCGCGCCTGCACGCCCCAGACGCCGCTGAGCCCGCGGAATGCCGTCTTGCGCGAGAGCTCGAGTGACGCGCGCGATGTCGCGCCGTCGAGCAGCAGCTGCAGCGTCGGCCGATCCCCTGCGTGCTGCTTCACCATGTCCTCGAAGAGATCCAGCGCGCGGCGGAGCGCGGCGAGCTCATCCTTTGCCACACCGCCACGGGTGAGCGCCTCCATCAGGATGCCGATGCCCTCGGGTCCGGGCACGAGCGTGGCTGCGGACAGCTGGTCGTCGTCGCCTGCGATGCGCGCGATCTTCCACGAGAGGTTCTTGTCGATGCCAATCTGCCGCGACACTTCCTGCGGCCGCTCGATGTCCAGTCCGGCACTCCGGTAGGCGCTGCGCAGGGCGGCCTGCAACGTGCGCATCGACTCGGCGCAGTGGTCGACGAAGGGCGGAACGGGCTGTCGGGTGGACTTCGGCATCTGAAATCACCGCGAGGGTGCCTGCAAAGACTACGGGCACAGTCCGAATGCGTGTTCGCGCCGCCAATGTCGCGGCGCGGCCGGCTGCAAGTCGTCGAACTTCGGCGGTCCCGCGATGCGCGCTTTGTCCTGCGGCCAATGCGGGCTACCTTGTCGATCCATGAGCAACTCCACGACCTGCGCCGCCGCTCTCATCGCATCGTTCGTCTCGGCTGCGTCTCTCGCGGGCGGCGCCTATGTCGGGTTCACGCCTGGCGTCACGCCCAGCGGCGTGAGCGCGGATGGCTCAGTCGTGGTCGGCTACGACGGGATCGGCTACTTCTACTACACGGGCGCGGAGGGCTACATCCAGGTGGGCGGAGCGCCTCCAGGCAATGGCGTGGGCGGATCGGCGATCGCCTCTGATGATGGCACGCGCTTCTCGGGCACGCTGCTCAACCCTGAGACCAACCTCTACGAGATGGGCATCTTCGACCGCACGACGGGCCAGTGGATCCTGTGCGGCGGACTCGGTGCCTCATCTGATGCATCCACAAGCTCGGGTTGGGGACTCAGCGGCAACGGTCAGGTCGGTGTCGGGCTCGGATGGATCAATGCGGGCACCGCGCATGCGATCGTGTGGCGTGCCGCGACTGGAGTCACGAGCCTCGGATCGAGCGTGACCAACCGGAGCACGCGCGCGAACGGCACCAACTTCGACGGATCTGTGGTGGTCGGATGGCAAGACGCGGCATCCGGATTTCGGCAAGGATGCGTCTGGGTCAACGGTGTGCAGACGCTGATCGCGCTCGGAACCACGCCGATGAGCGAAGCGGGTGCGTGTTCGGCGAGCGGCGGTGTCGTCGTTGGCAGCGGATCGTCTGGCAACTCATTCCAGGCCTGGCGCTGGACCCGCGAGGGTGGAGTGCAGAACATCGGTCCTGCGCCAGTCTCAGGTTGGCGCGGTGCGGCGACGTCGGTGTCTGCGGACGGTCAGACGATCGTTGGCTTCTACCGGCCGTTCCCCGCACCCGCGACGTTCGGGCGCGGATTCATCTGGACGGCCGCCGACGGCATGCGCGATCTCACCGACCTTGCGATTGAGCAGGGCATTTCGGTGCCAAGCGGAACGACACTGGCGCTGCCGCTGTCGATCTCGGGCGACGGGCGAACAGTTGTGGGCCTTGCCAATGGCGGCGCTGGTTTCGCCATCACGTTCCCTGCGCCGTCGAGCCCCGCGGACCTTAACGGCGACGGGACGGTTGATGGACTTGACCTCGCTGCGCTGCTGGCGAACTGGGGTGGCAGCGGGACCGGCGACATCGACCAGAGCGGGACGGTCAGCGGCAGCGACCTGACCGCGCTCTTGGCGGCTTGGACGGGCTGACACGTCCACCCGCGCCTCGACTCCCAAAAACCGCATCCAATTTCTAGGGAATGATTTGCGGTTTCCCTAGAGAGGGCTACCTTGAACGGACGAACTCTTCCCTAAGGAAAGGTGCACCATCATGCGGAACTCGTTCTTCTCGACCTTGTCGGTCTCCATGTGCCTCGCGATGTCGTCGTCCGCGCTTGCGGATGGTGCGTGGGAGATCATCGCTGTTGCGGGTGGATCCTCGCCAACGTCGGTGCCGGGCATCGCGGATGCGGTGTGGGTCCCCAACCAGTTCAACAACCCCACGGTGGGATCCGATGGATCCGTGATCTTCCGTGGCCAGTTCGGCGGTCCCGGCATCACGACCGCCAACAGCCGCGGCATCTTCAAGTTCACGGGCGGCGTCGGCACGCTGATCGCGCGTGAAGGATCGCCGCTGCC
>QXGG01038517.1_pt1 | contig 50266 bp, 66 predicted proteins | sample 1982491 | NCBI WGS metagenome assembly QXGG01 (sample SAMN09924614, study PRJNA488089) | Wastewater metagenome, whole genome shotgun sequencing project. | isolation source: South African research farm wastewater | place: South Africa: Irene, Agricultural Research Council, Animal Production...
CAATAGCACGCCGTATGAATTCACTAGTTGTCAGCCTCCTATTTTCACCATTTATGCGATTTTGTTCTGTCTTGTTCTCCCTATATTGTTGATCTTGCCATAAACCCAACATAGTTTCTGAGAATTTAGCAGACCTCACATCTCTCATGGCCAATTGTTTAGCGATATATTCTGTGTCTTTCCATTTGTTCTTTATCCCATTGCTCATCCTATTCCGAATCTCAGGATCTGCCATAGCCTTCTTATGACCGCTTGTGTACAATTTCACATATTCATCGTTCTCCCATAATCTCTTGGTAATTTCGGACTTCAGATCTTTATTCTTTTCAGCTATCTCTCTTTGTTTAGTTTTATACTCGTCGCCATTCCATTGTTCCTTTCTCTTCTGCATATATTCAGAGTCAGTATATTTTATCTTCATAGCTTCAGAAATTGACCTAGATTCAATACAGAATCTTTTTAAATATTTTCTAATTGTCGTTTTTGCGACACCACATTCAGATGCTATATCTGTTATAGATTTAGTCTGCCTCTGCTCGGACAGCCACTGTATGTCTTTATATGTATTAGTGGACGAGATAGAACTCTTGCCCGAGTGATCCGACATAATAACAACCACTGTCTACAGATATACTCCAAGTACCGTCAGTGTACGACCTGTCTCTATCGACAATACTTGGCTGCTTATCATCGGAGTTCAACAATTTCATTCCAGGATAGCCCCATATAGCCATCTTGAATTTATGATCTATGTTAACAGGATGATTTGGAGCACATATGAGATAATCCTTCTCTGTCTTCAGAATCTGAACTGGTTGCTTCCGAGCATTCCATCTCATCTGTGGTCTCCTATTTCCGAAAGGGGTCACTAGTTTTAATGACTCATCAGCATTGACTTCCTCACATGTCTTCGGACCTTTATCTGTAAGCAGTTGAGTTCCACCGGCCCAGCAGAACAAGAAAGATTCTGCCCCAAAGACATCATCTATTCTCGTCGTTATGGGATCCCAATTAACACTTTGAACCCAGTATGCATCTTCTGGCAGTGGGTATGTTGATTGCAGAGGAGTTGTCCAAAATGTCGCAAGTTTCTGTTCGCGAGGGAAGTAACTAGCGATGAAATCTCCAGCGACTCGCCAGATTGTTTCGAATTGATCTTCGGCGATTTCGACTTCAGTTATCGGGTGGCCTAATTTAGATAACACATATTTCTTCATTGGCTCGCTACGTAGCTTTAGAATGCTAGGTAGGTCAGCCGGTCCCATTATTGCCATCTAATCATCTCCATTAGTCCAAAAATCAACTAGGGAAATGATGGCCTCTGTCGCCATATATAACACCAGACACTTCCAACCTATGAACCGACCAATCGGTGGCTCCCAGCACTGCAGCTACCGCAGACTCAATTTTGGACTTCAGAACTATAGCGTAACCATCTACCACAGTCGCCGGGTTAGATTTCCAACCGTGGCTTCCACCCGCACCTTCCAGATATTCACCGGTATGTATGACTGGTTTATCGGGGTGTGCTTGCGCTGTTGAGCCATTATCTAGAAGATAGCCAGTTATCATCAATTGTGCTGGGTAATTGCCTATTTGTGGTTTAACGGCTGTGCCGTATGATAAACCACTTTGACCTCCGTCGCCGCTGAGTGATTGTTGCTGTCCGCCTCCTGGCGTTGCTATGGCGAGATCGGTATCATCTACCAGTTGTTCATAGACTCGTGTGGCGATTTTCTGCATATCTCTGACATAGTCGAATTTCCTACCAGAGCCACGGTCTGGGACTATTCTGACATGTGCTGTGAATGGAATGAATTTTGGCATATTTTGTGGCTCCTTATTCTATTTTTGCTCCTTAATTCCGAATAGATGAAACAATATTTTGGCCATATATACAGAAAGAGCCGATGCATAACGCACCGGCTCTTAAATACTCTCAGTTATCCGAATTCGATCAAACGTCGGGGGTCAAAGCCCGAGCGTCACCATGCAGATCACCGACCAAGCCAGCTGTGGTGTTCTGGAGGAAACGGTCGTGGCCGATTTGGAAACCGAAATCAACATCCGGAATGTTCGCTTGGGCATTGGCGAACGAGACTTGGTCCTTGAGACCGATAACGATGGGGAAGCCACGACCGGCGTTGTGGCGTGCTTCGCCCATGTACGGGCTGAAGTCAGCAACGCTGGTATCACGTGCCTTTACTTCAACGAGAATTTCGTCGGCGGGGATGCTCATCACGAGCGGGCGGAGCCGCTTGATCAGAGCCCCAACTGATTCGTGCCGATGCATCTGTCGGAAGGACCGTATTCTACGGTAAACCTGAATGTCTGTGTTTGCGGGCTGAGCGCTCATTGGAAAGTTCCTGCCTGAAAGTAAATAATTGGTTGGCCACCAGTTAACATATTTTTGACGGAGAAATTGATGGCTGTAGCATCTTGGAAATTATTGTTAATTGATTGGGATACAACAGTTCAGCTATATGGATATTCTGATTATAGTGATTTAAACTTGAAGTCGAAAGTCGCAGTGAGATGCGAAGACTGTCATCTACCCAATCTTCTGACTTCTATAGAGTCGATGAGAGTGAAAACAACACAAAGGAGAAACGGTCAGACAGAATATCATCCAGTATGCAAATCATGCCAGCAGAAAAGAACTTGGCAAAAGCCGGGATTCAGAGAGAACCAGTCTGCGACACAATCAGCGGTTATGCGTGATTTGTGGAAAAATGAGGAATACAGGGAAAATCAATCAGAGAAGCATAAACAAAGTTCAGCTAGCAAGTGGGAAGACCCTGAATATCGTGCGAAAGTGTCAGAAAGTATCGCGAATATTCACGAAACAAAACCAGGTTATACTCAGGCAGCTACAACACGATTACGTTGCAACGCAGAAAAAAGAATCGAATCGATACGTAATAAATATAAGTCAGACAATAATTATAAAAACAGAATAAGCAAATCGATAAAGGAATGGCGAAGTAAAACAGATATCATAAACAAATTCAAGGAAATACAAGGCAGCGACGAGTATAAAAAGAAATTATCATCAAAAGCTAAGAAATTATGGCAAGATCCGACTTATGCGTCGAAAATAGCCAACAATCATTCGAGTAGTTTAGAAGAATTATTCGCAGGAATCTTAGATGATTTGGAGATCGAATATGTTCGTCAGTTTCATATTGGACATTGGCCATTTGATTTTATGGTACCAATGGAAGACAAGAGTATACTAATCGAGATTAATGGCGAATATTGGCACAGCTCTAAATTCGGAGCGAGGCACAGAGATTCTGCTAAAGCTACTTATGTTGAGAAGTACCATTCAGATAAGTACAAGTTACATGTTATTTGGGAACATGAACTGAAATTACCTGCTAAGATAAGTGCGGTCATAGATGATTTATTCGGTGATAATCATCGCGAAGTTATAGATTTCGAGTTCGGTGATTGTGTGGTTAAAGCAATAGACCCGCAGTCAGCTAATTTCCTATTGACCAAGTACCATTATACAGCATCTGGTGGTAGGAACGGTTTAAACATCGGTGTTTATTTAGGTGATGAACTCATAGGATGCTGCAAGTTCTGTGGACCAACGCGTGCACAATCTGCCGACAGACTTGGATTTAAGCAGTCTGAGATATTAGAACTAACTAGATTCGTTATCAGTCCTAGATATCAGAAGAAAAATTTCGCTTCTTGGATTTTGAGCAAGTCTGTTCGACTTGCTAAAAGATTAAAACCTAAATGTAAATGTCTGTTATCATTTGCTGATGAGAGCTACGGTCATTTAGGGACAATATACAGAGCAAGTGGTTGGAAACATGACGGTGTTGTAGCACCTGATTACCACTATCTAAGCCCAGACGGCTTTGTAATGCATAAAAGGACACTATGGGGCCAAGCGGTGAAAATGTGTATGAGCGAACACGAATATGCTCGAAAACATGGATATATCGTGAGATGGGGCAGACAGAAACACAGATATGTGAAGTTTATTTCATGAAAGTGTTATCAAAGCTAAAGTGGGCATCTTCACTTTAACTTCGGCACTTAGATATGAGCGTTCGACTCACAATAATTAGTAATACGTCAACCCAGATAATCCCAATAGTTGTGGAGAGAATCAGGCGTGAATTAGCCAGCAATCTGTCTGATGTTGTGCCGCATTTCTCTGGCACGATCCGAGTTAATCCTGGATCGCAGCTCAAGGTTGAAGTGTCCAGAATAGATCTTGACCAAATTGAAAAATTAGCTAATCTAAATTTAATCACGTCTATTCATAGAGCTATTGAGGAACCAAGTAGAGACACCTCTGGTGTTCCAGATCCTGAGGCTATAACATGGACCAGGCCGACAGAATGGTTAGAAATACCTGACATATCTGGAGTGGAAGGCTTCGCTGGTTTATTTGCGATATATGAAGCTGGTAATTTTCTGGCTATAACGGCTAGTGGTGCATATACTGTAGATTGGGGTGATGGCACGACCACAAATCATGCGACTGGCACGACAGCGTATAAGACATATAATTATTTCAGTATTCCTGATACTGGCGAATCATCTCTAGGTCACCGTCAGATAATCGTACAAGTATATCCGCAAGTCGGCAATCATTTAACTAGCCTCAACATCGGTGTTCAACATAATCAAAGCGGTTTGAATACTACTATTCCATGGTTAGATATTGCCGTGAATGGACCTAATTTAACTTCTTTTCCAATTGGCAATGCGACACAAGCTAATTCGAGGCTGAGAGTTTTAGAGCGTTGCGTGATATATGATATAGCTTTAACTAGTATGTCGGCATTATTTGCATATTGCGTATCTCTGAGGAGCGTAACCATACACAGAGCCCCAAATACCACTAACACAAGCACGATGTTTGGCAATTGTTCAAACATATCAGATATTATGTTCGACACTAGCAATATCACCAATATGAGTAGTATGTTTGAATTTTCTGGGATTAAAACATTACCATCATTTAATACAGTTAATGCCACGAATATGAGTAATATGTTTTATGGATGTACTCTTTTGCAAGAGATACCATTGTTAAATACAGTAAATGTTACCAATATGAGCGGTATGTTCGATTCATGTTTTAATCTGAAATCAGTGCCTAATTTAAATACGTCAAGTGTAGTCGATATGAGTCGTATGTTCAAGACATGTTATAATCTTAAGTCTGTGCCAATGTTTAATACTTCAAACGTCATAAATATTAGTAGCATGTTTGAAAATGCTCAATTACTTGCTGAAGTTCCAGCATATAATACAGCTAATGTTATAGATATTTCTTCAATGTTTAAATATTGTTATAATTTAAGGAATGTGCCGCATTTCAATACATCTAATGTCACGAACATTAGCAGTATGCTAGAAGGCTGTATTAATATAAAGACAATACCACAGTTCGATACCGCGAAAGTGATAAATATGAATAGAATGCTTGCCCTGTGTTATAATTTAGAATCAGTACCAATATTCAATACGGCTGAAGTTACAGACATATCTGGTTTATTCAGCGACTGTAAGGAACTGAAGGAAATTCCTTATTTGAATACTAGTAAGGTGACTAAATTTGGTGCTATGATGGCACACTGCACCAAGCTCAAAGAGATACCATTACTCGATACTTCCAAGGCGACAGATATGAACTCCATGTTCAACAGCTGCACTGCTCTAACTACAATACCACAATTTGATACTTCCAAAGTCGCTAACATACAATATATGTTCTATTTTTGTAGAAGTTTGGCCCAAATACCGACTTTAAATATGGCGAGTGTATCGACAATAGGAGGAGCAATGTATGCTTTTTTCAATTGCAATTCATTGGCTAAAAATGAAATGTATGGAATAAGATCATCTATTGATTATTCTAATTGCAAATTATCCGGGGCCGAATTGAATAATATATACACTAATTTAGCGGGGCTTGGCACAAGATCGATAAGCGGTGCTACAGGAAACGGCACGGAAGTAACCTATACGACCACCACCGCACATTCATATCAAGTTGGACAACTAATCACCGTCACCGGTCTGTCACCATCTGGATTTAACGTCAGTAACGTAGTAGTCACAGCGGTTCCCAGCAATGTCCAATTTCGAGTAACAAACACAACAACAGGTTCGTCAACTGGAACAGGAACGGCTAATGGTGGTTCAAGTGCCACCATAACGGTCACCGGAAACTACGGCATAGCAACACATAACCCATCCATAGCCACTAGCAAAGGTTGGACAGTCGTCACTACCTAAGTTTTCAGAATAGATGGGTGATAAGTTGGGGCTATTGATTTAACTTTCGCAAATACTAGACGCCCACACTTCACATAAGAGTCGAAATCAGAATCCCACTTGATGCTTCCTTTGTTGAAAGTGGGTTCCCATTCCTTGATAATATCATACATATTAATCAAGTCGGAGGAACCCGCTAGTCGCTTATGAGTAAGCATTGTTTCGTAAAGCCGCTCGATAAGCGGATTGTAGATTCCGAAAGCTTCATCGAATTCTAATTGACTAATTGAGCTATTCCTAAACAACTCACCAAGCAATATAGAACGACATGACTCAGCGATCATCTTCATGTTGAGTTGATCAGCCGTCAACTGTGAAGAACCATCTAATCCGACCATCTTCAGCAATATGCGATAGAAACGCTGATGTGATTTTGATGATAAATCATTGGACGCATATAAATCAGTCGAATATTTTCCCTCGAAGTCCTCGAACAATTTAACCATGGAGTCATATGTATCACATCGATATTTAGATGTGTTAATAATCGTTCCCACTGTTCCAATACCGTAGTGTATACAACCGACAACTTCGAGCACACAGTTATCGAGAGCCATGATATAATCACCGCTTGTCGGCTTAAATCCAAAATCCATTTTATATGTAAAATGGCGATAAGCATCACATGGTGAATATAATTTCACATCGACTGGTATTATCATTCGTCTAGCATACCAAATGGTTCGGCTTTCACACCATCAACATCGATGAAAACGCCACCTCGCTTAAATATACTGGCAGCCCCCATAGCACCGGACCAAGAGGCTAGCGTAATACAACCATCTTCTCTTTTTGCAGAAGGGATTTTCACCCATCTATTGCGGTTTGGCCACCACTCTTGCCATGTGGCAAATGGGCGATATTTCTTTGTGGGCTCCGGAATTTCATAATGCCAACCATCGCAATTTGGCAGATGAATCAATTCATCAAGATCTGCAAGATAAATCGTTTCATGTTTTTCGGCCCAAACACGATTGGCACGGCAACCAAGACAAAGTAATTTTCCATCATATATATCGACAATATACCATTGACCGGCTACGATATCTTTGGCGTTAACAATTCGGCTCATTTCATCACTCATTTCATCACTCATATTGTCACTCAAAAACTGAATCCACCAATGAATCGATTTCTTCGTCGCGAAGTGAAGGTTTCGGCTTGTTACTCTTACGAGTAGTGGATGTTTTGTCAATGGGAGAGATAGAACTATCAGTCGGTCCCGCAGCAGCGACCATTTCCTTCAGCTTATCGATGGAAATGATCTTCACGCCATATTCCTCTGCCTTCTTAGTCTTGTTCGAAGCACTCAACGGGTCCTTCTGAACCAGATAGTGTAAACCTTTAGACACACCAGATTTCAACGTACCGCCAAGCCTGACGATATCATCCTGACATTCGCGTGTACCAGTGAGACAAAAGCTCAAACCAGCGAAAATCAAATTATCGGAAGATTCCGGCTCAGCCATGGTTTCATCACCGACAGTAACACCTTTACTCAGCAGTCTATCAATCAATGGCCGATTTGCTTCAATTCCTGCAATAATAGCAGAGCGGATAGCCTCTCCTAAGCCCTCTACATTCAATTTCTGCAATTTATCAGTATCTAGCCAATCATCCAGAGTGTCGAGCTTGCCGTTTGCAGCTTGCTGCAGTATCTGAACTCGTCTGCGTCCTAGAAGTTCAATACCTAGTGAGCCTAGGAAGATATGAATGGGAAGATGCCTCTTCTCCTGAATATTGTCTACGATCATTTGGGCGCGTGAGGTTCCAACACGCACACCACCTTCTAGTTCAATATCTTGTAGAAGGTTCGTGGTTAGCAGATATAGATCAGAGGGATCTTTCACAATTCCCTGATTCCATAACGCCCTTAAGATTGTGTCACCGATTCCGAGAATGCCAACACCCTGCTTGGACCCACCGACCCAATGGCTGATTTTAGCAAATAGAGCTAAAGGGCAATTTGCTGGATCAGTGCAATAGGTGAGAGCACCATCCTTACCGCGAAGTTCGCGAGTCGTAGACTTACCACAGCTGGGGCACAGTGTTGGTTCCGTGATTTCCTTACGGTTTTCGCCCCTCGAAGTAACTCGACTCACTTTAGGAATAATATCCCCAGCGAGGATAATTTCTACTTCGTCGCCAATTGCTAATCCAAGACGGTTGATTTCTTCCCAATTATTCAGAAGTGCATGTTGGACATTGACACCACCAACTCGAACTTCGGCGAAGATACCGGTCGGGATGATGGCACCAGTGTGGCCAACGGTGATATCAACCGCCTTTAATTTAGTAATAGAAGCACGGTGCGGGAACTTAATAGCACGTGAATGTTTGGGTCGAAGCTTAGAGTTCACATCATCAGTGATGAATACATCTTGTTGCCGAATATCATCGATGACAACAACAATACCATCGATTTCGAATGGTAATCCATCGCGAGAATCGGCCACGGTATCATAAAAATTGCGAAGATCGGTGCGGTTTTTGCAAATCGTATGAGGGACCGGATTGAAACCCAACCGTGTGAGATGGGCGATCTTATCGCACTCAGATTCGTATTCTCTGCCTTCGGTGATAATATTGAAAGCGAGCAATCGGATTTTATCGGAATCTTGACCGTTGTCTCGTCCGAGGATACCGTTTCCAACATTGCGTGGGTTGCTAATTAAATTCTTCGGAATATCTTCAAACGGCATTTGATGTTCAGCGACCATCAATGCCTTGAAGTCCTCCACATACAAAATCGCTTCCCCTCGCACATCGCAAGTAATTTGTTCTGGCAATGCCAGTGGCAGATATTGGAAATTAATGGCATTGGCAGCGATGTCCTCACCGATTGCCCCGTTACCACGTGTAGCGACGGTGACTAATTGACCATCGACATACCTCGCCCGAATGCTGCCTCCGTCGATCTTCAATGATGCGAAGATAGCGGTTTCGTCAACATTGAGCTTTGTGAGGATACCATCATACCACTTATCATAACCGACGATACCGTCATCTGTGTTGTCCAGTGACCCCATCGGGATAGTGTGGGTAACTTTGTGGCGAAGTTCGCTAGTATCGTATTGGACACCAACTCTGGTTAGCCTTGGGTCATCATGACACAATGTTCGAAGGTGATTTCGGGCTGCGTCATAAACGGCGTCCGAAATTAAGCTCTGGGATTGACCGGTCCTATAGTATGCTGCGTCGGCTTTATCGATCAGCATTCGGGTCCCATGTAGACCTAATGACCTTACTCCTGAGATAACATCTGCCGATGAGTTGATGAATTCGATAATTGATTGAATCGTTTGCATTGCCAAATACACTGTTGATTCTGGGTATTGAGAATGAAAGAGGTCTTGCCTTCTATCTGTGGCAAGACTGTTGCTTCTGTTAATTCAGAACTTGGTGCATTATCAATACATTAGGAACGGTTCACGAACTATACCTAGCTCGTCATTCATTCGTCGTATTTCCGCAGCCCGCTTACTTATTTCTTCTGGCGATGGTACCCAGTCTTCACCAAGTGCTTCACTCCTATTAATTAACCCTTCACGACATTCTACTCGTAGTTCAAATGTTGATGATCCTGTCTCTGAATTATATGATATATAAACTGAGGATTGTAAGAATTCAAACCCCAATGATTTAGTACCGTCTGCTTCAGCGTAATCGGTCCTAAAATGTTCAGCGGCTTCGATCGATCTTTTATCTGTCAGAAGTTCCCTATGTTCATCAAATAGCCTATTCAACTGATGTATATCATATATTACCCAAGCTTTTCGCATTCTGTATTACTCCATTAACAATGCTGGCCACCAGTGTGATTTGCACACACGACCTATATCCCGTCAGGATATCGCTCTGGACTACTGCCCGTAGGCAGCTCCTCCGAAGAGGCTGAGCTATGGTGGACAGAACACCATTGAAGGCATCCCGCACTTCCAGCATGGTTCAAATTAGACGTTTGGTTTGATGGAAACTGACGCTCTCGCCGCTGAGACCTTACTAACAACTTCTTTGATAATTCCCTTCTCAAGTAATTTCGTTTTCAGATCAGGAATCTGCTTGAGTTTTTCTTCGTCAAAAGTGAGGACTATTTTCTCGCTACCTTCGCGTGGCGAGCTAATATCAACAACGCCAGAACCTTCGACAACTATCTTAAGTTTATTGCCGTTAGCTAGCTCACGCAATTCATCTTTAACAACATCAAGCTTCGTGGTCAATGAGTTAATTTGTTTCTGCAATTCCAAAGCCTTAGCGGCAATACCAGCAGTCACATCAGTTGAGGAAACGGTTTCTTGCATTTCACACCGGTAGATATATTATGGAAACAATAGTGGTCACTCGTCGAGTAACATCGCCATTCCTGCAAGCTGTGCCAACACAGATAATGGAATTTAACGCTTATATTTACGCTGTGGTTAAACGAAAAACCGGCAAAGATTGTGACGGAACATATGGCAAAGACGTCAGAATAGACCCAGCTATACTTAAGTTTCGGCAGGGCATAATTACAGCTCATATACCTTTAGAGATCAATACTGGTATATCTAGTATCGACGATTTACATGAGGATTGGTTTGAAGCTATAGAAGCAGCATTTTTATATCTGATCAACCGCTGTATATGACACATCATATAACGTGTCGAAACTATCTAAACCATCCCACCTCCAACAACCCATGAAACGATAATAACGGTGGAAATAAATTCCATTATATGAGTATATGGTACTATCACCTGGTATACTAGATCTAAAAACTTCATTTCTGGTATGTGGTATACAAGATCTCACAACATCACCGTCACATGGGCCACCTACAAATATTTCATCCTTTTTAGCGAAGTGATCAGTCATATGCTATACATCAAGTCCACGTGAGAGTAAGAACGATATAATCTCAGGCGGTAATTCTCTATCGTCCCCAGATGGGTCGTGCCAGTGTGTCTTGATAATCGCTTTGCCATTACTAACTCGGGTGCGGTAACAGCGGCTACGATCTGTCCATTCGTTACATGCATCTTCGTCATTGGCGGGACAACTAAAGAATGTGGGGACTCCGAAGCACGAGGCTCGGATATCATTCACCGCTTGCCATAGCTCACGTATCAGCCGTCCTGGGTTCTCGCATTCAATTACCACATAATACGTCTGACCACGGAGACTGACCAATTTGTCGGCTAATATCAATTGCTGGTTCTGTTCCTTATCCATTTTCATCCTCTAAACGGCAAGCCGTCGGTGGGAGTCGGACCCACAACCTTCTGTTTACAAAACAGGTGCTCTGCCAATTGAGCTACGACGGCGAAATATCCTAAATACGATTTGCACGAGTGTGTATCTTGTAGAATCTCAAAGCTCTCGGGCCATATAGTGAAGAATCACCCGGACCGAAAGCACCGGATGAAGCATAATGCAGGAAACAAGTAGACAAAATCGGTTCATGACTCTTAGCAAGGTATAGTCCAATCAGTCTTTCAAATACGTGTGGAGTCCATAAACCACAATCCTTTAACCGCATTTTACTCGCAACATTATATAACCTATTGCCCAGAGTATCGAAAACACCGCGCGAACAAGCGAATTGGTGAGTATAGATCATCCTAGGATTAACATCCATAGCATATTCATATATATCATAATCATATTCCTTGATAAAATTCCACACATGTATATTATTGTCAAAAACATGCAACAACATCGGATCACGACTACTAGTAATCGGAAACTCATCCGGTATTATCCAACCAGAAAATCTGCTAATATAGCTAACTGGTATAGTCAGCCCGATTGGACGCTCCTTCACTTCATTAATCCACTTCGTTATATTGGACCAAATCTCCGACGGCTTGAAATTTGGCTTAATATCTGAGTGAATTATAGCGACGTCATTATCACCAATGAGTTCATCAGCATGTTCCCAAACAGTAAGAATAACCGACGTCTCAAAAAGAGCTGAATTCCACGAAGCATAATTCGGGAAAAAATCATTGGCTTCAGAATATTTGGCATTTTTGACTCTAGATGTCCCACATGATATTCGTATACAATCTACATGTTTAGACCTGAAAGTAGATTTAGGCACCAGATCCTTAGATGATGGATGACACAACATAACAGCTTTGATCATACTATCACTTATCAGTAGTTAACTTGATTTTCTCAATTCCTAATGCTCTTATATCAACAGTCAGTCCTCTATTATCTTCTAACCGCACCGGGATATAACTGGTGAGTTCATCATAAATACCAGCGTGTCTTGACTTATCAGAACCCCAATATATATGTGTTGCAAGTACTTCAGGAAATTGCATGTGCCATTTGTCGTGCAGGTATCTCAAATATGGCCAATATCTATCATTCTCTGCTAAGCTACCCGAATGTTGTCCATAATGTATAATTGGCAAAGAAGCACCGTATACGCCATAAGCTGCCGCTCTTGCTTGCAAACAGATATCAACTCCATAAAAGTGGAAACCATTTAGACGTGTATCGAACACCAAACCAGTCTTCTTGTTCAACACGAACAAACATTCATCTACACAATGAACAGGTTGCAATTCTCTCATACCATCCCAATATGGCTCATCATTTAGCGATTCATCGGAATGATAAACTGTACCAACTGCGACTGTTCTCTCATTCCTAGCGCCTCCCCATCTCCCAACATCGTCCCTACCAAACCGAAGTGACACACCAGCAGAACCCAATATACCCCAATTGCTAGGAATATTCTCCAAATGAGATAATAGTGTCTGAAACCAATCGCCCAATAGTCTAACATCCTGATGAGCGAAAATCAGATTATCACTACGTGCAACATTCATACCAATATTTAGAGCATTACTGGCAGAATAGGCGTTATTATTGTTAATTATTGGAATTATCTCAATATCATGATGCATCCTAGCCTTATTAATAGAATCCAACAAACACGAAGAATATACCTCAGGCTTAGATATGCAGGTAATTATAGAGAAATCTGGCATTTTCTATCCGGCGGAACAAGGTCAATTACATACCATGTTGATCAATTATGATCCAATCAACATAATTGCAATATCATACTTCAGACCAAATGACTTTAGAGCGTGCATAAATTCATTATTATATAATACTACTCTACCATATAAGCTCACAATTATAGACAATTCATATGGTGCCTTAAGTGACGAGCTACAACAATTCGAATCTCAGAATATCAACATAATCAAAAACAATACAAATCTCGGGAAGGCTGGGTCATTAAAGAAGTGGTATAAACATATTACACAAGACAATAAAAATAAATATTTTATATCACTAGACGCAGATGTAATCGTACCGAAAGATTGGTTAGAAGGATTATATAGGTCATTGACCGAAATCAAAATGGCGTTAGGAGCTTTAGCTCCGGCTCTAAATGAAGGTAAGACATTCACAGAACAAATCGATGATAAATGCTTGACCATGCACGGTGGGTCCGATGGTTTCAAAGCCATGCGTAAAATATCCGAGAACGTGTACTATAGCTATATGACAGCTGGCCCGATGTTATTAATGGAAAGAGAATTTTACGAACAAATAGGTGGATACCCAGGCGACAGAATATATGGTAATGACGACTGCTATATATGCAGAGAATCAAAACGACTGAACAGATTCATTGGATTCACAACTCTCGTAGAATGTGTTCATTCTAGAATCGATGAGACGGAAGAATACAGACAGTGGAAAATAGAAAATATTAGTAAGGCTGGGGTCCGCAATGGATATTGGGATCGAGAAAATAATTCCGATAATACCTCTGTATAACACTAGATTCTACGGCGAGAACTCGATTATATAATTCAGGAGTGTACTTCGCTAAGTCTTTCGAATCGAATCCATCCATTCTCGATGAATTAGTGGTTAGAATAGCCCTTGCTTTGTTTGTGTTAATATCATATCCAGCTAGTTTCATAGCTGTGATGAAATCTTCCACAAGATTCTCTATACGACCAACATATTTCACGAAAGATTTTCTACCGTTCACACGTGGTGGGTTAGCGTATGCATCAAATAGCCATGAGCACCAGCCTGTTGGTGCGAAAGATATCATATTGTCGACAAATTGATGGAAATCGTTGCTGGCACACGCCCAATCTAATGGATGTTGTGGTTGCCAACCGTGTTTAAGACGGAAAGCCCATCTGGATTGATACCATGTTATTGGGTGACGAACCATGGTGAAAACGAACTTATTTTCGAAGAACTCGGGTGACTCATACTTTAGTATGTGTGGGAAGTGCTCGTGCTGGTCGCCAATATCGATAGGGTTTAAGCCAAGCACGGTCATAGCATGTTTAACCCATGTTCCACCGGTCTTGGGAATATGCAGGAAAACGCATTTATCTGTTACTATTGGCATATTACATAGCGGTCATGTGAGCCGCTTCATTATGAAAGTTCAAAGTTGTGAATAGAGTCGCCATACGATTATGATAAGTGTGATTAGCAAGAACTTCTGCTTTCTGATCAGCAATTATTCGCAATCGTTCCGTAGAATTCTCATCTCGGCTGTACTTGATAACAAGGTCCTTGTACTCATTTGCATCTCTGGCAATCAAAGCTGATCTGAAATGCGATCGTAGCGTTGGTACAGGATCATGTACTACGAGTACGCCGCATAGGGCTAACTTCCAAGCACGCTCGGGCACGTCTATACCATATCGCTGAGTATGTCTTTCTGATATACATGGGCCAACTTTTCCTCTATTCAGGAAAGCGACCACTTGATCCTCAGATATACCACCGTCGCAGAAGCCACTAGGCCATTCTCCCCAACCATGTAGTTTGTATCTGATGCTTGGCTCACGTAATACAGGCAACAGGAAGCTGTCGATGGTTATGGCTTTATATGGCCATCTACCACCTAGATATACTACGTCCAAATCGCGTTCTAAACCTTTGTCATGATATATGATTCTATCGGCGGCAGTAGGCAGAGGTACCCATGGTATATTGTGTTTCTTCGTCCAATAACTCCACATCACCCGGTCTGAATTGAAACCATATCCGAAGACTGCGTTGGGCTTTTGAGCGACTGTCCAAGATATGTTCTCTGGGCTCTCGTTTATACCGTCAACGTCTACTGGACCATATGGGTTAACATGGATAGCCACCTTGGCTCTGCGGCGGCTCGGAATAGGCTGTCTGTGTCCGGAACAGCCAATATATAAATCAGGGTCGAACTCTTCCCATGATGATATCTCGCCATCGTACCTTCTAACTTGGTGCCCACGATCTCGGAGGGCGTTAAGCCATCCATCGGTGATATAACCGAAGGCACCGCCCGGTCTGTGTGGTATCAAAATCTTCAAGATGAACCCAACGCTCTGGAGATGTAGACTCGCTTAACTTCGAAATTCCGACCACATTGACATGTTATTACTTTATCAGCCGACGAATCTAAGTCCGGATAGAGTTCGCCACACCATGGACAACATGGATACGTATGCTGCACACGTTCCGGTAAACAGATACATTGACCGTTTCGTTTGCGACATCCATCACAGTGTGTGCCACCAGACCCCATTATAGATCGTCCAGAACGGGGATGTCGTTTTTCTTCGCTGCGACCTCGATATAATTAATCATAGAATATACATCATATCCTAGCCCGAAATCTAGGATATAAAATGGGCCGTCGATTGCAGACACTCTGCCTGTGAGATTGTGATTGAAGCAGAATTCAGATGATTTCGAGCCGTTTGACTTAGAAAATCTGACGATATCACCGGTTCCAATCATAAGAATTCTCCATACCCGATTTGGCGAAGTTGATTTCTCTGTTTTTCAATACGCTGAATTACATCTAGCGATAGTAATCTCTGTTCTAGCCGTTTATTTTCCTGATGATGGTCATTCCAACCGTCAGTGCGGCCATGCCACAAATGCAGAAGATCATGCACGCGATCTTCTTTCCATATTGCGTGTCTGGAAAGCCTCGCATAAAAATCACAATCCTCGCAGTTATGAACGCTCATTCCATGGACATAATAACTATGATCTTCCTCGACTTCGAAATTATAGACCAATCCATCATATTGATATTCTTTAATATCGTTGATCAACTCGAATTCATATTCTATGTTAATATCAATATTGAATCTATTCTTTGATTTGTTAGCATCAATTACATCTTCGAATCTTACCGTTGGAGACATATCTGGTATTAAATCGGTTTGAGCTAATAAATCACCTTTCCTCAAATCGCGTGCTTCTCTCCAAACATACTCATTGTTGGTGTCATGGACCAGAAAAGGATGTTCTGGTGTGACTCCTTTTATTGGCAATCTACCTGGGACATATATGTCTAAAACCGTGCCATGATAATTTCTAATTCTCGCCTCTTGTTTTCTATAATGTCCAGTATGTGTCAATAACTTATCACATTTTTCGACCTCCTCTATATTAACCAATCCTCTATTTGTGATTACTTTATTACCCGGCAGGAAACAACCATAACCCCAGAAGTCTTCGTTGAAACCGCCAACTTTCCAATAAGTTGATTTCCTGCAAGCTAATGAACCGCCTTCATAGTATCCAACCAATCTCTCACAATTCGCATTATGTTCTACAACACCGCTTGTGTTGATAGCATCCATAGCCTCCCTAGATGTATAAATGACGGTTCCACCTAGATGGCAACCGTCTGCAGAATCCAATGTTTTAGCTATGTGGCTAGTATAATCAGCTAATATAAGCATGTCTGCATCATGTAATATGATCTTATCTGATGCAGCCTTTGACACGCCATAGTTAAAGGCTTTAGATTTGTTAAATAAAGCAGATGTTTTCGACGGCACTAAGTAATAACTAACTGGTGAAATATCTTCAACATTAATTTTAGTCGAGCTATCTTGTTCCACAGCAATAATGTCGATCACTGGGAATCTCTGTGCTCTTATGTTGTTGATAACTGTTGTTATACTCTCCTTTCTATCTATGTTCCTGAATGGTACTACGTAAGTTATATCTGGCAATGCTGATTTTAGAGACGGTTCGACCTTAAATCTGACACGACGGTTCCTAAATTTGTCGCGAGCCTGTTGTAAATATTGTCCCTTGTCTACAGATGTCTTATCACTGTGAAGTTTAAAATATGAGTCTGAGCCCTCAACATCATAGAAACCATCATTCTGTAGCCCGAATTCTGATGGTTTCATGGACCAATCGACATGTTCCATACCGTATTTTCCATATGATTCATCGAAGAATCCACATACGTCTAGCATTTTAGATGTAAATGATAGCACTGCACCATGTGGTTTCTCATCAACTCGTCTAATATGAAAATCTTTCATATCGAGCAATTGTCCTAACTCAGCTCCATATATTCCTTGCTCGCGGTGTTGGAAATGTTGTATACCGGTGGCTTCAGTAGCTTCGCTATAGAAGTAATCCCAACCAGGTCTCAAGACCTCTACATCATCGTTTAAAATCAGACCATATTTAAATCTGGCCAAGCATCTCAGTAGTCGATTACTATTGCCAGCTACTCCCAAATTCTCATCATTTCGGATGACCACGAAGTTAGTGGTCTTTGACAATTGATCTAAATATTCTAAAATTGCTTGATCTGTGCTATTATCATCACTGATGAAAACGGTTGTTTTCCTAAGATCCGTATTATTCCTAATTGAGTCAACTAATCTCTGCAGGCTCTGTTTTCTATTATATGAAAGTATACCGATGCCTATACCATTACTTATAGGATATATATTATTATTCAAATTGTTATTCAAAGTCGATGTTGCATCCTCCTGTAATTTACGACCGACTATAAGTCTACGTCCTCTCTTATCCGGGATAACATGCTTTCTTTGTGACGATTTGTCGGATATCTTCTTAGCTTTTGAAATTAAGTCTCTACGTGCTGGTGGTTTCTCCACTCTTGGTATCGGCTTGATTTGATTTATTTGGGCGGGTTTCCTAGTAGTGAGATTTATTTTGGATTCTATATTGGATCTGATTTTAGCCTGAGGTATCGCGGGAGCAGTTTTCTTAATCAGTCCTCTGGTCACATATCTATCGAAGTAATCGCTCAGTATAATCTTCTGGTGGCTTCTAACAGCAATTTGTTTACCCTCTGGGCTCAGCAGGTAAACTGTATATGCATTTTGGTTGATATATTCTGGCATGTCATCTTCTCACTTCTACGTATAACGGTTGGTATGTGTCTGCCTTCGGATTATGATGCATTTTGAAGCTACTCGGCTTCAGAATTAAATCACCATCATATGATCCAGTGCCTCTCTCTATAGCTTCAAGAGCCCTATCGTCGATAATTTCCATCTTCATTACTTCCTGTGTACGATGGAGATTTCCGAATAGGTCTCTGACCATGCCAGGTCCGGCGAATTTATTCAAAGAAAGTTGCATATCTACCAATATCAGACCATCATCGTCAATTCCGAAGAACAATTGTGTTTGTAATATATTAACGCTATGCATCAAGTTGACAAATTTCACAACATGCTGCGAAACGAAATTATTGGCAGCATCAGTTAATTTAGTAGGATTATTCGTCTGAATATCTATACTATTTCCAAGCCAATCGCCGAATAAAATTGTGACACCGTCCTCATTTGGCTGTCTATATATTAGAGTGGATAAGCCTTCAGACCCGTAATGTTTTACTACGTAACAAAACACTCCCTTTATGTTGGGGGTCTCATCTAGAGCTAGTAATTTAGTATATGGCAATATCTTCGGAAGTTGAGGTTTAGATGTACCAGATTGCTGTTTGTTCTTCGACAGTTTGAATTGCGTATTTTCCATTTGGTGCTTGTCTCAACTCTGATAATTTTATGTTTCTAGTTTCACGTTGTTGGTCTGATTCATCCATGGTGACCAATAAAAATGGCAGGCCAGCGAATATTATAGATACTTCATCCGTTTTCTTATTGTAGTCTACTACAAGACCGTGCCATGTTGACAACCAACCAGACCATACTACATAATCACCATATTTGGGAACGTAATCTAACCTAGATCGATGATGTGCCAGAGGTGGAGATTCAACCCTCATCCCTTGAGGCGCGTGTAAGCCTGTGTTGGTAGATGTCGTACTTGTATCGATAGCCATCGCTCAGATCCCAATAAATGATTAAACCGTCTCTTGATCCACCGAACCATTGCTTAATCAGTGGATCAACCCATGTGTAAGAGTTAGAACCAGAACCTATCTTAGGCGGATCAACTTTGCGACCATTGATCTCGACTGATTCTATAAATTGAGTAGATTCCGAATCAGATCTATTCTTGATAATATCGAGACCTTCTACAATCATATCTCTCTTACTTTTAGATTTTGTAGAAGCCGTTACCTGATATAGCGTCTTCTTGCCCTTATCGGGCACCTCCACGTTAGCAGCAAGAGGTATACTTTGAGAATTAGGATTAGTTGCTGGATCGAATCCAGCTAAAACTGCTTTAATGTCGTTTACTGACCTAACCTTCACTGGTTCCAGAATGCTGGGATCCATTCTCTGATCAATCCTGGCTCGAGCTTTCTCCAGAGCTTCCATCTTCCTTCACCTGTTTAACCAATAGATCAAATGTCTTGATTCTGCCATTTAGCACTAACATATATATCACATGAAACCAATTCGACAACCTATGTATAGCGAAAGTCATGATCATCCAGTTGACAAAATGACATCCACACAACTGGTGCTGAAACAAAATTGGCGACCAAATTGCAAAGAAACCACTAACCCAAACGCTAGTGCAATAACCACAAGATATTAACTTGTCAACGAAGATCTTAAAATGGTGAAAATAAAGCGGTGATTTAGACACAACAGACTTAATCGTGCCAATACAAGATATAAATATTTTGATATTATTGAAATATGATTCAAGTAGTTTCGCGTCAATATCCTTAATAGACGACTTTGTTACTGTGTCATTAAAAACAACTGGTGGTTTATCAATTCTATACGTCCATCTCTTCCACCATTGACGAACTGGGCTAGTCAACTCTGAATCACAGATGATCTCGGTCACAGCCTCTGTGGCTATCACCAAAACTAACATCTCTATCGCTAAGACAATCAATTCCGTCATTTAATAATATACCTACAACCAGTGCATTGTTTCCTCTCACGCCCCGCTATATTTACAAGCATAACAGGATATTCACATTTTGGACATCTATCATGTTGAACTAGAGCTTGTCTTTTGGCCGAGACGCTTCTATCTATAGACAAAGGTGTTGCTGTTGATTTAGAGACTTTTTGTATGCGTTGTTGGACGACAGTTCTTTTCTGAGATTTCGGCTTGTCAACTTTAGTTGTGCGTATCGATCTATTTCCGCCGTTGCAGCACATAGTGTCATCCTCAGAAATGGGTGTTTAAATATATTTTCACCCCCTATTCTTATCTAGTGGATTGTTCATTTGCACTTTGGGTTTCTTCTTCACCCTAATGGATATAGCCTTCCCTATTATAGGCGGCCTCTTCGCCACCGGAGATCTATTAATGACGATTTTATTCGGCGAACCACCACAAGATCCACACGCCATCTTTCAGTCCAGAAATATTGTCTTAGGGTCAACTTGGTCGGCAAAAGTCTTCCATCTACAGACTACACAATCTGGTAATTCCATTGGAAACATCACAGGATTTTTCTTAGATTGTGATATATTATATTCAACTGGGCCGATTTTGCTAAACGAATCAAATCGCAAATGCGGAAACCAACATGTATCATGTTTCGACCCATCTTTTGGACGCAAGATGTTATTGTCGAAGCAGTCTGCGGCGACCGCTATCCAATCCCAACTGGGCTTCGGTTTAAAGAAAAGTAATGGATACCGCTGAATGCCCGTCTTGTCAGTCAATATCTTCGTGTCATAATTGACTTGGTGCCACCATTCGGTGAATAATGCCCTAGATGGTTTATCCATCAAGTGGTCTAGACTGAGTTGTTCGCCTTTTTTAGATTCTATGGCGAATATTATATCTCTATTGACTGGTATAATGTCGGCGACACCTTCGACGACACTCACATCGTCACCACGCCCCTCCACCCTCCTTCTCCGGAACTCAACGCCGGACCACTCAGTTAAGAGGGTCTTACAACGTCGCTCATGATTTTTAGCTGTGGCGACATTTCTCTTGCCTGTTTTAGAATATGTCTCAGCTCTTTGTTTGACAATCTTATCGATCAACTGGTCTTTAGTTAGTTCAGCTAATTCTAGACGTAGCTTACTTTTCCAGTTCAAATCTGTTGTCATTAGACAGGATAGGTTATAATAGTAGTTTGGTCTATATGCCTAAGAGCATATAGGTCAGCTGCCTCTAGCTCTAAGTACCTCTTAATAGTTGGATAACCAACAGAATTGGGAATACTTGGGTCCTCCAAAACCCTATGCTGAGATTCAGTTGACAGCTGCTGCTTAATGCTAATATTTGGATCATCCTTCCTGAGAACATTACCCATCGCATCGACATTTACGAAGCCAGTTCTCACGACGTGAACACCCATACCATCACCTCCCCCGATAGGTATTAATAGACTGGTAACTTGTTGTATATCTGACACTATAAAATAGCCGCTGAGTGATCCCTCAATAGTCAATCTCGGGCGATCAACAGCATATGCGGCATCTGGGATATTTATCTCATATGAGCCGTCGCCAATATCTCGCCAATTGAAAGCGTTGAGAACAATTGGAACCGCTGTGCCACCCTCTGGTTTATAAGACAACGATATGCCAGATGTGTTTAGAGTCAAACCAGCAGCTGGTAGGGAAGTAGCTAAATCAACTATTCTAATAGTCGCTTTATTGCCTGTAGAACCTGTTGCTCGTATGCTCATAATGAATCCGAAATGCCGAGAAAATCAATAAACCAATCCGACATTTTCACTCAGAGTCGGAATACCAAATGGCATCAGCTACGGAAGCAATTTCCTCAGCAGTGGAACCCATATCATAAGAATGCGAAATACCAGCCAAAACCAATTGTGCTTTGTTCTGGAGATGTGTTAACATATTCAAAGCAGTGTTCTTCACACGCAAGTTAACGATGTCACTAATAGTCGGTTCTCGATCGAACCGTTGTTTCCATCTCGGAGCCTTAACCAGACACCTATTCAGAACCCAGTCAGTAAGTTCTCCAGGCCAGTTGAATGCGGCGGCAGTGGCCCGCACCTTATCTTGAGCACGTTCGTCGGAGAGATCGGCACCATCACCACTAGCTGATATCAGAACAACTTGAGCTTCTGGGTCTGTCTTCGATGCCGTTGACACTGACTCTACAACCAATGCCCTATATCCCTTATTCGGGAAAGCATCTTCGATGTCTCGGAATCTAATATTGGCACCGGTCTTCGTGGATAATATTTCATTGAACCATGCTAAGATTTCAGCGTCAGATTTAGACCAATCAATATTATCCATTAGAACACCTTTGCCGCCAGATCGGAGATAGTAAGCTTACAATATGTTTGAATTACTATACCGAAGTTCAGGTGAGGTTTTGGAATGGTAGAACTAAATCAGCATATTCCTGCAAAAGACCATTTACCTTATGCTTATTAATGAGATTACTTATCTCAGCGGCGTTAAAATTAACTGATTTCGATAACTGCCTCTGAACATATACTTTATTGTGCAGCAGCTTCGGATTTAAAGACAAATCGATTAGTAACATATTTCTATAATATGTAGCTGGCCCGGAAGACTTCAAAAATTCTTGCAGTTGTTCAGGCTCACGCAGCATATTCTCGCTTTTCTTCGGACCTATACCATGATATCCTGGGATGAAGTCAGATTTATCGCCAACCAATGATTTCTGAATGGCTGGGTTAATATCCGTGATCTCAAGCATTTTCTGTTTGCTCGGATCATATACTGAACAACTAGAATAATTAAACGGTATTTGATTCATGTCGCTGTCAGATGATATAATAATAGTCTTCCTTGGGTGCATCATTGTGACAGCAGCGTATATCAAATCATCTGCCTCCATGGTTTTCTTATCATATTGTCGTACATTCATATGGTCAAAGAAATCCTTAGCGACAGCAGTAGTTCGTGCCAGGTCCTCAGAGATATCCTCCACATATGTGCTAGTGGCCCTATCCTTATATGTCGGAAGTATTTTCCGACGCCAAACTTCTTTCCTCGGAGCGTCCCAAAATATGTGGACTGATTCTGGGCGAAATTTATTCATCCAGCTAGTAGCTTGGCGTAGGAAAGCAGCAAAGTAGTGATATTTTATAGAATTTCGTCTATCTGCTTTGACCGCATATATAGAACGATATAAAGCATTTCTAACATCTACTAGCAAAGCTGGCTTCTGGTCCATATTATATCAATCTGAATAAAAACGAACGTCGGTCCCGTTGCCAGAACCGACGTTCGCGATGGTGATTAATGAGAATCAGTCGTTATCTTCAAGCTGATCGAGCAAAGCGTCGATATCATCATCGCCTTCATCGTCCGCTGGCTTGCTCTTCGGAGCTGGCTTGGGATCAGACTTCGGCGTAGGCTTAGAAGATTGTTTCGCGACAGGCTTCACATCATCGTCATCATCAACCAAAGGTGTCTCGCCAGCTAGAACGTCATCGTCGATGATCTCATCGAGAATCTCATCCTTCGGGGCAGGCTTCGGGGTGGGCTTCTTCGATTCAACAACGGGTTCCGTTCGCCGTGCTTCAGTGCGATGAGACGTTGGTTTTGATTTCACTTCATCTTGATCGAAACCAGAGTCGTCGAGATCATCACCATCCAACATGGTTCTAGCAAGCTTGTTGATCTTATCAGAATCAGGCTTCTCAATCTTCTCGAAGAGATTGTGACGCATGCGAAGAAGTTGAGGAATCTTATCAGGGTCGCTCAACATTGGCTGCGGTTTGCCGCCGTTAGCTATAAACTTGCTCGTCTTATAGCTATTATTCCTACCTTGTTTCTGAACCTCGAGTTGGAACAAGAAGCCAGCGTTCTCGTCGAAGAATACCCCATAAGCTTGCGGGTCCTCAGCGTCACCAGCATCGTCCTTCATCAAGGTCGAAGACCAAACGTCAAACAATGTCTTCGGGGCATTGAAGAATTTGACCTTACCACGCAGGTCCTCTGGGTTCACATTACTATTGGTGAAGAAGATATTCACCATATAGTATGTGTTCGGCATCCATTGCTTCACGATATTCTTGCGAACTTCTTCGTCTTTCTCATCCTTCAGAAGATCGAAACCAGTCTGACAGATTGCACAATCACCATGTCCATCGCCAGTCCAGACACGTGGACATGGATGCGGTCTGTCATTCACCCAGTGGTTAGCATGTGGAATGAAGAAATGCTCCATGTTTTGATCATCCTTGACCTTACCACTCTTCAACTGATCTCCAGCCATAATCGGCGGTAGAATGAAGAAACGATATTTGATTTCGTTCCCGTCTGACTTCGGTGGACGAAATTCATCTGGGTCAACATATTTCCCAGACATTTGGTTCTTAAGCTTGTTGCGAATTGCTGCTACATCGTAAGGCATAATTACAGTTTCCTCAGAAATGGAAGTTTTAGATGCTCGTTCAATACATCTCTGTCTGAACGTTCATCTGGTGCATTCTTAATACTCAGCTTCTTTCTTGCTCTTGTTTTTTGAACCCCGCGAGTGAACGCGCTAGTTCAGCTTTCATCTTGAGAGCCTCAGTCATGTGGTAGAGCTTACCACACTGCATTTGGGCTAATTGCAAACGTTGATCAGCTAGTTCAATGTCTCTCTCAGATTCAACAACAGATTTAACTTGCTCTGCTGTAAGACGTACCTTCTCTTCGGCTGCTCTTTTCTGCACCCCCTCAATTAGCGAACCACGAATAGCCTTAAGTCTACGCTCCTCAATAGCTACCTTCATCTTAGCTTCGGAATAAATCATAGCATAGAAGGCATATTGAGCAGGGATATCCTGCATTACTTCCTGCAAACTCTCGTAATCAAGATCGAGATCTGGTAGAAGCTCAACCTTAACCTTCCTATGTTCACGATTAAACTTCACACCACCACAGATAGCACCAGTTTCGTTGTCATCAATAGCAGTGCACTTATTAACGCGAGTGAAATATTTCGCACCGCAATCAGAGCAAACAAAAGCACGAACAGTCTGAAGTTCAATATTAAACCGAAATAACGTAGAATCTACTAATTCTTTCGGTATAAATTCACTAATCCAAGCTGGTAATTTTCTATCTTGTTTGCTCATATTGTTAGCTATTTTCAATCTCCGATATCAAAGCCTCTATAACGCAATACTGATTGCGAGTTATCTACAAACCCAGGATTATCCACCTCTGTAAATGATATAACTGGTTTCCAACTTATATTCGACTCGTCAATATATCGCTCTTCAATTTCGCCAAGCTTTTTCTTTGCCTTTTCCTGCGTTTAAGCTGCATATCATGTGCACGCTGTCGCGACCTCTGCGGAATCTTCTCCCGATGCCTTTCTGACACTTGTTCTACCGTTTTCTCTATAGATATAGACAGGATTCCAAGACTTCCACCTCTTACCTACACTCACTTTCAACGGGAACACAGGGTTAGATTCTAATAAACCGTCAAATGGACGAAGCATGATATTAGCCACAGAATTAATAGTCGATTTCAATTCAGACGGTTCCGAACTTGACGATATAACTAAAGAGTCATGGATATCAGTTACAACTTTCGGTGGATATATCTCCCACACTCGTCTGAGCACACATTGCATAGCATGAGCAACAGAGCCCTGCATCGCACCATTTAAGACAGCTAATTCATTTCTATTTGGCGTGATTTTGAAATTTCGAGCGAGCAGAGTCTGCAAATAGCCTTCCTCGCATCGAATCGTCTCCTTACATCTTCTAATCCATCTACCTAAGTCTCGATACACATCAGTCAGAGCAATACTAGTGAAATCCATCGAATTGATAGATTTAAGGAGAAATATTTTACATTCATCGCGGGTGATTTTATCGTCGCTCCCAGAATTAAGCACATCCATCATCTTCTGATATGGATCACTTTCCTGGAAGGAAGCCTCCAATAACTTGTCGCCAGAGAAAATAGATGCTACCCTAATATCGGCACATATCCAATCAAAATGAACAAGCACATCACGTTCATTATAACCAGGTGATCGTATAATATCGTTATCTGCCCACCCCTGGATATTAATATCCATCGTCTTACTGCGGCCCGAAAATGTTTTAGTAGACCATTTCGGATGAAATAAATTATGGTTGATTGTTATACCGCGATCCTCTAAATCACAGTAAACTAGTTCAGCGTTTGCTAAAACCTTCTGATACTCCTTCAAGCTCCTATTAGATAACCTATTCAAAACCTTTCTAACTATCTGATGGTCTCTCTCAGAGGTAGGACTTACTGGTATATCCAAATGAGGATCATAAATTTCGACTCTCTTAGTTCCGAAATCTAAATCAAAAGCTCTAACATGCTTCTTAAAATCATCTATGACAACAGGTCTTATTTTCTCAGACTTCTCTATCAATTTACCTATTTTCTCGATTCTCTCGATAATAGGTTGGAGAGGATTCCCTTTAAGCCCTAAATACAAATCGTTAATTACGAGCCTATCACCATCTTTTATTCCGGTGCACCTAGGCTTACCGGATTTCTCATCGAAGATCGTGTAGACATACAGAGGCTTCATAACAACCGAAACACGGCGACCGACCTCAGAATAGAGAAATTAATCTTTAGGAAGAGAAGTGCTGACAGCCTTCGTAACAGCCTTATCCATAGACTCGGAAGTTCTGAAGTACTGCGTCTTCGGATTATGTTTCCCGCCTTTATCAAGTTTAGACTTGATATTATCAACTTCCCCAGGTTCACGATATTGCTCGTAAGGATCTTCCTGAGTCAGCTTAAATCTGTTCATATCGCGGTGACAGCCAGCCTTATCCAAATAACCATATCCGCGAGTATACACAGCCACGTCTAAACCATGCAACGTCTTTTCAGCCTTATGAGAACCACATCGCGGGCATTCGCAAGCCTCATAAAGTTCATCTGGAGTCGGTGAGACACTATGCGAAGTCTCATACATCACCTCAGACTCTAACAAAGACAAAGGCAAATGCCCATGTTCCCTAATCAAGGCCGCATATGTCTTGTTAGCCTTACGAAGACAATTAAGACATTCATAATTATAACGTGGCATAATTATCCAATAGATCAAACGATCACGAAATCATACTTCTTCTGTAACTTACACAGAATATTTCTCTCCGACACGATAACAATCTTCTTGCCATCATACGGAGGACTTGCAGATTCGACCACAGCAGCGATGTTTCTAGCACCAAACATCACAAGATCACCGATCTCAATGAGCGGCTTGCACCTAGTACCGTCGCCTACAGGTAAACCAGGACCAACACCGACAACTATACCCTCGTTCTTGTAGGTAGAGTCCGAATCGGCCATAGCGATCGATGTCTCGATCTGCGACTGCATAATGGCAACAAAATCGTTACAACACTGCACAGGACGAATCTTCACCGGACCAGTGGGTGAGGTTTCCTTAGGTGCAGCGAAGGTGGGAATAGAGGGAGTAGCTTCCTGCAGTTGAGCTTCAAGTTTCTTAGACTTCGGGATCGCCATCTAATCGTGACTCCATTGTTGGATAATATTTTTCGAAACGATGTTGTATCTACTGATCCGAGCATTGCGAAGAACACGAAGAAGAACACTGTTTTTCCTCGCACTCTTCCGAATCACTTAGGAAATTAACTTTCACCTTACGCTTCGGTATCGTGGGTGCATTATCGACTCTAATCTTCATACCTGAACCATCAGGTTCAATGGTGCAACCATTCCTCATGATGTTCTCAGCAATGGTTTTCGACACTTCGGCTTCTACGTAAAATCTTAATTTCATGGTTGCTCTCTAACTACCATAGTTTCGTAAGTGATTGTGCATTCGACTGTCTCATTTTTCGGACCGTTTCTGTTCTTCGCTATGAACATTCGCATACGTGGAGGTGTAGCTTTCCTCTCACTCATACTCTGATTCAAACTAACAACATAATCCAATGAGAATTGCTTAGCAAAGCTTTCAGCAGCTTTACTCATATCTACCAGTTCCTCACCGCCAGCACCAGTCCTATTGGTCTGTGTTGCTGTGAATATTAGAACATTTTCATTTTTCGCTAAACCACGAACTTCGTTGGCGACGTGTTTCTGCCTAGTATAATCATCCTTGTTATAAGCATCGTTTCTGCTTACCATCAGATCCATATAATCAAGGATTATAACGTCTGGATGCCAACCATCAGTTCGTTTCAAGTTGTCAAGTAGGGCATATATATGACTAACACTACATTCATCTGGCGGCCACTCAACAATTAGAAAACGCTTATTATATGTTCTCTGCATCTGGGTGACTATTCTGGTTATATAATCCTTACGTTCTGGAATTTGGTTCAACGGTATATCTTGGGCCATCACACCAAGACACCGCATAGCAGTTTTGATTGTGTCTAATTCATATGTTATAAGTAGGACATCTTGGCCCGGTGTGCCGTTCGAGCCGTTACCCTTGAGTGAAGATATTGCATTATTACATAGCAGAATAGAATTGTGGCTAACTAAGCCTGATGTATGATACCAATGCGGATCATCAATAGATATATCATAAAAATTCTCGGTTTCGCCATCAGTGATTTCGAAATCAACTAACAGGCCAGCATATGAGTATAACCGATCAACATTTGGGTCGAGTTGATCGGCCCTAGCAGCACATTTAACTCCATTACGGTCAATAACTAGAACATGGCCTGGATCACAAACTAGTGTACCATATCTATGCGATATTACTTTTGAAACCCCAGTCTTGATATAGCCGAAGTCATGGACTTTCGCCCATTTGTAATCAGAACCATCGGGGGTTAAAACATGATGAACAGACTCGTCATCATCCCTAATATTGTCCCTAATGACTTGGAATGGGATTTCCTTAAACTTATGCGTTGGTTTTATTGATTTTAATTTCATATTTTCATTAACTTTTTTGAATAATATCTCTTAGTCTCGCAAAAACCTCTTTTGGAGCCTTCCCAAAACACATAAACATCATGCAAATGAGTCATCAATTGATTAGGATGAGAACCGTCACATGACCAATCACATATTTGGCAATTCCAAATCCCAGGAATCGTCGACAAGTGGTAAGTCGATGATATCATCGTCTTGGTTAAGATCCTTGACTTTAACTGCTCCGCGTTGAGTCTGAACTTTTCTAAATCCTGCAAATTGTCGAATCGTACCATCTTCTAACTCCAAAGAATATAACCGTGAATTTTCCTTATCTATTATTTGAGTAGATATATGGGCACACTTACCCACGTTTGTAGGGGCCAACCAACACAATACTTCCTTCGGGGATGGTCCGCCATTATTCAGCATGCTATCTAACTTCGGGAAACCTGTCGTTCTATGGTCTATAATATCTGGTTCGAACAACAGTTGATAATTCTCGAAGAACCAGAAACCCTTATTTCCAATATCTGCTATTTTGTTGGCTTCATTAATTATTTTCTCTAAGAACTCGTAATCGCCCCTGGCATAAGCATCCTGAGCTTCCTCACTGTATATCTGACCGAAAGCTTTGTCTTGTGCCCATTTAAGGAGAGTGTCCTTAATTATTGGGACCTCTCTATAATCTGACTTCCTGTCAATTATCTTCAATATTTCATCATACGGATCGTCCTCAGTAAGTGTGGCTATTACCCGATCTCGCAAAATCTTGCGAGTGGGGACTACATCAAATTTTTCGAAAGCATTAAGTATCTCGGCAACTACAACTTGACATTCGCCGCGTGAGAACATCGACGGCTTCATAAATCTGCCGACTGATGTCCAAAATTCAGGGTGGTCAAAAGCTAGTGATATTATCGCCTCTTCCTCATATGGCCCGAATGGCGTTTGAGCCTGCTCTGACTCAGCTTCTTTCAGTTTATTCAGTATATTAGTCATCAATCATCAATTTGCGGACAAACAGATATGTACTGTGCCTGAAGTCTTTCTAATACTCGTCTAGCATTCGCTTCAGCTAATGCTAGTGCATCACATAACGAAATAAGCTCGTTCTGTGAGAAATATACCATTTTAGAATTGACTAATGATATTCTATCACCATATAAAGCAACTGATCTGGACATGCCACCAAATTTGACGGAATACAACCAATTACCATTCTGTCTCACTAAACCACTTATTGTCACGGCCTCTAGAAATCCTAAAGCCGCTGATTCCCGCAAGTAGGCTGTGTCTCCTTCTTTATACACTGGTGTTTCAGAAGATCCCAAGCTGGGTCTGGGAGACGGTGCTGGTCTCAGCGGTTTGGTTGATGCTATCAACACAAGTTCGAATGTTCCTTCATCTCCTCCCTCCACTATTTTATATGATATGAGAGCAGGTTTAATTGGTCTATCAGCTTCGTTGTATGATATTCTGTACTTGTATGGAGATATTTCCTCTACTGTGCCAGCTATTGGAACGAAATCTACGTTGTTAAATGCTACATATAGTTGTGGATAGACCCCTGTTCTTGGCCAGTCGAACATGATTGGCACTTCTTCGTCTACTATTCTGGTGACTGGTGTATCAAAGATGATTGTTGCCATTGTTTCCTCTCTAGAGCTTTATTTCAATGTTATCTTTCCAGAGATAATAGTACTCTCCGTATTGAAGTATTGATAAAGTATGCGTAAACCTCTGAAGAATCTGAAGTTGCCAGATAATCCGCAAGGGTTATTTGGAGCTGTTAGAAAACATGATATTCACACTGGTATCGATTTTTACTGCGAACATGGCGAAAGTGTCCATTCAATAGAAGATGGCATCGTTCTAAGAATATTCCAATTTACTGGTGCTGCTGTTGGGAGCCCGTGGTGGAATAATACTATGGCAGTATTAATTAAAGGCGATTACCTTTTCTTATATGGTGAAATCGAGTCGATGGTCAATGTCGGGGACTATGTCAAAGAGGGGGCTAAAATAGGTTCAGTTCAGACAGTTCTGAAGAAGAATAAAGGGCTACCTATGAGTATGCTTCATTTAGAACAGTACGAGTTAGATTATCGTGGTAATGGCGAAGTCTGGCAACTTGGGGGAAGTAAGCCAGATAAGTTAATCGATCCGACAAATCTCGTCCAGCAACTGTTATGATACTTCGTATTTCTTGAGTTGCTGGACTATTCCGGATTGTATCGATCCTGCTTGGTCGTCACTGATGGTGGCTTTGATGCGTCCATCGTCCAGTTCTTCGGGCAATCTTTCTAGGATTGGTTCGAAGTCTTCTATTGTCCGAAGTGTTGCGTACATTGTGTGTGTGCCTGAGTATAGCTTATATCTGGCTGTTCCTTCTTCTGTTGGTCTATCTGCTGGGTTGTATTCTAATATATAATAATGTTTACCATTCTCGTTTCTGAGATATGATATATTTCCGGTGATTGGGGCATATGTTCCGTTATCTAATGACACTTCTCCTTGAATTGCGTCGGTTGAATTCGGCCAACTGAATGTCAGTGGTTTATCGTCGCCTAAAGTTCGCTCGGCTGTGAAGGCCGGGTTTCGTTGTAGTACTGCATATAGTTGATCTTCGGTTATAACAGCTGTGCCGATCGCGTCATCTACGGCTGTTCCGGCAGACACTTGACTCGGGAGCGGAACGGCGCAGGTGCCGACGTTGTTCCCATAGTTGTACTCGGTACCGGCGCGAACGTCGGCGGGTACCGGCGAGTCGGCGAAGGTGGCCGGGTCAGCCAGGGTTTTGGTGGTACCGCCGGGTGCAATTCGGAACTGAGCCGTGTTTGTGGCCGAATTATCTAACAGCACCGCGCCGCCTACTGGAACTGCTCCGTATGGGCCAAATTGGATTTTTCGGACGTAGGTAAATTGGCCTACGTTGTTTTGCCCAAAAACGGCTACCGATGAAGCGATAGGACGGCCTGGACCGTATCCGTTGCCGATTGCCAGATCCACAATTAGGGTTCCGCCGGAGTTGTTTATTGCGCCGTGAGCGGGTGGGAACGCTGTCTCCCCAGCGACAGCGGTATCAATTTCCATGATGCCAGTGTTTTGATTGTTTGCGCCATAAGAAAAAGACAGCCCTCCACCCGTCACAATCCCCATGACTCTAAACCTGCCGTACCAGGTATTCAAAAAGCAGGTCGCAGATGAGACAACGATAGATCCCTTCCCGTTGCCAACAAAAATCAGCGTTCCGGTGTTGCTGTTTACAACTAGACCTTGGGTGCCCGAAAATTCTCCAGAATCCGCGCTAGCGCGTACGGTTCGCGTAGTTGTTCCGACGTGCCGAAATCTGCCAGTGGTGGCTTTTAGCATCGTCAAAGGTTGATCGATGTCGACGTCGAAGTCGACTACAAAACTGACCGCGCTAACGGTGTCGCCGTTGACAGGAACGGAACCAGTGCTCCAAACAGTCGGGTCGGACCAGTTGCCAGATTTAACGGCGTTCACGATTGCCATTAGAAGAACTCCCCTCTGTCGTTGTTGTTAAGAGAAGTCACTCCGGCTTTGATGGTTTGCGACGTAGCTTCGAGTGCTAGTCCTTCTCTGATTTCGCCCAGTACGGGGCTGGGCTTGACGACTCGCAGTGTCGCGTAGATGTTATGTGATCCGCTGTAGAAGCGATAGCGTGCTGTCCCTTCTTCGGATGGCCGATCGGCTGGGTCATAGGCTAACGTATAGTAGTATTTTCCATTTTCGCTTCGGAAATATGATATAGTTCCGGTTACTGAGACATAAGCCCCATTATCTATTGAGACTTGGCCTTGAATCGTGTCGGTCGAATTCGGCCAACTGAACGTGAGTGGTTTGTCGTCCTCGAGCGTACGCTCGATAACTAAAGCGGGATTTCGCTGTAACGTGGCTAACTGCGCGGCTAAGACAGCGGACGAAATAATTGCAGGGTCGATCAACATCGCAGTGCCAACAAGCTCCGCGCCGGCATAGCCGTAGACCTCGTCTTTGAGTACCGTCTCAGTTGGGGGGAACACGGGTGCTGGGGACGGTGTAGCAATGATTTGAGATGCTAATGCATTGTTAATCGCAGACGCACTTCCGCCGGGAGAGACATAGATAGATGCACCCGTTGTAACATGTGGCAATTGCAATGTGCTCACAAAAGCAAAATGCCCCTCCACGTTGAGCTGCAGATTAGTTAAATTAACAGAACCGCCACTGGCCGTAATTAAGCATCGCTCGCCAATAGGCACGGTGGCAGATTGATTTGACCAGTTGAAAGTACCGCTTGAAACAGTAGTAACAGTCCCGTTATGCGTTGCAGAGGCGTTACCTATCAAAGTTATAGAGCTATTAGCCGCACCAGATACGCCGAATATAGCAAACGCCGCCACCGTATTATTTATGATTTTATGATTTCCAACAAACATGTTATTTGAGTTGTTGCCTGAAGATAAGCTCCACAATGGAGACCCATACGAGTTTGTCGAGTATGTCGCATCGCCGTAAAACGTAATTTTACCACGTATATTAGGCATATAAAAGTTACTAAACGTGTTAATACCTATCGAAGTATGTTGCCATTCGCCAAAGTAACTATTTGGATTAAATGGGATTCCTTCGCCACCAGTTATTGTGAGGCGACCGACGGTAATCAACTTTGCGTCTAACGATCCACCCAAAATGAATGACGGCCTCTGGCCTTGCGCAAGAAGCAATTCGGCGGATGGATCATTGCCTACTGTGGCGAATGTCAAAATAGACCCGTTTATCACGGACCTGAATAGATGTCCTCCCGCGTTGTTTCCGCGTAGCCACCACCTCCCATATAGCGTCACAGTTTGCCCATCGAGTGCGGTTGTGACTAACTCGCCAATACTATTATTTAACGCAATTGTCCATCCGTTAGTCGCCTGCACCGTGCGAGTTGCACCGGCAATGACCATTCGCGAAGACGATGAATTGAACGTTACCGAATTGAGGACTAGATTAGCGTCTAAAGTCAGCGTGTGGGCACCGATGACCAAATCGTCACCAGCTACTGGAATCTGAGCCGGGGACCAGTTCGTCGACGATGTCAGGTTGACTGCGCCGGTGCTTGTTAACGTTGCCATACTTCGCTGACCTTAGACGGTACTTGATCGCTGCTCAAAGTTCCAGCATCTATCATAGATCTGATAGAGGCATGCAAATTATCCCACTTCTGTCTCAAAGCTACGATTTCGCGAAACTTGTTAGCTGCCTCAACTAATGTGGTGTTGATACGTCTCGCATCGGCAATATCTTCCAAAGTGGGGCTAGATATACCAAGATGTGTCCATCTAGGACCTTCGTGTACACATCTAGTTAAGACCCAACTAGTGAGTTCTTCGGGCCACTCGGCTTTTTCGGCGATACTTCTGGTTTTCGCCTGTGCTGATTTGTCGGAAAGGTCGGCTCCCTCACTACTGGCTGCTATGAAGACAACTTGTGCTTCGGGGTCTACCTTAGCTGCTTCGGCCACTGAGCTTATGACTAGTGATCTATATGATGTGTCTGGGAATTGTTCCTCGATGTCGTTGAAGCGTATTTTAAGTCCGGTTTTCACACGGATTGGTTCGTTCAACCATTCCATTATTTCATCGTCTGTTTTCGTCCAGTCTGGTATTATTTGCGGGTTGATTGACATTAGTAGAATTCACTCCTATCGTTGCTGCCTAGGGCGATGACACCTGCTTTGATGTCTTGCGATGTGTTCTCTAGAGCTAATCCCTCTTTAATTTCGCTCGATACTGGAGTAACTTGAACTAAATTAAGCAGCACATTTACATCAGATATACCATCGGTGAAAGTATAAACCACATAATCGCCAGGATTCAAAGTTCGGTCACTAGAATTATAATTTAACTTATACCAATTGCCAAATAAACCGGTATTCGTCGGAGATATACTCCCAACAACCGGAGTGGCCACACCACCGTTAATAGATTTAACACCAGTTAAAACCTGATCAGCAGTCGGAAACACAAAATTGATTGGTTTAGTATCATCCACTGGTCTCACAACATTTGAGGCAGACGTTGCCCCCAGTTCTGATACCACATCAAATATTTCGTCTATAGTTCCCTTTACAGAGTGAAGCATGCCGCCATTACGTTCTATTTCCGCAATCGAAGAAGGACGGTTGATTGTTCGCAGTGTTGCGTACATTGTGTATGTGTTGCTGGTAAAAGTATATCTTGCCGTCCCTTCTTCCGTTGGCCTATCCGCAGAATCATACGCCAAAGTGAAGTAATGCTTGCCGTTTTCTTCCCGAAGATAGGTAATTGCACCTTCAACCGGAACAGGTGCTCCATTGTCGATAGATACTTGACCAGTAATCGTATCAGTCGAATTAGGCCAACTGAACGTCAACGGTTTAGTATCCTCAATTGAACGGGTCGCAACGCTGGCTGGGTTTGTTTGAAGCGTTGCTAGGACAATTTGATTGCCGACATCAATCACCTGCTCATCGCTAATGGCTGATTTTATCCTACCATCAACGAGTGCGTCGGGCAGCTTGTCCGTTACGTTGATAACCGCCGAGTTTTTTAGCCGCCAAACCGAACTTACGTATTCGATCATCGACCCGAGAGCATTGAGCCAATAGCCAACGCTGCCGACGGGGTTAGCACCGCTGACGACCTTTTCGACGACTGCGGTTGCGATCGAAGCATTATCAATCTCGGGTGCATCTTCAGTTTCAATGATTACGTCGATGTCAACATCGTCGTCGTCGGCGTCGCTGCTCTGGACGTAAATCTGTAAAGTCTCGCCATTTTTCCATCGGAACGGCAGCGTCTGAATCTCAAGCGATGCCGTAGCCGTCCCTAGATACTCAATCGTATTGTCGAACAGCAGTCGACCACCTACCAAGCCGCGAAAAAACAAATCAAACGCAGCACCGCCGCCGCGATTGGTGATCTGAATCGTCGCGATAACGGATAGCGGATCATTGCCTGTCAGCGTACCGCTATACACCTGCACTTCCCCCGCACCGATGTTTTCGGAATCTAATACTGCCGTCGCAATCGTGGTTAGCTTAGTCATGGAATTGCTGCTCCGATTGCGGCGAAGAATGTGCCTAGCCTGGCATTTAGTAGGGTTGGATTGATATTTTCGCCAGCACTATAAAAACCGATCCCAACATCGGAAAAAGCCCTGCTAGCCGCACCGCGAGAAAATACAGAAATGTTTTCATTAAACGGCAAAGCAGAGGTGTAGCTGAATGGCGTTGCGACTCCGTTAGAAAATTGCACCCCAGCGTTATCAGCCGATCGAGTAGCCGCAAAAAGCCCCAAGGATCGATGGTTTGCTACAGTGGTAAAACTAAGTACCTGCCCTCTGATCCGACTGACTGCCGCCGCATTATCGTATACCAGCTGATTGGTTCCGACAGAAGTACCAGCACCAGCACCCATTAGTGACCTGGGAGCACCAAGCGTGCCTAATTGTGTGACCCATACAGCTAAATGGCTGCTGTCTTGCGGGTCTGCATTATTGTTTCGATTTGTGTCCAGGCGCTTGCTAATCGCATCGCCCTTGAGCCCAGTCTTCCGACCATAATCAGCGTCGACGAAACCCACCGAAGTCGGAGCCAATCCCACTAGCGGAACCATTGCCCCAAGGCGTGTCCTAGCTCCGGCGAGAATGCAAGCCGACTTGATTTGCGACCATAAACCATCGCTTTTCAGCCCGACGAAAAGATTGAAAATCGCAACCTTGACGGCAGCTTCTAACGCCTGTCCGTCAGCAGCTTCCACCGCCTGAATATAGGCCAGTGCATCAGCGTCTAGCGATCGCGGACTGCTACCAGCGAAAATCGGATTGATCAGGCGAATGCTCACCCAAGCACCTCATTCACTTTGGCTAACCATGCCGCGTTGCACTCTGGCCCAAGCTGACCAGCCTGCTCAGCCGCAAATCGTGCCACGTCGGCTTGCGCGATTGCGGTTTGCAAAATCTCCTTGGCGGCCTTTTGTGAAGCCCTGAACGTGTCAACAGCAATTGCCGCCGCCTTAGCTTCCTCAGCCTGTTCCGCCGACGCGAAAAGCGGATACATTCGGCCTCCGCCAAGCTCATAAAACTTGGCAATCTCATTATTTGGCAGCGTGATGTTTTCCAGGAGCCACGCCAATAGCCCAGCGTACTCATTGGAATCGGTTTCAATCGGTGCCGCAGAGTCTTCCCGAAACTGCGAAAGCAGCCCCTCCATCTGACTGCGTTTTTCTGCCGGGGTATCGGGGTTTCGCGCAATGTCCGCCAGTAGGCCCACCCACTTCCCGTCCAAATCAAACCACGACAAACGATTGAGCCGCAGCCATTTTTGCAGATCGGCAGAGCGTACCGGCTTCGCGGTGTTGGGATGCGCGAGCGAAAACGCCAGCAGTTGATCGCCGGTCATTTCCTGCCAGCCGGGAATCGTGCGGATGTTGCTCATGGTTTTTTTCGCCCTCGGCTTTGACGCCGCCAAAAAGATTCTTGAAGCAGACCCAAGATTTCTTCTGGTGTGAGGGTCCAGTCAATAGGTTCTTGACTATTCATTAAAAGAATTCTCCTCTGTTATTGTTATTTAGAGAATTAACACCAGTTAAGATATCTTCTGTGTCGTCTTTGACTTCTGCAATATCTTCTATAATTATTTCGACAGCCGAACCCTTAAACCTAAACACCCCACCCACAAACTCGATCATCGTGCTAAGCGAGTGCAGCACAGCCCCGAACGAATCTGCAAGGTAGGTCGATAATCTACCAACCAGCGGGTTACGCTGCGTCTTGATCTGATAGTTCGATCCATCAGGCGGCACAACGCACCAGGGACGATCAAGCGTCACGATATGCGTGTCAGGGTCAAACGCTGTGACGAATCGCGTTTGTCTTTCAATATCGCCTTCTTCGCCAATGCTGATTGCTTGGCCGACGCACACGGTAGTCGCATCACCATTTAGTGTTGCCGTGTCCGAAGTCGCGGTGATAATTGTGCCCTCGAACAGCACGTCGGCTTGTTTGATGTCGCGGATGAATCTTGCAAGGCTTCCAGCTGGTTGACTTCCGGTGATGACTTTTTCGACGACTGCGGTTGCGATGGCGTTATTATCAACCACGATTTCGCTAAGGTTTACCGCCTTAGCTCGATCATAAACCTGATAGGTTCCAGTCGCCAACGCCAACGTAACCAGCCCAGACGCCAGCGGGATAATCGGACTCGTGCCAATCGTCGCGATGTATTGATACTCACCCGCTGGGATGTCGGTAAATGTCGCGGTGTAGGTGCCTTTGCGGTTCGTAGCTTCGGTTGCCGATGCCGACGCGACCTGAGTATCCGAACCAACAGCAAATAGCCGCAGCGTCACGGTTTGCGAAGGAGCGGCCCGAAACTCGATTGTTTGCATCGCCATTCCTTACGCTCCAAACAAGAGGTCGTTGAATTCAAAGACTGCCATCCAACGCCACGTTTCTCCCGCGACACCAGTCACGAATACGCTCAACGCCTCGTTCGTGTCGTCGGCTGTAACTGTGATTGCTGTACCGTCTGTCACGTCAGTACCGACAGTCTCCAACGCGACCAATGAAGTCGCGTTACCGACTCGCTTTAGCGAAACGTTCCGTTCATAAATGGCCACCTTTGATCCGTCAGACTTCCCCGCGCTGATTGTCAATTTCCCAGCCCAGAGCCTACCGGCTGGGATTACAAGCCGATTCGTTGGCCAAAAGATTTCGGATGGCGTGTCATTCGTTGTGACCTTTCTGCCGAACAGCATCTGTTTTTGACAGTCACCATTAGCCGCGAATCTCGTAGTGGAGCGCACATGCGAAAGATCTAAATATCCGTGACCAAAAATACCAAAGACATAACAGTAGCCTCCAATTGAATTGCAAGTGTTTGATTCGCCAATCAATACGCTGCGGGTGCCATTTGATACACTATTGGAGGTGCCTAGCAGCAAAGCCCTACTGGCTGCTGAATAGTTCGAAGTTCCGATCATGGAGCATATTGGTGCCTCTGCGTGATTTCCGTACCCTAGCAAAGTGATCCAATACCCGTTTCCCGCGATGTTACTGGCACCAAGCAACCAATTTGAATATGTAGTTGGTGCGCATCTGTTTGATTCGCCTAGCGTCCAGTTGCTTTCGCCTGCTGCCACTTGAGCAGCCGCGCCCCGTGTTAATTGTAAATCTACGCACTTCGTGCCGCGTGCATTTCCCCCCGCCGCTGTCCCATCTGGCACTTGTGCAGAAATGTAGCCAGTGCCTTTTGGGGTCAACGCAACAGCGATATTCGTCCCGCTGCCCTTGGCCGCGAATTGTGCGACGTTGATCGTATTGTTGGGTGAAGCGGTGTAAATCGCCTGGTCCCAATTCATATCAACGATCTGCTGATAAATAATCGCCTCAGTTGCCATTGATGATCTCCCCCCAGATCGCCGCCATCACTTCGCCAGCGTCTTGGCCTTGAGCGAATTGTTCTCCGAACCTCGCACCCGCAAGCCTGGCCCGTTGGCGATGTGATGTCTCAGAATCGTCAGCAATCCCCGCCGCCTTAGCTTCCTCAGCCTGTTCCGCCGACTCGAACAGCGGATACATGCGGCCCTGGCCAAGCTCATAAAACTTGGCGATCTCATCAGTCGGAAGTGTGATGTGTTGCAGCAGCCACGCCAGCAATCCGGCGTACTCGTCGGAATCGGTTTCAATCGGCGCTGATGGATCTTCGCGGAACTGCGACAGAAGTCCGGTTATTCGTCTACGTATTTGTTCCGGTGTCGCCGGATCATTGGCAATACTAGCGAGTGTTCCGATCCATTTTCCATCAGTATCAAGCATCGATAGATCGTTCAATCGAAGCCATTTCTGTAAGTCTGCTGATCGTATTGGATGGTTAGTATTGGGATGCGTGATAGAGAATTGTAATAATTCCATACCACTCATTTCGGACCATCCTGGGATTGATTTTAGATTACTCATTAGAAAGCCCTCGGTAGTCCCGGACTAGTACCTGCTTGTAATTTACGGAAGATCCATCCGATAGACCCATCTTCTTCATCAAATGCTCTCTGATCTAATCTGCCCAAAGCAGACATAATAACATCGATTTGATCCTCATCTAAACTAGATTTAATTCTACCATCTTCCAAAGATTCTGGTAAACGAGTAGAGAATAACCAACCAATCGTGCCGGGTGTGGACTCGTCGTTGCGCTGATCGTACTGAGCAACGGCCTGGGCCACATCTGCCTTACTATCCGACTCGGCAAACGAATCCCAGGCAATGCCGGTGTAAGCATCGCCGCCGATTGTCGCACTGACAACAAGCCACAACCGATCCGTAGCCAACCAATCAGAATCGGTGGTAAAGGAAGCATGGTAAATTCCGGTATTCGCAGTCGTGACGATTACCACCGCGTTATCCTCAGCCGATCCGTTTCGCCATAGCACCGCAGTCGGCGTTGCATCGGCGGCAACTGGCAAGCCTGCCGACGTCGTCTCAAACGGAATCACGTAGGCTGTGCTTGGCTTAATCATGCGCCTAGTCTCCGTGATGTGCCGCGAATGCCGGTGAAACCTGCCGAGCCGCTAAGCAATTCAGAAAGTGAGTCTGTAACTATGCCTGGAACCTCAACTAGGTTTACCATAATGGCCTTCAGCCGCTGCCCATAAACAGACGCTTTTGCTTGGTTCGTGAGCCGAAGGTCTAAGTTTGCGGAATCAACGAAAGGATCGGCAGCCAGCGTAGTAATGTCGGGGTTTATGATGTTTTGCGATACGGTAGTCGCGCCAAACTGAAAACAATTAACACACCGTACAATTACGTTGGCTGACCCGGATGCGAACGCAATTGAATCATTTATTGAGATGCAATCACGAAACATTTGATTGGCTGGAAACTGTGCGAAAAAACCTCTGCCTGGCGAATTTATGCTTACGCAGTTAACGGCATCGGACCGAAAAGTCACAACAAAAGAGTCTTGAATGGCTCCGCTTTTGGCTACAGCCACGCAACGATCAAGGCCGTGCTCGTTTGCGCCAAAACGCCGCTGTGAGCATTTTGAAAGGCTGCGGCTAGCCGCCTGCTCACTACCGGATTTTGTGCTATCTAACAGGCACTTATCTAGGGTACCTGTCCCAGAGTTGCTTATTGCATCAAACTCTGTCCAGTCTAGGACATGACAATTGCTGAGGCGAGAATCACCAGTAAGCCTGATGCCCCTTGGAGAGGGAGTTGCGGAGCTAGTCAGTATCACATTTTCCAACGCTCTAAGTGACCCACCTAAAGTCCAAGCGTACCCTCCGCTTAGCGAGGATGTCATTTGCAATGTAAACTGCCCCTCGTCGCCAGGAGTTACGGCATAACCACGAAAAAGAGTACCAGCAGGCTGCGTAATCGCAACGTTTGATGTATAAACGCCCTGTTGGACATTCACTTCGTCACCGTTTGCAGCTCCAGAAATTGCTTCCGCAAGCGTCCACGGGTTTCCAATAGAGCCATTGCCGCCGCCTGAGGCCGTCGCGGACACGTAGTAAATAGCCATTACCCAGCCCCCTCAACAATCGCTTCGACTTCGGCCCATGTGCTGATCTCGCCTGTGTGGAGTTTGTCGTCGACCACACCACGCACCGCTGCCCATGTGATTCGAGTCGCTTCGAGACTCATTTGCCGCTCTACGTCGGCTAGCGTCGGCTCGCTTTCATAGCCCTCGTCTGCCCATCGCGGACCCCAATAGCCCCCCAACGCCTTGACCGCATCGCGAACCGCATCGGGCCATTCGCCAAACAAGGCCAACTCATCAATAGTTGTCTGCCTGTTTGCATCGCTTAATGAAATGCCCCGAGACAACATCGCATCCCGTGCATCTTTTAGGTCGATGCCTTTGATCCGGTTGACGGGATCGGGATCAGCAGTCAGTTCGTTGATCGCCCTTTCCAGAGTTCCGCGAACCAATGCATATTGTTCAGGCGTTAATCCAATCGTATCACGAATCATCCCGATGGTGACTTCGGCATTGGTCGGATGCCAAATGAATTCCAGCAGGTAGTCGAGTTGTTTTTGGGAGATCTGCATCAGAATCTCGAAAGTAAAGATGGTTCTACTTCTGAAAGTCTAACGCAGAATGTTTATCAGATATTATTCAACAGAATCATCACTGTCAATAATATCATTATCGATTGGATCTGGCAACAGCTTCGATCCATCAACATTCCCGAAGACCTTAGCATATATTTCTTCGCGAATAGTATTAGCTAAAGTCTCATTGTTACGCAAAAACATCGAAGCATTGGACATACCATTACCAAGCTTCATATCACCATAAGCATACCACGAACCCTTAATGGTGATAATGCCGACATCCTTACGGGCACCAATATCAATAAGAGAAGACATCTTATCAATACCACAAATCGGTCTCTCCTTAGCCCCAACACAAATATCATACTCCGCCCTAGTAAACGGAGCAGCAACCTTATTCTTAATAAACTTCAGAGACGGACGGAAACCAATAACAGTATCACCATCCTTCAAAGCAGAACCCTTCGAAATTTCGCCCCTAATAGAAGAATAAAACTTCAAAGCACGACCACCAGGGGTAACCTGATTATTGCCAAACATAACACCAATCTTCTCACGTACTTGATTGATGAAAATAATAGTAGTCTTAGTCTTAGCACATAAACTCACCAACTTCCGCATGGCTTGACTCATCATTCTAGCCTGAGCACCAACATGGTGATCGCCTATCTCACCATCAATCTCAGCCTTCGGAGTCAAAGCAGCAACGGAATCAACCACTATCAAATCGACCTTGCCAGTCTTAGTCAACTTCTCCGCTATCTTCAGAGCCTCCTCGCCATTACCAGGCTGTGAAATAGCAAGCTTCGACATATTAACCCCAATCTTAGTCGCCCAATCCGGGTCCAAAGCATGCTCAGCATCTATGAAGACTACACGACCATAACGTTTCTTATTCTTGAAATAATGGGTCTGGCAAGCAGCAACAAGTTGTAGACAAGTGGTAGTTTTACCGCTACTCTCTGGGCCGAAAATCTCGAGTATACGACCCTGAGGCACACCGCCACATCCCAAAGCAACATCTATAGCAGCAATATTAGTCGGAAAAACATCGACATGTACAAGAGCCCCTGCTTTCAGACCAGGCATTAAGGAACCAGTCCCAAATTCCTTGTCTATCTGCCCGATAATATCATTCAGATCATTATCACAGTTAAGATCCTGATTCTCGCTTTGATTGACCATTCGCTAAATTCCCTAAATTTCCAGTAATTGCAGATAAATCGTAACTCGTTATTTTAAAAACATCCATGATCGGTATCCTGATCGTAGTATTTCTCCTCACGCACAACAGTTCATTATTATTCAGCACTGCAACGACAGACCATATACCTTTCGGATCAACTTCGGTCCCGACCGGAGCAGATAAATAACTCACATTCTTAGTAGTAATTATTTTCACCTGGTCGAATCGGCCAATTCTCTGTGCTGATTTAGCCATACTAGTTAACCCAAATTGTAATTAAAGTATTATATTGCCTTCAAAATTATCGTAGATTACTCGGAGACTAATATGGCACTGAACGAAAACGAAAGAATGCTCCTCGAAGCTGTGAAATCCATGTTCCAGCAAGACGCCAAGCTCGGGCTCTCATTGCATTCAGACGACGACTCAAATTCAGCCGAACGTGGATATGAATATCTACACGGACAAATAGATGAAATGTTCGCCCTGAAGTCGGCAGAACTGACACATGCTGACGGCGTCAATCAAGCGTTCAAAAAAGTCCATAATTATAAGTATATCGACGACCCCGCATTTAAAACGGCCATGGAAAAAGAAATGGTCGCCCAAGCGGTGCCAGCGGCTGAAAGATCCAAAGCCCTGAAATTCATTCCATCTATAGTCAACGAAATCAAGGAAGAACAAAAGGTGTGGGCTGAAAAAGATTTCGGATTTCACCCCGAATTAGACGAAGTAATCGCTGTCAGCCAACCAGAAATAGATAACGAATTCAAAATAGAAGAAGTAGATGGATGGCCGATGAAATCGAATGTCGAATGGAAACCGGGCGACGCCAGCCCTGGGCGTGCTTTAAGTGATGAATAAAAATGCAAGACCCTAGAAATCAACACCCTATTTCACAATCATTATACAGACCACAATTGCAAATGGTCACGATGAGCAATAGCAGATCTGGTCACGATGCCGGAGCTAGATCTTCGGGCTACACGCAAATGCCTACTGGTGTACCACATAAGCCCAGACACCAAGCATTTCTGGGTATAGAGAGAAGACCGGGGACAATTCGTCTCTAACTATCAATTTTTATCGCCATTTTCGAAATTATCAACAAAATCTCTAGCTCTTTCGTTCATAGGTTCCAAACAGCGGCGAAGCACATTTCTCTTCCATTCTGGCCATGCTGCGACAACGCTTTTAGCCCATTCAAGATGCTTATCGAAATCGCTTCGAGATATTTTAGGCTCATTCATACTAATATAGGCTGATAAAACCAGTGCCCTTACATTTCGGACATTCACGTCCTTGGGCTTCACCATTCCCGTAACACAGTGGGCAATCCTTCGTAGTATTCCTATATCCAGCACGAGCAAAATTTGGTACATTGTCTCGCATTGAATCACCAGCCATACGCCTAAATGATTCTTGCAGTTCGTGGTCATCAGTCTTTACTATGTTGATAACAGTGGTACCAGTACCATCACGTCGCTTCTTGGGTATCATAAGTGGCTGCCCTTGACGACCCTCAACTATCGCCATCTTAGCAACGCCTTTTCTAGCATCTTCCGGTAGTTTGTCACGCAGACCACCTACATCAAAGCTGCCAATCGATTCAACCTCGCCAAATTCTGTTCCACCACCTACGGAATTCATACCACGATGCGAGTCCAGTCTTGTAGTTGGAATTATATCTGGGTCGTTCTCGAAATCGTCGTCTACCGACTTTTTTGCCGTAACATGTTGGGTCTTGGGTTGTGTCTGTTGCTGCGGGGCCTCCGCTATCACCAATCCACTACCACTGGTGGAAATATTGAGACCAAGGGCTTTAGCTTGATCCAGCACCTTCTGAATCTCCTCCTGTTTCCGCATATAAGCATCTCTTGCGGTTTTCACAGTAGCATCATCGGCATGCTCGTCACATATATGGACCGATATCTTATTGTTATCGACAGTAATGCTCATCTCAGTATTTAAATTAGATAAGCTATTACAAAAAACACAACTAGGCATAAAAATTACTCCGGTAACAAGCAATGACTAAAGTATCTATCATCGAGATCGATTTAGGAGACATAAGAAGAATTATATCAGAAGACGTAGCTGAACTACATGGCGAAGCCAAAGAAAAATTAAACACTGCCATCGAAGAACGCAAAAAAGTAGAAGAAATACGTCTGAAGAAGGAACAAGAAAAAACGCAAGAAACTACAATAACCGCTAGAGCAATGCTAACAGCATATGACAAATTAGCAGCAGCCGCAGAACGTGAGGAAGATGGAATTCCAGCTGAAGATATTTTAGAGATGGTTAAACCATCTATAACGACAGCCTCAGCATTCACACTAAGAATGAAAACCATACTCCGAGAACAAGGCAACATCTACACAATCAACAGAAAGCAAATCAACAAAGTTCCATATTACTACTTCGAGAGATTCGATGGCAAAACAGAAGAAGATTAAAACACCAAGAATTTGCCTGAAATGCCAAAAAGAATTCATGTCGGAACTACCAAAATCTATAAATAGAATATGCCTCAAATGTGAGGAACATATGATGAAGAGCGATAAGTACAAGGGAATAAGCATTCATAAATTCTACAGCAATGATAGATTAACAGACTAACCACCATACTTCGAAATTAAAGCCTTCACCAATTTACACATAATCCTCATCTGGTCCGAATAATTATCAGACAAGTCAACAGAATAAATTGAAACTGAATAAATACTGCTCCTAATTATCTTCCCAAGTGAGTTGATATAATCAAGCTCAGGACATAAACTTCGGAAAGATCGGAAATCAGTGGGTATAACCAATATCGGATCGATGAGATTTAACTCCATACGTAGGAAAGGTTCACAAGCATCCTCCTGACTTTTCGTTATCTCTTCCTTCGAGAAACAACGCACACGATTTGAAATATAAAAATCGTCACGAGATAAATCATACTTAGCTAATTCGTGGTCGAACTTAGCACTAGATAATGGTGAATTGGAAACCACATCATCCCAACTTGGACTATATCCAAGAATCATAAACCTAGTGGGCTTCAAGTTACTGAAAACATGCGGATCTCGAAGTTCATTGTTGCGAGAAGCTGGAACGCGACCGAGAGAACACATAGAACAAGCTGTGCAAGAAGTCGAAACATACTCCAGCATTCTCAACTTCCTATCATAATCGCTCTCCTCATTTACTATATTCATCATACTAATATGCTTCGGCTTAAAAGCGACTGGTGAAGCCTCACTCACAAAACTCACCCAGTCGAAATCGGCAAATTCGGGCAACCTCTGCTCGATACTTCTATGATACCAATTCATATTACACGCATAACTTGCGGTCTATTGCCTCTATTTGCATATCTTATTAGTCTAAGTATATTACTGCCGACATCTGCACACCAATCCCACTGTGCATAAGAACCAACGGAATATATCCCGGCATCTTCCTCAATATTTATTAACTTCGGCATAGGACCAACAGGTATAGCATCTGCCACCATCGTACCGTCTAATATTTCAAATTTCTTCATAAAGCTCATTAGATATATTCCATAATCAACAACGTCACGATTGAAATAAAGGAGATATCTATTGGGAGCAATATTAGTAGCTTTCCAGAAATCTATAGCAGGATCAGTTATCAGTATTTGATTAAATCCCTCGAAATCTAGCTGATCAGTCTCCAAATGGATATAATTAGTCGATCTCGTTGGTAAATCGACCTCAATATTCATCAACTTACATAAAACGTTGAGGGGTATTGTATTAACGGCTTGGTCAAAATCCTCGCGAACACCGTTTCTGACGAAATAATGCCGCCCGATCTCTGTGATATCACCCTTCGAAGACTCATTTTTAAGTTCATCCATGAAAGTATTCACCAGTGTGAAATACATCTGATTTATCCGGATATCATACACTGACAAATTCATTCTGTTCTTCATATAAACAGAAGCTTGCGGTGGAATATTCGCACCGAATATCTTATACAGCCAATCATCACATAGACCCTGATCGAAATTGTTAGTTAAATGCCCGCCAACAGACCAAGCCCTTTTATATAGATATGTCGGTATATTACCAATAGTCTTCGTCACATCCTTAATAAATGGGTCTATCTCCTCATCTCTGATTATAAAGTTATCATCTAAAGATGGATTCCAAGAAAAGAACCTACTCTTTTTAAATGGAATTATCTTCCAGTCCGGGCCTAATATTAATTTGGCGAGTAATCCAACCACACCAGACCCAAAGATCACGTTCATCAGTCATCTTCCTCTAAACAATCGATATCTTGTTCTTCTGTGAGACCTTCGGCTGGCTGCACATGCGATACAATTGGCGAAGTTACAAAATCTAGTTCTGGCTCCTTCGGCTTCTTTCGTTTCTTGGGTTTTCTCTGATTTCGCTTGGCATGGCTGCTTAGAATAGGTTCAGTCTCCAACAGTGGCTCAGGCTGCTCCACTTGTCCTAAGTTCAATCTATCGGCGACTGTCAAGCCATCATCAATGATCTCAGATTTGTAATCATGCAAGTATGGGTCAAGTTCGATAGCAGATATTCTCTGCGAATCGATGGGATTCATAAATGGATCATCAACGACCTGCCGAACAGGATTGCAACTTAAACAATTATAGATAACTGGCTCGAATGGATAATCACCTAAAGCAACATCGATCTCGAAACCAGCCCCACAATCTGGGCACATTATAGACAACTTCGATGGTTTAACTAACTTTCCAAAACCATTAACCATTGTTTCCGAATCGACTACCTCGGAATCGAATTCGAATGGTCGCCCATATGTCCCAGTTCCATTTATAACTACAGGGACTAAATCATAGGGATTATAAGTCATAATGCACCAATTCTCTTGGGCGACACACTAGTCCGATCTCTACCCATATTTATTCTGTCGCAATAACCTTGCGAATTTTGTCTATCAAAACTAATTGGTAAAACAACAAATAGGATTTTATAAATGCAAATCGCGAACTTTGAATCAAGAATTAATCAAGCCCTCGGTCTGATCAACGAGATGGATAGAAGAGACTTTATCAAGAAAACAAGTAAAGCTGGCATTGGACTCGCCACTGGTGGGAGCCCGCTAAATATGGCTGCGAATATTGGAGCGAACTCACTTGGTTTAAACCAACTTGATCCATTTGCTAATCTTTCTGACGAAGAATTAATAATGGACGTACCAATAGCAAAATGGTTAGATAAGATTCCATCAGATAGATTGAAAAGAATGATAAATAATGATGATTATAGTCTCAAAGAATGGTGGAAATCTCTACTTCATCATATTATGATATACAAGCCCAGTGAAAAAGTTGAACAAGGAGCATTGAGAACATTGAAGATAATGATAGATAGATATCAAAAAGAAGATATAGGTATAGACATAGAAAAATTGATAGCGAAGGAACTTTCTGACCCAGAAGGCATATCAAAAATCGCCGGTGAATTTTCTAAGCATAACAAAAAATTAAATAAAAATCGATATCGTAGTTATGATAATTTTCATCTTGGACCTGGCAAAACTGCGAAAACAATTAAGGTACTAGAATCTATTGGTGTGAAGATACCCGATTTTGTTAAGACTACAGCAGCCAAAATAGAAACAAAAAGTCTTATCGACCATAAAAAACACTTCGACGAATTAGAAAATACAGAGAAAGCCAAAAAATCGAGGGAGAAGCCCAAAAGAGAATTTAAAAATTATGAGCCAGATCTAATGCACCAACCATTCGAATCCAAGCTAAATCGGTCATTGGCGAGAATACTTGGTTGACTCAAGATTTAGTAGACCACTCACCTGCTATCTGTCTTACCGACTTTGATTTATCAACAAAATGCTTATAAGCGTTCTCCGACAGCGTCAACTCCAAAAAACGACCCTGTGACTCTACAGCAGCTGGTCTGGTAAAATTATTGCCGCCACATTTAAGACACGGTTTATTGTAGTCATATGTCTTAGACCCGCAAGACACACAAACATCAGGCTGGCCAGTCATCTTCACTATCACTTTAGTAATCACACAATAATATAAATCAAATGTGCCAGTCAACTTCTCCTGCGTCCAATCACACTGAAGTATATTGTTAACCCTCCTGTTGGGAGACATTAATTTACTATAATTCTCAACGACACGGCTACTAACCGATTTAAAACAAGATGGACAAACATCTACTGAGAAAACCACATTAGCCCGAAGCATACTATTGATAGGTGGTCTAATGTTATTATAAACACTTACCATATGAAAATCTAACGAAAAATATTCGAAATCATGACGATAACTCATCCCACAATAATCACACGCTATGCCATCTTTCTCCTTTAACTGCATTTTACATCACTCGATGTTGATGCATCACCAGATGCTAAGATTCTAGTAAAACGAGTACGTGTCACGACTGGGATCAAATCAACTGGTGTGACATTTAAAATATTCATTTCGCCAAGTTGATAGATAGCCTGCTTCACATTCTCGGCTGTAACAACTGCTATGAAACCAGATTTATTGTAAGTCCAGGTCATCATCATTGCCGACGCCAGTCCTTCGGAAGCAGTTTGATAATTAGTTCTCTGCGGCAAAGTGAGAACGTCTTCCTCTCATCATCATAATCTACGTACATCTGAACCCCAGCA
>QXGG01119719.1_pt1 | contig 49567 bp, 55 predicted proteins | sample 1982491 | NCBI WGS metagenome assembly QXGG01 (sample SAMN09924614, study PRJNA488089) | Wastewater metagenome, whole genome shotgun sequencing project. | isolation source: South African research farm wastewater | place: South Africa: Irene, Agricultural Research Council, Animal Production...
AAGCAGGCCGGCACCATCGTCTGGAACGGCCCGGTGGGCGTGTTCGAGTTCGCGGCCTTCGAGAACGGCACCAGGGTGATCGCTCAGGCGATTGCCGAGTCCAGCGCCTTCAGCATCGCCGGCGGTGGCGACACGCTGGCGGCGATTGCCAAGTACGGCATCGAGAAGGACGTGGGCTACATCTCCACCGGCGGCGGCGCCTTCCTCCAAGTGCTGGAAGGCAAGACGCTGCCGGCGTTCGAGATCCTGGCAAAGCGCGCTGAACCCTGAGTTTTTCAATCCCACGGAGACAACCCCATGGCCCTCATTTCCCTTCGCCAGCTGCTCGACCACGCGGCTGAAAACAGCTACGGCCTGCCTGCGTTCAACGTCAACAACATGGAGCAGGTGCAGGCCATCATGCAGGCCGCCGCCGCGGTGGACAGCCCGGTCATCCTGCAGGGTTCGGCAGGGGCGCGCTCCTACGCGGGCGAGCCTTTTCTGCGCCACCTGATCGCCGCCGCGATCGAGATGTACCCGCACATCCCCGTCTGCATGCACCAGGACCACGGCGCCACGCCCGGCGTGTGCTTCCGCTCCATCCAGTCGGGCTTCAGCTCGGTGATGATGGACGGCAGCCTGCTGGCCGACGGCAAGACGCCGGCGAGCTACGAGTACAACGTCAACACCACCAAGCAGGTGGTGGACCTGGCCCACGCCTGCGGCGTGTCGGTGGAGGGCGAGCTGGGTTGCCTGGGTTCGCTGGAAACCGGCAAGGCCGGTGAGGAGGACGGCCACGGCGCCGAAGGCGAGCTGGACCATTCCATGCTGCTGACCGACCCCGACGAGGCGGCCGACTTCGTGAGCAAGACCCAGGTGGACGCGCTGGCCATTGCCATCGGCACCAGCCACGGCGCCTACAAGTTCACCAGCAAGCCCAGCGGCAAGGTGCTGCGCATCGACCGCGTCAAGGAAATCCACCAGCGCATCCCCAACGTGCACCTGGTGATGCACGGCTCGTCCAGCGTGCCCGAGGACTGGCTGGCCATCATCAACCAGCACGGCGGCGACATGGGCCAGACCTACGGCGTGCCGGTGGAAGAAATCGTCGAAGGCATCCGCAACGGCGTGCGCAAGGTCAACATCGACACCGACCTGCGCATGGCCAGCACCGGCGCCATTCGGCGTCACCTGGCCGAAGACCGCAAGAACTTCGACCCGCGCAAGTTCTACAAGGAAGCGACCAAGGCCATGCAGGCGATCTGCGCCGCGCGCTACGAGGCCTTCGGTGCCGCGGGCATGGCCTCGAAGATCACGAAGGTGCACAGCCTCGAAGCCATGCAGAAGCGCTACGACAAGGGCGAGCTGGCGGCGCGGGTGGCCTGAGCTGCCTGCGCGGGCCGAGCTGCCCGCGAAGAGCTGCCATCGAGACAGGGCGTGGTGCTGCGCCTGCGTTAGATTGCGGGGATGAACCGACCCCTGCACGCCGACCCCTCCGTCATCGATTCGCGCCAGGCCGCCTGGCGGCTGCTGGTGGCGCTGGGCCTGGTGGTGCTGGGCAACAGCAGCATGTATGTGGTGTCGGTGGTGCTGCCCACGGTGCAGACCGAGTTCGGCATCGACCGCGCCAGCGCCTCGCTGCCCTACACCTTCATGATGGTGTGTCTGGGCATCGGCGGCATCTGGACCGGCCGCATGGCCGACCGGCACGGCCTGATGAAGGTGCTCTGGGTGGGCGCGCTGGCGGTGGCGGGCGGCTTTCTCTGGGCTGCGCAGTCCGGCAGCATCTGGACCTTTGGTCTCGCGCACGGCCTGCTCGGCCTGCTGGGCGGTGCCTCCACCTTCGCGCCCCTGCTGGCCGACACCTCGCAGTGGTGGAACCGGCGCCGCGGCATCGCGGTGGCGATCTGCGCCAGCGGCAACTACATCGCCGGCGCGCTCTGGCCGCCGCTGGTGCAGCACGGCATCGAGACCATCGGCTGGCGACCCACGTACACGATCATGGGTCTGGTCTGCGGCCTGGGCATGCTCGCGCTCTCGGGCCTGATGCGGCAGCGGCCACCGCTGGCGCCGCCGCAGCCCGTGGCGGCTGCGGGCGCCGCGCCAGCCGCCGACCGCAGCCGCCCCTTCGGCCTCAGCCCGTCCAGCGCCCAGTGGCTGCTGTGCGTGGCGGGCGTGGGCTGCTGTGTGGCGATGTCGATGCCGCAGGTGCACATCGTGGCCTACTGCACCGACCTCGGTTACGGCGCCGCGCGCGGCGCCGAGATGCTGTCGCTGATGCTGGCCAGCGGCATCGTCAGCCGCCTCGTCTCGGGCTTCATCTGCGACCGCATCGGCGGCATCCGCACCCTGCTGCTGGGCTCGGCGCTGCAGGGCGTGGCGCTGCTGCTGTTCCTGCCCTTCGACGGCATGGTGCCGCTGTACGTGGTCTCGGCCCTGTTCGGCCTGTTCCAGGGCGGCATCGTGCCGTCCTACGCCATCATCATCCGCGAGCACTTCGCGCTGCAGGAGGTGGGCGCGCGGGTTGGCGCGGTGATCATGGCCACCCTGATCGGCATGGCGCTGGGTGGCTGGCTTTCGGGCTGGATCTTCGACATGACCGGCAGCTACGACGCCGCCTTCATCAACGGCATCGCCTGGAACCTGCTGAACCTGGCCATCGCCGGCTGGCTGTACCGGCGGATGCGATCCGGCGCCGCTCAGCGCACCCAGGCCGGGAAGTAGCCCAGGGCGTCCTGCACGGTGCTGTCGTGAGCCGGAATCACGACCAGATCCGGGTCGGCCAGCATCAGCGCGCGGACCTTGTCCAGGCTGGCCTGGGTCCGCGGGGCGTCCCCGTCGACCAGCTTTCCCGCCACCCAGAACTTGGGTTCACCCTGCCGCAAGGCCGCCAGGGTCCAGGCCGCGTCCCCGATGAAGAAATACCGCCGGCCGGAATCGGTGGTGACGAAGAGGCCCAGCGAGCCCGGGGTGTGACCGGGCATCGGGACCAGCACCACGGAGCCGTCCTGGTAGAGGTCGAGGCTTTCGGGATAGCCCATGAACGGCACGGGCTGGAAGGCCAGTTCCTCCCACCGGATGGTGTCCGCACCGACCTGCGAGGCCCAGGTGCCTCCGGGGCCGGTGCTCGGAGCGCGCAACCGGGGTCGCTCTGCCGCGGCAATGCCGATCCGCGCTTCCGGGAAGTCCTGCACGCCGCCGGCGTGGTCCCAGTGGCTGTGGCTCAGGATCACGCGCTGCAGCGGCGGCATGCCGGCCCTGTCCAGCTGCGTGCGCGCGCTCACCACCGGTTTGTCGTAGGTGAAGAAGGGCCGCCACCACAGCGGCATGCCCTGCTGGTACTGGGCATTGATCTGCTCGCCCAGGCCGGTGTCGAACAGCAGGTAGTCGTCGTGGTGCTTGACCAGGAACGCCGAGAAGTTGGAGTTCACCTGCCGGGTGATGTCCCCGCCCGGCACCAGCAGGGCCTGCGGCACGGCCACCTGCGAGGTCTTGATGATGGCGAAGCCAACCTTCGGCGGTGCGGCGGGCGGCGGGGAAGCAGGGGGCTGGGAAACGGTCTGGGCCTGCAGCGAGGCGGACACCAGGACCGACAGGAGGAGGGTGCAGACGGACGTGAAGGATCGGAGCATTTTCTGGGCCTTGTGGATGGATGAACCGAGGCTAAAGCCTGGTCCATGCTCCAATGTCAAGCACCGATTCAGAGGGCTCGCCCGCCCGCGCCACCATGAACATCAGCCAGTTCGCCCAGGCGGCGGGGGTGTCCACCGACACCGTCCGCTACTACGAGAAGCAAGGCCTCATCAGCGCGCCACGGCGCCAGGCCAACCGCTACCGGAGCTACACCGACGCCGATGTCGCGGCGGTGCGGTTTGTGCGGGGCGCGCAGGCGCTGGGGTTCTCACTGGCAGAGATCCGGGCCATCCTGCCGCAGGTGGCCAAGGGTTCCTTCGGCCGCGCCGAGATCGAGCAACAGCTCCAGGCCAAGATGGCGCAGATCGACGCGCACATGGCGCAGCTCAGGACCTTGAAGAAGGAGCTGAAAGCCACCTTCGACGCGCTGCGGTGCACGCCCGCGCAGCCGGTGTCGACCGCACAGGCCACGGCACCCGACAGCGGCAGCGGCGCGGGCGCCGCGGTGGTGCGGCGCGCTTTCTCAAGAAGGGCCACGCAGGCTTGAATTCAGCGCCGGGCCGCCCCAAGCTGAATTCGCGCCCCCTCGGGGGGCAGCGACCCGCGCAGCGGCGGAGCGTGGGGGCTCGGAATCCAGCGCCGGGCCGCCCCAAGCTGAATTCGCGCCCCCTCGGGGGCAGCGACCCGCGAAGCGGCGGAGCGTGGGGGCTTGTTATTTGCTGCTGACGTATTCCGCCACGGCCGCCATCTCCAGCTCCGTCATCTTCTCCACCACCGCGTGCATCACCGCGTTGTCGTTGGTGCGCTCGCGCTTGTTGAAGGACTTGAGCTGTGTGTGGATGTAGCCCGGGATCTGGCCCGCCAGACGGGGCAGGTTGGCAGCGCCCTCGGCGTTGGTGCCGTGGCAGCTCACGCAGGCCGGCACGCCGCTGAACTTGTTGCCGTTGTGGAAGATGTAGCGGCCCATGGCGGCGAGCTGCGGGTCTTTGGCTTCTTCGCGCGGGAGCACGAACTTCTCGTAGTACTTGCCCAACGCCACCATCTCGTCCGGTGTGAGCTTGCTGACCATCTCCACCATGGCCGTGCTCTTGCGCGCGCCGCTCTTGAAAGCGGTGAGCTGCTTGGTGATGTATTCGGCGTGCTGCCCGGCCAGGCGCGGAAACACCTCGCTGGTCGACTCGCCCTGCGCGCCATGGCACAGGAAGCAGGAGCCGCCCGCGATCTTCTTGGCCCGCGCCTCGTCGGCCTGGGCCCAGGCGGTGGTGCCGGCCAGCGCCAAGAGGGCGAGCAGGGTGAGTCGGTGGGCCTTCATTTCATAACCTCTGACTGATATTTGTTTGCGAAAAAAAGCGCCCCGATGAGACACCGGGGCGCTGCGGGAGTCCGTCAGGCCAGGGTGTCGGCCCAGATGTTGCGCGCCCACGCGTGCGCGTAGCGGCCTTCGAGTTCGCTCGCGGCGGACGACACGCCGCCCGAGCCCGGCACGGCCAGCATGGTCTTCTTCTCGGCGTCGTAGCGGTGCACGCTGGCCACGTGCACCACGTCCTCGTCGGTCACGAAGCTGTAGCAGGTGTTGGCGTAGATCGGCAGCTGCGGCGGCTCCTTGCCCTGCAGCAGCGAGACCACGGCCGCGGCGCAGGTCTTGCCATGCTGGTTGGCCATATGGCCCGACTTGGGCATGCCCGGGGCGATCTGGATCGCGTCGCCCAGCACATGGATGTTCTTCTTCGCCTTCGACTCGAAGGTCAGGAAGTCCACCTCGCACCAGCGGTTGTTGGCGGTGGCCAGACCGGTGCGCACGGCGATGTCACCGGCGCGCATGTTGGGCACCACGTTGGCCACCGCGGCCTTGAAGTCGTCGTTGAACTCGAACTTCAGGGTGTTGGTGGAGGCGTCGACCTCGACCACCTTGTGCTTGGGGCGGTACTCGACGATGCCCTTGTAGTGCTCGTCCCAGGCCTTCATGAACAGGCCCTTCTTGGACTGGATGTCGTCGTTGGCGTCGAAGATCACGACCTTGCTCTTGGGCTTGGCCTTCTTGAAGTAGTTGGCCACCATGCAGGCGCGCTCGTAGGGGCCGGGCGGGCAGCGGTACGGGGCGAGCGGGATCGACAGCGCGTACACGCCGCCGTCGGGCATGGCCTCGAGCTGCTTGCGCAGCGCCACCGTCTGCGGGCCGGCCTTCCAGGCGTGCAGCACCTTGTCCTGCGCGCCGGGCTTGGTCATGCCGGCCACCGTGTCCCACATGAAGTCGATGCCGGGCGAGAGGATCAGGCGGTCATAGGGCAGCTCGCCACCGGCGGCCAGCTTCACCACGCGCTTCTCGGCGTCGATGCTGGTGACCATGTCGCGCACGATCTTCACACCGTGGCGCTTTTCCAGGTTGTCGTAGGGCGTGGTGATGTCGGCGATGGTCTTGCTGCCCTGGAGCACCAGGTTGGAGATGGGGCAGGAGACGAAGGCCGCGTTGGGCTCGACCAGGGTCACCTGGATGCCGTAGTCGGAGAACATGCGCACGTACTTGGCGGCGGTGGCACCGCCGTAGCCGCCACCGACCACCACCACCTTGGGGCCGTAGCCGCCACCCGTGGCGCAGCCTGCAAGACCACCAATGCCCGCGAGGACCGAACCGGCGCCCAGGGTCTGAACAAATTGACGACGTTGCATGGTGGGCTCCTTATTTCTTCTGGGCGGCGAAGTAGGCGGCGATGTCCTTGAGCTGCTCGTCGGAGTAGCCCTTGGACAGCTGGTGCATGATGGTCGCGGGCTTGCGGCCGCTCTTGAAGTCCATCAGCTTCTGGTACAGCTCGTCCTTGTCCTTGCCCGCCAACGGCTCGTTGCCCTGCAGGGCACGGCCCTCGGTGCCATGGCAGTTGGCGCAGGCGGCTGCCCACACGCGCACCTGGTTCACCTGGGCCTGCGCTCCCACGGCGGCGGCACACAGGGCGCCCGCCGTCAGCCATTTCATTGTCTTGACCATCGTTGTCTCCACTGGGGTTGGGGAAGGGATCAAAAACTGTAGCAGAGCCCCTCGGTTGGCAGGCAAAGCATCAGTGATTTCGCATATTTAGATGCTTGATGCTAGCACCGGGAAAAACCCCGCCTGAACGGTAAAAACCCTAGAGAAATCAAAGCGAATTTGCGGGGTTTTGTCAGCGCGTCGTCAGTGCGTTGGCCTTTGGCCGGGACATCGGAGGTCCCGTCTGTCAGCGATCCGAAGGAATCCGGGTTTACACTAATCTGTATATAGGCAATCAATCATATAGTTGATTGATTGAAATCAAATTCTTCCGGAGACAGACCAGGTGGACAGCATGCAGTCGGTGTTCGAGTCGGTGGCGCGCTACTTCAGCGTGCTCGGCGAGCCCACGCGCCTGCGCATCCTCCATGCCCTGTGCCAGGAAGAGAAGTGCGTCAACGGACTGATCCGCGAAACCGGGCTGGCCCAGGCCAACGCCTCGCGCCACCTGGGCCTGATGTACCAGGCCGGCCTGCTGTCGCGCCGCCGCGAGGGCACGCAGGTGTTCTACCGCGTGGCCGACCCGCTCTACATCGAACTCTGCCGCACGGTCTCGACGCAGATGCTGGCCCGCGCCGACGCCGAGTTGTCCCCACCCGGACAGGGCGTCGTTGCGGCGCCCCGTCCATTCCCCGCCAACGAGAAGGAACCCACCAGTGTCTAAAGACCTGAACGACGTGATCGGGCGCGTGCTGCCCGCGCCCGAGAATTTCCTGAGTGCCGAGAAGCTGGAACAGGCGCGCAAGGCCCGCCGCCGCTTCATGGGCAATGCCCTGGCCATGGGCGCCGGCGTCGCAGCCTCGGTCGGTGCGGCCAGCCGCGCGATGGCGGCCGGTGCGGAGGGCGAGGACGCCATCCTCAAGCTGCCCGAGCACAGCACGGGCCTGGGCCAGCCGGTGGCCATGGACCCGGGCTACGGCCAGCCCAGCAAGTGGGAAACCAACCTGCGCCGCCGCCAGAGCCCGGGCCTGACCCGCGTCGACCAGGCCTCGGTGAGCTTCACGCCGCTGCAGGGCCTGTTCGGCATCATCACGCCCAGCGGCCTGCACTTCGAGCGCCACCACCAGGGCTGGTGGGACATCGACCCGTCCAAGCACCGCCTGATGGTCAACGGCCTGGTCAAGCGCCAGCGGGTGTTCACCATGGACGACCTGATGCGCCTGCCCAGCGTCTCGCGCATCCACTTCATCGAATGTGGCGCCAACACGGCGACCGAATGGGGCAACGTGGCGGTGCCCACCGTGCAGTACACGCACGGCATGGTCAGCTGCTCGGAGTTCACCGGCGTGCTGCTGTCGACACTGCTGGAGATGTGCGGCATCGACAAGAAGAAGGCGAAATACGTGCTGGCCGAAGGCGCCGACGGTTCGTCCATGACGCGCACCATCGACATCGAGCGCGCCATGGACGACTGCATCGTGGCCTGGGGCATGAATGGCGAGATGCTGCGGCCCGAGAACGGCTACCCGCTGCGCCTGGTGGTGCCGGGCATCCAGGGCGTGAGCTGGGTGAAGTATCTGCGCCGCATCGAGGTGGGCGACCAGAAGTGGGCGACCAAGGACGAGGCGGTGCACTACATCGACCACATGCCCGACGGCACGCACCGCCAGTACACCGGCATCCAGGAGTGCAAGTCGGTCATCACCACGCCCTCGGCCGGCCAGACGCTGCTGGACAAGGGCTACTACAACGTCACCGGCCTGGCCTGGTCGGGCCGCGGAACGATCAAGCGCGTGGATGTGAGCGTGGACGGCGGCCGCAACTGGCGCACCGCGCGCATCGAAGGCCCGGTGCTGCCCAAGGCGCTGACGCGTTTCAACATCGACTGGGTGTGGGATGGCAAGCCCGCCATCCTGCAGGCCCGCGCCATCGACAGCACGGGCTATGTGCAGCCCAAGATCAACCAGCTGCGCGCGGTGCGCGGCACACGGTCGGTCTACCACCAGAACGCGATCCAGAGCTGGCTGGTCGGTGAAAACGGCGAAGTCTCCAACGTGCAGGTGTACTAAATGAAACCCACCCCCGTCGCTTATTCACTTCGTGTAAACGCATCCCCCCTCAAGGGGGCAAAGCCTGTCGCCCGGCCAAGCCGGTTCGACGGCTTTCTTGGCCTGTCTCGCGGCGTCGCTGCGCTCGCCTTGGGTCTGGCTTCGGCTTCGGCGTTTGCACAGGACAAACCCTGGGCGAACATGGGCCGCGAGGCCACGCCGGCCGAGGTCAAGGCCTGGGACATCGACGTGCGCCCCGACTTCAAGGGCCTGCCGGCCGGTGCGGGCAGCGTCTCGCTGGGTGAGACGGTGTGGGAGTCGCGCTGCGCCTCCTGCCATGGTTCCTTCGGCGAATCCAACGAGGTGTTCACGCCCATCATCGGCGGTACCACGAAGAAAGACATCGAGACCGGGCGCGTGGCCGCGCTGGTGGAGGGTGCCAAGAGCACCGCACCGCAGAAGACCACCATGATGAAGGTGGCCACGCTCTCCACGCTGTGGGACTACATCAACCGGGCGATGCCCTGGAACAACCCCAAGACGCTCAAGCCCGACGAGGTCTACGGCGTCACGGCCTACCTGCTGAGCCTGGCCGAAGTGGTGCCGCCCGACTTCACACTGAGCGACAAGAACATCGCCGAGGTGCAGCAGCGCATGCCCAACCGCAACGGCATGGTGTTCCACGAGCCACTGTGGAAGGTCAATGGCAAGGGCGACGTGAAGAACGTGGCCTGCATGAAGGACTGCGCGGTGGACCCCAAGGTGCATTCCTTCCTGCCCGACTTCGCGCGCGACGCGCACGGCAACATCCAGCAGCAGAACCGCGTGATCGGTCCGGTGCGTGGCGCCGACACCACCCAGCCCGCGCCCAAGGGGCTGATCGGTGCTGCCGCGGCCGCCACCGTGGCACCCGCCGCGCCGGCGGCCGGCAAGGGCACGAACGTCAGCAGCCTGCTGGCGGCCAACGCCTGCACCGCCTGCCACGGCGTGAAGAACAAGATCGTCGGCCCCGGCTTCAACGAGATCGCCGCCAAGCACAAGGGCCGGGCCGATGCCGAGGCCTACCTGGTGGGCAAGATCAAGTCCGGTGGTTCGGGGGTGTGGGGCGCGGTGCCCATGCCGCCCCAGCCCCAGATCAAGGACGACGACGCCAAGGCCATCGCGCAGTGGATCGCCGCCGGTGCGAAGTGAGTCAATGACAAGCCAGATTGAATATTCGGATTTACTCGTAAACCCCATTCTTCCCATCACAAGGAGCCACTACCCTATGACCATGCACCTTTCCCGAATCGTCGTGTCGGCGGCCGCGCTGCTGTCGTGTGCCGGCGCCTTTGCGGTCGACGCCGCCGCCGCCGCCAAGGCCCTGGCCACCAAGAGCGCCTGCCTGGCATGCCACGCGGTCGACAAGAAGCTGGTGGGCCCTGCCTACAAGGAAGTGGCCGCCAAGCACAAGGGCCAGGCCGACGCCGTGGCCGTGGTGGCCGCGCGCATCAAGTCCGGCGGTTCGGGTCTGTACGGCGCGGTGCCCATGCCGCCCCAGCCCGCCCTGAAGGACGACGAGCTGAAACTGCTTGCCGAGTGGGTGCTGGCCGGCGCTCCCGACAAATAATCTCCCATCCCTCTTTTCACCAGGAGTTCAAGATGAACCAATCCCGTCGCACCGCCCTCAAGTCCACCGGCGCGTTCGCCACGCTGGTCTCGCTGGGCATCGTCACCCAGAGCCAGGCCCAGGCCGCCGTCGACCAGGCCAGCTTCCAGGTCAAGACGCTGGAAGACGCACTCAAGGCCATCGGTGGCACGCCCGCCACCAGCGACCAGGTGTCGGTGGTGTCGCCCGACATCGCCGAGAACGGCGCCGTGGTGCCCGTGGGCGCCACCAGCAAGCTGCCCAACACCACCGAGATGTACCTGATCGTCGAGAAGAACCCGACCCCGCTGTCGTGCGGCTTCATGATCCCGGCCGGCACCGCCGCCGACGTGCAGACCCGCCTGAAGATGGGCCAGAGCACCAACGTGATCGCCGTGGTCAAGGCCGACGGCAAGCTCTTCTCGGCCACCAAGGAAACCAAGGTGACCCTGGGCGGCTGCGGCGGCTGACCGGCCCCGAACCCCCGAACCTTCCCCCATTTCATTGAATTGACAGGAGTCCATCATGGCTGATCCGATGCGCATCCGTGCCGCCCTCGCCGGCGACGAAACCACCGTTCGCGTGCTGATGTCCCACCCCATGGAACCCGGTACCCGCAAAGACGCGGCCGGCGCCCTCATTCCCGCCCACTTCATCAAGGACCTGGAAGCCACCCACAACGGCAAGACCGTGCTCAAGGCCATGTTCAGCGGCTCGGTGTCGCAGAACCCCTTCCTGTCCTTCAAGTTCAAGGGCGCGGCCAAGGGCGACAAGGTCGTGGTGAAGTGGGTCGACAACAAGGGCGATTCGCGCACCGACGAAGCGGCGATCGCCTGACACCCCGCCGCAGGATGGGACCACCCCCGCCGCGCTTCGCGCGACCCCCTCCAGGGGGCGTCACCTGCGGCCCGGCGGAGCCGGTTCCGCGGTGACCCTGGGCGGCTGAACCTGCCGTGCCTTTGCCTTTCACAACAACAGGAGAACACCCATGAAATTCGACGCTCGCCATGCCGCCCTCCTGATGGGTGGCGTTTTCGCGCTGGGTGCGGTGCATGCCCAGGGCAACGCCGCCATCGACGGCATCAACAAGTACCGCGAGATGCTGCAGGACGGCAACCCGGCCGAACTTTTCGAGATGAAGGGTGAGGAGCTGTGGAAGCAGAAGCGCGGGCCGAAGAACGCCTCGCTGGAGCAATGCGACCTGGGCAAGGGGCCCGGTGTGCTCAAGGGCGCCTTCACCGAGCTGCCGCGCTACTTCAAGGACACCGGCAAGGTCATGGACCTGGAGACGCGTCTGATCCACTGCATGGTCACGCTGCAGGGTCTCAGCGAGGCCGAGCTGTACAAGGCCGCGCCTTCGATCGGAAAAGGCGAGGGCGCCAACCTGGTGGCCATCACCACCTATGTGGCGACCCAGTCCAAGGGCGAGCGGTTCAATCTGTCGCAAACGCATGCCCAGGAAAAGACCATGTACGAGGTGGGCAAGCGCCTGTTCTTCCAGCGCGGTGGCCCGCACGACTTTGCCTGCTCGTCCTGCCACGGCGTGGACGGTGGCCGCATCCGCCTGCAGGAGCTGCCCAACCTGACCAAGAACCCGGGCGACGGTGTGGGGGTGGCCGCCTGGCCGGCCTACCGCGTGTCGAACTCGCAGATGTGGACCATGCAGAAGCGCCTGAACGACTGCTACCGCCAGCAGCGCTTCCCCGAGCCCAAGTTCGGCAGCGACGCCACCATCGCGCTGCAGGTGTACATGGGTGTGAACGCCAAGGGCGCCGAGTCCATCGTGCCGGCCATCAAGCGCTGATCCGCAGGAGACGACCCATGAAAAAGACCTTTGCCATCGCCCTGTTCCCCCTGACCGTCCTGGCGCTGGGCGCCTGTTCCACCGGCGGTGCCGGTGCCGACTACGACCAGGTGCACGCCAGTGTCGTGAAAGCCTCGTTCCAGCCCAACGGCATCGCCACGCTGGACTACCTCAAGCAGGACGAAGCCAACCGCCTGTGCAGCGCCGCCGACGTGGCTGGCAAGCCGCTGGACGAGAAGACCGCCAAGGCCATTGAGGCCGACGCGCTCAAGACCATCAAGATGCCCAGCGACGGCAAGTTCATCGGTGACTGGAAGGAGGGCGAGAAGATCGCCCAGAGCGGCCGCGGCCTGACCTGGACCGACAAGGCCACCGACGTCAACGGCGGCAACTGCTACAACTGCCACCAGATGGACAAGAAGGAAATCTCCTTCGGCAACCTCGGCCCCAGCCTCTACAACTACGGCAAGCTGCGGGGCGTGAGCGATCCGGATGCGCCGGCCTCCAAGGCCATCGTGGAATACACCTGGGGCAAGCTGTGGAACTCGCGCGCCTACAACGCGTGTTCGCAGATGCCGCGCGCCGGCCACAAGGGCATCCTGAGCGAGAAGAACCTCAAGGACGTGATGGCCCTGCTGCTGGACCCCAAGTCGCCGGTCAACCAGTGACCGGCCGGGCCCGCGCCGGTGCAAGCCGGCGCGGGCCCTCCGGCCAAAAAAATTTGACTCAAATATCAGTGTGCAATTGAGAAGGAATGTTTATGAGCTTCAGCCGTCGTGAATTCATGCAGGTGCTGGCCGTCGCCAGTGCGGGCGGCATGGCCCTGAACCACAAGGACGTGCTGGCCGCCAAGCCTGGCGCGGGACAGGCGCTGTACGACCTGCCGAAGTTCGGCAACGTCAGCTTCCTGCACTTCACCGACTGCCATGCGCAGCTCATGCCCATCCACTTCCGCGAGCCCAACGTGAACCTGGGCGTGGCCGACGCTGTGGGCCGGCCGCCGCACATCGTGGGCGAGGCGCTGCTCAAGCACTTCAAGATCCGCCCCGGCACCGCCGAGGCGCACGCCTTCACCTACCTCAACTTCGAGAAGGCCGCGAAGACCTACGGCAAGGTCGGCGGTTTCGCGCACCTGGCCACCCTGGTCAAGATGCTCAAGGCCAGCCGTCCGCACGCCATGCTGCTCGATGGCGGCGACACCTGGCAGGGCAGTGCCACCGCGCTGTGGACCAATGGCCAGGACATGGTCGACGCCTGCAAGCTGCTGGGCGTGAACGCCATGTGCCCGCACTGGGAGTTCACCCTGGGCGAGGCGCGCGTCAAGGAGATCATCGAGAAGGACTTCGCCGGCCAGCTGGACTTCCTGGCGCAGAACGTCAAGACCAACGACTTCGGCGACCCGGTGTTCAAGCCCTACGTCATCAAGGAAATGAACGGCGTGCCCGTCGCCGTGATCGGCCAGGCGTTCCCCTACACCCCGATCGCCAACCCGCGCTACATGGTGCCCAACTGGGAGTTCGGCATCCAGGACGAGAACATGCAGAAGATGGTCGACGAGGTGCGCGCCAAGGGGGCGCAGGCCGTGGTCGTCATCTCGCACAACGGCATGGACGTGGACATCAAGATGGCCTCGCGCGTGACCGGCATCGACGCCATCCTGGGCGGCCACACGCACGACGGCATGCCCGCGCCGCTGGTGGTCAAGAACGCCAAGGGCCAGACCCTGGTGACCAACGCCGGCTCCAACAGCAAGTTCCTGGGCGTGCTCGACTTCGATGTGCGCGGTGGCAAGGTGCAGGACTTCCGCTACAAGCTGCTGCCCGTGTTCGCCAACCTGCTGCCGGCCGACAAGGAGATGCAGGCCTACATCGACAAGGTGCGCGCGCCCTACAAGGCCAAGCTCGACGAGACGCTGGCCGTGTCCGAAGGCCTGCTGTACCGCCGTGGCAACTTCAACGGTTCGTGGGACCAGCTCATCGTGGACGCGCTGATGGAAGTCAAGGGCGCCGACATGGCGTTTTCGCCGGGCTTCCGCTGGGGCACGACCATCCTGCCGGGCCAGGCCATCACGCGCGAACTGATGATGGACCAGGTGGCCATCACCTACCCGACCAGCACGCTGACCGAGATGAGCGGCGAGACCATCAAGACCGTGCTGGAAGACGTCTGCGACAACCTGTTCAACCCCGATCCCTACTACCAGCAGGGTGGTGACATGGTGCGCGTGGGCGGGCTGGCCTACACCTGCGACCCGAATGCGGGTTCGGGCAAACGCATCAGCAACATGATGCTCAATGGCAAGGCGATCGAAGCCAGCAAGACCTACAAGGTCGCCGGCTGGGCGCCGGTGGCCGAAGGCGCCAAGGGCGAGCCGATCTGGGACGTGATGGAGGCCTACTTCAAAAACCACAAGACCATCCCGCCGCGCAAGATCAACACGCCCAAGCTGGTGGGCATGCAGGGCAACCCCGGCATGGTGGTCTGAGGTTCAGTCGCGCGATTCCAGCGCGCGGTTCAGGCGCAGCGCGCCCAGCGTGCAGGCTGCGCCCGAGAGCAGGTACAGGCTGACGAAGGCGAGTCCGAAGTGGGCCGACAGGCCCAGCGCCACCAGCGGTGCGAAGGCGGCGCCGAACAGCCAGGCCAGGTCGGAGGTGAGCGCCGCACCGGTGTAGCGGAAGCGCGGCGCGAAGTTGGCCGTGACCGTGCCCGAGGCCTGGCCGTAGGACAGGCCCAGCAGCACGAAGCCGATCAGGATGAACAGGTCCTGGCCCACTTCGCCCCCGTTGAGCAGCATCGGCGCGAAGCCGCTGAACACACCGATCAGCACCGCGAGGCTGCCCAGGGTGTTGCGGCGGCCGTAGCGGTCAGCCAGCCAGCCCGAGGCGACGATGGCCCCGGCGCACAGGAAGGCACCCACGATCTGCACCACCAGGAAACCGGTCACCGGCTGGCCGGCGTAGATGTGGATCCACGACAGCGGAAACACCGTGACGATGTGGAACAGGGCGTAGCTGGCCAGCGCGGCGAAGGCGCCGATGAACACGTTGTGGCCCTGCGAGCCCAGCAGTTCACGGGTGGACACGGGCTCGAACTCCTGCCGGTTCAGCAGGCCTTCCTCCTCATGCGCGCTCACCAGCTGCAGGCGGGCGAACAGCGCGACCACGTTGATGGCGAAGGCCACGAAGAAGGGATAGCGCCAGCCCCAGCTGAGGAAGTCCTCCTGCGACAGGCTGCTGGTCAGGTAGGCGAACAGGCCGGCGGCCAGCACGAAGCCCAGCGGCGCACCGAGCTGGCCGAGCATGGCGTACCAGCCGCGGCGGCTGGCAGGAGCGTTGAGCGCGAGTAGCGAGGGCAGGCCGTCCCACGAGCCGCCCAGCGCCAGGCCCTGGCCCAGGCGCAGCACGGTCAGCAGCACGATGGCGGCGGCGCCCAGGCTGGCGTGGCCCGGCAGAAAGGCCATGCCCGCGGTGCAGGTGCCCAGCACGAAAAGGGCGAGGGTGAGCTTGGTGGCGCGGCCCCAGCGGCGCTGCACCGCCATCGACAGCACCGTGCCGATGGGGCGGGTGACAAAGGCCAGCGCGAAGATGGCGAAGGCGAACAGGGTGCCGTCCAGCCGGCTCAGGTGCGGGAAGAACACCGCCGGGAACACCAGCACCGAGGCGATGCCGAAGACAAAAAAGTCGAAGTATTCCGAGGTCCGTCCGATCACCACGCCGACGGCGATGTCGCCCGGGCTGGTGTGTTCGTGGGACGGGGCGGCGGGCTGGCGGGGCGTGGCGCCAGGGGTTTCAAGGCTGTGGCTGGGCATGTGGGGATTCCGGAGGGCCGGTTTTGAGCGACCCCTATATCGTGACTCGAAGTCCGGCGCATTGACATAGGACAAAACGTCCAATCGAAAACGCTGCGGAAAGCCGATACATTCCCGCCGGTTCCGCAACTGGGGTTTTCCCGGTTCGGCTGGTCGAGAACTTGTCCTGCTCCACATGCGCCCTACCACACCGCTCCGCCTCGCCGCCTTGCCCCTGCTCGCCAGCCTGCTGACGGGCTGCAGCAAGCTGGTCGTGCTCAACCCCGCCGGCGACGTGGCCGCCCAGCAGGGCGACCTGGTCGTGATCGCCACCATGCTGATGCTGCTGATCATCGTGCCGGTGATCGCGCTGACCCTGTGGTTCGCATGGCGATACCGCCAGGGCAGCCGGCATGCCGAGACCGACTACGCGCCCGACTGGCACCACTCGACCAAGCTGGAACTGGTGATCTGGGCCGCGCCGCTGGTGATCATCATCGCGCTGGGGGCCATCACCTGGATCACCACCCACAAGCTCGACCCCTACCGCCCGCTGGACCGCATCTCCGAGCAGAAGGCCCTGCCCGAGAACGTGAAGCCGCTGGAGGTGCAGGTGGTGTCGCTGGACTGGAAGTGGCTGTTCGTGCTGCCCGAGCAGGGCATCGCCACCGTCAACGAGCTGGCCGCGCCGGTGGACCGCCCGATCCGCTTCACGCTGACCTCCAGCACCACCATGAACGCGTTCTACGTGCCCGACCTGGCCGGCATGATCTACACCATGCCCGGCATGCAGACCGAGCTGAATGCGGTGATCAACCAGCCCGGCGTGTTCCGCGGCATGTCCTCGCACTACAGCGGCGCCGGCTTCTCGGGCATGAACTTCCGCTTCCACGGCCTGAGCGAACAGGACTTCGAGCAGTGGGTGGCCAGGGCCAAGGCCGAGGGCCAGCCGCTGACCCGCCAGGCCTACCTGGCGCTCGCCAAGCCCAGCGAGCGCCACCCGGTGGAGCGCTTCTCGTCGGTCGAGGACGGCCTGTTCGACCGCGTGGTGAACCTTTGCGTGGAAGAGGGCAAGGCCTGCATGCACGAGGTGATGGCGCTCGACGCCTCGCGCAACCGCGCCCACCGCAGCGCCCGCGCCCTCGAAGCCGCCGCCGCGCAGGAGATCTGCTCCGCCGACGACACGCTGCCCACGTTCACCGCCCGCCCCTGAGCACCGACCGACCCGTTCACCCAAGACACCACCATGTCCGCTGATCCTTCTTCCGTTTCCAACCACTGGCTGCTGGGGCGCCTGACCTGGGACTCGATCCCGATGACGCACGAGCCCATCCTGCTGTGGACCTTCGTGGCCGTGGTGCTCGGCGGCCTGGGCGTGCTCGCCCTGCTGACGAAATTCCGCCTGTGGGGCCCGCTGTGGCGCGACTGGTTCTGCAGCATCGACCACAAGAAGATCGGCATCATGTACATGATCCTGGGCCTGGTGATGCTGCTGCGCGGCTTCGCCGACGCGATCATGATGCGCCTGCACCAGGCCATGGCCTTTGGCGACAACCTGGGCTACCTGCCTCCGCACCACTACGACCAGATCTTCACCGCCCACGGCGTGATCATGATCTTCTTCGTGGCCATGCCCCTGGTCACCGGGCTGATGAACTACCTGGTGCCGCTGCAGATCGGCGCGCGCGACGTCGCCTTCCCCTTCCTCAACAACTTCAGCTTCTGGATGACCACCGCCGGCGCGGTGCTGGTGATGGTCTCGCTGTTCCTGGGCGAGTTCTCCACCTCGGGCTGGCTGGCGCTGTCCAACCTGGGCGCCCAGAACCCCGGTGTGGGGCTGGATTACTACATCTGGTCGCTGCAGATCGCCGGGGTGGGCACCACGCTCTCGGGCATCAACCTGCTGGTGACCATCGTCAAGATGCGCGCGCCGGGCATGAACCTGATGCGCATGCCGGTCTTCACCTGGACCGCGCTGTGCACCAACGCGCTGATCGTCGCCTCCTTCCCCATCCTCACCGCCGCGCTGGTGCTGATGAGCCTGGACCGCTACGTCGGCACCAACTTCTTCACCAACGAGCTGGGTGGCAACCCCATGCTCTACGTGAACCTGATCTGGATCTGGGGCCACCCCGAGGTCTACATCCTGATCCTGCCGGTGTTCGGCATCTTCTCCGAGGTGGTCGCCACCTTCAGCGGCAAGCGCCTGTTCGGCTACACGTCCATGGTGTACGCCACGGTCTGCATCACCATCCTGTCCTACCTGGTGTGGCTGCACCACTTCTTCACCATGGGCTCGGGCGCGAGCGTGAACAGCTTCTTCGGCATCACGACCATGATCATCTCGATCCCCACGGGCGCGAAGATCTTCAACTGGCTGTTCACCATGTACCGCGGCCGCATCCGCTTCGAGGTGCCGATGCTGTGGACCGTCGGCTTCATGGTGACCTTCGTCGTCGGCGGCATGACGGGCGTGCTGCTGGCCGTGCCGCCGGCCGACTTCGTGCTGCACAACTCGCTGTTCCTGATCGCGCACTTCCACAACGTGATCATCGGCGGCGTGGTGTTCGGCCTGTTCGCCGGCATGGTGTACTGGTTCCCCAAGGCCTTCGGCTTCCGGCTCGACGACTTCTGGGGCCGCGTGTCCTTCTGGTTCTGGCTGGCCGGCTACTGGTTCGCCTTCACGCCGCTGTACGTGCTGGGCCTGATGGGCGTGACGCGCCGCCTCAGCCACTTCGAGGACCCGTCGCTGCAGATCTGGTTCCAGATCGCGCTGTTCGGCGCCGTGCTGGTGGCCATCGGCATCGCCAGCTTCCTGATCTGCATCGTCGTCAGCTACCTCAGGCGCGAGCAGCTGCGCGATGTGACCGGTGACCCCTGGGGCGGCCGCACGCTGGAGTGGGCCACCTCGTCGCCCCCGCCCGCGTACAACTTCGCCTTCACCCCGGTGGTGCACGACATCGACGCCTGGGCCGACATGAAGAAGCACGGCTACCAGCGCCCGCTGAGCGGCTTCAAGGCCATCCACATGCCGCTGAACACCGGCGCCGGCGTGGTGCTGTCGGCGCTCTCGCTGGTCTGGGGCTTCGCGCTGATCTGGCACATGTGGCCGCTGGCCATCGCCTCGTTCGCCGCCATCGTGCTCGCGGCCATCGTGCACACCTTCAACTACCGGCGCGACTACCACATCCCCGCGTCCGAAGTGACCGCCACCGAACACGCACGCACCCAACTGCTGGCCCGCCATGTCTGACCTCGCCCTCACCCCCGGCGCCGCGCGCGCCTACCACCTCGACCACGAGCCGCACCCCGAGAACGGCACCGCGCTGGGCTTCTGGCTCTACCTGATGAGCGACTGCCTCATCTTCGCGGCGCTGTTCGCGACCTACGGCGTGCTCGGCCGCAGCTATGCGGGCGGCCCCGGTGGCGCCGAGCTGTTCGACCTCAAGCTGGTGGCCATCAACACCGCCTTCCTGCTGCTCTCGTCCATCACCTTCGGCTTCGCCATGCTGCAAAAGCAGCAGGGCAAGGTCGGCGGCACGCTGGGCTGGCTGGCCGTCACCGGCGTGTTCGGCCTGTGCTTCCTGGGTGTGGAGCTCTACGAGTTCGCCCACCTGATCCACGTGGGCGCCGCGCCGCAGAGCAGCGCCGCCATGTCGGCCTTCTTCACCCTGGTCGGCACGCACGGCCTGCACGTCACCTTCGGCTGCATCTGGCTGGTGGTGCTGATGATCCAGATCGCGCAGCACGGCCTGACGCGCGAGAACAAGCGCCGCCTGATGTGCCTCTCGATGTTCTGGCACTTCCTGGACGTGGTCTGGATCGGCGTCTTCACCTTTGTCTACCTGATGGGAGTGCTGTGATGAGCGCGCACGACACCACAATCCACCACGGCAACCACGGTCATGACCACGACCATGACGAAGATGGTGCTCCGCACAGCAGCTTCTCGGGCTACATGGTCGGCTTCGTGCTCTCCATCATCCTCACCGCCATCCCGTTCTGGCTGGTCATGGCTGGCGTCATCACCCACCGGCCCACGGCTGTGCTGGTGCTCGGGGCCTTCGCCGTTGCGCAGATCCTGGTGCACATGGTGTGTTTCCTGCACATGAACGGCAAGGTCGAAGGCGGCTGGACCCTGCTGTCCACCATCTTCACCGTGGTCTTCGTGGCGATCGCCATCGCTGGCACGCTCTGGGTCATGTTCCACATGAACGAGAACATGATGCCGGCGCACGGTGGCCACGCGGTCCACCCGCCCGCCGCGCCGCACAGCACCCCATGACGCCGCGACGCGCCCTGCTGTGGGGAGCGGGCGCGCTGCTGTGCGGGCTGTTCCTCGCGCTGGGGGTGTGGCAGGTTCAGCGCCTGGCCTGGAAGAACGATCTGGTCGCCCGCGTGGCCGCGCGCGCGCACGCCGGGCCCGTGGCCGCGCCCGCGCAGCACCAGTGGCCGGCGCTGCAGGCCGACCCGGCCGCGCACGAATACTGGCGCGTGCGGATCACCGGTGAACTCATGCACGGCGCCGAGCAGCTGGTGCAGGCCGTCACCGACCGCGGTGCCGGCTTCTGGGTGATGGCGCCGCTGCGCACCACCGACGGCTCCGTGGTCTGGGTCAACCGCGGCTTCGTGCCCTCGGTCTCGCTGTGGCAAAGCACACGCGAGGCCGCCCGCTGCACTGGCCCTGCCACCGTCACCGGACTGCTGCGGCGTTCCGAACCCGGCGGCGGCTTCCTGCGCCGCAACGACCCCGTGGCCGGTCGCTGGTTCTCGCGCGACGTGCAGGCGCTGTCGGCGGCCGCGGGCCAACCAGCCGCTGCGGTGGCGCCGTACTTCGTCGACGCCGGGGCCGACACACCCTGCGCCACGCCCGAAGGGCCGGTCGGCGGGCTGACCGTGCTGCGCTTTTCCAACAACCACCTCGTGTACGCGCTGACCTGGTTCGCACTGGCCGCGATGACCGTGGCCGCCACGGTCTTTGTGCTGCGGGACGGTGCGCGGCGGCGGCTTCCCGGACAATCCGGAGCCTCCTCCTGATGTTTCTCGTCGGCACCGCAAGCCCCATGGTGAATGTCGCAACCCCGTCGCTCGCGGCCGTCGGTCCGGACCAGGCGGCTGGCCTGAAAAACCTGCAGCAGCTGATCCAGCTGCGCTGGATGGCGCTGTTCGGCCAGATCGCGACGGTGGCGGTGGTGGCCCATGGCATGGACATCCCGATCCCCGAGCACGTCATGTACGCGGTGCTGGCGGGGCTCGGCGTGTTCAACCTGCTCTCGCTGCTGCGCTGCCGCTCGCCGCGGCCCGTGACCGGCCCCGAGCTGCTGCTCACCCTGCTGGTGGACGTGGGCGCGCTCACCGCCTTGCTCTACCTCAGCGGCGGCGCCACCAATCCCTTCGTGTTCCTGTTCCTGCTGCAGGTGATCCTGGGCGCGGTGCTGCTGCCGGTGTGGGCGACCTGGGTCATGGTGGGGGTGACCACGCTGTGCTTCGCGGGGCTGGCGCTGTGGGCGCCGCCGCTGCCTCTGCCGCTGGACCACGACCAGGGCCTGGCCAGCCCCTACACCCAGGGCATGCTGATCTGCTTCGTGCTCAACGCCGTGCTGCTGGTGGTCTTCATCTCGCGCATCGTGGACAACCTGCGCGAGCGCGACACCCGCCTGGCCCTGCTGCGCCAGCGCGCCGCCGAAGAGGAGCACGTGGTGCGCATGGGCCTGCTGGCCTCGGGCGCGGCGCACGAGCTGGGCACGCCGCTGTCCACCCTGGCGGTGATCCTGGGCGACTGGCAGCACCTGCCGCACTTCAGCTCCGAACCCGAGCTGGCCGACGACGTGGCCGAGATGCAGGCCCAGGTGGCGCGCTGCAAGGCCATCGTCAGCGGCATCCTGCTCTCGGCCGGCGAGGCGCGCGGCGAATCCTCCAGCGAGACCACGGTCTGCGCCTTCCTCGACAGCGTGGTCCAGGCCTGGTGCGAGCGGCGCAACTGCAGCGGCTTCCACTACCACAACGCCTTCGGCGACGACCTGCCCATGGTGGCCGACTCGGCCATCCAGCAGATGATCGGCAACGTGCTGGACAACGCGGCCGATGCCTCGCCCCAGGCGGTGTGGTTCGAGGCCCGCCGCGAGGACGACGCACTGGTGCTCACCGTCTGGGACCAGGGCCCGGGCTTTGCGCCCCAGCTGCTGCCGCAGATCGGCAAGCCCTACCAGAGCACCAAAGGCCATCCCGGCGGTGGGCTGGGCCTGTTTCTGGTATTCAACGTGGCACGCACGCTGGGCGGCAACGTGGTGGTGGGCAACCTGCCCGAGGGCGGGGCGCAGGTCCGCATCACGCTGCCGCTGGCCGCCATCACCCTGGCCGAGGACGCGCCCCATGGCATCTGACGACACCGTTTCCCCGCAGCGCCTGCTCATCGTCGAGGACGACGCGGCCTTCGCGCGCACCCTCGCGCGCTCCTTCGAGCGCCGCGGCTACGAGGTGCGCGTGGCCGCCAGCCTCGACCAGCTGAGCACCGTGCTGGCCGGCGGCTACGCGCCGACCCGCGCGGTGGTGGACCTCAAGCTCCAGGGCGAGGCCTCGGGCCTGGCCTGCGTGCGCGCGCTGGTGGCGCACGACGAGGGCATGCTCATCGTGGTGCTGACCGGCTTCGCCAGCATCGCCACCGCGGTGGAGGCCATCAAGCTCGGCGCCTGCCACTACCTGGCCAAGCCTTCCAACACCGACGACATCGAGGCCGCGTTCGGGCGCTCCGAAGGCACGACCGAGGTCGCGCTGACCAGCCGGCCCAGCTCGATCAAGACCCTGGAATGGGAGCGCATCCACCAGGTGCTGGCCGAAACCGGATTCAACATTTCCGAGACTGCCCGCCGCCTGGGCATGCACCGCCGCACGCTGGCGCGCAAGCTCGACAAGCAGCAGGTGAAGTGAGGGGCGGGTGCCGCCTCTCGGCACCGGGTTCTTCAGCGCTTCGCCTCGGCCAGCTTCCGGATCTCTTCGGGGGTGCCGTTCCAGACCTCGAAGAAGCCCTCGCTCTGCTTCACCTGCATCCAGGTCGACCACTTGGTGCGCGCCAGCGCCGGGTCGGTGACGGCCAGGTCCTTCTGCTCCACGCCCAGGGCCAGCGTGCCGCCGCGCTGGTAGCCCGGCTGCGCCTGGGCCTGCTTCACCGTCGCCTGCACCTTCTTCAGCTCGGCCTGAGTGGCCGGCGGCAGGCTGTAGACCAGCCAGCGGCGGCCAGGGCCGGGCGCGTCCAGGCCCAGCGTGGCGCTGGTGGCGGTGGTGAGGGCCAGGGGCAGTTTCCTGTCCACCGGTGCAAACGCCCCTTCGACCTTGGGCTTGAGTTGGATGTGCAGCAGCGGCACCGCACCGGGCGGCGGCACCACGCGCGCGTCCACCTGCAGCGCCACCATGAACTGCGCCGGGTCGGCCTCCAGCAGCTGCCCGGACAGCTGGGCCAGCCGGGGCAGGGAGGTGAGCGGAATGCCGCCGCAGGCCGCCAGCGCGGCGGCGGCGGCGAGCAGCAGGCTGCGGCGCAGCAGAAGGGGGGCAGGGTGTGACATGGGCTTGACTTTCATTGTTGATCGGTAAAAAATTATCATAAAACAATAAAAACAAGTCAAACCCCTCTGAACAAAAGCGACCCATGAACACGGCTGAATCCCATCCCGTTCCCCCGTCCTCGCAGCGCGTGCGCCGCATCAGCCGCTGGATGGTGGCCGCCTGCTGGGCGCTGCTGGTCGCCCTGCCGCTGGCCCTGGTGGTCTACTGGGCCACGGCCAGCGAGGCCCAGCTGGCGGCCCACGCCAACCTGCCTGCGCGGGCCATCGCTGCACCGCTGGCGGTGTGGCAGCGCATCGCGGGGGCCGCGGTCATGGCGCTGCCGCTGGGCCTGCTGCTGGCGGGGGTGTGGCAGGCGCGGCGCTGCTTCGGCATGTTTGCGCAGGGCCAGGTGTTCACGCTGCAGGCCACCGCGCTGCTCGGCCGCTTCGCGGGCTGGGTGGCCTGGGCGGCGCTGGCGTCCATGCTGGCGGGCAGCGCCACCTCGGTGCTGCTGACCCTGAACAACCCGCCCGGCCAGCGCCACCTCTCGGTGGGCATCGGCTCGGACCTGGTGTTCACGCTGTTCTTCGCCGGCCTGGTGTGGCTGATGGCCGCGGTGATCGCCCAGGGGCAGACGCTGGCCGAAGAGAACGAGGGCTTCGTCTGATGCCCATCACCGTGCAGCTGGACGTGATGCTGGCGCGGCGCAAGGTCAAGTCGCGCGACCTGGCCGAATTCGTCGGCATCACCGAGGCCAACATGTCCCTGCTCAAGCAGGGCAAGGTCAAGGGCGTGCGCTTCGAGACGCTGGAGAAGATCTGCGAGTACCTGCAGTGCCAGCCGGGCGATCTGCTGGTGTACGCACCCGACGGCGACCCGCCGCCGGGCTGAGGGCCGTCAGAAGCGCAGGCCCAGGCTCAGCGAGTAGCCGTTGACGCTGGCGCCGCCGCTGTCGAGGTAGTTCATGTAGTCCACGCTCAGCGACAGGTTGCTGGTGGGCATCAGGCGCAGGCCGCCGCCGTAGGACAGCTTCTTGTCTTCGCCCGAACCCAGGCCCTGGAAGCTGAGCTTGGTGCGCGCCATGCCGACGCGGCCGAACAGCTCGACCGGGCCGAGGCCGATCTTGGGCGCCACGTACAGGCCGTAGAGCTGGTCGATCTTGCCGCTGTAGCGGGTGCCGGTGTTGCTGTTGGTGTAGGCGCTGCTGCCCGAGTTGACGGCGCCGATGGCTTCGAGCGCCAGGCCGTCGGTGAGCTGCAGGCCCACCAGGCCCCGGATCATGGCCGGGTTGGAACTGGCGCGCAGGCCGATGACCGGCACCGACAGCTTCATGGACAGGGCGGAATAGCCCAGCTCGCCGTACACGCTCTGGGCCATGGCCGCAGGGGTGGTGGCTGCCGCCAGCAGGGCAACCAGTGCCAAAGGTTTGAGTGTCATGTCCGCTCCGCTGATGAATGAATGTTTGTGAATTTCATTCTAGGAGCCTGGTTCCGTTTGTCGAGGGTGCGGATTCCATAATCCGTGCCTAATGCACACCCTCGAACAACTGCTGCGCGGCGACCTGGCCGGCGCCACCCGCCTCGACCTCTCCTGCGGCCTGGACGAACTGCCCGCCGAGGTGCTCGGCCTGGCCGATTCGCTGGAGGTGCTCAACCTCAGCGGCAACCGCCTGACCACACTGCCCGCGTGGTTGCCGCGGCTGCAGCGGCTCAAGGTGATCTTCGCGTCGGACAACCCCTTCACCGCGCTGCCCGAGGTGCTGGGCGACTGCCCGGCGCTGGAGATGGTGGGCTTCAAGGCCTGCCGCATCACCCGGGTGCCCGCCGCCGCGCTGCCGCCGGCCCTGCGCTGGCTGATCCTCACCGACAACGCCATCGAGACCCTACCCGATGCGCTGGGCGAGCGGCCGCGCTTGCAGAAGCTGATGCTCGCCGGCAACCGGCTGCAGGTCCTGCCGGAGGGGCTGGCCGGTGCGCAGCGGCTGGAGCTGCTGCGCATCTCGGCCAACCGCTTTGAGCGGCTGCCCGACTGGCTGCTGCGCCTGCCGCGCCTGTCGTGGCTGGCGCTGGCCGGCAACCCGCTGGGCTGGGCGGTGCCGCCGCTGCAGCTGCCGGTGGTGGGCTGGGGCGACCTGACACTGGGCGAGGCCCTGGGCGAAGGCGCCTCGGGCCGGGCTTTGCGCGCCCGGGTCGCCGGGCGGCCGGACGAGCTGGCCCTCAAGCTGTTCAAGGGCGCGGTGACCAGCGACGGATTGCCCGAGCACGAAATGGCCGCCGGTGGCGCCGCCGGGTCGCACCCCGCGCTGTGCACCCCGGTGGCCCGGCTGCAGGGCCACCCCGACGGTGCGCAGGGCATGCTGCTGCCGCTGATTCCGCCCGGGCACGTGCTGCTGGCGGGGCCTCCCAGCCTGGCCAGCTGCACGCGCGACGTGTATCCCGACGGCTGGCGCCTGGACGCCGGGCCGGCGCTGCGGCTGCTGCGCGGTATGGCCGACGCGGTGGCCCACCTGCACGGGCACGGCGTGGTGCACGGCGACCTCTACGCCCACAACATCTTGTGGAACCCGGCCTCCGGCGACGCCCTGCTCAGCGACTTCGGCGCCGCCGCCCTGCTGCCGGCCGACCAGCCGGCGCTGGCCCGTGCGCTGCAGGCGCTGGAGGTGCGGGCCTTCGGTTGCCTGCTGGAGGAACTCGGAGAGGGCCTGGATGTCACACAGGGCGAACCGGTGCATGCCATGATCGCCGGCCTGGCCCGGGCCTGCATGGCCACCGATCCCGGTGAGCGGCCGACCATGGCCGAGGTCTCGCGCCTGTTGAACAAGGAGCTTTGATGAGTTGGCTGATCCTGGGTCTGGTGCTGTTTCTCGGCGTGCATTCGGTGGCCATCATGGCGCCCGCCGGGCGCGACCGGCTGGTGGCGCAGATGGGCGAGGGCGCCTGGAAGGGCCTGTACTCGCTGGTCTCGGCCGTGGGGCTGGGGCTGATCGTCTGGGGCTACGGCCTGGCGCGCGAGAACCCGGTGCTGGTCTACAGCCTGCCGGGTGGCATGCGCCACCTGGCCGCGCTGGTGCTGCTGCCGGTGTTCGTGCTGCTGCTGGCGGCCTACCTGCCCGGGCGCATCCAGCGCGCCACCAAACACCCCATGCTGCTGGCCGTCAAGCTCTGGGCGCTGGGCCACCTGCTGGCGCAGTCGGTCACCGGAGGCAGCCTGGCCGACATCCTGCTGTTCGGCGGCTTCCTGCTCTGGGCCGCGGCCGACCGCGTCTCGCTCAAGCGCCGGGCCCTGGCCGGCACTTTGCGCACCGTGCCGGTGCTGCCCGCCAGCGGTGCCAACGACCTGATCGCGGTGGTGGGCGGGCTGGCGCTTTATGGACTGACGGTGATGTGGGCGCACGCCGCCCTGTTTGGCGTTCGCCCCTTCGGAGGTGGAATATGAAGACCCCCCTGCGCCGCTTCGCGTCTTCCCCCCTGAAAGGGGGGACAGCACCTGTGGCCCGGCTGAGCCGGTTCCACGGTGCTTGCTGGATGGGAACCTTGCTGTTCGCTTCGGTTCCTGTGTTTGCCGCCTCGCCCTCGGTCGAGGTGGTGGCCAACGGCCTGCAGAACCCCTGGGGCCTGGCCTTCATCGGCGACGGCCGCATGCTGGTCACCGAGCGCCCGGGCCGCATGCGCGTGGTCGAGCCCGACGGCCACATCGGCGCGCCGCTGGCCGGTGTGCCCAAGGTCGACGCGGGTGGTCAGGGCGGCCTGCTGGACGTGGTCACCGACAGCCAGTTCGAGCGCAACCGCACCGTCTACTTCTGCTTCTCCGAACCCGGTGCCGGTGGCAACTCCACCGCGCTGGCCTCGGCCCGGCTGTCGGACGACGCCACGAAGCTGGAAGACGTGAAGGTGGTCTTCAGCCAGAAGCCGAAGTTCGCCAGCCGGGTGCATTTCGGCTGCCGCATCGTCGAAGCGAAGGACCACACCCTGTTCCTCACGCTGGGCGACCGCTTCCAGCGCATGGACGACGCGCAGACCCTGGACAACCACCACGGCAAGGTGGTGCGCCTGCGCAAGGACGGCAGCGCGCCGCCCGACAACCCGTTCACCACCAAGCCGGGCGCGCTGCCCGAGATCTGGAGCTTCGGCCACCGCAACCTGCAGGGCGCGGCCATCGGGCTGGACGGCCGGCTGTGGACCAGCGAACACGGCCCGCAGGGCGGCGACGAGATCAACCGCCCCGAGGCCGGCAAGAACTATGGCTGGCCCGTCATCACCTACGGCGAGAACTACGGCGGCGGCGCCATCGGCGATGGCCTCAGCACCAAGGACGGCATGGAACAGCCGCTGCACTACTGGGTGCCCTCGATCGCGCCGTCCGGCATGGCCTGGGTCACCAGCGAGCGCTACGGCAAGGACTGGAAGGGCAGCATGCTGGTGGGCTCGCTCAAGTTCCGTCACCTGGTGCGGCTGAAGTTCAACGGCACGAAGCTGGTGAAGGAAGAGAAGCTGCTGCCCGACCTCAACCAGCGGGTGCGCGACGTGCGCCAGGGGCCGGACGGCCTCATCTACCTGCTCACCGACCACGTCCGGGGCCAGTTGCTGCGCCTGCAGCCCAAGTGAGGGCGCTCGACGGGGCGCGCCACCGGCGCCGGTGCTCAGCGTCCTACGCGTACCCCACCCAGCCCCGGAAGCTCAGCCCCGCGTAGAACAGCGCGACCCGCTGGAACCCGGCCTCCCGCAGGAGCGCCTCGTCCTCTTCCGGCGAGAGGATCGCCAATTGCGATTGCATCGCCTGCAGGGAGGTCCCTGCGCTGGCGGCCGGCGTTCCAGCGAAGGCCAGGTGCCGCGACAGCCAGAGGGAGCGCTCGGGCTCGGCGGACGGGATGCTGATGTGCACCACGACAAAGGGGGCTCCGGCCCTGAGGCGCTGGCGGACCGCGCGCAGCGTCGCCAGCTTCTGCGCATGCGGGATGAAGTGGAAGACGAGCAGCGATGTCGCGCCGTCGAACGGCCCCGGCGGGGCCGCATCGATGCGGCCCTCGTGGAGGGCCACCCGGCCCTGGTGCGGCCGGACGGTCTGCTCGGCGAGCGCCAGCATGTCCCTCGATGGGTCGACGCCGTCGAAGCGCCAGGTGGGCTGTTCGCGGGCCAGCGCGTCGATTTCCATGCCGCCGCCGGCGCCGAGCACGAGGATGCGCGCGTCGGAGGGCGCCTGCTCGGCGAGCAGCAGCCCCACCATGCGGTGCAGGCTGGCAAAGCCCGGTACCTGCTTTGGTGGCCCGTCCAGGTAAGGGTGGCTTGCTGTTGATGTTGCGGTGGTGGTCATGCGGTGGTGGTCTTCTTCATGAATCATCAAAAGACACTTGATCGTACATGATCAAATATCAGTTGATGTTTCATGATGGGAAAAGCGGATGAACAAGGACACACGCCTGTCCGACGTGCTGCATGTGCTGCTGCACCTGGGGCACGCAAAGGAGCCCATCACCTCCGAGGTGCTGGCTCGGAGCATGGGGACCAACCCCGCCGTGTTCCGGCGGACCATGGCGGGTCTGCGCGCGGCGGGCCACGTCAGCGCCGAGAAGGGCCACGGCGGGGGGTGGCTGCTGGCCAGACCCCTGCACGAGATCTCCCTGCTCGACGTCTACGTCGCCCTGGGCCGGCCCACCCTGTTTGCCTTCGGCAACCGGGAGCGTGACCCGGCCTGCCAGGTGCAGGCGCGCGTCAACGCGGTGCTGGCGGACAGCATGGCGCAGGCCGAAGCGCTGTTTGTTCAGCGCTTTGCGGAGGTCTCTCTGGCCGAGCTCGCACCGAAGGCACTGTCGAAGGCCGCCAAGCCCTGCTGATCGGCGGGTGGCCTCATGCGTAGGGTCGCGCCACGCTCTCCAGATAGGCGCGACACATCACCACCAGCTGGCGGCGCAGCTTGCGCGCCTCGGTGGGCCGCAGGTGGCGCTCGAAGGCGTTTCGCACCGCGCCGAACACGACGGTGACCAGCGTCAGGTTCACGTTCCTGAGGTCGGTGAACGTTGCATCGCTCGCGCTGGCGAGCATCGCCGAGGTGGCCGCGTTCGCCCGGCTGGCGAACGCATCGATCATCGCCTGGTTGTCCAGCTCGGCGACGGAGCGGTAGAGCGCCCGGGTCACGTCCGCGCGCTCCATCTTCGCGCGCCAGTAGGTGTCGATCAGCGCCTCCACCATCTCGCCGATGGGACGGCCCCGACAGGCCTGACAAGTGGCCTCGATCCTCGCGGCCAGGGCTTCCAGATAGCGCTCGTTGAGCGCATAGACCAGCGCCTCCTTGTGCGGGAAGTACTGGTACATCGTGCCGACAGACACACCCGCCCGCTCGGCCACCTTGGTGGTGGTCAGGCGGTGCATGCCGTCCGCCACCAAAAGCTGAATGGTGGCCTCAAAAATCGCGTCCAGCGTGAACGCCGACCGGGCCTGGCGCGGCGTCCTTCTTGGGTTCAGTGAGCGTGAAGCGGTGGAGGCCAAAAGCGAATCCTCAAACTGAATGATTGTTCATATAGTGCCGGCGTTGCATTTTCTCTGAAAGGACTTTCTGCATGACCACCCAACGCATCGCACTCGTCACCGGCGCGAACAAGGGCATCGGATTTGAAATCGCCCGGCAACTGGCTCAGGCCGGCGTCCACGTCCTCATCGGCGCCAGGGACGACGACCGCGGTCGCGCAGCCGTCGCAGATCTGGCCCGTCAGGGACTGGCCGCCCAGGCCCTGAGGCTGGATGTCACCGACGGAGCGAGCATCGGCGCCGCCGCGTTGCAGATCCGGCATGAGCACGGCAGGCTGGACATCCTGGTCAACAACGCCGGCATCTTCGACCCGACCGATGGCCCGCCCGGCAAGGCCTCGATGGACGCCGTGCGCCGGGTGTTTGAGACCAACTTCTTCGGTGCCCTGGCGGTGACTCAGGCGATGCTGCCGCTGCTGCGGGACGCCCCGGCGGCGCGTGTTGTGAACCTGTCGAGTTCGCTCGGCTCGCTCACGCTCAACGGCGACCCGTCGTCGACCTACTACGCGGCGCAATACATCGGCTACAACGCCTCCAAGGCGGCGCTGAACATGCTGACCGTGCAGCTCCGGGAGGCGTTGCGCGGCACGCCCATCGTCGTCAACTCGGTCAGCCCGGGTTTCGTCAAGACCGATCTGACCGGCTACGGCACCATGACCCCGGCCGAAGGCGCGAGACTGCCGGTGCAGTACGCCCTGGCGGGTGAAGAGAACGGAGTGTTCGTCGAGCCGGGGGGTACCACGCCTTGGTAAGGCCCGACCAGGTCCGCCCGCAGCCCCGCGCGGTGTGCGGGGCTGACTCTGCGGTTATGGCTCAGAGGTCCTGGGCCAGACGCAGGCCGCTGAACTGCCAGCGCGCCTCGGTCGGGAAGAAGTTGCGGTAGCTGCTGCGCATGTGCTCGCGCGGCGTGGCACACGATCCGCCGCGCAGCACCATCTGGTTGATCATGAACTTGCCGTTGTATTCGCCCACCGCGCCGGCCCAGGGGCGGTAGCCGGGGTAGGGCAGGTAGGCGCTGGCGGTCCATTCCCACACGTCGCCGCCCATCTGCTGCAGACCCGGTTCGTTGTCCGCGCTGCGCGCGATCGGCACCGGGTGCAGGGCACCGCTGTCCTGGAAGTTGCCGCCGTCGGCCCAGCGCCCACCCATGCGGCGGGCGGCGTGTTCCCACTCGGCTTCGGTGGGCAGCCGGACCGGTGCGCCCTGCTGCGCGGCGCTCCAGCGCGCATAGGCGTCGGCCTCGAACCAGCTGATGTGGACCACGGGCGCGTGCGGGTCGATGGGTACGCGGCCGTGCAGGGTGAAGCTGGTCCAGCTGCCGTGCTGCGCGGGGTCGCCGCCCGCTTGCTCGTTCTTTTTCCAGTAGAGCGGCGCGCTGATGCGCTGGGCGCGCAGCCAGTCCCAGCCAGCGGCCATCCACCAGCGCGGGTCGCTGTAGCCGCCGTCGTCCATGAAGGCTCGCCACTCGCCCTGCGTCACCAGCCGGTCCGCCAGTGCAAACGGGCGCAGCAGCACGGCGTGGCGCGGGCTTTCGTTGTCGAAGGCGAAGCCCTCGCCATCGTGACCGATCTCGCCGACGCCGCCCTCGAACGCGCACCAGCGCAGGGGCTGCGGCGCCCCCGGGGCCAGCAGCCGTGGCGGGTGGTAGACCGGGTCGGTCGGGTTGCACGAGAGCAGGTGCTTGATGTCGGTGAGCAGCAGCTCCTGGTGCTGCTGTTCGTGCTGCAGGCCCAGCTCGACCAGCGTGGCCAGCTCGGGCGCCAGGCCTAGCGCGAACAGCTTGTCGATGCGAGCGTCGACCTGCGCGCGGTAGGCGCGCACCTCGGCCATGCCCGGCCGTGTGATGAGGCCGCGCTGGGGCCGCGGGTGCTGATCGCCCACGCCCTGGTAGTAGCTGTTGAACAGCACGCGGTAGGCCGGCTCGAACGGCAGGAAGCCGGGCTCGGCGCGTTCGAGGATGAAGGTCTCGAAGAACCAGGTGGTGTGTGCCAGGTGCCACTTGGTGGGGCTGGCGTCGGGCATGGACTGCACCTGGCAGTCGGCCTCGGACAGCGGCGCGGCCAGTGCGAGGGTCTGGTCGCGCACGGCGTGGAAGCGCCGCTGCAGCGCCGACAGCGTCGTGGTGGGCGGCGGTGCGGGTGTGCTCATGGGCTCACCGCGTCATCCAGCGCCGCGCGCCCAGGCTGGCGGCGTCCACCACCGCCACCAGCAACAGCATCGCGCCCAGGATGGTGGCGGTCTTGGGCATGTGGAACAGGCCCATGTGGAAGGCCAGCAGCTGGCCCAGGCCGCCCGCGCCGACCACGCCCAGCACGGCCGCGGCGCGGATGTTGTTCTCCCAGCGGTAGAGCGTGTAGCTCATCAGCTGCGGCAGCACCTGCGGCAGCGTGGCGTAGAGGAACACGCGGCCGTGGCCCACGCCCTGTGCGCGCAGCGCCTCGGCCGGGCCGGGCGGTGCGTTCTCCACCGCCTCGGCGAACAGGCGGCCGAGCACACCGGCCGTGTGCAGCGCCAGCGCCAGCGTGCCGGCCAGCGGGCCGAGGCCGGCCGAGATCAGCAGCAGCGCGGCCCAGACCAGCTCGGGCACGCTGCGCAGCGCGTTGAGCAGCAGGCGCGTGGGCGCGCGGGCCCGCGCCGCGTCGCCCGCGTGCAACCGCGCGGCGGGCAGGGCGAGCGCGAGCCCGGCCATGGCGGCCAGCAGCGTGCCCACGGCCGACATGGCCAGCGTTTCCCAGGCGGCGACGGCGACCTTGTGCAGGAAGGCCGGCGAGGTGTCGGGCGGAAAGAACTCGCCGACGAAGCGGCCCATGCTGGTCACCGCCTCGGCCGAGAAGAACTGCGCCCACTGCAGGTCCAGCGACCAGAAGCTGGCGACCACCAGCACCAGCAGGCCGACAGTGAACCAGCAGGCCTTGCAGCGCGCGTCGAAGATCGGCGGCGGCAGCCGGTAGACCTCGTTGGCGGCGCGGGGCTGCTTCATCCGAGCACCTTTCTGAGCCACGCACTGACCCGGTCGGCGAGGGCGACCAGGGTCATGAACACCAGCAGCATGGTCGCGACCTCGCCGCCGTTGAACATCTTCATCGAGTTGTCCATCTGCTGGCCCAGGCCGCCCGCGCCCACAAAGCCCAGGATGACCGAGGAGCGGATCGCGCACTCCCAGCGGTAGACGGTGTAGCTCGTCAGCTCGGCCGCGCTGGCGGGCAGCAGGCCGTAGAAGAAGGCCTGCAGGCGGCCCGCGCCGTTGCGTAGCAGGGCTTCGGTGGCGTGGGTCTCGCCGCTTTCCAGGATTTCGCCGTAGACCTTGCCCAGCATGCCGCCGTAGGTGAGCGCAATCGCCAGCACGCCGGCCGTGGGGCCGAGCCCGACCACGCGCACGAACACCAGCGCCCACACCAGTTCCGGGATGCTGCGCAGCACGATCAGCAGCCAGCGCGCGAACTGGCGCAGCCAGAACGGCCCGTGCGCCATGCGGCCTGACAGCGCGGACACCGAGAGCACCCGTGTCGACAGCAGCGCCAGCGGCACCGCGATCAGCAGTGCCAGCGCCACGCCCGCGGTGGCCATGGCCACGGTGCGCCAGGTCTCCTTCAGCACCATGGTGAGGAACTCGGCCGAGTGCGCGGGCGGGAAGAAGCTGGCGATGAACTGGCCACTGACCCGCAGGCTCTGCTCTTCGAACATCACCCAGGGCCGGAACTCGGTGGCCACCAGCAGCGGCCACAGCAGCACCAGGCCGGTGCCGGTCCAGAACAGGCGCGGCAGCCAGGCCGGGTCGCGGGCGGGCGCGGTGCGCGCGGGCAGGGCGGCGGTGGTCATGGCATTACCGGCAGTGCATGACCACCGGTTGCGGTTGCGCAGGCACTTCGACAAGGTCTGGCGCCGGGCCGGTCAGCTCGTGCTCGTGCTGCGCATACAGCGCGGCCAGGCGCTCGCGGCCCACTTGCGCGGCCGGCAGGTCGAAGGCGATGGCGCCGTCGCGCAGGCCGACGATGCGCGGGAAATGCGCCAGCGCGACGTCCACCTGGTGCAGCGTGGCGACCAGGGTCGCGCCGCGCTCGCGCGCCGCCGTCAGCAGCGTGTCGATGGCCTGGCTGGCGCGGGTCGGGTCCAGGGCGGACAGCGGCTCGTCGATCAGCCAGAGCGAGGCCGGCGAGAGCAGCGCGCGCGCCAGACCCACGCGCTGGCGCTCGCCGCCCGAGAGCCGGTCGACGCGCTCGAACAGCTTGTCGGCGAGATCGAAGCGGTCCAGCGCCTCGAACGCGGCGGGAATGTCCACCGGGTAGAACAGCGAACGCAGGCTCTGCCAGGTGCCCATGGCCGGCAGGCGGCCGGCCAGCACGGCGGTGACCACGCGCTGGCGCGGCGGCAGCGGCGGCACCTGCGGCGCCAGGAACAGGCGCCCGCGCAGGCGCTGCAGCTCGGTGCGCGGCAGGTGCCAGGGCGACTGGCCGTCCAGCTGTAGCACGCCGGCACTCGGCGGCAGCGCGCAGGCCAGCAGCTGCAGCAGCGTGGTCTTGCCTGCGCCGCTGGGGCCGATCACGGCCACCTGCTCGCCTGCCGCCACCTGCAGTTCCAGCCCGCGGATGGCCGGGGCCGCACCGGGCCGCGCCGCCGGGTGGCGGGCGCTGGCCGCGTTGAGTTCGATCTTCACGCGATCAGGTGTTGATCAGCCGGTCAGAGCAGCTCGGCGCTGCGCGCGGCGGCTTCGATGCCTTTGTAGTTGTCGACCTTGGTCGGCACGAACTTGGTGGCGCGCTGCAGTTCCAGGATCTGCTTGCCCTCGGGCGTGGCCGGGCTGAGCGAGAGGAAAGCGTCGGCCAGCTTCTGACGCAGCGCGGCCGGCATGTCGGCGTGCACCGTCCAGTTGTAGTCGTAGTAGGGCGGGGTGGTGAAGAAGACTTTGACCTTCTCGGTGTCGACCTTCTTGTCGGCCACGAACTTGTCCCACACCGAGATGTTCAGCGCACCGGCCTGCACCTTGCCCGAGGCCACGGCGGCAATCGTCGCGTCGTGCGCGCCGCTGAAGGCCACGCGCCTGAAATCCTTCTCGGGGTTCAGTCCGGCCTGCAGCAGGAAGCTGCGCGGCATCAGGTGGCCGCTGGTGGAGCTTTGCGAACCGAAGGACACGTCCTTGCCCTTGAGGTCGGCCAGGGCCTTGATGGCGGGGTCGCTGGTGATGAAGACCGACTTGAACTTCTCGTCTTCCTCGCGCTGCACCAGCGGGATCACCTTGCCGCCGGAGCGCACGCTGGCCTGCACGAAGGTGAAGCCGCCGAACCAGGCCAGGTCGACCTTCTTGTTCACCAGCGCCTCCACGGAGGCGGCGTAGTCGGTCACGGGCGTGAACTCGACCTTCATGCCGAGCTTGGCTTCGAGGTACTTCATCAGCGGCGCGGCCTTGCGCGCCAGCTCGGTGGGCGACTCGTCGGGGATCGCGGTGACGCGGAACACGGTCTGCTGCGCGTGGGCCAGCGGGGCGAGGGCGGTGGTGGCGAGCACGGCGCAGGTCAAGAGTGCGCGGCGGGTGCGGGAGATGTTGCGGTTCATGGGGTATCCGGTGAAGGGGGATAGGGGGAGGTATTAGAACCCGGCGCCAGAGGGTTTGCACCGCTGCGGGGGCGGTTTATAAAGCGGGCCATGCCCGAGTTCGTGCAGATCCACAAGAACAACGACGCGGCCCTGCGCGCCGAGCTGGCCGCGGGCCTGCTGGCCAAGCCGCCGCGCGCGGCGCCCAAGTTCTTCTACGACGCGCTGGGCTCGCGTCTGTTCGACGCCATCACCGAGCTGGCCGAGTACTACCCCACCCGCACCGAGGCGGCGATCTTCGCGGCCCACGGCACCGCCATGGCGCAGCGGGTGCCCCCGCACGCGGTGCTGGTCGACCTGGGCGCGGGCAACTGCGCCAAGGCCGCGCGGCTATTCCCGGTGCTGCGGCCGGGGGGCTACGTGGCGGTGGACATTTCGGTGGACTACCTGCGGGACGCCATGGGCGAGCTGCAGCAGCGGCATCGTCATGTGCCCATGCTGGGCCTGGGCATGGATTTCTCGGCGCGCCTGGCGCTGCCGCCGGCCGCGGCCGACTGGCTGGAGCGGCACGACCTGGCGGCGGCGCCGCGCTGCGTGTTCTACCCCGGCTCCAGCATCGGCAACTTCGACCCCGGCGAATCGCTGGCCCTGCTGCGCCAGGCGCACGCGCTGTGCGCGGCCGGTGGTGCGGGCGGCGGCATCCTGATCGGTGTGGACCGGGTGAAGGACAAGGCGGTGCTGGAACCCGCCTACGACGATGCGCTGGGCGTCACGGCGGCGTTCAACCGCAACCTGCTGCTGAACGTCAACGCCTTGCTGGGCAGCGACTTTGCGCCCGCGCGCTGGCGCCACGTGGCCTTCTACGACGAGGCCGCCTCGCGCATCGAGATGCACCTGGCTTCGGACGGCGCACAGACCGTGCGCTGGCCCGGCGGCGAGCGCCGCTTTGCCGATGGCGAGCGCCTGCACACCGAGAACTCCTACAAATGGACGCCCGAGGCCTTCGAGGCCCTGCTGCGCGAGGCCGGCTTCGGCCCTGCCACGCAATGGACCGACGAGCGCGGCTGGTTCAGCGTGTTCTGGGCGCCTGCGGCATGAGCGTCGCGGCGCTCACGCCATGGCGACCGAGCGGAACCCGGCCACGATGTCGTTGCGTTCGGGCGTGAAGTAGTTGCGGTACCGGGGGTGGCGCATGCGCGGCACGGTGAAGGCACTGGCGCCCTTGAGCACCGGCCGGCCGTCGAACCAGGGCTGCGAGTAGTCCACGTAGGGGTGGGGCGTGAAACCGGGGAAAGGCGCGAAAGGGCTGGCGGTCCATTCCCAGACCTCGCCCCATCGGAAGCCGGGCTGCTGCGACGCCAGCTCCCACTCGGCCTCGGTCGGCAGCCGCCGCCCCGCCCAGGCACACCAGGCCTGCGCTTCGAAGGCGCTGAGATGGCGGGCCGGTGCGGACAGGTCCAGCGCCTCCCATTGGCCAAAGCGCTGCTGTTCCCAGCCCTGGGGTGTCTGGCGCAGGTGGCGCGGTGCCTGCCGTTCGCCCGAGAGGCGCCAGATCCAGCCCGGCGCGCTCCAGAAGCGGCGCTGCGCATACGAACCGTTTTCGACAAAGGGCAGGAACTGCGCCCAGCTCACCGGCTGCGCGTCGATTTCGAAAGCGCCGACGGGCACCGGGTGTGCGCCGAGCTCGTTGTCGAAGGTGAAGCCCGGGCCGCTGCGGCCCTGCGTCCAGGTGGTGGCATCGACGCCCAGCGAACGGGTGCGGTGCGCAGCGCGACCGACCTGCGGCAGCCGGACCCCGGGATCGAAGCCCAGCGTCTGCGCCATGTGCATCGCGGCCTCGGCGTGCATGTCTTCGTGGAACAGCGCGAGCCGGAAGAAGTAAAGACCGTCGTCGTTCTCGGGCGCCTCGTCCAGCAGTGCCAGCGTGTCGGCCAGGCTGGCTGCGAGGTCGGCGCGCACCGCGTCGGCATCCGGCAGCGGCAGCTGCCAGCGGCGGTCGTGCGGCACTTCGCTGGAGTGGTAGAGCGCGTCCGCATCGACGCCCCGGGTGGCCTGGCGTGCGGGTGAGCGTGCTGCCTTCGGATCGGCTGCCACGCCCAGGTGGTGCTGCGGGTAACGCGCCAACCACCAGTCGGCGAACCAGCCGATGTGGCCCAGCTCCCAGAGCGGCGGGTTGAGCTCGGGCGTGCAGGGCACGCGCAACCCGGGGCCGAGCGCGGCCGTGTAGGCATCGAGCAGCGCCAGGCTGCGGCCGCGCGCGTCCTGCAGTGCCTGTGCCAGCACGGCTTTGCCGCCACGGCGCAGGGCTTCTGCTTCGGACACAATCGCTGAGCTCTGTGGTTCCGCCATGAAAAAACCCTCCCTGTGTCTCGTGACGCCTGCGCTGGCCGATGCCAACAACGGCAACTGGCAGACCGCGCACCGCTGGGCGCGTTTGCTAGCGGGCCATTATGAGGTTCGCGTGGTGAAAGCGTGGCCCGATGACCGCATGGCCGACAACGGTACCGACCTGCTGCTGGCGCTGCATGCGCGGCGCTCGGCCGACAGCGTGGCCGCCTGGGCCCAGGCCCATCCCGACCGGCCGCTGGTGCTCGCACTCACCGGCACAGACCTCTACCGCGATATCCAGACCGATGCCCGTGCGCAGCGCTCGCTGGTGCTGGCGCACCGCCTCATCGTGTTGCAGGAGCGGGCGCCCCTGGCCCTGCCCGAGGCCCACCGCGGCAAGTGCCATGTGGTGTTCCAGTCGCGCACGCGGCGCCAGACCCTGGACAAGACGCGCCAGCATCTGCGCGTGGTGGTGGTGGGCCATCTGCGCGAAGAGAAGTCGCCGCAGACCGTGTTCGAGGCTGCGCGTCTGCTGGCGCCCGATGAGGGCATCCTGATCGACCACATCGGCAACGCCCTCGATCCCGCGCTGGCCGATCGGGCGCGCGCGACGGCCGCGGCCTGCCCGCACTACCGCTGGCTCGGCGGCCTGCCGCACGAGGTCGTGCGCCGCCGCATCCAGCGCGCCCATTTGCTGGTGCACCCCAGCCGCATGGAAGGTGGCGCCCACGTGATCATGGAAGCCGCGCTCAGCGGCACACCGGTGCTGGCCTCGCAAATGGATGGCAACCTGGGCATGCTGGGGCCGGACTACGGCGGCTACTTTCCGGTGGGCGATGCGGCAGCCTTGGTGGCGCGGCTGCGCGAATGCCGCAAGGACATCGCGGGGGCAGGCGATGCCCTGGCCGCCCTGCAAGCACAATGTTCGGCCAGAGCGCCGCTGTTCGAGCCGGCCGCCGAACGGGCCGCCCTGTTGCAGGCACTGGCCGGGCCGCGCTGAGTCCGGCCGGGCTGGCCCGCTGGATCGATTTGTCCCAACCCACGGAGACCCCGAATGAACGCCCCGTCCACGCCCGCCCACACCCAGCCCCGCCTGACCAGCCTCTCGCACGGCGGCGGCTGCGGCTGCAAGATCGCGCCTGGTGTGCTCAGTGAAATCCTCAAGGGCACCAGCGCCATGCCCATTCCGAAAGAGCTGCTGGTGGGCATCGAGACCGCGGACGACGCCGCCGTCTACCAGCTCAACGACGAGCAGGCGCTGATCGCCACCACCGACTTCTTCATGCCCATCGTCGACGACCCGTTCGACTTCGGCCGCATCGCCGCCACCAACGCCATCAGCGACGTCTACGCCATGGGCGGCACGCCCATCATGGCGCTGGCCCTGGTGGGCATGCCGATCAGCGTGTTGTCCACCGACACCATCGGCAAGATCCTGGAAGGCGGGCGCGCGGTCTGCACCGCGGCGGGCATCCCCATCGCGGGTGGCCACACCATCGACTCGGTCGAACCGATCTACGGCCTGGTCGCACTCGGCCTGGTGCATCCCAGGCGCGTCAAGCGCAACGCCGACGCGAAAGTGGGTGACCGCCTGGTGCTGGGCAAGCCGCTGGGCGTGGGCGTGCTTTCGGCCGCGCTGAAGAAGGACGCGCTCAGCGCCGACGGCTACGCGCAGATGATCGCCAACACCACCAAGCTCAACACCCCCGGCCCGGACCTCGCCGCCATCGCCGGCGTGCACGCGCTGACCGACGTGACCGGCTTCGGCCTGGCCGGCCACGCGCTGGAGATGGCGCGCGGCTCGGACACCACGGTGACGCTCGACATGGCCCGCGTGCCGCTGATCGGCGGTGTGCGCGACCTGGCGGCGCAGGGCATGGTGACCGGGGCCAGCGGCCGCAACTGGGCCGCCTACGGCAGCGAGGTGCGGCTGGCCGAGTCGCTGCAGCCGGTCGACCAGGCCCTGCTGACCGACCCGCAGACCAGCGGCGGCCTGCTGGTGGCCTGTTCGCCCGACGCGGTGGACGAGGTGCTGGCGGTGTTCCACCGGCACGGCTTCGGCGCCGCGGCGGAAGTGGGCGAGATCGTGGCCGCGCAGGCCGATGGCGTGCGCCTGCGCGTGCGCTGACCCGCCCGGCGAGCTTTCCAACCCAGTGGTGTACCTGATGAAGCCTCCACGCATTCTCGTTTTCGACATCTTCGGCACCGTCGTCGACTGGCACGGCTCCATCGTGCGCGAGCTGGGCCAGCGCTTTCCGCAGGTCGACGCCGACGCCTTCGCGCTGGCCTGGCGCGCGGGCTACCAGCCGGCGATGGAGGCGGTGCGCTCGGGCGGGCGTGGCTTCGTCAAGCTCGATGTGCTGCACCGCGAAATCCTCGATGGCCTGCTGCCGCGCTTCGGTCTCGACGCGCTGACCGAAGCCGAGCGCGCCGATCTCAACCGCGTCTGGCACCGGCTCGCCGCCTGGCCCGACAGCGTGGCCGGGCTCACGCGCCTGAAGTCGCGCTTCACCATCTGCAGCCTGTCCAACGGCAACCTGGGCCTGCTCACCGACATGGCCAAGGCGGCCTGCCTGCCCTGGGACTGCGTGCTCAGCGCAGAGGTGTTCCGCGCCTACAAGCCCGACCCGCGCGTCTACCTCGGCGCGGCCGACGTGTTCGAGGCCGCACCCGGCGAGGTGATGATGGTCGCTGCCCACCACGAGGATCTGGCCGCGGCGCGCGACTGCGGCCTGATGACCGCCTACATCGAGCGCCCGCTGGAGTTCGGCGCGGCGCACATCAAGGACGTGTCACCGGTCGCGGCCAACACCCTGCACGCGAGAGACCTGCTGCACCTGGCCGACCAGATGGGTTGCTGACCGGCGCCGGGTCCGTTCAGGACGGCGACACGGACGCCTTGATCTGCCGGATGGTTGACACGTCGCCCAGGAACACCTGGAGCACGTCCTTCTCTTCGGGCGTCAGGTCCTTGCTCTCCAGCAGCTTCAAGCGCCGGACGACCAGCTCCAGCGCCTCGGCCAGGTGACCGATCTGGCGGCCGTAGCTGCCCACCCGGGCCAGCGCCGCCTGCTCGACCGCCGGGTTGGACGAGGCGCCGAGGTTCACGTTGAACAGGTGGAACTGCCAGTTGGGCAGGATGGGCTGGGTCAGGCTGGTCGGTGCCAGCTGCCAGGTGAGGGGCACGGTGACTTGCTGCGGCATGGTGGGCTCCCGGTGTGGGCCGCCGGACGGCGGTGCAGGGACCATACAAGAGCCGTGCCAGTGCGCGTGTGACGCATCCTCTTGACGGGGGTCAAAGCGGACGCTGGGCAGGCGCCTAGAGTGGAAATTCCCACCCCACCGGAGACATCTCCATGAACCACCCGCACACCACCTTCAAAACCTTGGTCGCACTGCTCCTGCTGGCCTGTGCCAGCGTCGCCGCCGCCCAGCCCAAGCTCACCAACGGCGTCCTCACCGACGAGAAAGGCATGAGCCTCTACGTCTGGGACAACGAACTGACCGCACCGGGAAAGATCCTGTGCACCGGGCCCTGCACCATCACCTGGCCACCGATGCTGGCCAAGGAAGGCGCCAAGGCCTTCGACGACTTCACCCTGATGACCCGCGACGACGGCACCCTGCAGTGGGCCTACAAGGGCCGGCCGCTGTACCACTCGGCCAACGACAAGCAGCCGGGTGACCACAGGGGCGACGGCTTCCGCGGCATCTGGCACCTGGTCAAGCCCTGAGGCCGATCACCCGCCGACCGGCGTGCACAGCTCCACCAGAATGCCATCCGGGCAACGCACGTAGGACACCACCTGCCCCCAGGGCTTGTGTGACGGCGCGGCCATCTCGCGCGCGCCGGCCGCCACGGCCCGGGCGTGCGCGGCCGGCACATCGTCCGTGACCAGCGCGATCTCGAAGCCCAGCGGCTGGGCCGAGCGGTCGGCGTGCACGTGGCCGCCGGGGAAGTTCATGTCGCCCAGCTCGTGCGCGGCGAAGGCCAGCGTGGTCTCGCCGGTGTCGAGCTCGCCATAGGTGCCGCTCTCGTGCAGGAAGCGGCGTTTCAGGCCGAAGGCCTGCTCGAAGAAGGCCAAGGAGGCCGCGACGTCGGGGACGTAGGTGATGGTGTAGCCGAGTTTCATCTCGTGTCCTTCGCGTGATCAGGCCGCCATGGCCCACCCGATGGTGGCACACCCCGCCACCACCGCCCACGGCGGCCATTTCCATTTCATCAACGCCAGCAGCGCCACTGCCGCCAGCAGCGCGTCGCCCATCCCGCGGATGCCGCTGGTGATGACCGGGTTCCACAGCGCGGCCAGCAGCAGGCCGACCACGGCGGCGTTGATGCCCATGAGCGCGGCGCGCACGCGGGGCTGGGCGCGCAGGCGTTCCCAGAATGGCAGCGCACCCACCACCAGCAGGAAGGCCGGCGCGAAGATGGCTGCCAGCGCCAGCAGTCCGCCGGCCCAGCCGGAGGGGTCGCTCTGCATGCTGGCACCCAGGAAGGCCGCGAAGGTGAACAGCGGGCCGGGCACGGCCTGCGCCGCGCCGTAACCGGCCAGGAAGGCGTCGTTGCCGACCCAGCCGGTGGGCACCACACTGGCCTGCAGCAGCGGCAGCACCACATGGCCGCCGCCGAACACCAGCGCACCCGCGCGGTAAAAGGCGTCGACCACGGCCAGGGCCTGCGAGGGCAGGGCTGCGGCCAGCAGCGGCAGGCCCACCAGCAGCGCGGCGAACAGCAGCAGCCACAGCGCGCCCGCCCGCCGGCCGACGGGCACATGCAAGGGCTCGTGGGCGGTGTCGGATGGCGGACGCATCGCCGCGAGGCCGATGACAGCCGCGACGCCGATGACCAGCAGCTGCAAGGCCGTGCCGGGCCAGGCGATGAGGACCGCGGCGGCACCCAGCATGAGCGCGCGGCGCGGTGTGTCCGGGCAGAGGCTGCGCGCCATGCCCCAGACGGCCTGCGCCACCACGGCGACCGCCACCACCTTCAGGCCGTGCAGCAGGCCAGCGCCCGCGCCGCTTTGCAGCGCGTCGCCCGCCTGTGCCACGCCCAGGGCGAGTGCGATCAGGGCCAGGGCCGAGGGCAGGGTGAAGCCGGCCCAGGCGGCGAAGGCGCCTGCGTAGCCGGCGCGCGAGAGGCCCAGCGCCAGGCCCACCTGGCTGCTGGCCGGGCCGGGCAGGAACTGGCAGAGCGCAACGAGGTCGGCGTAAGCGGCCTCGCTGAGCCAGCGGCGGCGTTCGACGAACTCGTGGCGGAAGTAACCCAGGTGCGCCACCGGGCCGCCGAAGCTGGTAAGCCCGAGCCGCAGGAAGATCAGGAAGACCTGCCAGGCGTTGCGGTCGGGTGTGGTGTTCATGCGGTGGGCGGGGTGTTTCGGGCCATGAAGGCGCGGTCGATGTGGTCCTTCCAGCGCCACACCCAGCCGCCCTCGGCGTGCAGCGGTCCCCAGCTGGCGATGGCGTGGCCCGCGCCGCAGGAGATCAGGTTCAGCGTGTGGGCGGGCGGGTGGTGGGGCTTGAGCGGCTGGCCTTCGTGGGCCGCGAGCAGGTTGCTTGCCAGCGGCGGGCCGGCGCGCACGGCATAGACACCGTTCCTGGGATGCGGCCGGTCGTTGCGGGCGCACACGTCGCCCGCGGCGAACACCTCGGGGTGGCTGGTGCTCTGCTGGAATTCATTGACCAGCACATGCCCCGATTCGCTGAGCGCCAGGCCGCTGCCTTGCAGCCAGGCCGGCGCGTGGGCGCCGATGGCGATCAGCGGCACGTCGCAGGCCAGCTCGGTGCCGCTGCCCAGCTTCACCACACCCGGCGCCAGGCCGACACAGGTGTCGCGCAGCACGGTGATGTTCAGCCGTTTGAGCCGGCGCAGCACGCGCGCCTGCAGGCCGGCGGGGTAGCTGGCGGCAGGCTCCACGCCGCCGGTGATGAGGGTGAAGCGGGCACCGGCGGCACCGCGGGTGCGCAGGCACTGCTCGGCTGCAAACAGCAGCTCCAGCCCGGCCGCGCCCGCGCCGATCACCGCCACCGACAGCGCGCGTTGCTGCGCCTGTTCCAGCACCTGGGGCCAGAGCGAGGCGAAGACCTCGATCGGTCGCACGATCAGCGCGTTGTCCGCCGCGCCGGGCATCTGTTCTTCGAGCCGCTGGCGGTCGATCACCGGGCCGGTGTCGATGGACAGCAGGTGGTAGGGCAGGTCGGGCGGCAGGATCTCGTCCTGCGAGCGGCTCTTGCCGGCCGGGCTCAGGCGCGCCCTCCGCCCGGCCGCGTCGATGCCGCTGCAGCGCGCGCGCACCCACTTCGCCCCCGCGGCGCGGATCAGCGGCTCCAGCGGAATCTGGCAGTCGGTTTCGCTGTAGCGGCCCGCCACCAGGCCCGGCACCATGCCGCTGTAGGTCTGGTACGGGTAGGGCGTGACGACCGTGATGTCCAGATCGGCCGGCCGCTGCTGCGCCAGCCGCGACAGGACATGGACATGGGCGTGTCCGCCGCCGAGCAGGAGCAGCTTCTTGATTCCGTGGTGCATGGGCCCCGATGTTACGGGTTGTGACATCAGGGCCCGGTGCCACCCCAGCGCAGGTCGGCCACCCAGCCGCTGCTGCGGCTGGCGGTGTTGTCGCTGTCGGCGCCAATCAGCACGGTGGCGACTTTGGGCAGCTCGCCGCGCGGCGTCTGCGCGCCCTGCGGCAGTTCGTCGCCGAACAGGGTGGTGAAGTCCTGCGCGAGATCGCGGTTCTCCGCGACCCACTGGCCCGCCGCGGTCTCGCTGCCGCGCAGGCTGATGTAGCGCACGCGCCGTGAATAGGGGTTGGCGCCCTGCAGGCCGGCGGCGCGGCCGCTGTCCCACACGTAGCAGACCGTGGCTGCGGGCAGGGCCTCGCCGCTGACGCTGCGCGCGATGCGCAGCACGGTGCGTTCGACGAAGGGCACGCGCTCCAGCGGGTGATCGAACATGGCGCAGACCTTGAGCGCCGCGTCGTCGCCGGCCTTGGTGGTCAGGTCGGGCGAGGCCTTGCCGCCCGAGAGCGGCTGGTCCAGCCGCCAGCGCCACTGCAGGCGCGCGGGCGGCGCGTCCTTCAGGTCGTGCACCAGGCTGCCGTAGGACGACACGGTGACCACTTTCACCGCAGGCTGGCCGTCGACCTGGCCGGCCTCGATGAGCGTGGGCGGGATCGGGGCCTTCTGCTGGGGAAAACCCACGTAGCGCCAGCCGGGGTGGAGGGCGCCGTCGGGCTGGGTCAGCGGCGGCAGCGTCTGCGCCTGCGCACCCGCCAGCGTGCCGGCCAGTGCGGTGAGGAGGGTGGCGGTGTTCCAGGTGTTCATGTCCGCTTCCAGTCGTGGTAGCGCTTCACCCAGGCCAGCAGCCGGTGCGGCTGGTGGGCGCGCTTCCATTCGCCCGCCGCGTACTTGTTGGCCTCGGCCAGCGTGGGGTAGGTGTGGATGGTCCCCAGGATCTTGTTCAGGCCCAGGCCGTGTTTCATGGCCAGCACGTACTCGGCCAGCAGGTCGGCCGCGTGCGTGCCGACGATGGTCACACCCAGGATGCGGTCCTTGCCGGGCACGGTGAGCACCTTGACGAAGCCGTGGGCCTCGCTGTCGGCAATGGCGCGGTCCAGGTCGTCGATGCCGTACTTCGTGACCTCGTAGGGAATTTTCCTTTCCTTCGCTTCCTGCTCGTTCAGGCCCACGCGCGCCACCTCGGGGTCGATGAAGGTGGCCCAGGGGATGACCGAGTAGTCGGCCTTGAACTTCCTGAAATCGCCGAACAGCGCGTTCACCGCCGCGTACCAGGCCTGGTGTGCGGCCACGTGGGTGAACTGGAACGGCCCGGCCACGTCGCCGGCGGCGTAGATGTTGGGGTAGATGGTCTGCAGGTACTCGTTGGTCTCGACCGTGCGGTGGGTCGGAATGCCCAGGTCTTCGAGCCCGTAGCCGGTGAGCCGCGCCACGCGCCCGACGGCACACAGCAGTTGGTCGAAGGCGATGCGCTTTTCCACGCCAGCGTGTTCCACCACCAGCGTCTTCTCGCCGTTCACCAGCTCGCAGCGCAGCGCCTTGTGGCCCGTCAGCACGGCCACGCCGTCGGCCTCCAGAGAAGCCTTCGCGAGTGAGGAGACTTCCTCGTCCTCGCGGATCATGACGCGCGGCGCCATCTCCACCTGCGTCACCTGCGAACCCAGGCGCGCGAAGCTCTGCGCCAGTTCGCAACCGATGGGACCGCCGCCCAGCACCACCAGTCGCTTCGGGATCTCGTCGAGCTTCGCGAATTGATCCCACAGCGTGTCGCTGGTGACGTAGCCCACGGTGTCGAGCCCCGGCAGCGGCGGCACGAAAGGCCGCGCGCCGGCCGCGATGACGATGCTGCGCGCGGTGAGCCGTTGCGTGCCGCCGCTGTTCAGCGTGATCTCCACCGTCCACGGGTTCACCAGCTTCGTGTAGCCCTGCAGCACCTCCACGCCCAGGCCGGTGTAGCGCTCCACGCTGTCGTGCGGCTCGATGGCGGCGATCACGTCGTGGATGCGCTGCATCACGGCCTTGAAGCTGAACGTGGGTGCTGCGTCGCTCAGGCCGTAGTTCGAGGCGTGGCGCATCTGGTGCGCCAGCTTGGCACTCCTGATCAGCGCCTTGCTCGGCACGCAGCCGTAGTTCAGGCAGTCGCCGCCCATCTTGTGCGCCTCGACCAGCGTCACCTTGGCCTTGACCGCGGCGGCGATGTAGGCCGAGACCAGACCACCCGCGCCCGCGCCGATCACGATCAGGTTGCGGTCGAAGGTCTTCGGCCGCACGCCGGCCCACTTCGCGTAGACCTTGCGTTTCTGCACCGCCTCGACGATCTTGCGCGCGATCAGCGGGAACAGGCCCAGCAGCACGAAGCTGCCCAGCAGGCCAGGACTCACGATGCCCTGCAGCGATGTGAGCTGTCCCAGCTGCGTGCCCGCGTTCACATAAACGGCAGTGCCGGCCAGCATGCCGATCTGGCTGACCCAGTAGAAGGTCCAGGCCTTCATCTTGGTCAGACCCATCAGCAGGTTGATGACGAAGAAGGGCACGACCGGGATCAGCCGCAGCGTGAACAGGTAGAACGCGCCGTCCTTCTGGATGCCCTTGTCCACCTCGGCCAGGCGCTGGCCAAAGCGGCTCTGCACGCTGTCGCGCAGCAGGAAACGCGCGGTGAGGAAGGCCAGCGTGGCGCCGATGCTGGAGGCGAACGACACCAGCAGCAGACCCCAGCCCAGACCGAAGATGGCGCCGCCCGCCAGCGTGACGATGGTGGCACCGGGCAGCGACAGCGCAGCGACCGCGACATAGAGCAGGAAGTAACCCGCGGCCAGCGCCAGCGGCTGCTGCGCGCGCAGCTCGGCGAAGCGCGCCTGGCTCTGCTGGAGAAATTCCAGGCTGAAGAAGCGGCCGAGGTCGAATGCGAAGAAGGCCACGATACCGATCAGCACAGCCATCAGAAGCATGAGTTTGCGCAGGTTCATGGGGTCTCCTCAGGCGCCGTCGCGCAGCCGCTGCCAGCCCCAGCCGATGCGCAGCGCGGTGGTGATGGCGCACAGCGCGGCGAAGCCGCAGGCGATGGGGCCGAACCACTGCGGCCACAGGCACATGGCGGCGAAGGCGGCGATGGTCTCGGTGGCTTCGGTCAGTCCGCCGAGAAAGTAGAAGCTCTTGCCCGGCAGTGCGGTGTCGGCCAGGCGGCGCTTCTCGGCCAGCGCCGCGAAGGCCAGGAAGCTGCTGCCGGTGCCGATGAAGCTGGCCAGCAGCACGGCGGCGGGCAGGGCGTTGGCCGCAGGGTCGGCGACCGCAAAGCCCAGCGGGACCGCGGCGTAGAACAGGAAGTCCAGCGTGATGTCCAGAAAGCCGCCGCGGTCGGTGGGGGTCGAGGCGCGCGCCACCGCGCCGTCCAGGCCGTCGAGCAGGCGCGAGAGCAGCAGCAGCACCAGCCCGGCCACGAACTGCCGCAGGCCGATGGCCAGCGCCGCCGCCATGCCGGTGACAAAGCCGGCCAGCGTGACCGCGTCGGCGCCCACACCCAGCCGAACCAGGGCGGCGCCGGCACGGCCGAAGGCCGGTCGCAGGGCCTGCTGGATCGCCCTATCCAGCATGGTGGTGGCGCAGGGGGTGGGTGGACGGTGTCGACAAGCAGGGTCTCCGGGGCGGCGGGGTTGCGCGGCATGCACCGCTGCGCGAGCTTACCTGCTGGTCTGCGGTGTCAGCCAGCCGTTCACCCGGGGCTTGAGCCAGGCGCAGTCCATCGACCAGCGGCCCACGCCATACAACGCGAGCGCGGCCAGCAGCACGCCCCAGGTGATGTGCTGCTGCAGCGCAGCCGGCGCGATCTCGCTGAGGCTGAGCACCGCCACCACGTTGACCACGCTCAGGCCCAGCGCGGCAAAGCGCCCGGCCAGCCCGAGCAGCAGCATCATCGGCAGCACCAGCTCGCCCGCGGTGCCCATGACCGCCGCGACACCGGGCGAGAGCAGCGGCACGCGGTATTCCTCGGTGAACAGCAGCAGGGTGGTGTCCCAGTCGCGCAGCTTGGTCAGGCCGGACAGGAAAAACACCTGGGCGAGGTAGGCCCGTGCCGCCAGCGCGGCCAGCGGCTGGGCGCCGTCGAGGGCGGTGGTCAACGCATTCCAGAGGCGCAGGCCGCGCTGCAGCAGGGTCGTGTTCATGAGGTCATCTCCAGGTGGGGGCGGGGTCGGTCAGGCGCTGCACGCCGATGACCAGCCCGTCGGTGACGGCGGCGGTGAGCCAGGCCGAAAAGTCGAAGGACGGCGGTTCGGTGTCGGCGGCGCAGGCCGCATCCAGCGCGCCGGCCAGGTCGGCGCCGGCCTGCAGCGCCTGCACCAGCGCGGCCGCCGAAGGATCGATGGCGGCGATGCGCGGGCGCAGGCCCTGGCGCCACACCAGGGCGGGTTCGCCAATCCCGTCGCGCAGCCGCTGCGCCGCCTCGGCCAGGCTGGGGTCGCCAAACAGGTGTGCGGTGACCAGGCTGGCGACCGGAAAGCGGCTGCCGATCACCGTGGTGCCGGGGCTGAGACTGAGCGTGAGGCCGTGTGGGTCTTCGCTGGCCAGCCGCGCGAAGCTGGGCAGATCGGGCTCGGCGTCGGCGGCGCTGCCGGCGCGGTGCAGTGCCCACTCGGCGCGCGCCACGTCGCCCAGGTAGGGCACGTCGGACAGCTGGTCGTTCGCCTGCAGGAAGCCAGGCAGCGCGTCGCCCCACTGCGCGAGGTCGCCCCCGCGGGGCGGGTGCGTGTGCCAGAGGTCTCGCGCGAGCAGCTCGAAGCTGGGGTTGCCGAGCATGGCGGCGATCACCGGGTAGGCGGCGCGCAGCGCGCGTTCGGCCATCGCATGGCCGTTGCTGCGGTAGGCCACGAGCCCCCGTGCGGACTGGGCGTGCCGCGTGTCGAGCAGGGCGGTCAGGCGCGCGTCGGCGGCGAGCCGGCCATCGCCCGGCCGCGCGAACAGGGCGTCCAGCAGAAGCTGCTGTTGCTGCGCCAGCGTGGCGGTGTCTCGGGCGTTCATGCGGCGACCGCCTGTGTGTCGGTGGCCGGGGCCAGCACCTGCGCCGCGGCTTCGCGGGCGCGGTCGGCTTCGTCCAGCAGCACGGACAGGTCCGGGATGTCCGTGTCCCACTCGATCAGCGTCGGCACGGCGCCGAAGCGGCCGACGGCGTGGCGGTACAGCGCCCAGACCCGCTCGCCGACGCGGCTGCCGTGGTCGTCGATCACGATGTCGCCGCAGTGCCGGTGGCCGGCAAGGTGGATCTCCGCCACGTGGTCCGGCGCGATGGCGTCCAGCCAGCGCCGGCA